>WNFH01003232.1_pt1 | contig 11520 bp, 7 predicted proteins | sample 5400411 | NCBI WGS metagenome assembly WNFH01 (sample SAMN13153347, study PRJNA577476) | soil metagenome | isolation source: 200 cm saprolite under Douglas fir tree site 2 hole 3 | place: USA:California | collected 2015-04-18
TTTCGGTGACCCCGGCCGGGCCGGCGGTCCCGGCCGAGTCCGCGATGCCTGCGGCGCGGCGATCAGACGCCACCGGCGATCTTGCTCACGCTGGCGGTGCTGGGCTTGCCCGTGGCGACGTTGCCTGCACCGGCAGCACCGGCCCCACTGGCCCCCACACCGGATGTCCCGGTCCCGCTGGCGTCCGCGTCGAGGCGCGGTCCCACGCCGAGCTTCTCCTTGATCTTCTTCTCGATCTCGTTGGCGAGGTCGGGGTTGTCGCGTAGGAAGTTGCGGGCGTTCTCCTTGCCCTGCCCGAGCTGGTCGCCCTCGTAGGTGTACCAGGCGCCGGACTTGCGCACGATCGACTGCTCGACACCGAGGTCAATCAGTCCGCCCTCTTTACTAATTCCAAAACCGAAAAGAATATCGAATTCTGCGGCTTTGAATGGGGGCGCGCACTTGTTCTTTACTACTTTAATTCTGGTACGGCTTCCGACTGGTTCGGTGCCATCTTTAAGTGTTTCTATTCGGCGCACATCGAGCCGCACCGAAGCATAGAACTTAAGTGCCCGCCCGCCGGTCGTGGTCTCGGGGCTATTGTGAACGACAATCCCGTCCGCGAGGTAATTATGGGAGCCCTCCACCTCAATATCGTATCGACTCATGATAGGGAGGTTTGTCTTGCGCTTGATATCGAGGACACGTGCTGGAATTGGCCGCATAGTCGGATCCACGAATTCAGTGACTACAGCGAACTTCTCACGGAACCGCGGGAGGAGCTTATATTCCATCGATGGATGAATATACGGGGCAAGGAGTCTCTGAAATTTCTCAGTGGCTGCCGTCGTGAATTGCAAGACACTGATCCGCCGGACTCCGCGCTCGGTAAGCTTCACATCGAGGCCGTGGGTGTCCCGCAGGTATTGGACGAGTCGATCCCGTGACCCCAGACTCATCGCCTCGACGCAGATGTCGATCCGGCCCGTGCCACCCCTTGTCCGCTCTTGTAGACCCTTCGAACGGAGGGTAAAACAGCCATCGTCCATGTACCAGACCGCTAGCGCGAGTGGTGTCAGTGCCTTGAGGTAGTCCCAGGTGAGGTGTTTCTTCCCGTCACCGAAGTAGACCACCTCACGTAGCTCCGCCAGTTCGGGCAGCGGAGTAAAGTCTGCGAAGACAGCACCCTTGGCATTGCTCGTGCGGCAGTGTGGAATATTTGCTAGCAATGACTCCTTCCAGTCGAGGTAGGCAGCCTGCTTAGCTCCATGGCCCATACGGAACCTGGCGCTCTCATCACCCTTCCGTACTGGCTTGGAGAGATTACCGTCGCCCATGACGGCTCCGAGGATTACCTGCCGCTGCATTGGGCTGAGCAGGTGTGGCTGAGCGAGCATTACGCGATCACCTATGGCGAGTTCCCCGGCCTCTCGCCATCCGCCCGGTGTGCGGACGAGGTGATTGGATGTGAGATCCATGATGGAGCGCCCGTGTCCAGTTCCACCGCCACTGCGCTCAACGGTGAAGTGAAGAAACTCATCGGCCCGACCGTTGTTAAACCAGTTGACGACCTTCTTCGGTACGATCTTGCCAAGATTTGGGTCGTAAGAGAGAACCTCAACTGGCATCCTCTGGTTAACGATCTTCCCGATCTTTTCCCTGGTACCATCCGCAAGGGTTACGTTTGTATACCAGGAAGCGCAGCCGAACATGACGCCTATTTTTTCCCGCAATTGGTTAATGAATATTGCGGTGGTCTTTGTCTGGCTCAGCGCGCCGGTGATCTTGCGCAGGGCCTGGGACATGAGCCGGGCCTGTAGGCCGACGTGGCTGTCCCCCATCTCGCCCTCGATCTCGGCGCGGGGCACCAGGGCGGCGACCGAGTCGATGACCACGATGTCGATAGCGGCCGAGCGGATCAGCATGTCCGCGATCTCCAGGCCCTGCTCCCCGGTGTCTGGCTGGGAGACGAGCAGCGCGTCGGTATCGACGCCGAGCTTCTTGGCGTAATCGGGGTCCAGCGCATGCTCGGCGTCGATGAACGCGGCGATGCCGCCCATCCGCTGCGCGTTGGCGACCGCATGCAGCGCCACGGTCGTTTTCCCCGAGCCCTCCGGTCCGTATATCTCCACTACGCGGCCTCGGGGCAGGCCGCCGATGCCGAGCGCGACATCCAGGGCGATCGACCCGGTCGGGATCACCTCGATCGGCGCGCGCCCCTCGTCGCCGAGCCGCATGATCGAGCCTTTGCCGAACTGCCGCTCGATCTGGGCGAGCGCAGTCTCCAGGGACTTGTCTCTGTCACCGGCCTTGCTGCCCGCCCTATCGCTGCCTGCCATGTGGACTCCTGTCGGGGATCAAAGGCTTTTGCCGGTCCTGACGCTACGCGGCGGCACCGACAAAATTCCGTACCCTGGTGCGGCACCACGGCCAGGAAGCCGTGGACGCGGGGACGCCGCTGTACCGCCACCGCTTCGTGGCCACGGACGGCCGCCCAGGTGCCACCTTAGACGAACAACTGTTCGATCATGAACAAGACACGCCGAACTCAAGCAGGAATTTCCCGGCGATACGCCTGGACCCCCGAACTGGCTCCGCGCCCCGCGGAGCCAGTCGATGTGAACATCGAGCGTGCCCTGGCCAAGCGGCTCAGCGCAGATGCTGCGGCACGTCGAACTCGTCGCTGACGACGCGCCAGACCGTCTTGGCATCGACGCCGTCGGCGAGGGCCTGATTCACCGTCCGGCTGCCCAGCTTCGCGAAGACATGATCCTTGGCCACGCTTTCGGCGTACGTCTCGCCGAACTGCGCACGCATCCGCTGCCAGAACTCACTAAGCCGCACGGTCCTCCCTCTGGTCACGCCCAGCCAGTCACGCGGGTGAGGCTACCGGGCGCCCGGACCGTAACCCAATCCAGCATCAGGAAGGCCTGGGGCCGGTGCGATGAATGCGATCGGCGTTACAGGGGAAGGTAAAAATCGAGTGCACCTGGCGGCACGGCAACGTCGCAATAGGTCCCTGGGCACTTCCGATCGGCGCGACCTGCCGGCATCTACCTGGCAGGCACAACCTCTCGCCCGGGAGCGCAGATGAACCCAGCAGCCGAAGACGGCGACGGCCTCCCGACGGCGTTGGCGCAGGACCACGTAGAGGCGCAGGACCGCGGAGAGGCGCAGGACCGCGGAGAGGCGCAGGACCGCGGAGAGGCGCAGGGCCATGCAGAGGCGCAGGACCGCGGAGAGCATCCTGGCGCGGCCAGCATGCCCCAGCCCCGGGCGCCCATCGACGGCTTCGCTGTCGCCAGCATGCCCCAGCGCCAGGCGCCCATCGACGGCTTCGCTGTCGCCAGCATGCCCCAGCCCCGGGCGCCCATCGACGGCTTCGCTGTCGCCAGCCTTATCACGGGCATCCTGGCCCTGATCCCGCTGGCCGCGATCTTCGGGGCGGTCGCCCTCTCCCGGATCGGCAGGACTGGCGTCCGCGGCCGGGCCCTGGCCATTACCGGCCTCGCGCTCGCCGGAACGTGGGCCGTCGTGGTCGCCATAGCCGTCGCCATGATCATCACCCAGCGCCCGCCAGCCAAGGCGGTCGTCTTCCCACGGATTTTCAGCCTGCGCACGGGCGAGTGCATTAATTCCGCGCCCAACGGAACCAGTGGGCTGCACGTGCTCGCCTGCGGCCAGCCACATGACGGGGAAGTATTCAGCACCTTCCGAGTGGCCGACCAGCACCACCCGGGTGCCGCCGCCCTGCGGCAGAAGGCGAACCAGGGCTGCGCGAGCCGGCTCAGCGGCTACATGAACCCGCAATTGTTGACGATGCTGAATGAGTCGTATTTCTATCCGAGTTCGGATACCTGGGCGGCCGGTGAGCGGACGGTGGTCTGTACGGTCTGCTCACCGGCCGGCAAGGTCACAGGATCGGTCCGGACGGTGCCCGGATAACGGCCGGGACCCGCCGCCCCGGCCGAGGAAGTCCCCGCGGGGGAGACGGACGAGGCCCAGCGGGTTGCCGTCTCCCCTTGCGCCCTGACCGCCCCTGGCGCTGGACCGGGGCCCGTCAGCGGGGCGGGGGTGAGGTCCGGGGCCAGGCCGCGAACCGTTTCCGCAGCTGGGCGACGTCTTCCGGGCCGAGCCCGTAACGGGCGAATACGTTGTCGCTCAGCCGGTCAAGCCGCCGGCCTGCGTCAGCGAAGTCTTCGTCCTCAAGGCCTGGCTCCAGCTGCCGGGCCAGGGCGATCAGCTGAGTCACGGTGTAGTTCTCAAGGGCCGCCGCAACGTCGACGACATCCCGCTCTTCCGCCCTGGTCACGAAAGCCCGGACTTTGGAGGCGATCGCGTCCAGGGGATTGAGGACCGGGCCGACGCCCATGGGCACCGGGTTGCGGTTCCGGTCGAAGTGAGCGATCTGCAGCACCGTCCGCTGCCCGTCGGGGCCGGCGACGATCCACACTATGAGTCCTTCTTCGAATCCGTAGAAAACCTCATCGAGGCCGCTGTCGCGGTTCTGCCGTTCGGCCTCGAAGCCCGCGGCACGCAGCGCGTCCTCCACCGCCCCGGCGGCGGCCTTAACACCTTCGGTGCGGTCGGTAACGAGGTCGACGTCTGCGGTGTAACGGTCCACGATGCCGTGCAGGATCAGGGCGTTTCCGCCGCCGAGCACGAACCCGTGCTCGGCGGCAACCTTGAGGGCGATGGTGGCTACTTCCCGCTGGAAGTCGCTGACCGGCATTACGCGGCGGCGCGGCGCAAAGCGGGGTGCTGCTCTTCCCAGGCCTGCCGCACGTCCCTGGGCAGGAACAGGTCGGGCCAGACGGCGATCAGCCTGCCGCCGTTCAGGTAGGTGGCGAGCTCATCCACCCGGATCGCCTCGCGGAGCACTTTTTCGTACATGGACCGCAGCATGTCGGGGTCGCTAAGGTCGAACGTACGGTCGGCGGCGGACCAGAACAGCCGCAGGGGCAGTTCGACGACGCCTTCCGCCGGCCCGCGCAGGTCCGCCAGATCCGCAGCCACCAGCACTCTGCGCCCAGGGCGGGCCGACGCCGGGCGGGGAGCGGTTCGTGCGGTAGTCACAGGTACAGGATAGCCCGGGGGCATCCCGATCGGCCAGCTTATCGAACCTATTATCGAGATGTGTGGCCGGCGAGGATGTCCTGGGTAAACCAGTCAACGATGCCGTGCGCGATCAGGGCGTTGCCGCCGGCGAGGGCGAACTTGTGCCGGCTTGCGGCGCGCAGGGCCGGGTGCTGCTCTTCCCCGGCGCGGCGTACGCCTTTGGGCAGGAAGGTGTCGATCCATTCGGCGGCCAGTGACCGCGCCTCCCGGGCTGCCTGGGCCCTTCTCTGTGGCCCAGTCTGTCGGTGGCACGAGGCAGGATGGATATATGCCCGCCCGCCCGCCAGCACCCCCCGCAGTTCCGGACGCCGCCGTGCCGGACGGCGCCGTGCCGGACGGCGTTGATGCGCTGAGTGGGTTCAGCCCGGCGACCCGGGACTGGTTCTCCGGCGCCTTCGCCGCGCCCACCCAGGCGCAGGCGGAGGCGTGGGCAGCTATCACCAAGGGCGACAACACCCTCGTGATCGCACCGACCGGGTCGGGCAAGACGCTGGCTGCGTTCCTCTGGGCGCTTGACCGGCTTGCCGCGGCCCCGCCTCCGGCCGATCCGAAGCTCCGCTGCCGGGTGCTGTACATCTCGCCGCTGAAGGCCCTGGCCGTCGACATCGAGCGCAACCTGCGCGCCCCGCTGAACGGGATCCGCCAGGTAGCGCAGCGGATGGGCATCGGCGAACCGGATATCAGGGTCGCCGTGCGCACCGGTGACACCGCCGCCGACGAACGCCGGCGGCTGGCGAGCAAGCCGCCGGACATTCTCATCACCACGCCCGAATCGCTGTTCCTGCTGCTCACCTCCCGGGCCCGGGAGGCCCTGCGCGGGGTGGACACCGTCATCCTGGACGAGGTGCACGCGCTGGCCGGCAACAAGCGCGGCGCCCACCTGGCCCTGTCCCTCGAACGGCTCGATGCCCTGCGCCAGGCTCCGGTGGGTGAGCCGGGCGGCCCGACGCGGCCCGGCGGCGGTCCCGTGCAGCGCATCGGCTTGTCCGCCACGGTCCGGCCCCCCGAGGAGGTTGCCTCATTCCTCGGCGGGGCGAGGCCGGTGACCATCGCGGCGCCGCCGAGCAGCAAGCAGATCGAAGTGCGGATCGTGGTGCCGGTCGAGGACATGGCCGACATCGATCCCGTGCCCGCCCCGGGCGGCGGGCCGGAAAGCGGATCCCCGGACGGTGCGCCGGCCCAGCGCTCGATCTGGCCGCACGTCGAAGAACGGGTCCTCGACCTCATCGAGCAGCACCGGTCCACGATCGTGTTCGCCAACTCCCGGCGGCTGGCCGAAAGGCTGTGCGGCAGGCTCAACGAACTGGCCGAGGAGCGGACACAGGCCCGGGAGGCAGCTCAGGGAATCCCGGGGCGCGACAGCACACCGCGCCCGCCGGCGCAGGTGATGGCCCAGGCTGGAGCCTCGGCCGGGGCACCCGCCGAGGTCGCCAGGGCGCATCACGGCTCGGTGTCCCGGCAGGAGCGAGCACAGATCGAGGAGGCGCTCAAGGAGGGCAGGCTGCCCGCGGTGGTCGCCACGTCCAGCCTCGAACTGGGCATCGACATGGGCGCCGTGGACCTGGTCGTCCAGGTCGAGTCCCCGCCCTCGGTGGCCAGCGGGCTGCAGCGCATCGGCCGGGCCGGGCACAACGTGGGCGACGTGTCCCGTGGCGTGATCTTCCCGAAGTACCAGGGGGATCTGGTCCAGGCGGCCGTGGTCGCCCGGCGGATGCACGGCGGCCAGATCGAGGAACTGCACATCCCCCGCAACCCACTCGACGTGCTCGCACAGCAGATCGTGGCCATGACGGCGATGGACGACTGGGAGATCGGCGAACTGGAACGGGTGGTCCGGCGCGCCGCGCCGTTCAGCGGGCTGACCAGGCCCGTGCTCGAGGCCGTCCTGGACATGCTGGCCGGGCGATACCCCAGCGAGGAGTTCGCCGAACTGCGTCCGCGGCTGGTGTGGGACCGCACCACAGGCATGCTGCACGGCCGGCCGGGCGGCCAGCGGCTGGCGGTGACCAGCGGCGGCACCATCCCCGACCGCGGGCTGTTCGGAGTGTTCCTCGCCGCGTCGCAGCGCGAGGGCTCCGGCCGCAACTCCCACCGGGTCGGCGAGCTTGACGAGGAAATGGTCTACGAGTCGCGGGTCGGCGACGTGTTCGTGCTCGGCGCCAGTTCCTGGCGGATCGAGGACATCTCCGCCGACCAGGTGCTTGTCTCCCCCGCCCCCGGGCAGCCCGGCAGGCTCCCGTTCTGGCATGGTGACGCCCCCGGCCGGCCAGCCGAGCTGGGCCGGGCGCTGGGCGCGTACTGCCGTGAGCTCGCCGCGGCCAGCCCGCAGGAGGCCACCGCCCGGCTGCACGCGGACGGCCTTGACGATCTGGCCGCCGCGAACCTGGTCCGGTACCTGACCGCGCAGCGCGAGGCGACCGGCTACGTGCCCGACGACCGCACCCTGGTGATGGAGCGGTTCCGCGATGAACTGGGCGACTGGCGGATGGTGCTGCACAGCCCGTTCGGCGCGCAGGTGCACGCGCCATGGGCGCTGGCCATCGCGGCCCGGCTGCGCGAACGGTACGCGGGCATGGATGTCCAGGCCATGCACACCGACGACGGCATCGTGCTGCGGGTCCCCGACGCCGACGACCCGCCTCCGGCCGGCATGGCCGTACTGCAGCCGGACGAGGTCGAGCAGATCGTCACCGCCGAGCTTGGCTCGTCGGCGATGTTCGCCTCCAGGTTCCGCGAATGTGCCGCCCGCGCGCTACTGCTGCCCAGACGGCAGCCCGGCCGCCGGACCCCGCTGTGGCAGCAACGGCAGCGCTCGGCTCAGCTGCTCTCCGTGGCGGGCAAGTACGGCACCTTCCCGATCGTGCTGGAGACCGTCCGTGAGTGCCTGCAGGACGTCTTCGACGTTCCAGGCCTGGTCGCTCTGATGCGCGAGCTAGCAGAACGGAAGATCCGGCTGGTCGAGGTGGAGACGCCGGCGCCGTCCCCGTTCGGCAGATCGCTGCTGTTCCGTTATGTCGGTGCATTTATGTATGAGGGAGACGCGCCGCTGGCCGAGCGCCGCGCTCAGGCCCTCGCGCTGGACTCCTCGCTCCTCGCGGAACTGCTTGGCCAGGCCGACCTGCGGGAGCTGCTGGACCCATCGGTGGTGCAGGACACCGAACGGGAACTCCAGCGGCTCGAAGGCGCGAGGGCGTGCCGCGACGCCGAGGACGTCGCCGACCTACTCAGGACGATCGGGCCGCTCTCGGCTTCCGAGGTGGCGCAGCGCTGCGTGGATCAGCGGGCGGCGGCCGCCTGGCTCGGCGGGCTGGCCGCGCAGCGCCGCGCGCTTGAGATCAGGGTGGCTGGCGAGAGCCGGTGGGCGGCGATCGAGGATGCCGGGCGGCTGCGTGACGCGCTCGGCGTGCCGTTGCCGCCTGGTGTGCCCGTAGCGTTCGCCGAGCCGGTGGCCGACCCGCTGGGGGATCTGGTGGCCCGGTACGCGCGCGGCCACGGCCCGTTCACCGCGGCGGCCGCCGCGACGCGGTACGGGCTCGGCGTGGCTGTTGTCCTGGGCACGCTGCACCGGCTCGCCGCCGAAGGCCGGGTCGCCGAGGGAGAATTCCTGCCCGGCGGGCGCGGCACCGAATGGTGCGACGTCGGCGTGCTGCGGATGTTGCGCCGCCGGTGCCTCGCGAAGCTGCGCAAGGAGGCCGAACCCGCCCCGGCTGAGGCCCTGGCCAGGTTCCTGCCTTCCTGGCAGAACGCAAGCCAGCCCGCGGCGGCCGGCCGTCACGGTAATGCCTCCGGTGGGCTGGCCGACGGTCACCGCGCGGGCCCGGACGCGGTGTACGACGCTGTGGACCAGCTGGCCGGCGCCGCCGTGCCAGCGTCCGCGCTTGAGACGCTGATACTGCCGGCCCGGGTGGCCGGCTACCACCCGTCGGCTCTCGACGAGCTGACCGCCGCCGGGGAGGTGGTCTGGTCAGGGGCGGGCGGGCTGCCCGGCGGTGACGGCTGGGTGGTGCTGGCGCCAGCGGCCGCCGCCTCGCTGCTGCTCCCCCCGCCCGGCGAGATCTCCATGACCCCGCTGCACGAAGCGGTGCTCGCGGCGCTGGACGGGGGCGGCGGGATGTTCTTCCGGATGCTGCAGGCCGGGGCGGTGGCCTTGCTGCCCGAACAGGACCGGAGCAGCGCCAGCGACGGCGCGGTGGCCGCGGCTCTCTGGGACCTGGTGTGGGCGGGCCGGATCAGCAACGACACCCTGGCCCCCCTGCGCACGGTGCTCAGCTCCGGAAGGCCGTGGGCGGCCGACCCGGCCGCCGGCGGCTCCGGGCTGACGGGCGGTTCCGGGGTGGCCGGCGGGCTGCGGCTGGTCGGCCGGCCCGGGCGGCGGGGCGCGCGTCGGCACGGCTACGGGCGGCCGGTCATGCCCAGCCGGACAGGGCCGCCGACGGTCAGCGGCCGCTGGTCGCTGGTGCTGCCGGGCGAGGCCGACCCGACCCGGCGGCTGCACGCCCTGGCCCGCACCCTGCTCGACCGGCACGGCATCCTGACCAGGGGTGCGGTCGCCACGGAGCGGGTGCCAGGAGGTTTCGCCGCGCTCTACCCCGTGCTGCGGGCCATGGAGGAGGCCGGCCAGTGCCGCCGCGGCTACTTCGTGGAAGGCCTGGGCGCCGCGCAGTTCGCGCTGCCCGGCGCGGTCGACCGGATGCGTGCCATGGCAGCGGACACCGGCGTCTCCGTGGCTCCGGTAACCCCGGACCCGTGGGCGACAACGGCGGCTGCGGGGGCGGCGGTGGCCGGGTCGCCTGCCGGCGCGGACGCGCCACGCAGCGTTCTCGTGCTGGCCGCCGCCGACCCGGCCAATCCGTACGGGTCGGCACTCCCGTGGCCGGACCGGCCGGATGAGACCCCGGGTGGCCACCGCCCCGGCCGCAAGGCGGGTGCGCTAGTTGCACTCGCCGATGGGCACCTCGTCCTGTACGTCGAGCGCGGCGGGCGAACCCTGCTGTCCTGGACCAGCGATCCAGCGGTGCTCGGTCCCGCGGCGGCGGCGCTGGCCGATGCCGTGCGTGGCGGCGCGCTCGGCCGGCTCACCGTGGAGCGTGCGGACGGCACAGCCGTGCATGACTCGCCGCTGGCCCAGGCCCTCGAATCGGCCGGGTTCCGCCCCACCCCCCGTGGCCTGCGCCTACGCGGCTAGCGTGGTATCGCGCTCAGACACTCAGGCTCCCAGGCGCTCAGCGAGCGTAGAGCCGATCAAGATCGACAAGGAGTACTCCCTCGGCGTCGGCGGCGGCACGCAAGGCGTGATCGAAACCGGCGGCGGAATAGCACGCCAGAACGGTGTCGTTCGTGTCGAAGCCCTTGACGTCGAGGAGCGACCGGGCGCGGCGCAACCGGTCAACCTGTCGTATGCCCATGACCTCGCCCCACTTAGCCTCCCCGAGTGAGAGAATTCTGCGCTTTTCACCCGACTCTGCTGGGGCCACCACTGCGACATCGATCTCGATCTGCTTCTTACCTGCGGGATCGGAAACCATGCCGGCCCCCACCCGCCCCACTGGCTGGCCGAACAGCTCGCGACCGTATCGCCGGACAAACTCCCGGCACAACATCTCGAAGTGGGGTCCTACCACTCTCGACAAGAACGTTGGCTTCGAGTCCTGCCACACCTGACGCCCCATCCCCTGTTCCAGATCAGCCCACCGGGGACGCATGATGGCCGAGTAGAAGGTGATCAGCGGCTCGGTGATCCGGTACTGCGACCGGCCGTTCCGGAAGACATCTTCCTCTCTGGCGACAAGATCGCAGTCCTCCAGGACGTGCAGCGGGTGGGCGATGTCCGCCGCCTTGCGGCCGATGTAGCTGGCGATGCCACCCCATGTCGTGCTGCCCTGCGCTATGGCGGCCAGTACCGACTGGTAGAGGGCAGGGTCACGGATATCTGTCTCGCCGGCGAGCAGATACCGCGCTTCGCGCAGGAGCGGCCGGTCCGGTGTGAGCAGAGCACGCACGACCCAGGCGTCGAAATCCCGGATTCCTGCTGGTGCATCGTCTCGCACGAACTGCCGCCGATAGGCGGGCGTACCGCCAACAATCGAATAGATCAGAGCGGCAAGCTTGGGATCCGCCGCTTCCCAGAATTCAGCGGCATCTCGGTAGCCGAACGGCTGGATGACCATCTCCAGGCCTGACCGACCCCGCAATGGCGCGTTCCCAGCGAGCAGATTTCCCATGACCGACATTGCGGAGCCGCACAACAGGACCCGCGCGCGGCTCCCGGCGCCCTGGGACGGTCCCCGCCTGTCGATCTCGCGCCTGAGCAGGGACGCCAGCGACGGGCTTGCGCTGACAAGGAAGGGAAATTCATCAATGATCAAGGGAACGGGCTGACCACGGTCGAGGCTGAAGAGGTAGGTGAGCGCGTCCGCCCATGTC
>WNFH01003233.1_pt1 | contig 11520 bp, 10 predicted proteins | sample 5400411 | NCBI WGS metagenome assembly WNFH01 (sample SAMN13153347, study PRJNA577476) | soil metagenome | isolation source: 200 cm saprolite under Douglas fir tree site 2 hole 3 | place: USA:California | collected 2015-04-18
AATTCTGGCGTACTTGCTCAGAAAGTATTGGACGAGCAGGAGGACATCTTCGCGTCGACGGCGTAGAGGAGGAAGCTGCAGGCAGGCCCCTGTCAGCCGGTAATAAAGCTCGCTCCGAAAATTTCCGTTTTGCACCTCGGATTCCATGTCTCGCGTTGTGCACGAAATGATCCGCCCTGCTAGCGATTGACTCGCAGGCAATCCATTCCCGTCGGGAAGCAAATGTAGAAGACGGCGCTGGCAAATAGCATCAAGTTCTCCGATTTCGTCCAAAAAGAGCGTGCCCGTGCTGTTCCCGTTTTTCTCACGGTGCCCATTTTCGGAATTGCCCAGCCGCTTTTCGAGGGAGTCGGGCGTCAGGGCGGCGCAATTCAGTTTCACGAAAGGCAAGTCCCTGTATCGCGAGAGACCATGGATGTGCAGGGCGACAATTTCTTTACCGGTGCCACTCTCACCCTGCAACAGAACGGGAATGTCCGTCGGCGCAATCTCAGATATCAGCCTTTCGACGGGCTGCATCTCCAGACTTACCCCTGAAATGTATTGTTGTTCCCCTAAAGTCGAGGGGCTGATAGTTAGGTTAGGCTCTTTTAAGGCCACGGAAATCCCTCAAACTGTAGCTAAAGACCACCCATCGTCGATTCATCGAGCACTGGCGAGACTGCTAGTGAGCACGGAGCCTGCCAACTGAAGAAATCCAACGAATATCGGAGGAATCGAGTAAGTCGTTCATCAGAAGGGTGTTAGAGGTTTGAAGTCCTGAGCCACAAAGAACGGCAGGGTTCGTAAAAGTCCAGGAAAATTCCACAAAGTTGCCAGTAGATTGCCTTATTGTTCCTTTATCCCTGCCTTCTCTTGGATTCAATCCGAGCGCCCAGATTCAAGGCAAGCAGCTGACCGGCTAACTTCCGGACATAACTCCAGTTCGTAAGTTAACCTTTGTTAAATCAAGCGAATGTGCTGCCAGTCAGAGCATCTCCGCGGACTCAGGTCACCTGTCCCCCGCGGATTCCTCGACGGAAAGAGAAACTCCATTAACTTGCATAGGATTAGTAACTTACGTGCCGCAGGGCGAAGAAAGCGAGGAACTATGATCTTCCCCCAGACCTCTCCGCGATTCCAGTCCCGTCCATAGATAGGAGGAAGCGTGGCCGACTTTGTCCCAACTGGGACTTGCCACTCTCATCTCCACTGCAGATCCACGCGACGAGGCAACGCCCGGGGTTACAGGGCTACGGGATGTTGGCGGACACTTCGTTGGAATAGACGCTCTCAACGCCGTTCGCGTCGACTGCCGTTGTTACGTAAAAGTAGGTCTTGCCATTCAGCACGGACGTGTCAGTGTAAGCCAAACCGACGAGTGCGGAGTTTAATTTCGCATATTGGGTGCCGCTCACCGTACTGCGGTACACGTTATAACCGGAAACCGTGGAAGTGCTGGCATTCCAGGACAAAAGGACTGAATGTGGCACCTGTGGCACTGCGCTGAAGTTCACTGTAGTGACGTTCGCCCCGTTGACTGTAACACTTTGAATGCTTGGCGTGAATGTGTAGCCCGTGTGACTTGGCGTAACGACGTACGTCCCGTTGGCCAGCCCCGTGAAAGTGTAATTTCCTGCGCTGTCAGTTGTCGTCGTGGCGCTCGTGGCTCCGCTCAGCGCGACCGTCGTCCCGCTCCCGCCCGCTGCCGGGCTGATCGTCCCCGAGATGCTAAACGACTGTCCACCCTGCGGTGTTGCAGTGAAACTCACTGCAGTCACGTTCGCCCCGTTGACTGTGACACTTTGCGTGCTTGGCGTGAATGTGTAGCCCGTGTGACTTGGTGTAACGGCGTACGTCCCGTTGGCCAGCCCCGTGAAAATGTAATTTCCTGCGCTGTCAGTTGTCGTCGAGGCGCTCGTGGCTCCGCTCAGCGCAACCGTCGTCCCGCTCCCGCCCGCTGCCGGGCTGATCGTCCCTGCGATGCTATGCGTCTGCGAAGACGGGGGCGGAGGGCTTGCTTGCCCGCTGACCAGCCCAGAGCAACCCCCAAGCAGGGCCAAAGCTGCAAACATCCCCGCAAGCAAGAACCCAATGCAGGCGCGAGAACTTCGATTTTGAGTACGCGCGAGCGGCCACGCCTGATGTTCGTTTCTTTTCCGTCTCATCTGCTCCCCCATTCTTGGCCCGAGGACCATTCTAGGGGTTTGACAACGCTTGAGAAACTGCTTGGAAGGCTAGATTAAGTACAGGTATATACCCTGTCCATGAGGTCCAATCAAATGTCAGGTTCTCCGACCGAGTCGAACTCCAAAGAAATCCAATTAAAATTACTGCCCCTGGGCCCGCGATCGGGCCCGCTGCCGGTAGCATATCCCTCCGTCGTTCCATCAACATGGTGCAACTTTTCCGCACTCAGGGGTCTGGAGGAAGTCATCTTGCAGCCAGCGGGCCACATTCCCCCCCGGGCCAATGTTTTCGACTCGCTGCGGTCGCCTGCCGCAACGTTCTCACGCTTACGGTATCGGGGCGGACACCTCGTTCGACTGAACGCTTTCATTGCCACTGGCATCCACAGCCGTAGCTACGTAGAAATAGGTCGTACCGCTCTGTACGGTCGAATCTGTGTAGTTAAGAGTTGTGATGAGCGATGAGTTTATCTTCGTATACAAAGTTCCGCTCACCGTGCTGCGGTACACGTTGTATCCTGCCACCGTTGAAGTACTCGCGTTCCACGTAAGCGCAGCGGAGTGCTGTACCGGTGCAATACCCGTTCCTGATAGAGTTACCGAAGCGGGCGACCCGCTCGCGTTGCTCACAATCGTGATGCTGCCGCTCGCAGCGCCAGCTGTCGTGGGCCTGAACTGCACAACCAGGGTAATGGTTTGGGACGGAGAGAGCGTGACAGGTGCGCTGCCGCCTGTCATCGAATAGCCAGCACCGCTCAAGTTGATCTGTGAAATTGCCACGTTGGAATTGCCCGTGTTGGCAATAGTGACGTTTTGCGTGGCTGAGGAAGTTCCCGTTGTTACATTTCCGAAGCTCAAATTCGTCGGGCTGATGCCCAGAGTGAAGGTACCTGCGATGCCCGTGCCGCTAAGACTCACTGATGTCGGTGAAGTGGCCGCGTTGCTGGAAATGGATATATTGCCGGAAGCGGGCCCCGCCGAGGTTGGCAGGAAAGTAACCGTGATCATGGTCTGTAGCCCAGCGCCTACGTTCAATGGCAGCGAATATCCACTCACGCTGAACGCTGCACCGGATTCCATTATTTGGGTAATGGTCAGAGTGGCTGTGCCGCTGTTCGTGATGATCAAGGCCTGGGACAGGCTGCTGCCAATCACAGCGTTCCCAAAGTTTATGGAACTTGAACTCAACTGTATCGCTGGTGCTGGCGTTGCACTCACGGTCAGCGTCGCTGCCGCACTCGTCACCGTACCCGCCGCATTGCTCACCACCACTCGGAACGTCGACCCGCTGTCTACTGTCGTCGTCACCGGCGTCGTGTAGCTTGCCGTCGTGGCCCCCGCGATGCTCGCCCCGTTCTTCTGCCACTGATAACTCAGCGGCGCTGTGCCACCCGCTACCACCGTGAAGCTCGCCGTCTGTCCTGCCGTCACCGTCTGATTCGCCGGCTGCGTCGTAATCGTCGGCCCCACAGCTGCCGCATTCACCGTCAGCGTCACCGCCGCGCTCGTCATCGTCCCTGCCGTGTTACTTACCACCACATTGAACGTCGACCCGCTGTCCGCCGTCGTCGTCACCGGCGTCGTGTAGCTTGCCGTCGTGGCCCCCGCGATGCTCGCCCCGTTCTTCTGCCACTGGTAACTCAGCGGCGCTGTGCCACCCGCTACCACCGTGAAGCTCGCCGTCTGTCCTGCCGTCACTGTCTGATTCGCCGGCTGCGTCGTGATGGTTGGGGCTACCGGTGCTGCTGTTGCCGTTCCCGCGAGCGAGATCGTGGACGTAGGACTCTGCGGATCGTTGCTCGTTATTGTGAGTGCACCGGAATTACTTCCGGCTATCGTGGGTGAGTACGTCACGTTCAGAGTGACGCTCGCGCCAGGGACGATCATGCTCGGGGTAGTGGCGCCGGAAACTCCAAAGGGACCGCCGCTTACGTTGATCAGGGAAACGGTCAGATTCGAGCCGCCGACATTCGTGACCGTTGCCGTACCCCTCCCGGTACTTCCCACAGTGATGGTTCCCAAATTTAGGCTTGTCGGATTCACCTGGATGGCCGCGTGCGGACTTGTCCCGCTTGCAGTCACCAGTCCTGAGCAGCCACTCAAGAACACCGCAAACGAACTCAAGGTCAGCGCACCGGCCGCACACACCCATCCTCTTATGCTCGTTTTCACTTTTCTCACTTCCCCTGGGCTTGAGTCAGCTGTTAGCTGGGGCGGGGGTGGGGGCCCGCGGAAATAGCTGCTCTGTCCTGCCCGATCTCTAGCGTGAAGGATAGAAAGAGACCGCCACGGTGACTACTGGCATGGCGAACAGTTTTGGTGCAGGGGTCAAACCATCCGAGGCACAGCATGCATACTCCCGTAGGGCCAGGGACTGATTGCCCGGCAGGACGAGAGAGGAAAGGCATCCGACGGGCAGGGTCACTGCCGGGGGAATCGCTCTCACTGCGAGACTTGATGGCCCACCGAGCGGAAGTTAGGGTCTAGGTAGCTTCCTGCATGAATTTTTATCTCCGAATCGCAAACAATCTTGCCCACAGCCAACGGTCTACCCGAGTACTCGGGGGCGGACTTGCGCGTCCTCGAGACCTCTTCTGTGCTCGGTGCTGCGCTCGTATTTTCAGAATGTGTAAACCCGCATCGGTTAAAGACGGAGTTTAATGCATAATCAGGGGCACGGAGGAGAATCCGGCAGGGGAAGATTTCAGCGCGAATCTTTCTAGTCCGAGGAGGAATGTGAAGGGCCTAGTGTGTTTTCTCGACGCGATGCCAAATTCTCCACGCCCCGGGCGAGCAGGCCTACATTCCGAATTTTATAAAGCAGTGCCCGATAACTGATCTTCAAATCCTTAGCTGTCTTACGGCGATTCCATTGGTTGGCTTGCAACGCTTCTAGAATGTAATTTCTCTCCCTTTCCCGAACGGCTTCCTTAGCGATCTGTTTTAGAGGGATTGTACCCCCGGCGAGAAGATTCGCAGCGGTTGTATTGTGCTGCCGAACTATTGGTTCTTGAGCCGTGATGGCCTCCGGGCCGATGAGCACATAGCGCGCCATATCGTTGGAAAGCTCACGGATGTTTCCGGGCCAATCCAGGTTCTGTAGATATCGCATCATGCCTTTGCTCAGTGGTTCTGCTTTTCTTTCAAATGTTTTCTGAAACTGGCTGAGAAAATATTCGGCCAGCAGGGGGATATCTTCCCCGCGCTCACGGAGTCGGGGCAACTTCAAACACACTACATTGATCCTGTAATACAGGTCGGCACGAAATCTTCCCAAATCGATTTCGTGTTCCAGATCCTTATTCGTCGCGCAAATCACGCGCGTCTCTACCACTCTTTCTGTCTCGGCTCCAATTCGCATGAAGCGCCCATCCTGAAGAAATTGCAGCAGCTTGCTTTGCAGCCCTAAATCCAAGTCTGCAATTTCATCCAGAAAAAGGGTCCCTTGGTGTGCAAGTTCCACTCGTCCCGGCTTCCATGCGTTTGCTCCAGTAAACGCGCCCTTCTCATAGCCGAATAATTCGCTCTCCAGCAGTGTCCCGGGTATTGCAGCGCAGTTGACCTTCACGAACTGGCCGTGGTGATAAGCGGAGTGTTTGTGGACCCACCGCGCCAGCACCTCCTTGCCTGTTCCTCCATCGCCGTGCAAAAGCACCGGTACGATCGTGCCGCAGACCTTTACGGCGCGCTGCCGCAACCCCATCATTTTCGCCGACCAGCCAAATACGACTTCATCCGGAGGAAGGAAGTCAATAGGTTCGGTATTTGTGTTCTTGCTGGGTTTTGATGCAAACATAGTGAATAGGCGGTTTTGGCGAAACCTGAAGTGCACCCCGCGGGCCAATGGGCGCAGCCGGACTAAGACACCGTGGATTCCGTGTTCCTGCGCTAAATCATTTGGCTTGAATGATTTAAGACCGAAGCCGACAAGGCAGTTGTAGTACCAGCTTAGAAGCCAAGCTCTCGCTTGAAGAATCCTAATAGCAAAAATATCTCCCTGCCGCGCAAAAAATTTTCTCTAATTGGCCCTTTGCGGGTCCAGGGGGCCCGGGAGCTCTCGCTCTCCATCGACCCCTCCAGATGGGAGTCTATCTTGCCGGAAATATGAACGACTCCAGCAAGTCCGCTCTGGCTTTCTCGTCCGACGCTACCACTTTCAAAATATCGCTGACAGAGAGCATGCCAAGAAATCCCTGGCGCTCATCCAGCACGATAAGATGGAAGATCGTGTTCTGCTCCATCAATCGCAGGCAGTCTTCCAGCGTCATCTCCGGCGTTACCGTGATGAGCTCGCGCGTCATGATTTCCGAGGCCTTCATCCAGGCCGGACACTTATTTTCCGCGGCAACTTTATCGGAGATATCACTATGAGAAATTACCCCTGCAAGCTTGCCGCTCGCATTCGTCACGCCGACCGAGCGCACCTGTTTCTCGCGCAGGTACTGTGCGGCCTGATGCACACTCGTCTCTTCCGTGATGGAGAAAACTTCCTTGCGGGACCCGATGAGATCCGAAACTTTCACTGGACCCTCCGCGGGACATTCTGGCCGGATAGTAGGCCTAACTCAGCCCTGATTGCAAGATGAATTCCACAACATTCCTCCCACGAAAAAACGTGGAACGAAACAGGAGAGGACAAATATTCGCGCACCATCGGGTAGGATGGAATACGCGCAAGCCGGGAAACCGTGGGTCAGGCTCGCGCAGCTTCCCCACGAATAATATCGTACCGCTCGATCACCGCGGCAACGCCCATCCGCGCACTGCCGTCTTCCATACGGCGCTCGACGCGCACCACTTTGCCCAGGGCTCGGACAAACACGTCTGAACCATGCGTTATCTCCCCGGGTAGCGTCAGCGTAATGTCCAGTTGTGACCCGGATTCCAGGTTCTGATCCACAACAAAATAGAGACCCCGTGTGGAGATATCGCGGGTCTTGCCCTGCTGCGAATCCAGTGCCCGTTCCGTGGGAACCCGGATGATGATTGGCAAGGATAAGTCATAGCGTCGAGTTGTACGGCGTTCCATCATTCCCCCGTCCTCCCAACCACCGCGCGCATATTTTCGCTTGCCCGCATTTCCCTCTAAAAATTCCCTTTACTTGAATTGCACAAATCGGGCTACACGCTCAACCCAATAATAGGAATCGATCTGCGCGTGTCATTTCCCAGACTCGGACCGGCGGCACAAGCCCCAATACTCCTCTGACGATCATCATGTCAGGCAATCCGATTTGCGCAGACCAAGAACTCCCCCCGCCTGCCCCAACCTGATTCCCACAAGATTCTTAGTCTATACAATTACAGTAGATCTTCGTGCAACATCCATTGCACGGCAAAAATCAGTCAACTCTGTCAAACGGAAGTTTCGACTTCTTTCGCTCTGCTTAGACCACCGTCGCCACAAGCTTCCGCGAATGCCCTTTTTGCAGTCCTCGAGCCCGGAATCAATGACTGGAATGGCTGGCAATGATGCTACTCGCGCCGCGTTCCCATCGCTGCAGCCGGCTCTTCTGCCGTTGTTGTGGCAGCTGCTTTCCTCGTCCGCGGCGTATCCAGGTTGAACTGCCGCATCTTGTAGAGCAGCGCCTTGTAACTAATCCCCAGCATTTTTGCGGCGTCCTTGCGGCACCAGCGCGTCTTTTCCAGCGCGTCGGCGATTGCTTCCATCTCGGCCTCGTCTTTTAAGCCGCGCACCAGGGCTTTCAACCCCTGTTCTTTGGGAGGCGCGGGTTCCTCACGCGGCGAAGTCCGCTGGCGCGTCGAGGACATCTCGACCAATTCGCGCAAGCTGCCTTCATCGTCTTCGAGAATCACATAACGCTTTACAAAATTCTCCAGCTCTCTCAGGTTGCCCGGCCAGGGATAGTTCACTGCGGCATCCAGTAGATACTTGGAAGGCCCCGGTGGTGTCTTTCCGAATTTCTCGCTGTACTTCTCAAGGAAATGACGGAACAGAAGCGGAATCTCAGCCGTCCGCTCGCGTAGTGGCGGCACGTTGATGGATAAAACGTTCAACCGGTAATACAGATCTTCGCGGAAGCGTCCCGTCTTCATCGCGTCCTGAACATCCACGTTTGTTGCGGCCAGCACGCGCACGTCAGTCTCCACCAGGTGCCGCCCGCCCAGCCGCGAATACTGGTGATCCTGCAGGACGTGAAGTAGTTTTGCCTGCAAGTGTGTGCTCATCTCCGCGATTTCATCCAGGAAGATCGTGCCCTTGTTGGCCATTTCAAACTTGCCCGGTTTGCTGCGCACCGCGCCCGTAAATGCGCCCTGCTCAAATCCGAAAAGTTCCGATTCCAGTAGTTCGCCCGGCAACGCCGCGCAATTCACTTTCACGAACGCCTGGTTTCGCCGCTTCGAGCGCAAGTGAATCATTCGCGCAACCACTTCTTTGCCCACGCCGCTCTCGCCACAGATAAAAACGGGCACATCCACCGGTGCGATCTGCAGGATCTGCTGGCGGATTCGCACCATCTGCGGACTTGCGGCCAGAAAGCTCAAGTCCTCGGTCACCTGGTCGCAGTAATCGCGCAGCGCCTGATTCTCCGTGGCCAGTTCCTTCTTCCGCCGCGACTTCAGCATCGCCGCGTCCAGCTCCGTTTTCTCGAATGGCTTGGTCAGATAATCATGCGCTCCAATTCGTATCGCCTCCACGACTGTGCCTACTTCGTTCGAGCACGAAAGCATGATGACGTTCAGGCTGCGGTCGATCTGCATCAATTCCTTCAACGTTTCGAGGCCGTTGATCTCCGGCATTAACACATCCAGGATGATGAAATCGGGCCGCTCACCCTTGTTTACCCTCTCGATCGCATCTTTCCCCGAACTGACGGCTTCCACTTCGAATCCGTCGACTTCCAGCAGTGTCTGCAAGTACTTTCGAATGCTGGGCTCGTCATCCACGACGAGGATTTTCTCTTTCGCGGCCATTTACTTTTCCCTCTCAATCATCAAAATTCGAACGCTTCAGCCCTGATCCATCGGTAATAAGAATGTAAACCTGCTTCCCGACCGCGACTCGCTCTCCACCCATACCTTCCCACGGTGCGCCTGGATGAGCCGTTTGGCGATCGCCAGTCCCAGTCCCATTCCAGACGTATTCCTGTCCACGCGTACGAAATCCTCAAAAATCTCCTGATGATGTTCCGCTGCGATACCTGGCCCCGAGTCCGTCACGCTTACTTCCACGCTGTTCGGGCGCGGCAACCGAAACCGCCGCCGCTCTTCCACCGGTGCCATGGCCGCCACACGCCGTTCCCAGAAATGCGGCGCTGCACGCAGTATGACGTTGCCCCCGCTCGGCGTATGCTTCAACGCGTTATCAAGCAGGTTTGCCGCCGCCTGCTGCACTTTCTGATAATCGAAACGGAAAGTTGCAATGGAAGGATCGAGGTGCGTCTCCAGCTTGACTCCCTTACGCTGGAACGCTTCCGACCAGCGCTTGGCCATCTCGTCCAGGCAATCGCGCAGATCATTCTCTCGCAACTGCAACACGAGTTTGCCGCTCTCCAGTGCCGAATAGTTCAGGAACATCGAGACGAGACGCACGAGCCGTTCGCAGCTGTCCTTGGATTCCTCGAGAATGTCCCGCTGTTTGTCGGTCAATCGGCCCAGCGAACCTGCCAGCAGCAAATCATAGTAGCCCTTTATCACCGCAAGCGGCGTTTTCAACTCATGGGCCGCGGACGCCAGGAACACCGTCTTTTGCCGGTTCACTTCCTGCAATTTCAGATACGCAGCCAGGAGGTTCCGGTAAGTAATCTCGCGCTCCTGCAAAAGCTCTTGTACTGTGAGTTGCGTTGCAGGATCCGGCTGCGCTTCCGATTGGTTCTCAATCTCTACCACCAGCCAGTCCGGCTCGGGCATCCACTGCACCCGCACTTTGCACTTCGCTTCCCCGCGCTGGATCTGCAGCTCCACCTGGTGTTCGCCCTTTTCGATCTCGTCGAAGATCTTCCGTGATTCCACCTGCAGAAAATCCTTAAACAGATTCAACTCTGGGATTGTCGCGTATCCGTGAGACTCCAGGAACTGCCTGGCACGCGCGTTTACAAGTAGTAGATTGCCGCCTCGCTCGGCCACCATCAGTGTTTCCTCTATCGTGTCGAGTAGCGCCCGGACGAACCCAAGCGGAAGAACCGTCCGATTCTCTTCCGACATGGTAGGCATAGCAATCCGTCCGGCCATCAGGCTGCTCTCTGTCCCTCGTGACTAGTGGTAAAAGTTTTCCCTAGCGCGCATCGTTACAGAGGGACCTCGAAGAGTCAATGGTAAAAGCGTTCCATTTGCACATTTCAGGAAAGGAAGTGGATATCCCGAGCAGTGCCCTTGTTTCAACGAAACGTTTCCCCTGGTATGTCCTTATAAGTGTCGTATGAAAAAGAACTTATTGGAACTCCTGGCTTTCCTCTCTGGCATTCCAGGTGCATGCATGCGTACTAGTGCCTTGGTACTAAGATAGAGAGAACACTTGGACACCGACCTTCTCAAAAAGAGCCGGCTCGTGGAGGTTCCGTCGACCCGACGCTCGCAGCGCATCCGTCTCCAGGTGCCCGTCTTCCTCAGGGGGACTGATGTGTCCGGTGCCGAATTCATTGAGCTCACCAAGACCCTCAATATCAGCTCCACTGGCGCCTGCATCACCTCAACGCATATTCTTCGGCCTGATCAGACCGTCCATTTGACGATCCCCGCCCCAGCGCCCGCCTCCTCCAGTCTTGTTCCCAGCGAAACTCCGCCAATCATAGCCAAGGTTTTGCGGCAGGAGTCGGCGGGTCAAATGCGTCTCTTTGGCTTGGAGTTCCTCCGCCCGCTTGAGTAAATCTCGGTAATTTTTTGCCCTGCCTCCCTTTCACCTGGGTAATTTTGTTACAAGTCCTCTCCCCGCCCACTTGCGCTACACTTTTTCGTACCTCAAATCTCGCTTTTGTAATAGCATACGGGCGCATTTTGGGAGGTAAGATTCCCAAGGGGGCTTGCCTGGGTCCAGTACGAATGGACTCTTGGTTGCTCCATAGAATATATAGAAAATTTAAATCGCTTTCCCCAAACCCCGCGGGGATAGGCAGAGGTTAGGTCTATACCGGATATGCCCAGCCCCGGCGCCCCTGCGCCTCCGCGTGTGCCGATTGAGGATTCCTATTTCGAGCTGTTAGCTGACACGCTCGAAAGCCTCGATTTGCCTGCGCGCGGCCAGTTCCTTCAGCGATATTTCCGTGCGATCGCTCACCTCGATCTGCATGAAACTCAAAGTGTGCAAATTTGGGATGAAATGCTCGCACGCCGCCGCGAGCTCAGCGGTCTCGTCGGTCGTCAACTTTCCCTGAAAACCGCGCTCACGGACGTC
>WNFH01003234.1_pt1 | contig 11519 bp, 8 predicted proteins | sample 5400411 | NCBI WGS metagenome assembly WNFH01 (sample SAMN13153347, study PRJNA577476) | soil metagenome | isolation source: 200 cm saprolite under Douglas fir tree site 2 hole 3 | place: USA:California | collected 2015-04-18
CGTGGTCTACGAGATGCTGGCCGGCGAGCCGCCGCTGCGAGGCCGCGGCGCGCGGGCCACTATGGCGAAGCAGGTGACGGAGACCCCGCGGTCGCTGCGCGCCCTCAGGCCCGACGCGCCCGCCCGTGTCGAGCGGGTGCTCGCGCGCGCGCTCGCCAAGAATCCCGACGAGCGGTTCGCGACCGTCGCCGAGTTCCTGGCGGCGCTGCAGGGCGAGGGAGCGGACACCGGGTCGGGGGTGATCGCGTCGGCGGCCGTCCGCTGCATCGCGGTGCTCCCGTTCGTCAACGCGAGCCCCGAGCCCGAGAACGAGTATCTCAGCGACGGCATCACGGACGAGCTGATCGCCGCCCTCGCCGGCGTGGAAGGGCTGCGGGTGGCCTCGCGCACGTCCGTGTTCGCGCTCAAGGGAAAGCCGCAGGACGTTCGCGCCATCGGTGCCCTGCTCGGCGCGGCCTGGGTGCTGGAAGGCACCGTGCGCCGGGCGGGCGACCGCCTGCGGATCTCGGCCCAGCTGACTTCGACCGAGGACGGCCAGTTGCTCTGGTCCGAGCGATACGATCGCATGCTCGCCGACGTGTTCGCGATCCAGGAGGAGATCGCCCGCACCATCGTCGACACGCTGCGGGCGACCTCGTTCGCCGACCTCACCGCCCCGGCCGCCAGGCGTTACACGGAGAGCATCGCGGCGTACGGTCTGTATCTGAAGGGCCGCTACGCCTGGAACAAGCGGACGCAGGAGGACATCAGCGAGGCCATTCGGTACTTCGAGCAGGCGATCGCGGAGGATCCCAACTACGCCCCCGCGTACGCGGGGCTCTCGGATTCCTACGCGTTGCAGCTGGACTACCGCAGCGTGCCCGTCGCCGAGGGGTTCGCGCGCGCCGAGGAGTACGCCCGCAAGGCGCTGGAGCTGGACGAGACGGTCGCGGAGGCGCACGCGTCGCTCGGTTGGGTGCTGTTCATCCACGAGTGGGATTGGGACGGCGCCGCGCGGGAGTTCAAGCGGGCGATCACGCTGGACCCCCGCTATCCCACCGCGCATCAGTGGTTCGCGTTCTATCTCGCCGCGATGGGCCGGCTCGACGAGGCGCTGGTCGAGGGTCACACGGCGCTGGAGCTCGATCCGGCGTCGGTGTCGATCAGGCGGAGCGTGGGGTGGGCGTACTTCTACGCGCGGCGGTACGATCAAGCGCGCTATCACCTCTCCCGGGCGATCGCGATGAACCCGACGGCGGTGGAGACCTATCGCATTCTGGCGCTCGCCTTCGCGCAGCAGGGGCAGTGGGCCGAGGCGGAGCGGGCGACTCGCGAGGCGATGGCGCTCGCCGCTGCAGGGCCGTACACGATGGCGACGCTGGGCTACGTGCTGGCCGGGGCCGGGAGGCGCGCTGAAGCCGAGGAGCTGCTGGCCGGGCTCGAGGCGCGTAGTCGGCTGGGGTACGTGTCGCCGGTCGCGTTCGCCACGCTGCACCTCGGACTCGAGCGGTGGGACGAAGCGTTCGAGTGGACCGAGCGGGCCTACGAGGAGCGGCGCGGGTGGCTGGCGTATCTCAAGGTGAACGCCATCCTGGATCCGCTGCGCGGGGACCGTCGGTTCGCGGCGCTCCTCAAGAAGATGCGCCTGTGAAGCCGCGCGCCGTCACTTCCCGCGAAACTTGGGCAGGTCCTTGCGATGCCGCTTCAGGAGCTCCTCGTAGATGTGTGAGTCCGTGTAATCCCGCATCTCGCAGATCTTGTTGCCCCTGAACCTGATGACCGCGCAGGTGCGCTGGTCCATGACGTCCTTGGGATCGCTCTTGAGCCAGCTCTTTTCTCGGATTTCGGCGATCACGCGCTCGTCGGCCTCGTACCAGCTGCGCCACACGTCTTCGTAGCCCCACTCGGCCGCGCCGAGGCCCGCCTCACGATTGTCGAAGCAGCGGATGACGGCGGTGCGCCCCTTCCACTCGCCGCCGATCGGCGGTGCGCCGGCCACCCAGTAGACGATGTCGTCCGTGAAGTAGCTCGCCACCTCGTCCATCTTGCGGGCGAACAGAGCTTTCTCGTAGCCCTTCGCGACCTGCATGCGCTCGCTCATACCGTGATCTCCTCGATCTCCTCGGGCTCCGGGAGGGTGTTCGCTTTCCGCCCGGCCCGCTCCATGGGCTTGTCCATTTCGGCCTTGTGCTGGTCGAGGATCGTCCAGAAGTCGAGGGCGCGATCCAGCAGCTCGTAGGACGCCTCGCGCAGCTGCTCGCTCGCCCGCACTTGGCGGACGTTGTTCTGCATGTCCTCGGCGTCCCAGCCGCGCGAATGGGCGATGAACGGGAATGGGGGGAACAGGAAACCGAGCTCCGACCAGAACGTCAGCAAGCCGCCCGCGACGGCCTGGATGTTGTCCTGGCCGCCGGTGATGATGAAGGCCGCGACCTTGTTCCTGATCAGCACCGTGTCGTGGATCGTGATCTGGTTTTGCACGCAGTTCAGCCGCTCGATCATCTTGTAGTAGAGCGACGAGGCGTTGCCCCAGCGGATCGGCGTCGCGATCAGCACCACGTCGGCCCAGTGCACGAGCCCCTCGTACACGACGGTGAGCTGATCGTCCGGGTCGCGCTCCGTGATGGCGCACGGCCAGGTGCAGGCGTGTGACGCCTTGGAGTAGTTCCCCTCGCAGGGGCGGAACTTCAGGTCGCGCAGCTTGACGTACTGCGTATCGGCGTTGCGGCGCTTCGCCTGGTCGAGCGCGTGCTCGAGCAGCGCGTCCGACGTGGAGTAGCGGGGGTTCACGTCGTCCATCGCGGTCGTGGAGATGCAGAGCACCCGCGGCCCGGCGCCCGCCTGCTTGGTATGCTCCTCGAGCAAGTGCGACGGCATGTGCTTGATGAGCTTGCGGGGCATCGTGGGCGGGGTCTGGACGTGTACCCCGTCAGCGCGCTCCTCGATCGCGAACACGGGCACCTGCTCCTCGTCGTAGCCCTCCGGCCCCTTGCCGGTAAGCACGCTGTACTCCCAGGCGTGCCAGGGGCACATCACGAACTCGCCGCGCAACCGGCCGTCGCACAAGGGCCCGCCCTTGTGGTTGCAGCTGTTGCCGATCGCCCGGAACTTCCCATCGTAGAAGAACAGGGCGACGGACCAGCGGTCGAGCTTGAACGAGCAGGGGACGCGGCTCATGAGCTCGGTGCGATCGCCGAGGCGGTGCCAGGTGGTCATCGCGGGCGCTCCTGTGAGGGGCGGTTTAAATTGTAGCCCTTATGCCCACCTCCCGCTCCCGCCTCGGCGTCATCTTCTTCACCGTCTTCATCGACCTCGTCGGGTTCGGGATCGTGCTGCCGATCCTGCCCTACTACGCGCAGAGCTTCGGTGCGCGGGGGCTGTTGTTCGGTGCGCTGGTCGGCGCCTACTCCGGCATGCAGTTTCTCGCGACGGCGGTGCTGGGCCGGCTCTCGGATCGCGTGGGGCGGCGGCCGATCCTGCTCACCACGATGGTGATCAACGCCGCGGGTTACGTGCTGTTCGCGTTGGCGGGCTCGTATGTGGTGTTGTTCGTCGCCAGGCTCGTGTCCGGATTTGCGGGCGGCAACATCTCGGCCGCCCAGGCCTATGTCGCCGACATCACGACGCCCGCCGAACGCTCCAAGGGGATGGGCGTCGTCGGGGCGGCGTTTGGGCTGGGATTCATCGTGGGGCCGGCGTTGGGCGGGCTGGCCGCGCACTACGGCGGCCACCTCGCGCCCGGCCTCGTGGCGGCGGGTCTGTCCCTGCTCAACTTCTGCTCCGCCTACGCGATCCTCCCGGAATCCCTGAAGGAAGAGCACCGCGTGACGCGAGAGCTGTTCGACTTCGGGCACCTGGCGCGTGCCCTCACGCACCCGCGGGTGGCGCCCTTGATGATCGCCTGGGGTTTGATCCCACTCGCCTTCTCGGGCTACACGGTCGCGCTCCCGCTGTACGCGGCGGCGCGGTTCGGCTGGCGCGAGAAGGAGCTCGGCTGGTTCTTCACGCTCGTCGGGATCACGGCGGCGGTGGTGCAGGGGTATCTCTTCGCCAAGCTGTCGCGGCGCGTCGGCGATCGGGCGCTCGTGATCGCCGGCACGTTCGCGATGGCCGTGGCGGTCGCCGTCGTGCCGTATCTGGACACGGCGGCGGCGCTGTACGCCTGGACGATCGTGCTGGCGTTCGGAAACAGCGTAGTCTCTCCCGCGGCGACGGGGCTGATCTCGGTGTTCGCCGATCCGACCGAGCAGGGGGCGATGCTCGGCGCCGCGCAATCGCTGGCGGCGCTGGGCCGCCTGACCGGCCCGGAGCTGGTGGGGATCACGTACGACCGATTCTCGCCGCCGTGGGCGTTCCTCGCCGCGGGGGTCGTCATGACGATCGCGGCCGGGGCGACGCTGCGGCTGCCGGGCGGGAAGCCGGAGGCCGTCCCGCTGTCCTAGCCGCCTCCCTGCAGGTGCGTCATATTTTTCACCCCCCCTTTGCAGGAGCCGATCAACGCCCATGCGCGTGTACAAGACAGCGGAGATCCGCAACGTGGCCGTCGTAGGCCACGGCGCGAGCGGCAAGACCTCCTTGGTCGACGCCCTCGCGTTCGTGGCCGGCACCAGTAAGCGCCACGGGTCCGTCAAGGAGGGGACCGCCCTCACCGACTACACGCCCGACGAGATCGAACGCAAGTATTCCATCAACCTCGCCCTCGGCGTCGCCGAGTGGATGAACACGAAGATCAACCTCATCGACACCCCCGGGTATCTCGACTTCACGGGCGAGGCGCTCGCCGGCGTCTGGGCGGCGGACGGCGCCCTGGTCGTGGTGTCGGCGACGGGCGGGGTCGAAGTGGGCACGGAGAAGGTGTGGGACTACGGCGAGCAACGCGGCGTCCCGCGGATGTTCTTCGTGTCCCTGATGGACAAGGAGCACGCCGACTTCGAGAAGGTGTACCGCCAGATCAAGCAACTGCTGACGCCGAAGGTCATTCCCGTGGAGATCCCGGTGGGCGAGGGGCCGGAGTTCCACGGCATCATCAATCTGTTCTCGCAGAAGTGCCATCTGTACAAGAAGGGCACGAAGGCGGGAGAGTACGAAGAGGTGGACGTCCCCGGAGAGTACCGGGCCCGCCTCGAGCAGTACTCGAAGGAGCTGATCGAGCGCATCGCCGAGACGGACGACACCTTGCTCGAGCGCTATCTCGGCGGCGAGGAGATCGGGCGGGACGAGGCGGTCGCCGCGATGAAGGCGGGGATGCTGCGGGGAGAGCTGTTCCCGCTGTTCTGCGGCGCGGCGGAGCTCACCTACGGGACGCGGGCGCTGCTCGCCAAGCTCGTCGAGCTGATGCCCGCGCCGCACGAGCGACCGCCGGTCGAGGGGGCGAAGTGGGGCAGCGCCGAGCGCATCACCCTGCAGGTCGACGACGCCAAGCCCTTCGTGGCGCAGGTCTTCAAGACGATTTCGGAGCCGCACGTGGGGGACGTGACGTACTTCCGCACATACTCGGGGACCGTGAAGAACGGCCAGGAGGTCTGGAACGCGCCACGCGAGGCGGCGGAGAAGCTGAACCATTTGTGCGTGGCCATCGGCAAGGAGCGGTCCGAGATCGGCGAGCTGCATGCGGGAGACATCGGGGTCGTGGCGAAGCTGCGCGACACGCACACCAACGACTCCCTCTCGACCCGCGAGTTTCCCATCGTGCTGCTCAAGATCCCGTTCCCGGAGCCGATCATCACCGTGGCCGTGGAGGTGAAGCAGCGGGGGGAGGAGGACAAGCTATCGACGGGTCTGCACAAGCTTTCTGAGGAAGACCCCACCTTCCACCACGAGTACAACGCCGAGCTGGGCCAGACGCTGATTCGCGGGCTCGGGGAGCGTCATCTCGAGATCGTCGTGGGGCGGTTGGCCCGCAAGTTCGGCGTGCACGCCCTGGTGACCAAGCCGAAGGTGGCCTACCGGGAGACCCTCAAGGGCCGGGCGGAGGGACAGGGCAAGCACAAGAAGCAGACCGGCGGTCGAGGCCAGTACGGCGACTGCTGGATCCGCGTGGCGCCGCTACCCCGAGGCTCGGGGCTCGTGTTCGAGGACAAGATCGTCGGCGGCGTGATCCCGCGGAGCTACATCCCGGCGGTCGAGAAGGGGATCGTCGAGGCGGCCCAGCGCGGCCCCGTGGCGGGCTACCCGGTCGTGGACTTCAAGGTGGAGCTGTACGACGGCTCCTACCACGACGTGGACTCGAACGAGCAGTCGTTCAAGATGGCGGGCATCCTCGCCTTCCGGAACGTCACGCCCAACGCCAGGCCGACCCTGCTCGAGCCGATCATGGAAGTGGAGGTGTGGACGCCCGAGGAATACCTCGGCGCCGTGATGGGCGACCTCTCCTCCCGCCGGGGCCACATCCTCGGTACCGAGCCCGCCGGGCGGCTGACGAAGGTGAAGGCGCTCGTCCCCGAGGCCGAGCTGGACCGCTACGCCACGAACCTGCACTCGATCACCCACGGCCGCGGCACGTACCGGCAGAAATTCCACATCTACCAGGAAGTCCCGCCCGAGGTGGCGCACAAGATCACGGAGGCGAGAAAGAAGGAGGTGGAGGAGGCGAAGGCGTCTTGAGGCGGCGCCTCCACCTCTGGTTCGGCCTCTCCGATCCCGTGGACCGGCGCGCCTACGTCCTGAACGGCGCCGGTCTGATGTTCCTCAAGTACGCCGTAGACGCGGCGGTGGTCGGGGCGTACACCGGCCGGCTCTGGACTCCGCTGCACTACGTCAATTCCGTCACCCTGCTGCGGGAGCAGGTCCTCAGCAAGGTGCCGAGCGCGGCGATGCTCGGGCTCGCGCTGTGGACCCTGCCGTTCCTGTGGATCGGCTTCGGGATGTCGCTGCGCCGGGCGGCGGACGCCGGGAAATCGGCGTGGTGGGCGCTGCTCTTCTTCGTCCCCGTCGCGAACTATCTGCTCATGGCCGGGCTCAGCCTGCTGCCGAGCGCGCCCGTGCCGGCGTGGCGGCGTGCCGCCCCCGCGCCCGTCGTGAGCGACCGCCTGAAGAGCGGGCTCCTCGGCGTGGCCGCGGCGCTCGTGATCACGATCCCTACGGTGCTGCTCGGCGTGTACTTCAAGAAGAGCTACTCCGCCGGCCTGTTCCTGGGCACGCCGTTCACGATCGGGTACATCAGCGCCCACGTGTTCAACTACCGGCACCCGCGCACCGTGGGACAGACGATCGAGGTCGTGCTCATCGCGCTCGGGCTCGCCACCGCGGCGCTGTTCTTCTTCGCTGCGGAGGGGGCATTCTGCCTCGCGCTGGCGTTCCCTCTCGCGGCCGTGGTCGGGGTCGCGGGCGGGATCTTCGGCCGGGCGATCGCCCTGCGCGGCGCCGAGCCACCGTCGCACGCCGGGCTCGCCGCGCTGTTCGCTCCGCTGCTCGTGCTGGCGGAGCCGCGCACGCCGCCGCCCCTCCAGGAAATCCTGACGGTCGTCGACATCGACGCGCCTCCCCAAACGGTGTGGCGCAACGTGATTACCTTCCCGGACCTGCCGCCGCCTACCGAGCGGCTGTTCCGGATCGGGGTCGCCGCGCCGCTGCGCGCGCGGATCGACGGCGCCGGAGTGGGCGCGATCCGGTACTGCGATTTCACCACCGGGAGCTTCGTCGAGCCGATCACCGACTGGGACGAGAACCGGCTGCTGCGGTTCGACATCACGGCCCAGGCGCCGCCGATGCGCGAGTGGAGCCCGTACCGCGACGTGAACCCCCCGCACCTGGACGGGTACTTCCGAGCGACCCGGGGCGAGTTCCGGCTGCTCGCGCTCCCCGGCGGGGGCACGCGGCTCGAGGGACGCACCTGGTACGAGGTGGAGATGGCTCCGCAGCCGTACTGGAAGCTCTACTCCGACTGGATCGTGCGGACGATCCACCTGCGGGTGCTCGAGCACATCAAGCGGCTGGCGGAGAACTCGAAGGAGGAGTGGGAGCCATGAGACTCGGACTGTTCGCTCTGTGGAGTGTGGCCGTGGCGGGCGGCTGCCAGATCGAAAAGCGCCCTCCCGCACCCCCAATGGACTCCACGGCCGCCGTGCCTGCGGGCCCCTCGACGCCCGCGACGCCGCCGCCGCCTCCGCCGCCCGCGCCTGCCGCGACGAAGGTCGTGGCGGTGGAAGGGTTCCTCACGCCGGAATCCGTGTTGCACGACACGGTGCAGGACATCTACTTCGTCTCGACCATCAACGGCAGCCCGACGGCGAAGGACAACAACGGCTTCATCAGCCGCGTGAAGCCGGACGGCGCGGTGGAGAATCTCAAGTTCATCGAGGGTGGGCGGACCGGCATTACCCTGAACGCCCCGAAAGGCCTGGCCCTCGCAGGCGACACGTTGTGGGTGGCCGACATCGATGCGGTCCGCGCCTTCAACGCGAAGACGGGCGCACCGATCGACAGCGTCAGCTTGGGCAAGCTGGGCGCGGTGTTCCTGAACGACATCGTGGTCGTCCCGACCGGCGCGCTGTACATCACCGATACCGGGATCCGGTTCGACGACGTGGGCAACGTGCTGCACCCCGGACCCGATCGGGTCTTTCGCATCGGCCCGGACCGCGCGGTGACGGTGGCGGTACGGGGGGACACCCTCGGCCGCCCCAACGGGATTGCGCTGGACGCCGCGGGCAAGCGTTTCGTGATCGTGGAATTCGGCGCGCGATCGGTGCTCGCGTGGAAGCCGGGGGACAAGGCGCCGAGTGTGATCGCCAAGGGCCCGGGCGGGTTCGACGGCGTCGAGATCGTCGGCGGCAGGATCCTCGTCTCGAGCTGGAATGATTCGACCGTGTCGAGCTACGAAACCGGCCAGGAAGTGAAGCTGATCACCGGCGTGCCGAGCCCGGCCGACATCGGCTACGACGCGAAGCGCAACCGCCTGCTGATTCCCATCTTCACGGGGAACCGGGTGGAGATCTGGCAGCTGCCGTCGCCGTGAGGGTGATCGTCACTCGGCGCACGCTGCTCGTGATCCTCCCCGGGCTGCTCGCCGGGGGGACGGTCCCGCTCGCCGCGCAGGGGCGGGAGCCGGTGTCGGCGGCGGTCATGGAGTTCGTGCGGTCCCAGGATCTGCCGCGGCCGCAGACGCCGCAGCTGCTGCTCGCCGTGCCCGATCAGCAGCTCGAAATCTTTGCCGTCTCATACGGCGAGCCGCAGGACTGCATGCTCGGTTGTTTCTATTCGGGGCTGTCCGGGCTGCGCTTCGGCAGCAAGATCGGGTGGATGGACTGTGACCGGGCGCGGCTCGACCACCCCGTCACGTGCTTCGACGTGGACTCGACGGATCGCTATCTGTTCACCGTGGACCTGCTCGCCAGGCTGGACCACCTCGAGGAGCCCGCGCAGAGCTACAGCTGGCTCGCTCGCGGAGTGTTTCGCCCGATGCTGGTGCGGGACCCGGACACGCCGGTGGCGGCGCTGGAGCGGTTCGCGCGCGAGATCTATACGGTCGCGCCCGATCCGTTTATGGAGGGGCTGCTGTTCGAGAGCCGGCGCGTGCAGCGCAGCGCTGCGATCCTCACCTTCCTCGCGAACCCCCCCGACTCGCTGGCGCGGTTCTACGGGGGCGCGCGGGCCCAGTCGGGGCAGCTGCTGTGCGACGAGCTGGGCGACTCGCTCGCGCGCGACACCACGACGCCCGCCTCGACCCTCCTGCTGATCGCGGAAATGCTGCACCGCCCGTACCTGCGACAGGCGCCCGTGCGGCTGCTGCTCGCTAACCCCCGGGCCCGGCACGATCTCGCCATCCTCACGCATCTCGCCACGGTGGGTGTCCTGGAGGAGCGCTACGAATACTTGCGGGAGCAAGCCCGCCCCCTGCTCCTTGCAGAGCTGGACGGGCCTGGGCGTGAGGAGCTGGCGGCCATCCTGGCACCGCGGAGCTACGCCATCATCACGGGGACCCTCGACCGACTGGTCTTCGACCGCGAGGTGCAGCGCAACCGGAAGGCCATGACGGTGATCGCGAGCCTCCCAGGCTCGTGGTTCACCTACGAGGCCTACAAGAAGCTGTACGAGCTGGGATGGCGCCGGCAGTGACGCGGGGCGGCTAGTCGACGAAGACCGGCTCTCCGACCGGCTGTTTGTACACGTACCGCTTGCCCGCATAGTTGCGCAGCACGACCTCCTCGTCCGTGATCGACTCCACGTACTCGGGCAAGAGCGGGATCTTCCCGCCGCCCCCCGGCGCGTCGATCACGAAGTGCGGCACGGCGAGCCCCGAGGTCCAGCCGCGCAGCGCTTTGATGATCTCGAGGCCCTTCTCGACCGTGGTGCGGAAGTGCTCCGCCCCCGCCACCTGATCGCACATGTAGATGTAGTAGGGTCGGACGCGGGCGGCGAGGAGCTTCTGCATCAGCCGCTTCATCACGTCCGGATCGTCGTTGACGCCCTTGAGCAGCACCGTCTGGCAGCCGAGCGGGATTCCGGCGTCGGCGAGCAGCCCCAGCCCCTGCACCGCGGCCGGGGTGAGCTCGTCCGGGTGATTGAAGTGGGTGTTGATGTAGAGCGGATGGTACCGCTTCAGGATCGCGCACAGCTCGGGCGTGATCCGCTCGGGGAGGTGACAGGGCACCCGGCTGCCGATCCGGAGGATCTCGAGGTGCGGGATCGCCCGCAGTCGCCGGCAGAGCTCGTCGAGGCGGCGGTCGGAGAGGAGCAGCGGGTCCCCGCCCGACATGATGACATCGCGGATCTCCGTGTGCTCCTCGAGGTAGCGGAACGCGGACTCGAGCTCCGACAAGGAGATCTTCTCGGGGTCGCCGACCTTGCGGCGCCGCGTGCAGAAGCGGCAGTACGACGCGCACACGGGCGATACGAGGAACAGGGCGCGGTCGGGGTAGCGGTGCGAGATGTTCGGGACGGGCGAGTGGGCGTCTTCGGCGAGCGAGTCCACGATCCCGTCGCGCACGTCGAGCTCCTGGAGGTCGGGCACGTATTGGCGCCAGATGGGATCGCCCGGCGACTTGATCAGGTCGACCATCGCCGGTGAGATGCGGAACTCGAAGTTCACGGCGGCCTGCCGCAGCCGCTCGAGATCGGGGAAGTGCTCGGCGCCGAATCGGGCGACGAGCGCTTCCAGGGAGGCGATGCTCCGCTTACGCAGGAGCTCTTGCCAGGACTCCATTCGCCAGATCCTTGAAATAGATCACCAGGTCGTCGCCGGGCGCGTAGTAGCCCGGCACGGTGGCGCCCCTGGTGTAGCCGCGCCGCTCGTAGAACGCGCGCGTCGAGGCGTACTCCGGCAGTGAGGACGTCTCGACGACGATCAAGCGGGAGCCTTCGGCCGTCAGCTGGTGCTCGACCGCCTCCAGCAGCTGGCGGCCGATTCCCGTGCGGTGGCGCGCCGGGTCCACGATGAGCCAGTAGAGGTCGCAGGTGCCGGCCGTCCCGGGCACGGGTCCCCAGCAGGCGTAGCCGACGAGCTCGTCACCCTCGTAGGCGCCGAGGAAGCGGTAGTCGGGGTCGCCGGCGAGCGAGTCGTCCAGCAGCTCGACGGCGATCGCCACCTCGTCCTCGCGGAA
>WNFH01003235.1_pt1 | contig 11519 bp, 10 predicted proteins | sample 5400411 | NCBI WGS metagenome assembly WNFH01 (sample SAMN13153347, study PRJNA577476) | soil metagenome | isolation source: 200 cm saprolite under Douglas fir tree site 2 hole 3 | place: USA:California | collected 2015-04-18
CGGCTGACTCGCACGTTTCCGGCCCAGATCGAGGCGCTCAACCGCTATCGCAACAACGGCGAGCCCGCCATCACCGTGCAGAACGTGTCGGTCGGGGACGGCGGCAAGGCCATCGTCGGCAACGTCACGCAGCATGCGAGTGTAATCGTCTCGGACAAGAGCGGGGCGACCGCGGTGACGGATGCCCGGATGGTCTCGATGCCTGATCGTGGCGCACAGGAGCACGACTCCGAGGACGTCAAGCGAGCAGCACAGGCATGAGCGATCGCGCCCGCAATATCAGTCCGATGCTGGCGAGCCCGCGTTGCGGCGCAAAAACCCGCTCCGGCGGATCGTGCCGCTCGCCGGCAATGTCGACGGAAATCACCCCAAGCGAACATGGACACTGCATCCCGCATCATTGGGATCGATCAAAGGTGAGGATGCTGCGCGTCATCCCTTTGTCTGGCCAGTTCGGCATCACCCGCCACGGCGAAAGCACCTTTAGCCGATCGCCGTCCAATCTAAAAAACCGCGTTTGTTCGGAGCCGACCCATTCTGGATTCCAGGCCACTTCGACCTTAGTGATCCACTTGTCTCCTTCAACGCGATAAGTCCCGGTATAGGCAACGAGTGTGTTTAACAGCCCGGCACGTTCCTCGTCGTTCGTTGCAGGCTCACGCAACGCTCCGGTGAGAATAAAAAACGCGCGCCCTTCCTGGGTGAAGACAGCGTAGCCGCTCGGTTTCTCTCCCATCGGAGGCTCCATTCGGCCTGTCTCCTGAACTTCAATCTCTAGCGAGACGAGTTTCCAAATACCGAGAACCTTGGCGCCGTTAGCGTCGAAACTCGGTTGTGCATCCGCGATATGCATCGGGTCACATACCCTTGATGTTCGCGGCCTTGATGATCGGCCACCACTTCTCGATTTCTGCTTTCTGCAGCGCCGCCAGAGCCTCGGGCGTTTGCTGCTCGGGCGGGAAGATCTCCTGTCCGATATCGGCAAGGCGCTGGCGCACGGATGGATCGGCAACTGCCTCGACGGCGGCCTGATTGAGCTTGCCGACGATTTCTCTGGGCGTGTTCGCAGGTGCCCAAAGACCGTGCCAAAACGGCATGTGGAGTCCAGGCACGCCCGCCTCGTCGACGGTCGGAATCTCGGGAGCGCGCACCCAAGGTGCGTCTGCCAAAATTGCATAGGCTCTGATGTTGCCGCTACGCACGTGGGGCAGCAAATCCGACGCTTGGAGACATGTCAGGTCAACTTGAGCTGACAATACGTCCTGCAGCGCAGGGCTGGCGCCTCGATAGGCCACGAACTGGAAACGCGTGCCTGTGCTGTTCTGAAAGTGAATACCCCAAACATGCGATGGGCTACCGACTCCGGGGGTGGCGAACGATGCCTTGTCTGGATTTGCCTTCAACCATGCGACCAGTTCCCTGATATTCTTTGCGGATAAATCCTTTCTTCCAGCGATCATCAGCGGATTAGTTGTCAACAGAGCCACCGGCTCAAAGTCCTTCAGTAGATCGTAGCGGACTGTGTACGCAGCCCCGCTAAAGACGTGGGAATTCAATTGACCCATGCTCAACGTGTAGCCATCGGGCGCGGCGCGTGCAGCTCGTGCGACCCCGATGGTGCCGCCCGCGCCTGACACATTCTCGACGATCACGGGCTGGCCAAGACTTGTCCGCATGCGGTCGCCAACGATGCGCGCGATAACATCCGCAGGCCCGCCTGCCGGGAACGGAACGATGATTGTCACGGGCCGCGACGGAAACGCTTGTGCGCTCGCAACGCTTGGTATGGCCGGCAGAAGCGCAGCACCAGTTGCCAGATGCAGGAATCGGCGCCGGGAAATCCTCATGGCACTATCCTCGCAATTGAAATGCCCCACACGGATAGCATTCTGGAAGCGTTACAGCTATAATATGCCATAATCGAAATTCATATCATTGCGGATATGACAATGGAGCTGAGGCACCTTCGATATTTCATCGCCGTTGCCGAGGAAGGGCACATCACACGAGCCGCGGAGCGGCTTGGCATGCAGCAGCCGCCGCTCAGTCAACGCATCAAGGCGATCGAACGCGAACTCGATGTGCAGCTATTTCACCGAAAAGCACGCGGTGTTGAGCTGACCGATGCCGGGCGCGCCTTCCTCAACAATGCCCGCGCGGTCCTTGCACAGCTCGATCATACTTTTGAAACGACACGGCGCACGGCGCGAGGCGAAGAGGGCCGAATCAGCATCGGGATTGTGCCCGCGAGTCCATTTCATCCGTTGGTGCCGCGTGCCATTCGTGCGTTTCGTGAAGCCTATCCGCTGGTATCCGTGCGATTGGAAGAGCGCCTCGGCGGGGAATTGCTCGAACTGCTGCGAAGCCAACAGATCGACGTTGCATTCATCCGATTGCCCCATGCTGATCAGGAGGGGCTCGTTATCAACCGGCTGCTTGAGGAGCCGATGCTGGTGGCATTACCCCGTGCGCACGCACTGGCTCGGAGCGGCGGTAAAGGCGAAAGCCCGCTCTTGTTGAAACATCTTGCCCGCGAAACATTCATTTTTTACGGCCCCCCAGGAATGGGCCTCCGAGAGGTGACGATGGAAGCGTGCCGCGCGGCAGGCTTTAGTCCACGTGCCGGGCAGGAAGCCCCTCGCATCGCGTCAACGCTCAGCCTGGTCGCCGTGGGGCTCGGGATTTCGCTGGTTCCCGCGTCTTTGCGTCATCTATACGTTGATGGCGTTGTCTACCGTCGTCTTGAGGGCTCCATCCAACCAAAGGCACCGCTGGACCTCGCATCGCGCCGCGGTGACTCTTCAGCGGTGGTTCGACATTTTCTCAAATTGGTCAGACAAGCAGCGAAGAATTCTCGCGTCGACGAGTCTGAACGGCGCGGTCGGACACGCTGAGTCTCGGACGGTTCCGAGTATCGTCATTTCCAACTATTCATGATGTCGCCTAGTGGCCCATCACGTCGATCCCGGGATTGATCGAGAGGGCCGCTATCGGAGCGCCATCTTGGTTTTGATCTTCTCGACCGAGAAGCCTGGATTGTCCTGCCCCACGACAAAGCCCTTGACCTGGTTCGAGCCCTCCTCGCGCGCCCAGATCACGTTGATCTCGGCGAAGGTGGCATTGCCGATCCATTTCTTCTGGCCGTTGAGAATCCAGACATCGCCCTCACGCCGGCAGGTCGTCATCATCCCGCCTGACGTGGCGGAGCCGACCAGGGGCTCGGTCAGGCCGAACGAGCCGATCTTCTCGAAGCGCATCATGGCCGGCAACCAGCGCTGCTTCTGCGCCTCGTCGCCGCACAGATAGATCGAGCCAGCCGAAAGCCCGGTATGCACGCCCCAGAACGTCGCGACCGACGCATCGACCCGGGCCAATTCCATCGCCGCGAAGCCGTTCAACAGCCAGCTGCCACCGGCGGCGCCATAACCCTGGTAACCGACGCCGCCGATGCCGATTTCGGCCATCTTCGGAATGATCGCGAACGGGAACTCGTCACGCGCCCAATGCTCCTCGATGACGGGCGCGACCACGCCTTCCGTGAAGTCGCGCACGCGCCGGAGCAGCGCTCGTTCCTCGTCGTTCAGCACGGCCGCGATCCTATAGAAGTCGCCGTCGACCGGCGGCGGCGCGTAGTCCGGCTTTGCGGTCCGTGTCGTCTGCGGGTTCGCCATGGGGTCCTCCCTAGTTATCCTCGGTCTGCCGGCGTCTGCCGTCGGACGTCGGAACGAGATCCGCGACGCAGTGATCGGCCCGCGAAAGAGCTGATGGCTGTTCCTGCCTGCCCTCGTCGGCCAGGAACGCCTCGATCAGCGCCGCGGTTTCCGCCGGCCGCGTCACCAGGAACAGGTGGCCGTCATCGATCAAGCGCAGCTCGGCGTTCGGGATCAGGCCCGCCAGGATGTGACCGTTGATCGGAGGGACCAGAGGATCGTCGCTGCCCATCAGCACGAGCGTCGGCTGCGGCAGTGACCACAGCCATGGCAGGCTGGTCCAGCCCGCCATCGCGAGAAGCTGATAGAGATAGCCGATCCTGCCCGCGCCGTGCATCGCGCTCGCGTGCCGGCCGATCAGCGACGGGTCGTAGCGAAACGCGCCGCCATAGATGTCGGCCGCAACTCTGTTCATGTAGTTCTTGTCGGTGTAGCGGCGCGGTGTCGCCATCTTCCACAGCACCGATGGGCTCGCCGGCACCATGGTGAAACCGGGTGCGGTCGCAGCCAGCACCAACCGCCGGCACAGCTTTGGATATCGATGCGCGAACTGCTGGGCTATTCCACCGCCCCAGGAGACGCCAGCGACGTCGATCTCTGTGTAGCCAAGCTCTGCAACGAGGCCGGCGGCAAGCCGAGCCAGTGTGGATGGGCGATACGGAAGGAGCGGCCTGGGCGAACCGCCGACGCCAGGCACGTCAAAGATGACCGCAGTCGTGCTCGTGAGCGCTTCAAGGAACGGCTTCGCCAACTCCCAGTTGGCGCCGATCCCATTGAACAGCAACAGCGGCGGCCCGCTGCCGTCGCCATGCCTGATGGCGACCTCAAGCAACTGGCCGTCGATCGTGATCCGCCGGGCCTCGATCGTGCCGGGCTTCGCGGCGTGATCCCCGCTGGCGAGCTTGTCAATCAAAGACATAGGTCCCCGGAGCAGCACCAAGGGTCGGGTGGCGCGCGCTGCCGAGCGAGGCAGGCGCAGCGACCTCTTCGCCCGAGCGCGCATGCAGCCAGTCGCGCCAGTCGAGCCACCAGCTTCCCTTCCGCTTCTCGGCCGAAGCCTGGAACGCGTCGGGTGAGCCCGCACCTACCGGTCCAATCATGAAGGACGCCTTCGGATTGGTCGGAGGATTGAGCAGGCTTTGCAGGTGTCCGCTGTTCGACAGCACGAAGGTGGTGCCTTCACCCATGATCTGGGCCGTCTTGTAGACGCCCTTCCACGGCGTGATGTGGTCGGTGACCCCTGCCACGACGTAACTGTCGGCCTTCACCTTGCTCATGTCGATGGCCTTTTCGTTGAGCGTGAGCTTGTCGGCATTCACAAACGGATTGGTGAAGTACAGGTCAAGATAGTCGCGATGCAGCGCCGCCGGAAGCCGCGTCGTATCGGCGTTCCAGTAGAGGATGTCGAAAGCCGGCGGCTGGTTGCCGAGCAAATAGTTGTTGACCCAGTAGTTCCAGATCAGGTCGTTGGGCCGCATCCAGGCGAACATTCGCGCCAGATCATGGCCGTCGACGACGCCGCGCAGCCGCGAGCTCTCCTTGGCCAGACGCATGGTTTCAGGCGTCATCAGGCAGCCGAGCGTGCTCTCTTCGGCCGAGTTGGGATCGAGCAGACAAACCGCCAGCACCAGGTTCTTGATTTTCTTCTCGGCCGCGCTGCCCAGCGTCGCGAAATAAGCGGTCGAGGTGATGCCGCCGGAGCAGGATCCCATCATCGAGATATCATCACTGCCGGAAATCTCGCGTGCCGCATCGACGGCCTCGTCGACCGCCGCGACGTAGGTGTCCAGTCCCCAGTCGCGATGGGCTGCCGTCGGGTTGCGCCAGCTGATGGCAAAGGTCTGGATTCCGTTCTCGAGCAGGAAGCGGACCATGCTCTTGTCCGGCGACAAATCGAGCGCGTAGTACTTGTTGATCTGCGGCGGCGTGATCAGCAGCGGCCGTTTCCTGACGGTCGCCGTCATCGGCGTGTACTGGATCAGCTCGAGCAGCTCGTTGCGGAACACGACCGCGCCCGGGGTGATCGCCAGATTCTCGCCGACCTTGAAGGCGCTCGTGTCCACCATCGACGGCATGCCGCGATTGCGGCTGAGATCGTCGAAATAATTCTTCAATCCGTGCCACAGGCTTTGTCCACCGGTGTCGATGAACTTGCGGACCGCCGCTGGGTTGGTGAACATCGTGTTGGTCGGCGCGACGGCGTCGATCAGGATTTCCGTGATCAGGTGCGCCCGCGCCTTGTCCATGTCGTTGAAGTTGGTCTTGTCGACCAGGCCGTTGACCGCCTCGCCCCACGCCAGATAGGCCTTGAGCAGGCTATTGTGCAGCGAGCTCTCCTTCCAGGTCGGATCTGAAAACCGCTTGTCGCCCGCCTTCGGCGCGCGTTCGGATTTGCCGGCGACGATGGCGCCGAGTTCGCCGACGAAGGAGAGCCACTGTTCGGTTGCGACCTTCGGCTCGTTCATGACCGCCTTGAACAGGATGCCGGCGCTGTCGACCAGATCCTGGCCCTGGATGCCGACGAGCGGATTGAGCGCCAGCGTGTTTCGGGATGCCGCTTCCGATAGCTCCGGCGTCGCCGGGCTGCGATCGTCCGTGCTCATGGTCGCGCTCCTGCTGCTGGAATAAGAAGCGCCAGTGTCTCGGCGATCAGCGCGGGCTTCTCGGACCCCTCCACTTCCAGCGTGTTCTGGGTCTTCATGACGACCTGTCCGCCGTCCCGCGGCTCGATCCCGGCGAGCACCACGCGCAGCCGCACGCGCGCGCCAGCCGGCACCGGCGCGAGAAAGCGGACCTTGTCAATCCCGTAGTTCAAACCGGCAGCGGCATCGGCCGGAATGACACCGACCTGCATCGCCAGCGGCGCCACCATCGCCAACGTCAGATAGCCATGCGCGATCGGACCGCGGAACGGGCTTTCCCGCTTCGCCCGTGCGACGTCGACATGAATCCACTGATGATCGCCGGTGCACGACGCAAATTTGTCGATCCGTGACTGATCGATCGTAACCCAATCGGACAGGCCGAGCTCCTGCCCGATTCGTTCGCCCAGACCCGCAAGGGTGAGGTTGCCCATGTTTTCCTCCTCGCTCTTTCGTGGCTGCCCTCGAACCGCTACGGCTGACCGTATCGCTCGCGCAGCTCCTTCTTGTTGATCTTGCCGACGCTCGTCTTGGGAATGCTGTCGACGAAGATGATCTTCTCCGGAATCCCGTATTTCGAGATGATGCCCTTGTCGGCGAACACCTTGAGATGATCCCTGATCGCGGCGTCGCTGACGCCATTCGCGTCAGGGGCTTGCTTGACCACCAGCGCCAGCGGCCGCTCGCCCCATTTGTCATCCTTGACGCCGATCACGGCGGCCTCCGCCACGCCGGTGCATTGCGAGATCAGGTCTTCGATCTGCAGCGACGAAACCCACTCGCCACCGGTCTTGATCACGTCCTTGATCCGGTCGGTGATGTGGACGTAGCCGTCAGGGCTGACCACCGCGATGTCGCTGGTGTGCAGATAGCCCCCGGCCCAGAGTTGCTCCGATGTTTCGGGACTGTCGAAATAGCCCTGGGTCAGCCATGGCGCACGCAGCACGATCTCGCCGGGCGACTTGCCGTCATGCGGCACGTCGTTCATGTCGGTATCGACGATGCGAAGGTCGACCAGCGGCCCGGCCATGCCTGCCCGGGTGCGGAAATCGACCTCTCCGTCGGGATCGCCGCTGAGGTCCTTTGATCGGACATGGGAGACCGCGGCAAGCGGCCCGGTCTCCGACATGCCGTAGCCTGCGAAGATATCGATGCCCGCCGCAAGCGCCTGCTTGGCCAGCGCCTTCGGCAGGGCCGAGCCGCCGATCACCATCTTCAGGCCGTTCAGATCGACATTCGCCGCGGCCGCAGCGTTGAGCAGCATCTGCAGGATGGTCGGCACGCCGTGGGTGAAGGTGACGCCTTCGCTCTTGATCAGCTTGACCAGCATCGCTGGCTCGTAGCGTCCGGGATAGACCTGCTTGACGCCGGCAAGCGTCGCCGACCAGGGGAAACCCCAGGCATGGACGTGAAACATCGGCGTGATCGGCATGTAGACGTCGTCGCGCGAGAAGCGGCCCTGCGTGCCCGCCATACCGAACAACGCCAACCCGCAGATCGAGTGCAACACGAGTTGGCGGTGGCTGTAATAGACCCCCTTGGGCAGTCCGGTCGTGCCGGTGGTGTAGAAAGTGGTCGCCTGGGTATTCTCGTCGAAATCAGGAAAGTCGTAGTCAGGCGAAGCCGCCGCAAGCAGGCTTTCATACTCCCCAACAAAGGAAAGGCCGCCGGTCTGCGGCGTCGGCCGGTCCGACATCACGATCAGCCGCTTGACCTTCGGCAACTGTGCTTTCAACCCCTCCAGCAATTCGACGAATTCGTCATTGACGAGAAGCGTCGATGCACCGGCGTGATCGATGGTGTAGGCGATCTGTTCGGACGACAGGCGGACATTCACGGTCTGCAGCACGGCGCCCATCATCGGGATCGCGAAGAACGCCTCGAGAAAACGGTGACTATCCCAGTCAAGCACGCCGACCGTGTCGCCGGGCACAATGCCCGCCTTGCTCAGGGCCGAGGCGAGACGGCCGATCCGCTCTCTGATCTGACGATAGGTGAAGCGCTTGAGATCGCGGTAAACGACCTCCTGATCCGGCGACTGCACGCTCGGCGTGTGCCACAATTGCTTGAAGATCAGTGGATATTGATAGGCGGATTTGGCGGTCTGAATCAGCCTTCCGACCATGGCGGCCTCCCTCGACTTGTCATTTCCTCCGGCCGTGGCAGCGTCCGCAATTCTGAGCGAGCGGATCGCCTGGTCTGCCGTCCTGCCTCACGACCGTCTCACCGCACGACATTAGTCCGAAGCGTCGCGTGATGCCCGACGTTTGTGAAGGTCCGAAACGGCCATCGACCGGGTCTGAACCGGTCACGCTGCTCTCATTGACGGCAATGGTCTTGAACGAAACTGCTCTCTTTGCGCAGCCGTCGTTCTTCTCGACGCGCCCTCTGCTGCTCTGCAGCAAGGACGAACCCGCCGATATGCCTTGGGTTGCGCTGCGAACCGGCTATGTTCCGTGGTGATGGCGAACAGAGATCCGTCGCTTTCGGAAGGCTGGCTCGCTTCAAACATTGCGGTCTCTATTTGCTGCGCCAAAGGAAAGGCTGGTGCAAGTTGCAGCCAACCATGCGTCTCAAGAAGCCCGCGGCCTCCCGCAATGACATCCTGACCGTCGGCGTCAGCGACCGGGTCTATGAGACAACCAAGCTCGGCGCGGCCTTCGACATGCTGATCAGCCACGGCGTTGCGGCCGATGCCATCCTGCGCGACGCGAATATTCCGTTGCAGGATGTGCACTCGCCGCAGGCGCGAATTTCGCTGAAGCAGCTGATCACCGTTTGTCAGAACGCGATCCGGCTATCGAGCGACCGCAACCTGCCCTATCGGATCGGCGCGTCGATCCACATCTCGACCTACGGGATGTACGGCTATGCGCTCCTGTGCTGTCCCGACTTCCGCAAGGCGATGGATTTTGCGACGCGCTATCACGCGCTCGCTGCGCCGCTGGCGACGATCGAGTTCAGGGAAGACAAAGGCTACGCGAGATGGACGATCGAACCCAATCTACACGCGGTGGGCGATTCCGCACTGTACCGCTTCATCACCGAGATGCAGATCGGCATCCATATATCGCTGATGCGCGATATCATGGGGCCGACCTTTGCGCCCTCCGAAATCACGCTCGCCTATCCGCAAGCGTCAGACTTCGATCTTCCGATGGATCATGTCGGATGCTCCATCCGCTTCGATCAGCCACTCAATCAGATCGTTTTCAAGTCGCACTGGCTGGATCGGAGCGCGGATCTCGGCAACAAAACGACGTATCCGACCATCGTTGCCTTGTGCGACGACTTGCTTGGAGACCTGAGATTGCGGATTGGGGTTGCCGGAAAGATTCGCGCGGTCCTGCTCCGCGACATCGCGAACCCTCCGACCTTTGAGGCCATCGCGAAGCTGCTCGGTGCTAATGACCGGTCATTGCGGCGCCAGCTTCGTCAGCAGGGCTTTTCCTTTCGCGGCCTGCGCGACGAACTCCGGACCCAGATCGCCCTGAAATATCTCCGCAACACGACGCTGGCCAACGAGGATATCGCATTGGCGCTTGGCTTCAGCGATGCTGCAAACTTCAGGCGCGCGTTCCATCGATGGACAAACAAAGCGCCAAGCGACACCAGGGCAGAATAGATTACACGGCGATTTCCCGGACTTCGCTGCACTCCGCGGCCGGTCCATCGAATTCATTCAGATGGATTCTCTCAACCCGCCGCTGCGACGATCGGCTTGATCTTCGTCGGTGCTTTGTCGGCGCCCTTCGACCAAGACCGGTAGTAAGCCAGCGCAGTCATCATCAAGATACCGACAATGCTCACCACGATCTGCATCCAGATAGCGCCGGAAATCTCGACCAACACGACATGTGCAGCAAAGGACAGGAATATCCCGGCGCAAAACACTTCGAGTGACTGCTGACCGCATTTGATTGCGGGCCGAAAGATCCGCCATTCCAGCGCCGGCCAATCGCGTGGCAGCAGGCGAACGACAAAGAACGCGAACACGACAAAGTGTAGCAAGCGATAAGGTGCGAGGTTGGTTTTGTCGTTCGGATTGAAGGCGCCGTAGATCTCCGGCGGGATCAGTGACCGCAGTTCGTCAAACCGGGCCGCCATTGTCATCATCAGAGCGAACAGAAGATAGGCAGAGCCAAGCACCAACGCGGTCCGCGATCGAATGAATGGCATCGCCTGTGCCGATCCACCAAGCGCAAACCAGGCCCCGAACGTGAACAGAAATTGCCATGCGAATGGATTGAAATACCAGACACCACTTGGATAAGCCGGAACGTTCCAGCCGAACTGCCTGGCCATCAGATAGAGCAACGCCGAAGCGGCCAGGGTCATATTGGGTCTGCGCAGCATCAGCCATAGTATCGGCGGGAAAACACCCATGAGCACGATGTAAAGCGGCAGCACATCCATGTTCACCGGCTTGAAGCGAAGTATCAGCCCCTCGAACAAGAACTGCGCCGGATTTGCCAGGAAGCCTCGTATGTTGAATTCATCGACGAAACTGGAGTTACCATACCTCTGCGCAAGGTATCCGATTTCGGCGAGGTAGAGCACGAAAAGGAAGACGTGGGCGACGTAGATCTGCCAGACACGTTTCAGAAGCCTCGACGCGCCGACGATAAATCCACGTTCGAGCATCATCCGCGCAAAGACAAAGGCGACAGTATAGCCGGAAATGAAGATGAAGAGATCCGCCGCATCGCTGAAGCCGTAGTTCCGCGTTGTCACCCAGTTCACGATATTGTTGGGGATATGGTCCAGGAAGATTCCCCAATTTGCCACGCCGCGGAACAGGTCAAGCCGGAGATCTCGGCCTTTCGCCGGGAGCGTAGCGAGAATCTTCATCGTTATTGCACCGAAGCTGTAACACGCGGTATCTCTTCCGCCAGAAGAACAGCAAGACCGCTTCCGACCCTTCACCAGGGTGGCCAACGCCTCATTTAAAGGAAATTCTCCTTCACCATTTCCCAGACGTCGCCTCCACGGCCATGCAAGATGGCGCGGGTCGAATAGAGCGCCATCCCGATCGCCGGCTCTACCTGCATGAATGGCGGCATGACGAGCTGCATCGGGTTGACGTGCACGTGCAGAAGTGCGGGCCCAGGTTGCGCCAGCCAGTCCTTGACCGCAGTCTCCAACTGGTCCGCGTCCGAAACCGTCT
>WNFH01006783.1_pt1 | contig 11517 bp, 11 predicted proteins | sample 5400411 | NCBI WGS metagenome assembly WNFH01 (sample SAMN13153347, study PRJNA577476) | soil metagenome | isolation source: 200 cm saprolite under Douglas fir tree site 2 hole 3 | place: USA:California | collected 2015-04-18
AAAGCCAAAATTGGCAGGCATATAATCCACTTATTTTCATATAGTTAGCAACGCGCCGATTTCGCCATCGGCACGGGCTCGCCCCCTCTGGCTGAATTCGAGCAAGGAGGTGGCTGATTTCAACCACCTTGGGACCGATCTCTAACGCAATTTTGAATCGCTCCGCTGGGTGGTGGGGGGCAAATTTCGGGGGCTTTTTCTGCTCGCTATGGTGATGAGCTGGCGGAGGCGGGCGCAGTTCTCGCAACCCTTCAGGCCGTTCGGGGGGCCGTCCAGGTCAAGAATTTCCCTGGCGTTCCGCATCATCCGGGGGATCGCCTCGGGCTTCAACGCAACCGGCAGCACGCTAATGCTGAACCGCAAGTTGAAACCGTCTTTGGTCATGTTCGCGTCATCGCAACAGGAGGAAGCGTCGGTCACCGGCTCGGTATAGACCAGGGCGAGGCCCGTAACAGGCCGGAGCCCGCAGGTATTCCCGATGTAGGCGTACGCATTGAGCTGGACTTCGTACATCGGAAAGAGTTCGTCCTGTGTTTCCGTATATTTTGCTGTCTTGTAGTCAACGATGACGTGGGAGTTGTCGCCGCGGACCAGAATCCCGTCCGGGGCGCCGGTGAGCCGGACGGAGGAGTCTTGATCAAAAACATTGAATTTTGAGAAGTGCGGAGGGGGACGATAGGCCTTGATGTCGCCGAGGCTCGAGAGCCAGCTCGGCGGGCTCCCATGGCGGTCGAACCATCCCTCGACGAGTCGCTTCCCGTAGGAGTCGATCGAGCTGAAAATCCCCGGAAAAATTTGATAAGGGAGTTTGTCCTGGACGTGCATTCGGACCCAGAAGCAGCGAGGGCAGAAATCTCTCAGCGCCATTGAACCGAGCGTCTTCGCCGGTATCCTGATGGGAACGCTCATGGTTTCTGTCCTGCCGGTTGAGCGCCGGCATTGGCTGCAAGCGTGAGGCGCCGGGGCGGAGCGCCGGGAGCGCGTACCAATTTACGCGCCCGTCTCCGGCTCATCGGGCACGCCCATTTTCGACAGCCGGTAGCGCAGGGCGTTGCGCGAGAGGCCGAGCAGGCGCGCTGCCTGGCTCTTGTTCCCGTTGGCGCGGCGCAAGGCTTCGCGGATGATCTCTTCTTCAAACTGTTCGAGGGTCACGCCCTCGGGCGGGAAAGGCACAGCGGAAGGCGAGGCTTTCGCAGGCGATACGTCCAGGTGGATGTCTCCGACTTCGAGCACCGGCCCGGTTGAAAGCGCCACCGCGCGTTCGAGGATGTTTTCAACCTCGCGGGCGTTCCCCGGCCAGTGGAACTTCATCAGGAGCTTCATGGCCTCGGGCGTGATGCCGGTGACGCTCTTGCCTGACTCGCGGCCAAAACGCGCGATGAAGTGATCGATGAGGTAGGGGATGTCCTCCGGGTGCTCCCGCAGCGGCGGGATGTTGATGGGCACAACGTTCAGGCGGTAGTAAAGGTCCTCGCGAAAAGTCCCTTGCTCGAGCGCTGCGCGGAGGTCGCGGTTCGTGGCCGCCACCAGCCGCACGTCCACCTTCAAGGTCTTCGTCCCTCCCAGCCGCTCGAACTCGCGTTCCTGGAGGACGCGCAGGAGTTTCGCCTGGATGGAGCCGGGCACGTCGCCAATCTCGTCGAGGAACAACGTGCCCTTGTCGGCCAGTTCGAACTTCCCGGGCTTTGGCGTGACGGCTCCCGTAAAGGCGCCCTTCTCGTAGCCGAACAGTTCGCTTTCGAGCAGGTTTTCCGGGATGGCGGCGCAATTGATTTTGACGAAGGGCCCCGAAGCGCGGCGCGAGTGCTGGTGGATGGCGCGGGCGATCAGGTCCTTTCCCACGCCGCTCTCACCGGCCAGGAGCACGGTGGAGTTCGTCGCCGCCACGCGTTCGACCATGGCCAGGACTTCCTGCATTTTGGCGCTGCGGGCCACGATGTTCCGGAAGTCGTAGCGCTGGCCCAGGGCTTCTCGCAGCGACCGGTTCTCTTCGCGCAGGTGGCGCGAGTCGAGTTCCTTGCGGATGATGAGTTTGATCTCTTCGATCGAAAACGGCTTCAGGACGTAGTCGCTTGCGCCGGCTTTCATCGCTCCAACGGCCGTCTCCACGGTTCCGTAGGCGGTCATCACGATCACGGGGATGTTCGCGCCCGACCGCTTGACCGCCTGCAAGAATTCAAGGCCGTCCATGCCGGGCAGCTTCAAGTCGGTCAAGACCAGGTCAATCTTCTCCTGGCGAAGGATTTTCAGGCCCGAATCGGCGTCCTGCGCCGTGTGCGTCGAGTAGCCCTCCTCGCTCAAGTTGAGGTCCAGCAGGCGGAGCATTTTGGGTTCGTCTTCAACGATGAGGATCGAGGACATCTTTTCAAGAAATCCGCGGCCGGCTCACTCGGCAGACCTGAGCAAGCCGCCGCTCAAACTGCGCCTTGTTTGGGGTACTCATTAAAACCAAGTCGCCCGTGGGATGTGAAGCCCGGAGCGGGATAGCCGAGCGTCGCGATCGAGTCACTCTTCCGCCGGCAGGAAGACCGCGAAGCATGCCCCTTTGCCGGGTTCGCTCGTGACGCGGATCCGTCCGTTATGGTCGTCCACGATCTTCGAGACAATCGAGAGCCCGAGGCCGACGCCTCCCTTCTTGGTGGTAAAGAAAGGGTTGAAGATTTGCTCGGTGATTTCCGGGGGGATCCCGGGCCCGGTATCTTCAATCTTGATTTCCACACCCCGGCGGCCGTTCGAATTGCCGTTGACGGCAGCCACCTTCAGCTTGCCGCCGTCCGGCATGGCCTCATAGGCGTTGAGGACGAGGTTCGTAAAGACCTGCTCGCACAAGTCCGCGTCCAGGGGAACCCTGGGGAGGTTTGGGGCGTAACGCCGTTCGACCTCCACCTTCGCTTCGGGCCAGCGGTCGTGCACGGCCTTGAGCGCGCTTTCGAGCAGGGCGGCGATTTCCTGCGGGCGGAGGTCGAGCTTCATGGGGCGCGCGAAGTCGAGAAAGCGGCTCACAATCGTGTTCAGCCGGTTGACTTCACTCGATATGTAGCCGGCGAGCTCGCTCGTGAGCGGGTCGGCAGGCCCCAATTTTTTCGAGAGCGTTTCCGCAGACGCTTTGATGACTCCCAGCGGGTTCCGGATCTCGTGGGCCAGCCCGGCCGAAAGCTGACCCAGGGCCGCGAGCCGCTCCGCGGTAGCGGGCAGCTTGGCGACGGCTTTCGCTCACGAACCGGTTGACGACGATGGCGGGGAGGAAAAAGAAGAGAATGCGGATGGCGAGTTCGGCCGCTCCACTCGTCGTCAGCTCGTATTCGCCGAGTGCGGGAAGAAGAAACGAACAGTACGCGGCTGAGGCGAGGGCCGTCCAAAACAGCGTCGCCCACGGCCCGAACAGCATCGCGGCGGAAACAACCGGCAGGTAGTAGATGAGGTAGTAACTGCTGTTGATGGGCACAACGCCCGTGTGCCCGACGAGCAGGGTCGCGAGCAGAATCTTGACCAGCACTCCGTAGCCGCCGCGGCGCCGGGGTGGGACAGGCTTGAGGAGTCGTTGCTCGAAAATCTGGAAGGCGCCGATGCTCAGCAGGACGAGCTGTTTGTGAATTTCAAAAATCGGCGGCAAGACCGCCAGCCCCGCCAGAAACACCAGCCATAACAGGTCGAGCCAGCCGAAGGTGGTCCGTTCGGTTTCTTCCATTCGCTGCGCCTTCCCCTCAATTTAACACGTCACAAAAAGCAAAGACAGGATGGCTGGCCCGCGGCCGGGCAGGCGCTCGGCCCTGGGCGGCGGGCGAAGTCATCCGCTCCGCTGCTCGCCCCGCCAGCGCTCAAAGGCTTCGCGCATTTCAGGCTCCGGATCAATCCCGAGCGCGTCGGCGACGCGGTTGATGTAGTTGAAGTAGGAAATGACTTCGACCGTGTCCAGGACGTCCCGGTCGGTGAGGCCATGCGTGCGGAGGGCGTCAAGGTCTTGAGGCCGGACGGCGGAAGGCGAGCGCGTGACGTGCTCCGCAAACTTGCACAGCGCCTTCTGCCGCGGCGATAGCGAGGCCCGCTCGTAATGGCGCTTCACCTGGTCGGCCAGATTCACGTCCCCTGATTCTCTACGGAGATCCTCTCCGTGCGCCTCGATTCAATAAAAACAGCGGTTGGCCCAGGAGACCACCGTGGCCAGCATCTCGCGCTCGGCGCGCGAGAGACCCGAGGGGCCGTACATCGTGGCCAGGTAGAGCTCCATCGAGGCGCGCAACGCCGCGGGGTTCAGGCTTTGTATTTTGAGGATGTTAAAAACTTTTCCGGCGCGGCGGACCGCTTTTTCATATTCGATCTTCAGGTCGCCCGTCGCTTCTTCGGGCTTGACCATTTTGATCCAGGCCATAAATCAATCCTCCTTCTGAGTCCCAGGAAAACAGCCGGCCGAGAAAAGGCCTGCGTTGGGTTCAGATGGATTGTAATCAGGACGGGAGTGCTTGGGAAACCTAAGGCGAGTGCTTGAGGACCCGTTGGAAGGACTCGGGCGTCGGCGGGCGCTCACGAATCGGTGAAATCGATCATCATGGGTTTTTCGCGAAAACCCCGGGTCTTGATCCCAACGTAACCGACGCCGATGGCGAACCAGATGCCGCCTACGACTTTGGAGATCAGGTGCAGCTTCCACCAGATGACGGCGCAGAAGGCGAAGCCGAAAAGCGGCAGGACCGCGTCGACGAAGGCCCGGCGTTCCCGCCCCGGGCGCCCGAGGACGGTGAACTGCCAGAAGGTGGCGAAGTTCACCCCCATAAAGGCCAGGAAGGCCCCGAAGTTGAGCGTCTCGCCGGCGTGCTGGTAGGCGTGGCCGGTGTAGTTCAGCCCCACGGCTCCACCGAACGCGACGAGCCCGATTAACATAATGCTGTAACTCGGCGTGCTGGTCTTCGGGCTGAGATGACCGAAGATTCCCCGCGGCAATACGTTGTCTCGACCCATCCCGTAAAGGAGGCGCGCGGCTCCGAGTCCACCGGTGAGCGCGCTGCCGAAGGCCGCCAGGATGAGAATCGCCCCCATACCGTGGAACAGCAGCAGCCCGCCCACGTGCCGGCAGATGTCCATGAAGGCCGTTTCCAGGTTCGGAAACGTGTGCCAGTCCGGCCATACGCGCGCGCCTAGGTAAACCTCGAGCGCGCTGAAGACCCCGGCGAAAACGCACGTCAGTACGGTCGCAAGGAGGACGTTTCGTTTTGGGTTCTCGACCTCTTCGGAAAGCGTGGTGACGCCGTCGAAGCCGATGTAGGTCAGCGCGGCGAAGGAAGTTGCGCTCCAAATGATCGGCCAGCGAAAAGTCTTGGGGTCGTAAATCGGCTGGATGGAAATAACGCCGCCCCATCCCTGAGAGTGGAATAAGAAGCGGGAGGCCAGTACGAAGAAGAATCCGACCACAATAAACATGAAGAAGAGCAGGATCTTATTGGCCACGGCGCTGGTCTTGATGCCGCGCAAGTTCAAATAGGTCACGATGCCCACAATCAACGCCGCCCACACGACGAATGGAATTTGAGGGATGTGGTAGTCGCGATGACGTTCATGAAGCGCAGTGGCGATCCAGACGGTGTTGATGACGGGCTGCAACACGTAATCGAGGATCATCGCCCAGCCGGCCAGGAAGCCAAGATGCGGATTCAGTCCGCGACCCACATAGGTGTAGGCCGAGCCCGCCGCCGGATAAAGTGCCGCCATGCGGCCGTAACTGACGGCCGTGATCAACATGGCGAACATCGCAATCAGAATCGTGGTGACGAAGTGGCCCTGTGAAAGGTCCTGGGCAACTCCGAAAAGAGGGACGGGCGCAATCGGCTGGATGAGGACGATGCCGTAAAAAATCAGGTCGGAGAGCTTCAGCACGCGCCGTAAATGCGGCGTCGCGGCCCCCGAACTTGCTCCGACTTCGGCTGAAGGACCGGCCATAGACCTTTTCGATGTCGTCGCAACCCCGAGTGCCGCTCCCTTCAAGCGAGCAGGCTGACGCCGCTCGTGGGCGGCTGACCGGATCAAAGGCCCGTCAGTATCGCACGCCCCCGGGGAAAAGTTGAAGTCCAAATTCGGGGGATGAGAGGGCCAAACCGTCTGACTGCGGAAACCGGGCTGTGGGTCCTGCGAGATTTTCCGCAGTCGTCCGGCGAAGTCGGCAGAACCGCGTCGCCACCTTCTTTTCGTATTGCTCAATCTTCTGTTTTTCTCGAAGCCCTGCGGGCGGTCCGGCCTCAGCGGCTGGCCTAAGGTGCGCGCTGTTGTTCAGCCAGCCGCTTGATGTGGATGAGGACGCGCCGGTGAATTTTGTGAATAATCTCGTCGGACCAGAATCTCCAATAAATTGCCGGCCACATGTTGTGCTCGTACCAGGTCGTCCCTTCGATCGAAGTGCGCCCGCCCGGAAGCGAAGTCAGCCGGAATTGGCCTTCCCGCGAAAGGAACGAGCCCGAAAGGTGCGGCGGGTGAATCTCCGAATAAGGAGTCCACTCCCGCATTGGAGCCGGGTTGGCCGTCACAGAAAATTTCAGCAGTCTCGGTTCGTCCCAGACCTCGATGGGCTCCTCGAAGGCCCCGGTCGAAAAGATGCAATGGCGTACGGCACCCACGCCTCGGCCGTGGATTCTGGCCCGGACCGGATAAGCAACGCCGAGCCGGAAAAGCCACTCTCTCGGTTCGGGCAACTCAGCGAAAGAAACGACCTCTCGCCAAACTTTTTCCGGCGGCGCATCAACCTCAAGCCTCGTGCTCACGGCAAAGAGGGGTGGCGAGGGCCGACTCATGTTCTCGGTTTCCATGAGTCCGGGGACAAAAAGGACCAAGGCCACCATCATTGACCTCGCCTGGTTCATGATCCACGGGCGACGCTGGATCAGAAATCCCACCGAACCCCCCATGGCAGCGAGCGGAAGCCCGATGGGTAGCGCCATCATCAAGCAAATGACGCCCTCGACTGCCACCAAGACCAAACCCACACCGAGCAAGAGAGCTGAAAGGCACGAAACAGCGAGACAACTCCCGAAGCTCCGCGGGCGGTGGTAGCCGTGCAGGAGCACAGCCCCGAGTCCAAGACAGAAAGGCAGGGCCACAAACAATCCCCAACCGTATCGCGCAAACGCACCGGTCCCTAGCCGCGTGGCTGCAAGTCCCAGCGGAACCGTCAGCAGGATGGCCATCGCGGCGCTCCCCACCGGGTTCTCGGGAATAACCCGATCCAGGACGGCCTTCGGACGGCCCTGGAATTTGCGGGGGAGCACGGAGTCCTCCGGTCGGCGGAGGGGGCGAGAGGGGACAATGCTCAGAATCAGAAAGAACAGCAGGTTGATGACCGGGAGGAAAAAGAAAGCCACCAGCCAGGCCGGCAACCCAACCGCCCGCAAGCGCCGCAGGGTGAGCACCACGCCCACCCAGATGAACGGGAGCGCCATCGCCAGCATGGTCATCAGGAAGACGGCGTCCGAGTGGGGCAGAGAGGCGAACCGAATCGCCTTGGTGGGAGGGATCCAATAGTTAAACAGTTCCCAGCGCCGGTGAAAGAGCAGCGTAGCCACCGCCCGGTCCATGTTGTGTTTGATCGCAAAGCCCACAACACCGATCAGGGCGTAAGGGCCCCGGTCCACTGTTCCATCCCATCGCCAGAGGTCTGAGAGCCGAATGTGCATGCTGTATTCCTCCCCTGCCTATGTAACCGCTTTATCCGGGACGAAGACCTATCGTCGCCTCGGCCCTAGGCAAACGGTCAAGCAAACCAGCGGAGATCTTTTGGACCGAATGAAGTCATCTCCGGCAAACCTTGCCGAATCTCTTGTTCAGTAAAAAACTTTCCCGGCCGCAAGTCGGCGGGAGGCATTTCGCAAGCGGGCAAGGGCTCGACGATCCCTTCAGACAAGATCCGGACTTGTGCAATCGAAATTAGGGGGACCGCCATCACGCGTTCGAAGCCCCAGGCAAGAATGTAGTGGAGGAACACAGGCATCCCGATCAGGAAAGCACGCTTGCCGATCACCTTCGCAATTCGCCCGACCGCTTCGCGCATGGGGATTTCTTCGGGCCCCAAGACGGCGACGGTCCGGCGGGAAAGTCGGCCCTCCACTAACGAGGCTTGCATCAGGCGGACAACATCCTCGACCGCGACGGGACGAATGGGCCGGTCCGTGATTCCCACCAGAGCAAACAGCGGCAAGGTGCGCAAGGCGCGACTTAAATGGTCGAGCAAATGGTCGCCTCTTCCGTAAATTACGCCGGGCTTGAGAATGGTGTAATCCAGCCCCAAGGACCGCACGATTTGTTCGGCCGCCCATTTTGACTCGTGATAAAGCGAGCCGCAGTCCGGTCGCGCGCGCAGGAAGCTGAGCAGAACGATCTTCTTAACTCCCGCCCGCTTTGCGGCATTCGCCACTTTTCGAGTTCCATCAATGTGAACGCGTTGATACGTCTGATGGCCGATCTCTCGGTTAATACCCGCGCAATGAGCCACGGCGTCGCATCCGGCGAAAGCTTGAGCGAGCCTGTCCTCGTCGTCGATGCCGATCGGAACGAAACTCGTTTGAGCCAGGTGGCGCACGGTTTCGTCGCGACGGTCGAGTCCGCGAGCGACGAGAACCAACGAGTGTCCGCCGAGGGAAAGAGAGCGGGCAAGGTGCCGCCCTACGAATCCTGTTCCACCCGTGACGGCGATCTTCACGCGGCTCTCCCTCTCATGATTCCGGCTAGCTCGGGGACCTCCCCAAGGTCGTGCCATTCGTGCCGAAGGCCTCGCATCAACAGCGCGGGGTCAAACTCGACCGATCCCAGCGGGAAGCGAGCCCGATTTTCATAGAAACCTTTCGCCCGCATTTTTGACGGGGGCTCAGCCCGAGCGAGAAGTGCCCAGAAGCTTTCTCAGCTTCCCTTTCGCCTTCACGAAGCCCCGGAGCGCCCCCACCGGCAGGCGTCGGACTTCCTCGTATAAAGAGGTCGCCGACTCGAAGAATTCCAGCGCTTCCTTCAAGCGCTGCTGGGTGTAGGCGTCGGCCGGCCCGGCTTTCCCGAGCTCCTCAACGCATTCGCGAAGGATGGCCAGCGTGGGGTCGATTTCGCGGCGTTTACGTTCTTCCAGGATCACTCGGAACATTTCCCAAACATCCTTCATGGACTCATAATGTTCTCGACGGTCCCCGATCAAGTGGACCGGCTTGACAATCCCCCAACTCTCAAGCTCCCGAAGGCTCGTGCTAACGTTCGAGCGCGCCACCGAGAGCGTCTTTGAGATTTCTTCGGCGTTGAGCGGCTTGGGGGAGAGGTAGAGCAAAGCGTGGACCTGCGCAACGGTGCGGTTGACACCCCAACGCGTCCCCATCTCGCCCCAGTGGAGCACGAATTTCCGGGTCACCGGCGAGAGCGAAGGCATGTGGCTCCTGAAGTTTCTGTCATTACAGAAATTACAGTATAAAAGATAGCTTGTCAAGGCCTTTAGCTCGAGGCGAGGGACCTGGCCGGACTTCGGGCTGGCTCGACGGCGGGGGAGCGATTGACGGGAAGGGAACGACGCCGCTCGAGAGGCGGGTCCGTTGTCTGCTCTGCATGGGTAGGTTAGAATGAGGGCCTGCGATGCAACCACTGGTGCAAATCGAATTGACCGCGCCTCGCGTTCGCCGGCCGCCGTGGCTCAAGGTGCGGCTGCCCGGAGGCGACAATTATCAGGACCTGAAGCGGATCATGCGCGGGCTCGACCTGCACACGGTTTGCGAGAGCGCGCGCTGTCCGAACATCGGCGAATGCTGGTCGCACCGCACGGCGACCTTCATGATCCTGGGCAACCTCTGCACGCGCCGTTGCGGCTTCTGCGCTGTCCCGAAGGGTCGCCCGGTCGAGGTCGATGGGGAAGAGCCCGAGCGCGTGGCGCGTGCTGCGGAGGCCATGGGGCTGAAATACGTCGTCGTAACTTCGGTTGACCGCGACGACCTCAAAGACGGCGGCGCCACGATTTTCGCCCTCACCATCGAAGCCCTGCGGCGGCAGATCCCGGGAGTCAGGGTGGAAGTCCTCATTCCCGATTTCCGCGGTGCGGACGACGCGCTTCGAACCGTTCTGCGCGCCCGGCCGGACGTCCTCAACCACAATATGGAGACCGTCCCGCGCCTTTACGCCGTGGCGCGGCGCGGGTCCCGATACGAGCGTTCCTTGCGGCTCCTGCGGCGCTCCCGCGAAATCGACCCCGCGATTCCCACCAAGTCCGGCCTGATGGTCGGCCTGGGCGAGACGTTTCGAGAAATCTGCGCGTTGCTCGACGACCTCGCCGCCGCCGGCGTTGACATCGTGACCATCGGCCAGTACTTGCGCCCGTCGGGCGACCAGTTGCCCGTGGCGCGGTTTTACGCTCCCGAGGAATTCGCGGCCCTGAAACAGGAAGGCCTTTGGCGCGGCATCCGCCACGTCGAGTCTGGGCCGCTCGTGCGAAGCTCTTACCACGCTCACGAGCAGACAACTTCCCTGGCAAACCCTTTGACCCAGTAGCCCGCCAGCTCTCGAGGACAGTCATTCCCGCGGCCCGGCTCTTCACCCCTGAAAGCAAACCAGTCCGCGAACGGCTTATTCGGCCGGGGGTGTGAGTCCCTCATTCGAACTTTTCTTGCGGGTGCAGCTGCTCGAGGGCCTTGCGCGCGGCTCGATGGACTGCCTGGCGCGCCTCGCTTTTTTCGCTCGCAGTCCGCTGGAAAACTTGCCCGTACGCCGCTTCGCAAGCATCGGCATGACCCAGGCGGCATTGCAGGCTGCCGGCGAGAAGGGGCCAGAGGGGATTTTGGGGGTAGTCACGGGCGAGCTGCTCGAAGAGCTCCAGCGACTTCGCGTACTGCTTTTCGGTCCCACGCGAATAATTCTTCCCCAGCAGGAACCGCGCGTCGTCGCGGGCCAGAACTCCTTTTCGCGCGACCTGCTGAAGTTGCTCAAGCCCGCGCTCGCGGTCGCCGCCGGGAAGAGCGATCAAGAATCTGAGGATTTTGACGACGGTCGGCAGTGTGTCCTCGAAGTAGTTGTAGATGCCCGCGCCCAGAAGAGCGTCCGTGAGATTGGGGTCGGACCGCAACGCTGAGAGCGAAAAATTCCGCATGCGGACGGCCGCCCGCGCCGTCGCCAGGTCTTTGCCCCGCAGGCCGTCGAGCCGCGCCTTCAGACCATAGGCAAGGGACTGGTGGAGATAACAGCCCGCCGCGTCCTGATTCGCGCGAAGGCACGCGGCCGACTTGCCGAGCGTCAGGTTCACCAATTCTTCAAACCGGGAATCGTAAGGCGTGCGGCCGGACGAGGCCACGTCCAGGACCTCGGGGTCGATCAGGTCGGCCGTGGCAAGATAAATCTTCCACCAAAAGGCGTCTGCTTCGAGAAGATATCCCGCCGGAGATTCTGCGTCCCGTTCCTGAATTTTTCGGAAAGCCGCGATGGCCGCGTCAGGGTCGCCTTCCATCAGCAAATCGAGGCCCTGGCGGGCGTCTTCCAGTGGAAACTTCGGGTCGTTTTGCCCTTCGAGCGCCGCGTGGAATGGTT
>WNFH01003237.1_pt1 | contig 11514 bp, 10 predicted proteins | sample 5400411 | NCBI WGS metagenome assembly WNFH01 (sample SAMN13153347, study PRJNA577476) | soil metagenome | isolation source: 200 cm saprolite under Douglas fir tree site 2 hole 3 | place: USA:California | collected 2015-04-18
AATGCCAAAACAAGTTACGAAATTCGGAGGGCGGATCAAAACCTCGTGGCCGGAACACCCTGGCTACAGGAGCTTTTCGGCCGGGTTGAGCTTGCCGTATTCGCTGGTGTAGAACAGCGGCACATCGGCATACGTGCCCCGGTCGCGGGAATAGACCTCGCAACTCTCAAACGGCTTGGAATACACGTGAATGCTGACCGCGCGCTTCTGGAATTCCGCCAGGTTCAGCACCTCGTGGACCGGTTCCATGGGATTCACGCAAGCGGGGTGCGCGGCGTCGAGATCGTAGACATCGGTGGGGATGATTTTGCACGTGCCCTGAGCGGTGTCGCGATGCTCCACGCGGTAGTTCTGCACGCGAAGCCGCCCGATGGGCGCGGACATCCAGCAATTCTGATCGCGATGGTTGTGGATGCGGCTGTGCTGCCCAATCTCCCAGCAAATGGTCATGCATTCAAACACGTCGTTTTTGAAAATCAGGTTGCGGGTGTAATTGCCCTTAGAGAAATAGCAGTATTTGTCGAGCGTCGCGGGACGGACGGCGTGGCGCACGACGTAGTCCTGAACGTTTTCGAGCGTAAAGTCGCGCTCGGAAATGGCCGCCAGGCCCTTCACCCAATCCGCGATGTCAAGCAGTTCGACCGCGACCTTTGGTGCCATCAGGCGCCTCCGATTCCTGCGCGGCCGCCTCGCGGCCGGCGGAGCAATCCTCCAGAAGCGGGGATTGCCGGTGAATTATAGCGCGATTCAAAAGCGAAGCAATCAGCTAACAAAGTTAGAAAATAAAGAAAAGAGGTACTCTGTAGCTGGACCGTAGGGGAGGCGTTTGACGGTTCAAAAACCATAGGGGCGCGATGGAACTGCTAGGCAAATCGAAAGAAGAGTTGCGCGAATTCTGCGCGGCGCTGGGCGAGCCGGCTTATCGAGGAGCGCAAATCTATCACGCGCTGTATGCGGAGCGACAGTTTGACGCGATGCAGATGACCAATCTCCCGTTGGCGCTGCGGGAACGCCTGGCGAAAGAAGCGCTCATCACGCTCCCTGAGGTGAAGCAGCGGTTCGTTTCTGCCGATGGGTCGGTGCGGTATTTGTTCGGCCTGCCAACTGCCAAGGACCAGCCAAGCGGGGCCCCGCCTGCGCCGGGAGCAGCGCAGCCGGCCTCCGTCGAAGCGGTGTTCATGCCGAGCGAGGCGCGGCAGACGATCTGCATTTCAACGCAGGCGGGCTGCGCCGTGGATTGCCAATTCTGCCTCACGGCACAACTCGGGCTGATTCGCAATTTGACCGCAGGAGAGATCCTCGCGCAGGTGATGTTGCCGCTCGAGGAACACAAGACCCGGCTTGCACCGCACTTCGCCGCTCAAGGCAAGCAAACAAACGTCGTGCTGATGGGCCAGGGCGAGCCGCTGCTGAACTTCGAGCCAGTGATGGCCGCGGTGCGAATCCTGCTCGATCCGGGCGGCCTGGGGATTTCACCCAAGCATGTGACGCTTTCGACCAGCGGCATCGTCCCGGGAATCGAACGGCTCGCGCTTGAAAAAGTGCGGCCCAAGTTGGCCATTTCGCTGAACGCCTCCGAGGACCAGCAGCGCGACGCGCTCATGCCCATCAACAAAAAATATCCTCTTTCCGCGCTGCTGGACGCGTGCCGGAGATATCCGCTGCGGCCGTGGGAACATCTGACGTTTGAATACGTGATGCTCGGCGGCGTAAACGATACGGCGGAAGATGCCCGGCGGGTGGTGCGGTTGCTGTCGCCGTTGAAGAGCGTGAAAGTGAATTTGATTCCGTGGAATCCCGGGGAACTTCCCTATCGCGAATCTTCGCCGGAACAAATCGAAGAGTTTCGGCAGATTCTGGTGGATCGCGGCGTGCCGGCGTTTGTGCGCTACTCGCGCGGCCGCGACGTCATGGCCGCCTGCGGCCAACTGGCGCTGCTGCAAATAGATAGTTCTCGGATGTCCGTTAGGAGTCCTCAGTGAAGAGAAATGTCCTGCCTTTGGGGGAAACTCAGCAGTTTTTACCTAACCATATACCACCCCCCTCCCCCCCATGATTTTTGTAAGTGTTCATTCTAAAGGGAGTTAAAGTCCTTTGTTTTGATACACTTTACAAGTGTTCATTCTAAAGGTGGTTAGCATAAGGCTGGTTGGGTCATCAAGCTTCCCGGTCCGAACCGGGAGGCAAACAACACGGAAGACGGGCCAGTACGGAGGCGGATCTTCGGGCGGGCTTGAAGGATGGCCTGAGGGAGGGACTCAGAGGACGACCGGCCCCAAGGCCGCCCCTACCAAGGAGCAAAGGTCGCCTCGGAAGGAAGTCGCGTTGCGGCGTGCGACAATGGCGGCCATTGGTAAAGGTGAAAGAACACAAGCACGAACGGTCCTTTTTAGGTGTGACCGCAAAGCGGTCTTTCTTAGGTGTGACCGCCCCGATTTCATCGGGGTAAACGCCGCGGTCAACGGAGGGATTGGCGGACATAGAAGTCTCCAGAAATGAAGGATTTGGGTTGTGAGGAGGTCTCGCCGAAGGCGAAGCAGACTATTGAACAAACTTAATCTACCAGAGTAGTAACCGTGGTGTCAACAGAAATTAGCGGAAAAATGGGTTTCCCAAGGAAGAGGAATGAAGAAGTAGTACGTGTCCGGGCTGATTCAGGAGGGCCTGATGCCGATGACGGAAAGAAGGCGGCCAGAAGGAGCGCCTTCTTTGCGATAGCTGAAGAAAAGTTGGCGCCGGCAGGCGGTACAGAGATCGCTCACGAAAATATTTTCTGAGCGAAGCCCGGCATCGACGAGCTGCGCGCGAGTCGCTTTTTTCAAATCCAGCAAAGCGTTTCTCGCTGCCGGCTGGTGTCCGGGCGGCATCCGATTGAGCCACTGCAAGGGATTGGGCCCGTCACCGGTACGCAGTTCATCAAACCAGTCGGAAGCGGCTGAAAATTGCGATTTGAATTCGACGGCGATTTCCGTGCCGACTTCGTAGCAACATCCGCCAATTGCGGGGCCAACGGCGGCGAGCAGGTCCGCGGGCTTCGCGCCGAATTGCATTTGCATCTGGCCGATGGTTTTGACGGCGATGCGCGCAAGAGTGCCGCGCCAACCCGCATGAACAGAGGCGATGGCGCGCCTCCTCGGATCAACAAGAAGAATGGGAACGCAGTCGGCGGTCTGAACGCCGAGGAGCAGACCAACACGATTGGTGACGGAGGCGTCTCCGCGGCAAGCATCAGCCGGAGCCGAGTCGAAGAGGTGAACAACATCCGAATGGAATTGTTGGAGGGCAACGAGAGTGAAATCGTCTGCGCCGAGAGCCGATTGGAAACGGCGGCGGTTTTCCAGGACTTTTTCCCGTGAATCCCATTCCGCAAAACCGAGATTCAATACCTTCTTGCCGCCGAGATCGCTGGCGCCGCCCGGACGGGTGCTAAAGCCGTGAACAAGCCATGGAATTTTCACGAGCGCGGGCACTTGCAGGATTCGCATCCCGCGGACATCGCGCCCGGTCCAGGCAGCCGCAAAATCAGCGCGTTTGCCCCGTCTGTGGGAGGCACGCTTCGCCGTTGCTGATTTCGTGGGAGCCACAATTGTAGCAGTGCCGTTCCAGCTGATTCGACCCAATCCCTTCGAAAATGCTTTTCCCCATGCTCGCGTCCGATCTTCTGCCCATCAGTTCACCCAATTAATCGGAACGGCACTAGTATAATCAGAGTTGGCCGCTGAGCCGAACGCAGGCACGTTGGAGGCGTCTTGATTCTTGGAATGGGCGTGGACATCACGGAAGTGGACCGCATCCAGGCGGCGATCGAGCGCCATGGCGAAGTATTCCTGAGACGGGTGTACACGGCGAAGGAGCGGGAATACTGCGAGCGGTTCAAGAATAAGTATGAACGGTATGCGGGGCGGTTTGCGGCAAAAGAGGCGGCGATGAAGGCGCTGGGGACGGGCTGGCGGCGCGGCGTGCGCTGGGTGGATTGCGAAGTTGTCCGCGAGGGAAGCGGGCGTCCGACGTTGGCGCTAGGAGGCGAAGCGGGAAAAATCGCGCAGCAACTCGGCGTGAAGCATATTGCGCTGAGCATCACGCACACCGCGACTCAGGCGCTCGCGCAGGTGATTTTCGAATCGTAGAGTTCTTCTCCTCCGATTGCGCTTCCCATTAGATCATTTTTTCCTACATCCGAAATACGTACGTCCAGCCACCTGTTGGCGGTCCGGGTACCGCCGACTCGTACTTTCAAGTAGTTGCTCGAGAGCGCAGGCGTTGCGCCGCAATCGGGATGCTCATCAGAACGAAGCGTAAGGACACGAAGTGTGCGGCCGAGTTGGGATTGGCGGAAGGCGGCGGCTTTGGCTTCGCCGAGGGCGCGCAATTCGCGGGCACGGGGCTTGATGACCGCGCCAGGAACTTCGTTCGAAAGAGCCGCGGCTTTGGTGCCGGGGCGTGTCGAAAACGAGAAAACGTGAAGATAGGTGAACGGCAGGGATTCGATGAACGCCAGGGTTGCGGCGTGATCGCCTTCGGTCTCGCCCGGGAAACCGGCGATGACATCGGCACCAATGGCGGCGTGCGGGAGGCGTTCGCGGACGAGTTCGACCCGGCGCCCATAGTGCTCCGCGCGATACCAGCGGTGCATCGCGCCAAGGATGCGGTCGGAACCCGACTGCAATGGCATGTGGAAGTGCTCAGCAATGCGCTGGGTGGAAGCAAAGAGATCAACGAGATCTCTGGTGACATCGAGCGGTTCGATGGAGCTGATGCGGATGCGCTCGACGGAGGTCCGGTCGAGAATGCGGCGAAGGAGGCTCTCGAATTCCACGCGTGGAGAAAGATCGAGGCCATAGGTACCGAGATTGATTCCGCTGAGGACGATCTCCCGGTATCCCGCTTCGCTGAGGCGTTGGATTTCCTGGATGACGGTTTCCGGCGGAAGGCTGCGGCTCCTCCCGCGGACGAACGGAATGACGCAGTACGAACAGCGGGAGTTGCAACCATCCTGGATCTTCAGAATGGGGCGAGTGTGATTCCCTTCTCCGCCGAGGACGGGGGCGGAGAGAAATTCGGTGCGGTCGAAGATGTTGCCAGTGAGAATCTTGCCAAGCTGGGGCGCAGCGTTCCCGCGGTTGCGCTCGGGATAAATCTGCGCCCCCACAAAGGATTGGAACGGAACAGTCGAGTGAGAATGCAATGCAGTGGCGGGGAAAAAGTCGTTCACAGATTCCGCGGACGTGGCAGTAGAGAGCGAATCGACGAGCTGGGGGATTTGCGGCTTGTGGGAATTGCCAACCACCCAGGCAACACCGGGAAGTGCGGCTAATTCCTCAGGAGCGCGCTGGGCGTAACAGCCGGTGACAATCACGCACGCGGCGGGATTTGCGGCTTGGAGCTTTCGAATGGCGTCACGGGCCTGGGCATCGGCAGAGGCCGTGACGGTGCACGTGTTCACGACGACGATGTCCGCGGCCGCAGCTTCGGATGCGGAGGTGCAACCGCGATCAAGCAATTGGCGTTCGATGGCGGCGCCATCGGCTTGCGTGGCGCGGCAGCCGAATTGTTCGATGTAGAAGGTCGCCATTGAAGTTCGAGAACGTTCCGGAGAACGGTTGGATAGCACCCCTACTAGGGTAACCGGATTAAAGACGTGCGGAAAGGCCGAGGGTGATTGAAAATTGCCCCGGCCCCGAACGCGCCTTTACTTGCCAGAGGCTGCGCCGCTACAATCCTTCCACATCATGGCCCATCAGCGGCGCAATCCATCCGCACTGGACAACCCGAAAGTTTCCATCGTCATTCCCGTTTACAACGAGAAAACGACGATTGACGAGATCCTGCGAAGAGTGCTGGACACGGAGATCCGCAAAGACGTGATTATCGTGGATGATTGCTCAACTGACGGAACGAGGCAGATTCTCGAAAACATGGCCGCGCTGCAGGCGAAGGGGGAAAGCACTGCGCCGGCCCAGGACGACGGCGACCCGATCGCGCTGCAGGATTTGCGGTTTTTCTTCCAAGCGCCTAACCAGGGCAAGGGGGCCGCGCTGCGGCGCGGGTTCGCGCAGGCAACAGGAGAAATTGTGCTGGTGCAGGACGCCGACCTCGAATACGACCCTCGCGATTACGCCAGCTTGCTGGAGCCGATCGTCGATGGCCGCGCGGACGTGGTTTATGGCTCGCGGTTTCTGGGCGGGCCGCAACGGGTGCACTATTTCTGGCACTACGTGGCCAACAGGATGCTCACGCTGCTCTCGGATATTTTCACGAATCTCAAGCTGACCGACATGGAGACTTGTTACAAGGTCTTCCGAAGAGAAGTGCTGAAAGGGATTGAGATCAAGTCCAACCGGTTTGGCTTCGAACCGGAGATTACAGCGAAAATAGCGAAAGACAACTGGCGCATTTACGAAGTGCCGATCAGCTATGCGGGCCGCACCTATGAACAAGGCAAGAAGATCACGTGGAAAGACGGCATCCAGTCGCTGTGGTGCATCATCCGCTTCAGGATTACCGACTAGACTTTAGCCGCCGCGTTGTCAGCATACCCGCGAGGGTGTTTCTGCTTCCACGCCCAGGCTGACTCGATTATCTCTTCCAGCGAAGAATGGGCTGCGTCCCAACCGAGCGCGCGCTTGAGCTTTTCCTTGCTGGCGACCAGAACGGCAGGGTCGCCCGGGCGCCGCGGTCCGAGTTTGCGGGGGATTTTGCGGCCGGTGATGCGCTCGGCCGCATCAATCACCTCCAGGATGGAGAAGCCGCGGCTGTTGCCGACGTTGAAGGCTTCGCCGGAAACACGGTCAATCTCCTCGAGTGCGCGAATGTGAGAATCGGCGATGTCGAGCACATGGATGTAATCGCGAACACAAGTTCCATCGGGAGTGGGATAGTCCGTGCCGAAAACATCGACGTAGGGCAGATGGCCGCAGGCCGCGTCGAGAATTCGCGGGAGGAGATGAGTTTCCTCGCGATGATGCTCGCCGCGTTCCGTTGAAGCTCCGGCGGCATTGAAATAACGAAGCGCCACGTATTTGAGCCCGGTATAGGCGCGATAATCCGCCAAAATTTGCTCGAATAAGAGCTTGGATTTGCCGTATGGATTGATGGGCACCTTGCGATGGTCTTCCGTTATGGGAACGACTTCCGGTTCGCCGTAGGTTGCAGCGGTGGATGAGAAGATGAATTTCCGCACACCGTGGCGGGTGACGGCATCGAGCAGATTTACGCCGCCGGCCACGTTCGTAGCGTAGAAAATGCTGGGCTCCCGTACGGATTTGGCGACCAAGGCTTCGGCAGCAAAATGCATCACGGCGTCAATCTTGTGCCGAGAAAAGACGCTCTCCAATTGAGGGCGGTCGGCGAGGTCCGCCTGGCAAAAAACCGCGCCCGGCGGCACGGCGTCGCGATGACCCTCCAGCAAGCTGTCCAAGGCGATGACGCGCATACCCCGCAAGAGCAATACCTCACAACAAATACTTCCGATGTAGCCCGCTCCCCCGGTAACGAGAATATTCACCTGTGCGTTCTCCTCGAAGCAGTCGCGGTCAAGGACAATTGGTGCTCAGCGCTGCAGACTATATCAATATCGTCCGCGCGGGAACAGATTGCGCCAGGCGAATAAATGCGGCGAAGGTTAGGCCTGGGACAAGCGGCGCTGGAAGGTAAGCAGAATCAGGTCGGCGCGGCGGCGGACACCGAATTTGTTGAGCAGGTTCGAAACGTGGAACTTTACGGTGCGTTCGGCGATGTTGAGTTTGCTGGCGATCTCTTTGTTCGAAAGATTTTCGAGCAGGGAATCGAGAACTTCCTGCTCGCGGCGGCTGAGATTCGTGACCGTATCGGTCTTCAGCCGGCGGCCCTGGCTGGTAAGGATGGAATCGACAAAACCAGACAGGAGCTGGCGCGGCACCCAGAACCCTCCGGTGGCCACCAGCGGGAGCGCACGAATCAGCTGGTCGCGGGCCTCGACGTAGGTCAGGAGACCTTTCACGCCGAGGCGCAAGAGGGAAAAGCAGTTCGCTTCGTTGTGTTGCTCCCCGACGACGATGAGCCGAGCTTCGGGGTAGCGTTCCAGAAGATTGGCCAGGAGCGCACCGGTGGCAGGCTTTGCGGCATGCGCGTCGATGACATAAACCTGAGCGCGGGGCGGCTCGAGATTTCGCAGATCCGGCGCGAGCGTGGATTCCAGCTGCTTGGCCACCACCTTGAAGGGAGCTTTCGCCAAAATGCGTTCAAACTCGCTCAGCACCAGCGGGTGCGGCGAGAGAATGCAAACCGTCAATTTGGAAGAAGCACGCTTCGTAGCCACTGTCCGCCAGCGTAGTGAAAACTGGCCAAAGGGGCAAGGCCCTTTGGTACTACTGTTCTCGAATTGTTACTGACGCCTACGTCGCATCCCCCCGGGGTACTACCCTCAGGAGAATATCGACAATCCGCTTGGCGGTGTGGCCGTCCCAGAGGGGTGGGATGCGGCCCGCCTTGCCTTTCCCAGCCAGGATACGGGTAGCCGCAGCGACAATCTTGGCCGGATCGGTGCCGACCAGAAGATTCGTGCCCTGAGAGAGAGTGACGGGGCGCTCCGTGTTCTCGCGCAGCGTGAGGCAGGGGACTCCGAGAGCAGTGGTTTCCTCCTGGATGCCGCCGGAATCGGTGAGAACGAGCTTCGCCTGGCTGAGGAGGCAAAGGAAATCGAGATACCCGATCGGGGGAATCAGGCGCAGTTGCGGGTGATGTTGGATGCCGCCCTGCGTCAAATGTTGCTGGGTGCGCGGGTGCACGGGGAAAATAAGGGGCACTTCCGCAGCGATGGCATTGATAGCCCCCAGAAGCTGGGTGAGCTTATCCAGGGAATCGACATTTGAGGGGCGATGGAGGGTCAACACGCCAAAGCGTCGCCAGCCCGTTCCATTCTTGAGGCCGAGCTCTTCCCCGATGCCGGACTGGCGAGCGAGGGGTAAGAAGTGCCGGAGCGAGTCGATCATCACGTTGCCGACCAGGAAGATGGACTCGCGGGGACGCCCTTCCTTCAGCAAGTGCACGATGGCGTCTTCTTCGGTGACAAAGAGATAGTCCGCGATGGCGTCGGTCAGGACGCGATTGATTTCTTCGGGCATGGTGCGGTCAAAGCTGCGGAGCCCGGCTTCCACATGGGCCACCCGGATGCCAAGTTTCGCAGCGGCGAGGGAGACGGCAATGGTGGAATTGACGTCACCGACGACGAGAACGAGGTCCGGCCGGCGTTCGAGAAGAACCGGCTCGACGCGCTTCAAGATTTCAGCGGTTTGCGAGGCGTGTGATCCGGAACCAACTTCCAGATTGACATGGGGCGATGGAATGCCCATCTGTTGGAAGAAAATGTCGGAAAGATTTTCGTCATAGTGCTGGCCGGTGTGAACCAGGATGGGCTCGATCTCCGGATGGCGCTGCATCTCGTGCATGAGCGGCGCGATTTTTGGGAGATTGGGACGCGCGCCGACAATATTCAGTATTTTGAGGCGTGGGCTCATAAAATGTTCGTATTCTACACTCAGACGCAGTATAGCATCCGGGAATTGACCGTTCGGCGGGGCCAATTCGCCGTTCGCGCGAAAAAAACACTAGTTCGCTGTAAGGGCGTTCGAATCAGCAGTAAACCTGAGTAAAATGGAGGAGTCAGCAGAAGCCGGTTATTCTGCCGTTGTTCCCGCGTCACGGGGGACTTCGGCAAGGAGGGCTGCTTTCCAGCGCATGCGCAACCTGAACCAATCGGTCAAAGCCCTGCGGGAGTTACTCGCGCAGCGAATCCTGGTGCTTGACGGCGCGATGGGCACGATGCTGCAGCAGCGGAACCTGACGGCAGCGGATTTCGGCGGAGCTGCGCTCGAAGGATGTAATGAGAATCTGGTGCGAACGCGGCCCGATGTGGTGCTGGACATCCACCGCAAATATTTCGAGGCGGGTTCAGACGTTGTCGAAACGAACAGTTTCGGCGGAGCGCCGATTGTGCTGGCGGAATACGGATTGGCGGCGGACGCGCACTTTTTGAACAAACGAGCGGCCGAACTGGCGCGGCAAGCGGCAGACGAATTCAGCAAACCGGGGAGACCGCGGTTCGCAGCAGGGTCGATGGGCCCGACCACAAAAGCAATCACCGTGACGGGCGGTGTGACGTTTCCGGAATTGCGCGAAGCCTATTACGTGCAGGCAAAAGGCCTGGTCGAAGGCGGCGTGGATTTGCTGCTGGTTGAGACCTGCCAGGACACGCGAAATATCAAGGCGGCGATTCTGGCAATTCGCGCTCTTTCGAAAGAGATTGGTGCGGAGGTGCCCTTCATCGTGTCGGTGACCATCGAGCCGATGGGCGCGATGCTGGCGGGACAGACCATCGAAGCACTATGGGCGTCGCTTCGGCATGCGCATCCGCTGGCGTTCGGAATGAACTGCGCGACCGGGCCGGAATTCATGACAGACCACATCCGGACGCTGAGCCAGCTCACCGGCGAGTTTGTCTCCTGCTACCCGAATGCGGGATTGCCGGATGAAGAGGGCAAGTACCTGGAGACGCCCACAACGCTGGCGGCACAGCTAGAAAAATTTGTCGACCATGGCTGGCTAAACCTCGTCGGCGGGTGCTGCGGAACGACCGAGAAATACATTCGCACGATTGCGCAAATGGCGGAAGGCAAGAAGCCACGGCAGCGCCCGGCGGAAGCGCATCGCGCGGTCTATTCAGGGATCGATATCATCGAGGTGGAGGAAAGCACACGGCCATTGCTGGTGGGCGAGCGGACGAACGTCATCGGGTCGCGACTGTTCAAAAACCTGGTCGCAGAAGAGAAGTGGGAAGAAGCCAGCGAGATAGCGCGCCGGCAGGTGCGCGGCGGAGCCCACATTGTGGACGTTTGCCTGCAGAGCACGGAGCGCGATGAAAAGAAGGACATACCGCCGTTCTACGAAAAGCTGATTCGAAAAGTGAAGGCGCCAGTAATGATCGATACGACCGATCCCGGGGCGATTGAGCTCGCACTGACCTACTGCCAGGGCAAGGCCATCCTCAATTCGATCAACCTGGAAGATGGCGAAGAAAAATTCGAACGAGTGGTGCCGATCGCGCGTGAGTTCGGGGCAGCCGTGGTCGTGGGATGCATTGATGAGGACAAACTGCAGGCGCAGGCATTTACACGCGAACGGAAGCGCGAAATTGCGCAGCGCTCCTACAAACTGCTGACGGAAAAATATGGACTGGCTCCCGAAGACATTATTATCGATCCATTGGTTTTTCCATGCGCGACAGGCGACGAGAACTACATCGGCGGAGCGGTCGAGACGATGGAAGGCATCCAACTGATCAAACAGGCCTTGCCGGACGTGCGGACTATTCTTGGGATTTCCAATGTCTCGTTCGGATTACCGCCAGGCGCACGCGAGGTGGTGAACTCGGTTTTTCTGTACTACTGCACGAAGGCGGGACTGGACCTCGCGATCGTGAATACGGAGAAACTGGAACGGTTTGCTTCGATACCGTCACACGAGCGCGAGCTGGCAGAG
>WNFH01004733.1_pt1 | contig 11511 bp, 10 predicted proteins | sample 5400411 | NCBI WGS metagenome assembly WNFH01 (sample SAMN13153347, study PRJNA577476) | soil metagenome | isolation source: 200 cm saprolite under Douglas fir tree site 2 hole 3 | place: USA:California | collected 2015-04-18
CGGCGGCATGCGCGCCAAGCCGGGTGAAATCTCGCTCGCGCATCAGGGCGTGCTGTTTCTCGACGAATTGCCGGAGTTCGATCCCCGGGTGCTGGATTCGCTGCGCCAGCCCTTGGAGAACGGCGAGGTCGCGGTGTCGCGCGCCAATCATCGCGTCACCTATCCGGCCCGCTTCATGCTCATCGCGGCGATGAACCCTTGCCGCTGCGGCCATGCCTATGAACCCGGCTATTCCTGCAAGCGCGGGCGGATCGACCGCTGCACCGGCGATTACCAGGCACGCATCTCCGGTCCGCTGATGGATCGCATCGACTTGCGGATCGAAGTGCCGGCCGTGACCGCCGCCGATCTGATCCTGCCGCCGCCGACCGAAGGATCCGCCGAAGTCGCCGCGCGCGTCGCCGCGGCGCGCGACGTTCAATTGGCGCGTTACGCCGCGGCCGGACTGCCGCATGTCCGCACCAATGCGGAAGCGCCGGCGTCGGTGCTGGAAGAAATCGCCAAGCCGGACGCGCATGGGTTAAAACTGCTGCGCGACGCCGCCGAGACCATGCGGCTGTCGGCACGGGGCTATCATCGCGTGCTGCGCGTCGCCCGCACGCTGGCCGATCTCGATGGCGCCGACAAGATCGGCCGGCTGCATCTGGCCGAAGCCTTGTCCTACCGCGCGCTCGCTGAAGATCTGAGAAGTGCTGCGTGAAGCATTGGATCGAACCGGCACTCAAACCATTCCCGTCATCCTGAGGCGCCGTCGCGCTTGCGACGGCCTCGAAGGATGAGCCGCACACACCGTCGCACGTCATCCTTCGAGGCTCGCAAGAGCTCGCACCTCAGGGTGACGGATTTGAGATGAGCGCGCCAATTCAACTCCAAGCCATCCCGCTTTAAAATCAATCGGTAGTTTCATGCGCCGGGCTCCCACGTGAACGCGCCGGTAACGAGTTTTGTTTACATTCCGCCAACCATAAGCCCCCGGCGTTTTCTCGGGCTTATCTGCGGGCGGGCGTATCATGTTGCGTTTCAAGATTCTTGCTTCGGCTGTGCCGTTGATCGTTGCCGCTGTGTTCGCGCGCGGCGAGTTCTCGATCAGCCCACGCCCCTGCATCGCGATCGGCGGCGCATCGGTCCAGATCACAGCCGCACCCTGGCAAGCGCAGCTTCAGGTCAGTTTCACCAGCGACCCGTCGATCGCCACCGTGCGGGTTCAGATCTCGGAGACCGCCGGTGCGGCCGATTTCGCCGTAGTCGATGATGTCGATAGTGCGGAAGACGGCGCCTGCGCCGCCAATGCAGCGACCCGGTTTGTGGCGATCTCCGCAAACCCGCAGCGATCCGCGCCAGTCATCTATCTCTCGCCGGACGGTCCGGCCGATTACCGGATTTTTGTGCATTCGAAGCGTTTTACGGCACGCGATGCGGCAGCTCTTATCGTCGGCGCCAGTGGCGTACCGAGCCGCCTCGCCGCCGCCTCGCTCTGAGGCGCCTTAACGCTTTATCAACCATGTTGTCATCGAACGGCGAGACGTCGCACCGACTCAAGTACTTTTTCAAGATCGGCGCCGCATGGTCTTCGGCAGCACATGGCGCGCGTCGGGGCAGTCTCAATGCCGATCGCGCTAGGCGATCACGCTGCCAGAAGGCAATCTCAGGGGAGTTGGCTATGGGGCGGGGTTTCCGGATCAAGATGCACGTGCGCCGCTTCACGCGGCGTCATCCCTGGCTCACTTTCACCGTCCGCTCGTTCATGATCTTCTCCGCCGCCTTTGGCGGTGCGTATGGATTCATTGCCGGCAGCCGGTCCGAAGATTCCGGCTATGACCCCCATGCCTTCGCGATCGGCGCCAGCTTCCTGTTCGCGGTGGCTTGTGTTGCGCTTGCGACCTTGAGCATGCGGCTGCGCTGGATGCACAGGAAGCTGCGCAAGATCGCTCTGCATAACGAAGCGCTGGCCGACCGTAACTGGGAATTGCAGGAAGCCGAGCAGCGCTCCCGCAGCCTGTTCGAATCGCAAGGCGACCTGATTGTTCTGCGCGGTGCCGGAGGTTGCATCACTTTCGTCAACGACGCCTATTGCGAATTGGCGCAGCTGCCGCGCCGCGCGCTGGTCGGCAGCGATTTCACGCTCGATGTTCTTGAGCAAGGCGATCCGGCACTGGAACAGAACGGTACGCGGATCCACGACCAGAAAATCGCGACCGCGCTCGGGCCGCGATGGATCGCATGGCGCGAGGGCCTGGTCCGTATCGATGCCGGCCGGCCGGCGGAGATGCAATGCGTCGGCCGCGATGTCACCGACCGCACCGAGACCGAACGCGCGCTTGCCGAGGCCCGCGACCTTGCCGACGCCGCCAACCGCGCCAAGTCACGGTTCCTCGCGATGGCATCTCATGAGATTCGCACGCCGCTCAATGGCATCATCGGCATGAGCGGGTTGCTGCTGGATACGCCGCTGACGCCGGAGCAGATGACCTACGCCAAGGCGGTGAAAACCTCGGGCGACGCTTTGCTGTCGCTGATCGAGGAGCTCCTGGATTATTCCAAGATCGAGGCCGGCAAGATCGATCTCGAACATCGCCCGTTCGCGCTTGCCGCATTGATCGAGGATATCACCGAACTGCTGGCGCCACGGGCGCAAGCCAGAAAGCTCGAGATCGCAGCCTATGTCGACGAGCGGCTGCCGATGGAAGTGGTCGGCGACGCCGCACGGCTGCGGCAGGTGCTGCTCAACCTCGCCGGCAACGCGATCAAGTTCACCTCGACCGGCGGCGTGGCGCTGATTGTCGAGCCGGGGATCTCGCCCGATGAAATCAGCTTCCTGGTGCGCGATACCGGCATCGGCATCGCGCCCGAGGCACAGCGGCGGATTTTCCGCGAGTTCGAACAGGCCGACGAACACATCGCCCGGAGCTATGGCGGCACAGGCCTCGGCCTGAGCATCTCCGAGCGCATCGTCAGGCGAATGGGCGGCCGCATCACACTGGAGAGCCAGCCGGGTGCCGGCTCGACATTCGAGGTGTCGATTCCGCTCGCCCCCTCCGACGACGCTGCTGGCGAACAACGGACGTTTGCGGCGCCGGATTTGACGGCTCAATCGATCATGCTGGTCGCGCCCCAGAGCATCGAGGCATCGCTGATCGCCCGGCGGCTGCAACGCTGGGGCGGTCAGACCTGCATGGTTTCGGATGTCAAGGTGGCGCAGGCCCTGTTGCCGGAGCGGTCCTGGCACGCCGTTCTGCTCGATCAGGCATTGGGCACTGCCGATGTCGAATTGTTGGGTCACGCCGCGCGCCCGCACGCGACGCAGCGGATCGTGATGTTGACGCCGGCGGCGCGACACGAGCTTCAGCTGTCCTCCGCCTCCTCGGCCGCCTCGGCTTTCACGGGCTATCTGGTCAAACCGTTGCGCGCGGCATCGCTTGCGGCCCGCTTGACGATGACCCCGGAAATTCCAGCCCCTAACCTCGCCGAAATTGCCCCGGTCGAGGCATCTGATCCTACCGGGACGCCGATGACCGCGCCGGTGCAAGGTCTTTCCGTTCTGGTGGCGGAGGACAATGAGATCAACGCGCTCTTGATGCGTTCGCTGTTGACCAGGCTTGGACATCACGCCGTCGTCTGCAGCAACGGCGAAGCGGCGGTGGAATCATGGCTTTCAGCCAGATCCGGCGGCGCACCGTATGATCTGGTTCTGATGGACATCCAGATGCCGCAACTCGACGGCATCGAAACCACCAAGCGGATCCGCGGCCTGGAGGCTGGGCACCCGGGCCGCCAGACGCCGATCCTCGCCCTCACGGCGAATACGCTGGCCGAGGACCGCTACGCTTGCTTTGAGGCCGGCATGGACGGTTTCCTGATCAAGCCGCTCGATCGTGAAAAGCTTGCCGACGCGCTTGCCGGTTTGGCTGCCGCGCGGCATCTCGCCGCCTGAAGGCTGCACGACGCGCCGACCGCTCGCGCGATACTCTTGACGCTGCCGGCGATTGGACCGAGCATGTGAGAGCTACCCGGTCCGCTCGAGCGGACTGGAAAGCAGGCTGCCAACGCGCGGCCCAAAAAAGCAAAAACGTCCCGGGAGGACTTCAATGACCAACAGGTTTTTACAGATATCTCTGGCGTGTCTTGTCGCAAGCACCTTCGCGAGCGCAGGCGCACAGGCGAAGGCTCCAAAGTTGGAAACAACAGATACCATGATCCCGTCAGGCGATGCGGGTATCCAGTTGTTTGTGCGCAACAAGCATCCGGCCGGCCGTGAAACTTCTCCGGACAAGATCCTGTTGTTCGTGCATGGCGCGACCTATCCGGCCGAGACCGCGTTCGATCTGCCGATCGAGGGCGTTTCCATGATGGATCTGATCGCGGCGCGCGGCTACGATGTCTATCTTGTCGATGTCAGGGGTTACGGTCGCTCGACACGGCCCGCCGAAATGAGCCAGCCGCCGGCGGCGAACAAACCGATCGTGTCGACCAAGGTCGCGGCGCACGACCTCGGCATCGCCGTCGATTACATCCTCAGGAAACGCAAGGTTTCAAAGATCAACGTCATGGGCTGGTCGTGGGGGACCTCGATCGCCGGATCGTACACCAGCGAGCACAATGACAAGGTCAACCGTCTCGTGCTCTACGCGCCGCAATGGATCCGCAACGAACCGCCGGCGCCTGCGGCCGCCAATGTGCCGCCGCTTGGCGCCTATCGACTGGTCTCCAAGGACTCGGCCAAGGTGCGCTGGCTGAAGGATGTCCCCGCCGACAAGCAGGCGGATTTGATTCCGCCCGGCGTATTCGATGCCTGGGCGAACGCAACCTGGGCGACCGATCCCGAGTCATCGAAGCAGAACCCACCCATGCTGCGTGCGCCGAACGGCGTTGTCGAGGACAGCGTGAACTACTGGAGCGCGGGCAAGGCCCTGTACGACCCCGGCAAGATTACCGTGCCGACCCTTCTGCTTCATGCCGAATGGGATGCAGACCTTCCGAGCTACCTCGCGCAGGGCTACTTCGCGCAGTTGAAGAATACGCCCTACAAGCGGCTGATCGAACTGAGCGAGGGAACGCATACGGTGATGATGGAAAAGAACCGCATGCAATTTTTCCGCGAACTGATGGGATTCCTCGACGAGGAAAAACCACTGGCGTTGAAATAAACCGCCAAACTAGAGCCCCGTTTCGATAGAATCGAAACGGGGCTCTAGATTCTTGATTTGACGCGCTTTCTTGACGCGAACCGGTCTCCACCCCGGATCAAGTCCGGGGCAGGCTTTCGCTTGAAAACGCTCTGGACATCTTCAGATGGAATGCCGGCCGGATGGGCCGGCATTCTGCGTTTGAGCCGGCACCGCCCGCGCCTTATCCTCCAATCGGCGGATTGAAATCGCTGAACAGCGCCCGCACCATTCGTACTGAAAAGAGGAAGGCCTGCGATCAAGCAAAATAGCTAAAAGGGAGAAGCAACGATGAAAACGCTCCAGATCGTCTGCGCAGTGCTCCTGCTTGTGCTCGGTTGTTCGCAAGCGTCCGCGGAAGATTCGCGAGAGCTTGTGTCAGCGTTGAAGCAGGGAGGTCATGTCATCGTATTCCGTCATGGCGCCACCGACGACAGCCAGAAAGATATTTATCCGCTTAATTTTGACGACATGAAAGCCCAGCGGCAGTTGAGCGAGAAGGGGCGGGACATGGCCCGCCAGATCGGGACCGCGATCAAGAAGCTCGGCATTCCAATCGGTGAGATCTACACAAGCAGACTCAATCGGGCGATCGAAACCGGCAAGCTGCTGTCCGACAAGGAAGTAAAACCCCTCGATGCATTGACGGACAGCGGCGCAGGAAGCGCCTCTGCGATGGCGAACCCCGCCGGCGGCAACGCAAAGGCAGGCCTCGCCCTGCGGGAGCTGGTAAATGCCGCACCCAAGGCCGGCACGAACACTTTCATCGTTACACACAAGACCAATATCGCGGATGCATTCGGAAAAGAGGCGAGCGATGTGCAGGAAGGCGAAGCATTCGTCTACCGGTCCAGTGGATCGGCTCCCGCGGCATTTGTCACCCGCGTAAAGCCGGCATTCTGGATCGACCAGGCCGCCAACTGATCCAGCCGGGTCCAGACGTAAGATCCTGCGCGAGCTGTCACACCCCGGCAATGGCGGTGTCACATGGCTGTTGAACGCCCGTGATTTCTGAATCCGAAGACCGCGCCGATTCGAATCGGACAGATGCGGTCAAAGGGATGTCCATGCAGAACGGCGAATTTGCGCAGCGCTTTATTCAGATGCTGCGGCCGGAGAATGTCGGGAACGCGGCGCAAACGGCGATCACCTGGCTCAAGCCGCCGCCGGCGCCGATAGGCAGCAAGCCCCTACGTTTAGCCAATTTTCCGGCCACGCTTGGGCGGTTGGGCGCGCTCGAAGTGCGGCTGGCGCAGGAAAAGCGTGACGTGAGGCGCGCCCAAAAACTGCGTTATCACGTGTTCTACAAGGATGGCGCGGCCATTGCCGACGCCGCGACGCTGCTGGCGCGCCGCGACAAGGATGCGTTCGACAAGATCTGCGACCATCTCATGGTGATCGATCACGCAGCCAAACCGTCGATCGGCGGAAAGCAGCCGGTGGTCGGCACCTATCGCCTGCTGCGCCAGGACGTGGCGGAAAGCCACGGCGGTTTCTACACCGAGGACGAGTTCGATATAGCCGGTCTCGTCGAGCGTCATGCCGGCTTGCGTTTCCTCGAACTCGGACGATCCTGCGTGCTGCCGCGCTATCGCAACAAGCGCACCGTCGAATTGCTGTGGCACGGGATCTGGAGCTATGTCCGCCAGCACCGGCTCGACGTGATGATCGGCTGCGCCAGCTTCGAGGGCACCGACCCGGATCGGCTTAAATTGCCACTGTCGTTCCTGCATCACTACGCGCAAGCCCCGGAACACTGGCGCGCCAAAGCGCATCCTTCGCGCCGGGTCGAGATGAACCGGATGGCCAAGGAAGCGATCAATCCGAAGGCCGCCCTTCACGAGCTGCCGCCCCTGATCAAGGGATATCTGCGGTTAGGGGCTTATATCGGCGATGGTGCCGTGATCGATCATCAGTTCGGCACCACCGACGTGCTGATCGTGATGCCGGTGTCGGCGATCAATGCCCGCTATATCGAACATTTCGGCGTCGACGCGTCGCGGCATGCGGCGTAGCGCTGCCTTTCACCTCTCCCTTTGGGAGAGGTCGAATTGCGAAGCAATTCGGGTGAGGGGTTAGGGCCTAACGATGGACCGTACCCCCCCCAACCCTCTCCCATCGAAGTCGGATATATCCGACTTCGACTATAAGAATGCCCATCTCGGGTAAACCCGAGATGGATGGGAGAGGGAGTTCGCTGCCGTCGGCGCGACACCGAACCAATACCTCAGCTCACGTAGATCGGACGCTACAGCCGCCGCAGCGCCACGGTTTCGACCATGTGGTCCGCGCCCTTTTTCAGGATCAGCGTCGCACGCGGCCGGGTCGGCAAAATATTCTCTTCGAGATTGGCAAGGTTGGTCCGCTCCCAGATCGCCAATGCGGTTGCGGTGGCTTCCTCGTCCGACAGCGGCGCGTAGCGATGAAAATACGATCGCGGATCGTGAAACGCGGTGTCCCGAAGCGCCAGGAAGCGTCGGACGTACCACTCGCGCAGCACGGATTCGTCAGCATCGATATAGACGGAGAAATCGAAGAAATCCGAAACCACGGGCACGGCCTTGCCGTCGCGTGGCAGCCGTCCGGTCTGCAGGACGTTGACGCCCTCGACAATCAGGATATCCGGCCGGCCGACCTCGGTCCATTGGTTCGGGATAATGTCGTAGGTCAAATGCGAATAGACCGGCGCGCGCACCGGCCGCCTGCCCGCCTTGATGTCGCTCAAGAACGCCAGCAGCGTCGGCAGATCGTAGCTCTCCGGAAAGCCCTTTTTCTGCATCAGGCCTTGCCGCTCGAGCACCGCATTGGGAAACAGGAAACCGTCGGTCGTCACCAGATCGACCTTGGGCCGCGGCGACCATCGCGCCAGCAGCGCCTGCAGCACGCGCGCGGTGGTCGATTTGCCAACTGCGACGGAGCCTGCGACGCCGATGATGTAGGGCACTTTGCGATCCCGGATGCCGAGGAATTGGCGCTGCGCCTGATAGAGGCGGAGCATGGCATCGACATAGATCGACAACAGACGCGACAGCGGCAGATAGATGTCTTCGACTTCTTGCAGATCGAGGCGGTCGTGCATCGAACGCAATCGCTCGAACTCGCCTGGTTCCAGCGTCATCGGCGTATCGTCGCGCAGCCGCGCCCACTGTTCGCGCGAGAAAATCCGGTAGGGATTGTACTGTTGCTCAGGCGCCCGAATATCCATGAAGCCACCCTTTATTAGTCCCGCTTTCGCGCGGCCTTCTCTTCCAGTCCGGACATGGTCGTGCGCCGCGCCAGTTCCGCCTCGACATCGCCAAGCGTCACGCCGCGCGATTTCAGAAGCACCAGCAGGTGAAACAGCAAGTCCGCGCTCTCGGCAATGAGATGGTCGCGATCATTCTCGACCGCGGCGATCACGGTCTCCACCGCTTCCTCGCCAAACTTCTTGGCGCAATGCTCCGAACCCTTGTCAAGCAATTTGCGGGTATACGACGTCTCGCCGCCCGAAGCCGCGCGGACATCGATGGTGGCGGCCAGGTCATGGATCGTGAAACGCGGCATCAACTCAACCCGGCACGCGCGCCCGCAGGTGGGACGCCACTCATCCCATGGAACGTAGCACTTTTGTCACAAAGAGTCGTCAGGGATCGAGCCGCATCGGTAGCCCCGCCCGCATCATATGGTCCTTGGCTTCACGTATGGTAAATTCCCCGAAGTGGAAAATCGACGCCGCCAGCACCGCGGTCGCATGCCCCTCGCGGATGCCATCCACGAGGTGATCGAGGTGGCCCACCCCACCGGACGCGATCACCGGCACCGGGATGCTATCCGCTACGGCCTGGGTCAGCGGAATGTCGAAACCCTGCCGGGTTCCGTCCCGGTCCATGGACGTCAGCAGGATTTCACCGGCGCCGAGCGAGACCACTTCCTGGGCATATTCGATCGCGTCGATGCCTGTGGAATTACGGCCGCCATGGGTAAAGATTTCCCAGCGCTCGCCGCCGCCGCCGCGCTTGACGCGCTTGGCGTCGATCGCGACCACGATGCACTGATCGCCGAATTTTTCGGACGCTTCCTTGACGAATTCGCGGCGGCTGACGGCGGCGCTGTTGATCGACACCTTGTCGGCGCCGGATCGCAGCAGCACGCGAATATCGTCGACGGTGCGCACACCGCCGCCGACCGTCAGCGGCATGAAGCAGGCTTCCGCGGTGCGCCGGACCACATCCAGCATGGTGCCGCGATTTTCATGGGTGGCCGTAATGTCGAGAAAGCACAGCTCATCGGCGCCGGCGGCGTCATAGGCGATGGCGGCTTCCACCGGATCGCCGGCGTCGCGCAGATCGACAAAGTTGACGCCCTTGACGACCCGGCCGTCCTTGACGTCGAGACAGGGGATCACGCGGACCTTGAACATCACTCCGCCGCAGATTCGAGGTGACGTGGTTTGAGAAAATCCCAGAACACGCCCAGCATTCGGCCCTCGTATTCGGATGAAGTGACATCCACAATGAAAAACAGACTGGAACCGGAAAACCTCAATAACCTGCCAGACAAATCAGATACAGAAAGATCACTTTTCAAAAAGCAAACGTGACCATCAAGGGCGTACATTTCCGCTCCACTGTCGAGCGAATCAACATAGCTACGCAGGTCAATCTCAGGATTGCTCCCGTCTTCGAAAACCAGAAGAAAAGTTTTCATTCTTTCTCTCCACCTTTGTAAAGGTATCGTAGCGCTTGTTGCCTGACCCTGTATTCCTCAGACTGCAGTCGATCCGGGTCGCGAAACATAAACGCCACATAGACTGCGAACGTAAAAAGAACTGGGGGCCGCAGCGAAGCAAAACAGTATCAACCGGGCGACCAATTATAGCGGTCAAAACGAGCGACAGGGGAGTAATTAGTCCGACCAGCCATAGAGCGGGATTTATGGCGGTCCGCTTGACCGCAATAGTATCTACGCGGGATAAGCCCGTTCGAATTATTTCCTCCAGCTTCATCAAGCGCTCTCAACGCGCGCGTTACGGATCAGCGCCAATGCCGCCGAAGCATCGAGCCGGCCATCGTAGAGCGCGCGGCCGGCGATCGCGCCGGCCAGTTTTTTCGCACGCGGCGTCAGCAGCGCCTTTACATCCTCGATCGAAGCAAAGCCACCCGACGCGATAACGGGAATCGAGATGCGCTCGGCAAGCTTCGTGGCATCGAGATTGAGACCTTTCAGCAGCCCGTCGCGCTCAATGTCCGTAAAAATGATGGCGGCAACGCCGGCATCCTCGAAACGCCGCGCGATTTCGAGCGCGGTCACCTCTGAGGTCTCGGCCCAGCCTTCGACCGCGACCTTGCCGTCGCGCGCGTCGAGGCCCACCGCAACCCGGCCGGGGAATTTTTTTGCCGCTCCCTTCACAAGCTCGGGGTCGCGCACCGCCGCGGTGCCGATGATGACGCGCGCAACGCCCTTCGCCAACCAGGCTTCGACGGTCTGCAAATCGCGGATGCCGCCGCCGAGCTGCACCGGCATGGTGACCGTCCTAAGCATCGCCTCGACGGCATGCGCGTTCATCGGCTTGCCGGCAAAGGCGCCGTCAAGGTCAACCACGTGCAGATATTCGAACCCTTGCGCAGCAAAGCTGCGCGCCTGCGCCGCCGGGTCGAGGTTGAACACGGTCGCGCGCGCCATGTCGCCCTGTTCGAGGCGCACGCACTGGCCGTTCTTCAGGTCGATGGCGGGAAACAGGATCATGGAATGTTGCCTGCTCCCTCCCCCCTTGCGGGGGAGGGGAATCGCATAGGACTGAATTGAGCCGCGTGTTGATGCGATCGTGACCTCGCACAAGCTCCCGGCGAGTCGTCCCTGCGAACGCAGGGACGACCCCTCGAAACGCCAAGCATAGGAAAATTCCATATGCGATAGCCCTGCCTTGCGGGGGAGGGTTGGGGAGGGGGGTACCTTGTCACGGCTTCCATTTCAAAAAGTTCGAAATCAGAGCCAGCCCGAAGCGCTGGCTCTTCTCCGGGTGAAATTGCGTGCCGATCGCGGTGTCCTTGCCGACGATCGCCGTCACCGGACCGCCGTAATCGGCGCGCGCCAGCACGTCCGCCTCGTTTGACGCGTTGAGGTGATAGGAGTGCACGAAATAGCCATGGCGACCCTTCGGCCCCAGCGGCAGACGCTCGAGCACCGGATGCTCGCGGATCAGGTCGAGCGTGTTCCAGCCCATATGGGGAATTTTCAAATTCTCCTGGCGCGGCGAAATCTTTTCGACGTCGCCGGCGATCCAGTTGAAGCCGTCGGTGATGACATGCTCCTTGCCGCGCGTCGCCATCAACTGCATGCCGACGCAGATGCCGAAGAACGGCCGCGCCTT
>WNFH01003242.1_pt1 | contig 11506 bp, 8 predicted proteins | sample 5400411 | NCBI WGS metagenome assembly WNFH01 (sample SAMN13153347, study PRJNA577476) | soil metagenome | isolation source: 200 cm saprolite under Douglas fir tree site 2 hole 3 | place: USA:California | collected 2015-04-18
TTCAAGGCCACCTCATAGCCGCTCGCCGTCTGCTCCGCGCCGATCGGCGTCCATTGGCCAAATTGACCCGCCACAAAGTCGACGCCCTGGTACTTCAGCGACGGACCCACCCCGCTGCTGTCGTAGAGATAAAAGTTGGTGCCGACCTCGGTCAGGGTGGTCGAGCCGAATGCCTCGATCGTGATGCTCATCGATGAATCCTCGATCGCGCGCGGTAGGACCAGGGCGAAAAGAGATGCAAAATCATGTATTTCCAGCCATCTGTGGAGCCGTAATTCCCCGTTTCGGACGAGAAGGATTGGTAAGAACGGTGATCACCGACTGAGTTTCCAGTATTACATTATTATTTATTATTTATGCCGATACAATATTTATGTTGACGCAAAATTTATGTTGACGCAAATTCAATGTGGACATTTAATTTGGTCGTGCCGGTGTCCGTTCACTAGGGCGCCGGATCTCAATTTAATGGACTGATTTAATTTCCGGCGATGTGGCGGCTTGTCGCAGCGACAATCTCGCCCGGCGCAACGGGCGAATATGGATAACGGGTGACAGGGACAGTCGAAGCAGCCGTTCCAGCTACGTCGCACCTCAAGGGCCGCCTTGGTCCGCGGGTGAGGCGCAAGTCGGCGGGAGGCTGCGCGACCCGGATGCCAGGCGTGCGAGCTTGTAGACTCGCCGCGATAGCTCCAAGCTGGCAGGTCAGTCACGTCGATCCATTAGGTTTTGGTAACAGCTGCGCAAGTGTCCTCGAACTCGTAGGCGCGCCTTTTTTCGGGTTCAGGTAGCATGAGATCGCGGCCCAAAATTTCTCGTTGAACGCGAGCCCCGTATCTTCATCCGATTTCCAACGACACCGCGGCGAAGTCGTTTAGCGCAGACTTACACAATGACAGTCGCTGCCGCGACGCTTATTAAATTTCGATCTTCATTTACTGGTGATCCGGAATAAGATAAATCTATTCAAAAAACCAGGCAAAAGACTTCGTCACTCCCGAGAAAACGAAACTCGCACTTTAAGTCGGCTGGAATAAAACCATTCCGACGATTTCGTCAAATCAAACTGACTTCAGGCATCACCGAGAGCAAATGAGATGCGGCACCTTCTTCCCATTTCTGCCATTCTTGGAATTGCGTTCCTCGCACGATTGCTGTGGGCAGCGGTTGTGCCCGTAATGCCAGTGTCGGACTGTTACGACTATCACACATTGGCTCTCAATCTGGTTCAGCACGGCGTGTATGGTTGGAGCTCCAACGAACCAACTGCGGCTTGGCCGCCTGGCACATCTGCAGCTTACGCCCTGATTTATTCGGTTTTCGGATCTGGGCAATGGGCAATCAAATGCTTCAATCTCGCAATAGGCGTTCTGATCGTCTTCTTGACAGTCGAACTCGGGAGCCGATGGTTCAATCGAGCAGTGGGTATCATCGCCGGTTTGCTTGTCGGCCTTTGGCCTGTCTTGATCGAATTCACAACCATCATAGCGAGCGAGATCCTTTTCGCGGCGGCACTTCTAGGAGTCCTGTGTCTCTTTGACGAGATCTGCCGCAACGAAAGGCACTTCAAATTGCTGACTGTCCTCCTTGGCTGCCTGATCGGATTTGCATCCCTATTACGTCCGACGGCAATCCTTCTTCCTGCGCTTCTCGCTTCAGTGTTCTATGTGCAAAAGCGAGAAATTATTCCATCGCTCAAGCTTGTCTCTATCACGACTGTTCTGATGCTCATCATTCTCATGCCATGGTCAGCACGAAATTATGCTTTGTTCGGCGAACCTGTGCTCTCTTCTACAAGCGGAGGCGCTGTCCTATGGATGGGCAACAATCCGACAACTACAGGATTCTATCAGAAGCCACCTGATTATGCGGGCATGAACGAGGTACAATTAAACCGACGCTTGGGGAACGAAGCAGTCGCCTATATCAAGCAGGCGCCCGCGGCCTTTGCGACCCGAACCGTGGTTAAGGCGTTTCGCTTGTACGAGCGGGAGACCATAGGTGTCTGGTGGAACGCGCAAGGAATCGAACGTACATTTGGCAGCCTAGGGGGCACTGCTATTAAAGTGGCTTCGCAGGCCTTTTGGATGGTAGCGTTGTTGCTGTTCGGGGTTGGATGTTACTTTTCTTCTCGGCAAGGATTTGCATCTTTCGCATGTCATCCGGGAATCGCGACGCTCGCGTACTTCACCCTCGTTTATGCAACTTTTGTAGTCCAGGATCGATACCACGTCCCGACGGATCCCATAATGGCTATCTTTGCAGCTTACGCGATATTTCAGATCGCTCCGGTTGCCTCCGCCCGCTTCTGGCCGTTTGGACCGATGCCTTCACGTCTCGACGTCGACTGGCAGGGCGTGACGCTCGACGATCTTTACTTGGCGCGGTGGCGGGCCGCTCGCGCCCCAGCGACGCGTGCCGCCTCGTCGCCCGCCTCGGACTCCCCGTCGAACGTGGGGCCATGAGGTGTTTCCACGCCGGCCACTTGCTGCCGGGTGGCTGCCCGCGCGGGGGCCGCAAAGTCTGTTCGGCATGCTCCATCTATGCTCCGTCGGGCGCCGGCTGCGGGGTAGCTGTCGTGCCAGAGTCGGGCCCGCTCGGCATTGATCCGGGCTGTGGCGGCCCGCTTGCCCATGCGCAGGCAGGCGTGCTGGTAGGAGCGGAGAAAGCGTCTGAACGCCAGATCGTCATAGCGCGGCAGGCCCTTGAGCCAGCTCCTGAAGTAGCCCCACAGCATGGCAACGCTCCCGATGAGCACCGGGTAAGCGGGAAGGTGATAGACAGCCACCGCCAGGTGATAGATGGGCGATGTGCCCATGAAATATTGGCCGAATCCTTTCCGAACCCGCCCAGTCCAGATGCCCTTCTGGCTAGCACCTTGCGGACGCAGATGGACAAAGCGGATGGGCTCTAGATCGCGGCTCTCGGCGATCCAGCCAAGCATGCGGGCTCGGTGGCAATCGATGCCGTCCCACATGACTTCGCGCACGAAGCCGCCAATCTCGTTGAAGCAGGCCACACGATAGAATTTGGTCATGCCCACCGACATCTCGTCCCCACAGATCTCTGGGACGAGGGTGCCACGCTGCGGGTGGACGAACCAAGGCTTGCCGGAGGTGGTCCCAATGCGAGGGTTGCTCTCCATTCGCTGCATCAGCAGCTCGAAGTAGCGACCGGGGAGGTCGAGGTCCATGTCCAACTTGCAGAGGTAGTCAAAGTCCTCCAGGCGCACCGTTTCCAGGCCGGCATAGAAGGCCTCGATCACGCCGGGCCCGACCTGCCGGCCACCGCGATCGGTGCGCCGCACGACGCGCAGACAGGGCAGGCGGCGGGCGTACTCCTCGAGAATAGCCGGGGTCTCGTCGGTCGATCCGTCATCCACGACCACCCAGAGTGTCGGCGGAACTGATTGCGCTGCCACGCTGTCGAGCGTGCGGTGGAGATATTGGGCCTCGTCCCGGCAGGGCGAGATGAGCAGATAGCGTCGCGACTGGTTCACCTGGTGGAGCTCATCGGAGATTGGTCAAATGCGTTAAATCATTAATTTGAGATTTATCAATAGTTAAATGTCAAAAAATAATTGATTTTGATCAATTATTCGTTTAAATATATACAATGCGCTTTAATGCAAGTTGATTTAAATTTAACGTATGCATGTTCGTAACATTTCCGGGCAGGGACCGTGAGCACAGCAGTCAAACCGTCAGAGTCCAAGACGCGGAGTGTCCCGTCGAAGCTGAAGCCGTTCGTCGTAGATCTCGATGGAACGCTTGTTCGCTCCGACCTTCTCGTTGAATCCGCCTTCGCCGATCTCGGACGCGATCCATGGCGCGTGATCAATCTCTTGTCCGCGATACGGCGCGGCAAGGCGGCTTTGAAAGCCGAGATTGCGGCGAAGACAGACATTGACGTCTCACATTTGCCTTATGACGAAGAGGTCGTGTCACTCATCTGGCAGAGACGAGCCGCAGGGGGCCAAGTCTACCTTGCTTCGGCGAGCAACGAACGTTACGTCCAGGCCGTAGCCGATCACCTCGGTCTCTTCGATGGTTGGTTCGCATCGAACGACCGGGAGAATTTGTCTTCTGAGTCGAAGGCACGCCGTCTGGTGGAGGCCTTTGGGGAGGGCGGCTTCGATTACGTCGGCAACGGACGCGCCGATCTCGCCGTGTGGAAAGTCGCTCATCGACGCATTGCAGCACGCGCATCACCGAGCGTGACGTCAAAGTTGCGAGACATTGACCCCGACGCCAACCTGCTCGAAGATGCGACGGGTCGAACCCGCGCGTGGATCAAGTTGCTACGCGTACATCAGTGGGCCAAGAACACCCTGGTCTTCGTTCCACTCGTGACGGCTCAACGTTTCGATCTTCTTGCGTTTGGCGAAGCAATTGGTGCTTTCCTCGCCTTTTCGCTCGCGGCCTCTGCCATTTACATTCTCAACGACTTGGTCGATCTCGATGCCGATCGGAAGCATCCGAGTAAAAAGCTTCGTCCGCTCGCGGCCGGTACCGTTGATATCACAAGGGCGATGCTCCTCATACCGGCGCTGCTGGTCGTTGGGTTTACTGGAGCCCTCGCCATCGCTCCAGCCCTCGCTGTGGTGCTGCTTGCCTATGTTTCACTGACGACGGCCTACACATTCGTGCTGAAGCGCAAGATGTTGGTCGATGTCCTGGCACTGGCGGCGCTCTACACGATCCGCGTGGTCGGTGGCGCGATGGCAATATCGGTGCACATGTCGGAGTGGCTGCTCGCGTTTTCGATGTTCATCTTCACGGCGCTCGCGCTCATCAAGCGTTACATCGAACTGGCAGCCCGCATCGACAAGCACCTGTCCGATCCGACCAATCGCAACTATCGCAAGTCCGATCTTGACATCGTGGCCGCCCTGGCGGCCGCCGTCGGTTTCAACGCGGTGACAGTCTTCGCACTCTACATTTCTTCAGACGTGGTCCGCCCTCTCTATCGGTATCCGGAGGCGTTGTGGCTTATCTGTCCTATTCTGATGTATTGGCTCGGGCGAGCGCTCCTGATGGCGCACCGTCGACTGATGGATGACGACCCTATCATTTTCGCTCTGCGGGACTGGAACAGCTACGTCGCACTCGGGCTCATTGGCCTCATTCTGATTGGAGCGAGGTAGCGAAGACATGAAAGCGGAAAGCAACAGAGCTGTTCTAGCTTTCGGTTTCTTTTCTTCCGTTCTGGTCGCCATTTGGGCGATTTCGTCCGGGTCTCTTTGGATAGACGAGTTCGGCACCTGGCTTCTTACCCGCGCTGATTCCATTCCTGACTGGTGGAGACGCTTTCAGTCCTGGCCCGATTCTGATTCCCAAATACCACTATACCATTTTTATATGTATGGATGGGCGAAAGTCGTTGGCACGGATCCTTTCGCAATGCGTGCATCGAACGTCGGGATGCTTGTAATAGCGTATCTCGCGCTGCTCTGGCCGTTCAGGTCTCGGCCAAATATCGCACTTCTAGTGATTTTAGCGTCATGCCTGAGCGCCACTATCTGGTACTATTTGAATGAAATGCGCCCATACATCATGCTTTATATGGGCACCTGCCTGATGGTCGCGGCTTCGATAGAGATAACGGGATCAAAACAGAGACCAAGCTCCTTCGCGATCGCGGCCCTGTGCATTGGGGCGGTTATTTCAAGCGGCGCAACCGTCATTGGTATTGCCTGGGCGGGATCCGTTTTCCTCTTTGTTGTCATGTATTGGCTGGCAATAAAAAAAAATTCTTTGAGCGAACTTGTAAGCGGAAATTACCTTACGTTGGCAATTGCAGCGCTTTGCATCACTGCGCTTATTGCTCACGACATCAGGATGTTCGCACTCGGCAAGCTGCCGGCGCTGCTGGGCGAGGACAACACTCTTACGCTGCTTTTTTCATTCTACGCTGATCTCGGTCTACTCGGCGTCGGGCCTGGCATGCTTGATATGCGTGCAAACGGCGTCGACGCACTGGTCCCGTTTGCACCCATCATCGCCTTTTCCGCCATCATGTTTGGCTTGGTCGCGATCGGAGGACTGCTTGAGATCAGAACGATACTTGGGGTTCGAACGCTTGGACTACTGATTGTTTGTATCCTTCTACCGGTCCTATTCATTTTTGCGCTAGGCGTGGTCGTGCACTGGCGAATCTTGCCACGTCATTTCATACCGTTGGTTTCTCTATTTAGCCTACTCTATGCATTTGGATTTGTGTGGTGGTGGCGCCGGCGATTCGGCGGGATGGCAGTGACGCTGATTTCAGTCATTATAATGGGCTATTCATCACTTAGCGTGCGCTACGCGCCTCGGCATGCAAAAGACGACTACAAGCACGCGGCTGAGTTGGCAGCGATCGAACTCGCGCGTGACGGGCGCATCTGGTGGATCGCGGACATCCGCGGCGCGCTTTACTATGGCATCCCTGTGAGCGACGAACATGAGCCGCCAGAAGCGACACATATCCCGGGAGTGCAGATCAACCTTTCCGAGAAGACCTCTTCATTCTTGTCAACGGAGGTCCCTCCCACACTTGTGCTGCTCTCGAGACCGGATACATACGATCGACAAAACGTTGTGAAAGATTATCTTTCGACAAATAAATATCATTTATTCGAGTCCTTCCCGGCATTTACAGCCTGGAGGCGATGAAAAGCAGCTGCTGCTTGAGGCAAGAAGCGAGCGTGAAATCCGAACCGGGACTGAAACACATGAAGCCGACACGGACGACAGCCCTGGTCTGCGTTCTTGCCACCATCGTGGTCGCAGGTTTGGACCTGACTGCGGTGAGTGCGGCCGACCCGATCCAGTCCGGCGCTGACGCGGTGGCGTCGCCACCCGGCAGCACCGACACAAGCATCCTGCCGGCCGACCGGGCCACGACCTGGAACCCGGGGATGATGGGAGCGGGCGGCATACCGGTCCGGTCAACGGCTTGCGCCACGCTGACCCCTCGCGGGGAAGGGCAAGATGACACGGCCCAAATCCAGGCCGCCATCAATGGCTGCCCGGCTGGTCAGGTGGTGCAGCTCGCGGCCGGCACCTTCATCATCAATAGCGGCAACTTCCTGCTGATCAATAAGGGGATAACCCTGCGGGGCGCTGGGCCGGGCCGAACCACGCTGGCGAAGACCAACGGCGCCAAGCCATTCCCCGAGCCTGCGGCAAACGTCAGACCCTCGCCGCTAATCCTCGTCGGCCCGGCGCCGTACGGTGGTGCTACCAGTGACGTTGCTGGCGTGGTCGGCTCCACCGACTTGACCACCGACGCCGTCAAAGGGGCGTACGCAGTGACGGTTGCGAGCGCGGCCGGGTTTTCGCCGGGCCAGATCGTCTTGCTGGACGAGGCGTCCAACGCTGGCTGGCGGACCGACCCGCTGGGCCGTGGGCAGATTTGGGCCTCCTCTGACTGGCGGGTGGTCTGGCAGAAGCATAACCCTGCACTCCGGGACGTCGACGACTTCGCGGCTGACGCTTTTCCGACGACGCCTGTCAGCGCTGGATCCTGGTTCTCCCGGCTGGACCGACCCACCGCCGAGGTCAAGGAAATCGCCTCCGCCTCTGGGTCGACCATCACATTTACCACGCCCATTCACATCTCCTACCGGTCCAGTCACGCCGCCCAGCTCTCGCGCTACGAGCTCCCTCACGTCAAATACGCTGGGGTCGAGGACCTGAAGCTGATCGGCGGCGACGGTAGCAACCTCGCCTTCAAATGGGCGGCCATGTCCTGGGCCAAGAACGTAGAAAACACGGTGTGGATCGGCGAGGGGTTCTATATCTACAGCTCCTTTCGCATCGAGCTCCGGGAGTTCTACGTGCACGATTCGGCCTGGATCCAGCCAGGCGGAGGTAGCTACGCGATCGGCCTCTCGTTTGGATCAGCCGAAGTGCTCATCGAGAACGGCATCTCGGTCAGGGCCAACAAGGTCATGGTGGCACGCTCCGCAGGGGCAGGCTCGGTGGTCGGCTACAACTACATGGACATGAGCTACATCAACTCCAATGGTGGCTGGATCGAGACGGGGCTCAATGCGAGCCACATGGTGGGGCCCCACCACGTCCTCTTCGAGGGAAACTACGGCCAAAACGCCGACAGCGATGATACTCACGGCAACAGCATCTATCACACCTTCTTCCGCAATCATCTGCGCGGGATCCGGGCCGCGTTCGACAATCAGGCGGGCGGAAGGGTCGATGATGCCATTCAATTGCGTAACAGTCCTAAACGCTGCGCTGGCATGATGGCCTATTCCTATTGGATGTCCTTCGTCGGCAACGTGCTTGGGGCCCCGGGGGAGATGGATGGATGGGTGTACGAAACCACCTGGACGGCCGCCAACTACAAGCCAACCATCTGGTTGCTGGGCTGGGAAAAGGTGACCGACACCCAGGTATCCGCCACGGCGTTTCGCCACGGCAACTTCGATTATGTCACCAACACGGTGAAATGGGATCCGTCCATCAACAACCACACGTTGCCGAAGTCGCTATACCTGACCCAGAAGCCGGCCTTTTTCGACGCCGGGAGCGGCTACACTTGGCCATGGGTGGACCCGGTGGGAGCGACCAAACTCCACGTGCTGCCGGCCAAGGCGCGCTACGACGCCGGGACCCCGTTCACGCAGCCCTGAGCCGCTGAGGGCTAGCCGACCTGCGTAGACGCCAATAGAGGACCAGAATGCGCAAAGCCTCAACACATTCCTTCGAATTGCGTCAGACGGGATCGTCCATTCCGACGATCGACAAATACGCAATCGTTCCGGTCCTGGCATGTGCTTACGCTGCCATAATCGGGCCATTGATGGTTTTCGATGTTACCCCCACCCTAGTCACACTGACTCACATCCGGAACGCGGAGGCAGGCCTGCCTAACAGGATTTTCTGGCCTGCGATGGCGGCAGTTTCCGTCGTCATCGCCATGCGAAATTATTCTCGCCTGAGTAGACTTACTTGGCCTCCCCACATGATCTGCCTGCTCGCGTATGCCACTTTTGCTGGAGCAAGCGTTCTCTGGGCTTTCAGACCGGAGGCCTCGTCCGTCAGATTTGCTCAGCAAATGATGCTTCTTTCATCCATTGTTTTGCCCGGAATGCTGGCAACTCGAACAACAGATCTGATGCGCGGCATGTTTCTATGCTTCGCAGTCGGTGCGATCCTGAATGTCTATTTCGTATTCGACAATCCCCCGTCGGTCGATGGCTATTCGGGATATTTATTGGGCAAGAATGCTCTGGGAGAATTTTCGGGAATCGCTCTTTTGCTGGCACTCCACGAAACGCTCCATCCCGGTCTCCGGCGGATCTTTGGTATCACCATTGTGGTCATAGCCACTCTACTCCTCTTGTGGAGCAACTCCAAAACGGCGTTTGGCTTTGCACTCATTTGTCCATTGCTCGCTGGCGTTGTCTTGACCATCAGAAGAGCAACGCGAATTTCCCCAGCGATCGTTCTATTGTCCATCCCACTTTGCTACGTCGTAGTGTCCAGTGTATCTGGCTTCGATATGACTCGCGTGTCATACCTCCTGTACGGCGATCCGACCTTCACGGGCCGGACTGCGATATGGTATTTCGCGTCTACTGAGATCGCGCGCAGCCCATTCTTTGGATGGGGATATCAATCCTTTTGGCTTGTAGGATCCGACGCGCCTAGCGTCGTTGACGCTCCAGGCTGGGTCGGGCGCATGCCGAATGCCCACAGCGGCTATTATGACACGATGCTGGAGTTGGGCTATGTTGGCTATGCTTTCCTCATAGTCTTTATCCTCGCAACCCTCCACGCTATTGGGCGTGTGGCAGACCGCGACCTCGGTCGGGCTTGGTTCGTGCTCGCGGTTGCCCTCTATGTAATTCTCTATAACTACCTTGAAAGCTTCTGGATGCGCGGCGTCGAAATCTTGTGGGTGGCGTTTGTGATTCTCGCTGTTGACATCAGTCGCTACTACCAGCCTCTTCCACTGACAAAGGCAGCGCACGGATCGAGGACTCCAAGACCGGGAAGTCCTGGCCCCTTACCACGCGCGCCGACGCCGAGGCGGCGAATTCCGATGAAGCCGCCGGTGTCTGCGTGAGAACGATCGGAACTGGCTTTGGAAAACCGGCGCTGACCGGGCAGGCGGCGCCAGTCCGTCCTGGCATCCTACCCGATCGGATGGATCGCAATCTTGATCCCGACATCGTCGGCTGCGGCGCTCAGCACCGTGGCGTTGGCCACAAACCTCGTGCCGAGCGCAACGGCCGCTCGAACACGTTGTTGAAAAAACTCTGGCGGGGGCGGCGATGACGTGATTCCCGGTTGATAGGGGGCAACTGGGGACGCGGGATGCGAGGACGGATCAGCGCCCGGGTTCGCTGTTCTCGTATGCGGAGGCATGGGGTCCTAAGAAGAACCCTTGCGACGCAATCATACGCTCCGCCAGAAATAATCCAGGACGACACTTGTCGATCTCAGGTAGTCCGACGAAACAAACACCACTCGTGCCGATACCATAGCATACTTGCGGCTTCCCTGTGGTCAAGACGCAAGCCGGCGTCTCTTGCCCAGTTGATGACGTCATCCAGTTCGGCGTAATGAATCCACTCTTGAACCGACGCCAAATCGTGCAAACGATTTGCCCAAGCCCGCCATAGCGGACGGCTCGCCATGTCTTTGTAGACAAGTAAGCCACCCTCATTGAGATGTTCGGCTGCCGCCGCAATCAAGTCCGGCTGCTTCTCTGGTGGCACGTGGTGCATCACGTCGATTATCGAGACTACGTCGAACTGACCCTCGGGCCAACGGTCATGTGCGCTCCGTTGTTCGAAGTGGATTGGGGCTCGATCAAAAAGTTTCGTGGCGGCATCTTGCGCCGCGTGAATGGCGACATGGTCAGCATCGAACCCGACAGCCGATCGGATCCGACCAAGCCTTGCTATCAACAAAATAAACAGCCCGGCACCGCATCCGACGTCGAGCACGGACGCACCACGCGGTACGTAATCGACCAAGAGGTGAAACGGACAGATATATGGACGGTATCCTTGCTTGTATTTGATACCAGGTTTGGCATCGCGATAAAGCTCACGTGCAAGTCCCGCGACCTGGGTCACTGTCAGGCTCGCGCTACCCTCAAACCCCGCGTGTACGTTGATCACGACCTATCTCCCCTTGGTTATATTGACTGTGCTCTCCGCCCGGATTTAATTGATTGCCTTGCAAGCGGTCGGCGTGTGTCTCGGGAGAACCACCGGTCTGCGGATCTGGTAGGTCCTCGCCGTAGGTCTGGTAGAACTTGCGGCAGTTAATTATGGACCAAGACGAGAAATTTTGTGAAGATTATGGTGCCAAGCTAGTATACCGGTAGCGGTTATCCGTTCGAAAAGGCTCGATCTTAAAATAACACTGGATGCAGAATTAAAACAACACTGGATGCAGAATAATGTCGAGCATAAGCTCCCGACGGCCGAGATGGGGCTCGATACCACTAATCGTGCTCGCATTGGTCGCGGCAGCCATCGTTG
>WNFH01003479.1_pt1 | contig 11505 bp, 8 predicted proteins | sample 5400411 | NCBI WGS metagenome assembly WNFH01 (sample SAMN13153347, study PRJNA577476) | soil metagenome | isolation source: 200 cm saprolite under Douglas fir tree site 2 hole 3 | place: USA:California | collected 2015-04-18
CTACAAAAGAAAAGCGTTGAGGAGACCGCACATGCAGATCGTCGCTGACGCGAGGACTTCCGAGTCGGTTCCCGTCACGAAAAGTCTTTCCGACATCAGCCCTTCTGTCCCGCAGCCCGAGTTCTCCGAGCACAAGGTTATTCGGCGCAATGGCGCCGTAGTGGGTTTTGAGCCCGGCAAGATCTCGGTGGCCATGACGAAGGCGTTTCTGGCCGTCGAAGGCGGGCAAGGGGCGGCCTCGGCGCGGGTTCGGGAACTCGTTGCGGGCCTGACCGAAGCCGTGGTCGGAGCGCTGGTGCGGCGCCAGCCGGCCGGCGGCACCTTTCACATCGAAGATATCCAGGATCAGGTCGAACTCGCCCTGATGCGCTCGGGCGCGCACGAAGTGGCGCGCGCGTACGTGCTGTACCGCGAAAAGCGCGCCGAAGTGCGTGCTCAAGAGTCGGCGCAGAAAAAAGCCTCTCCCCAGCTCGAGCTGCACGTCATCGAGGACGGCGTGCGACGTCCGCTTGACCTGGCTCGCCTTCGCGAACTGATCACGTCGGCTTGCGAGGCCCTGGGCGAGGCGGTCGATCCCAAGCTGATCCTCGCCGAAACCCTGAAGAATCTCTACGACGGCGTGCCCGCCGAAGAGGTGCGCAAGTCCGCGGTGCTTTCCGCGCGCGCCCTGATCGAAAAGGATCCTGCTTACAGCTACGTCACCGCGCGCTTGCTTCTTCACACCATCCGGCGCGAGGTTTTGGGGCAGGAAGCGTCCCAGGCGGAGATGAAGAAACACTACGCCGAGTACTTTCCGCAGTTCGTGAAACGCGGCATCGAGGCGGAGCTCCTGGACGAGCGACTAGCGAATTTCGATCTGAAGAAACTCGGCTCTGCGCTGGACGCCTCGCGTGACCTAAAGTTCGGCTACCTCGGACTGCAAACGCTGTACGACCGCTATTTCCTTCACGTGCACGGCACGCGGATCGAGCTGCCGCAGGCGTTTTTCATGCGGGTTGCAATGGGCCTGGCGCTGAACGAGATCGACCGCGAGGCGCGCGCGATCGAGTTCTACAACGTGCTGTCCTCGTTCGACTTCATGAGTTCGACGCCGACATTGTTCAACTCGGGAACCACGCGCTCCCAGCTCTCGTCGTGCTATCTGACGACGGTTTCGGATGATCTGGACGGGATCTACGAGGCGATCAAGGAAAACGCGCTGCTTGCCAAGTACGCGGGGGGCCTCGGCAACGACTGGACGCCGGTACGGGCCTTGGGCTCCCATATCAAGGGAACCAACGGCAAGTCGCAGGGAGTCGTGCCTTTCCTCAAGGTAGTCAACGACACCGCCGTGGCCGTCAACCAGGGCGGCAAGCGAAAGGGCGCGGTGTGTTCCTATCTGGAAACTTGGCACCTCGATATCGAGGAATTCCTCGAGCTTCGCAAGAACACTGGCGACGATCGCCGCCGCACGCACGACATGAATACCGCCAACTGGATTCCGGACCTGTTCATGAAGCGGGTGATGGAGAACGGCGACTGGACGCTGTTCAGTCCCTCGGACGCGCCCGACCTGCACGACAAGCACGGACGCGCATTCGAGAAGGCCTATCTGAGATACGAGGAAAAAGTCGCCAAGGGCGAGTTGAAGCTGTACAAGAAGCTTCCCGCCGCGCAGCTGTGGCGCAAGATGCTCTCGATGCTCTTCGAGACCGGGCACCCGTGGATCACTTTCAAGGATCCCTGCAATCTGCGCTCGCCGCAGCAGCATGTGGGCGTCGTGCACAGCTCCAATCTGTGCACCGAGATCACACTCAACACCAACGACAAGGAAATCGCGGTGTGCAACCTCGGCTCGCTCAACATGGTTGCGCACATGAAACCCGTCGACGGGAACCTCAAGCTCGACCATGACAAGGTGAAGAAGACCATCGCGACGGCGATGCGTATGCTCGACAACGTCATCGACATCAATTACTACGCGGTGAGGAAAGCGCGCGACTCGAACATGAAACACCGCCCGGTCGGGCTGGGAATCATGGGCTTCCAGGACTGCCTGCACATGCTGCGCGTCCCCTATGGGTCGAAGGAAGCCGTCGAGTTCGCCGACTGGTCGATGGAGGCGATTGCCTATTTCGCCTACTGGGCCTCCAGCGAACTCGCCGAGGAGCGCGGCCGTTACGCTTCCTACGGGGGGTCGCTGTGGGACCGCGGCATCATGCCGCAGGACACCTTGAACCTGCTGCGCGAGGAACGCGGCGGCCACGTCGAGATCGACATGTCCGAGTCGATGGACTGGAAAGCGCTGCGCGAGCGCATCAAGCGCCGCGGCATGCGCAATTCGAACTGCCTGGCGATCGCCCCGACGGCGACCATCGCCAACATCATCGGGGTCTCGGCGTCGATCGAGCCGACTTTCCAGAACCTGTTCGTCAAGTCGAACCTCTCGGGCGAGTTTACCGTGGTGAACGAATATCTCGTCGCCGATCTGAAGAAGCTGGGGCTGTGGGACGAGGTCATGGTGGCCGATCTGAAATATTTCGACGGCAATCTCGCCCGCATCGACCGCGTCCCGTCGGAGCTGCGCCTGCTTTACGCCACCGCCTTCGAGATCGACCCCGTGTGGACGGTCGAGGCGGGTGCGCGGCGGCAGAAATGGATCGACCAGTCACAGTCGCTCAACATCTACCTCGGACAGGCCTCGGGCAAGAAGCTCGACGAGACCTACAAACTCGCATGGCTGCGTGGCCTCAAGACCACGTACTACCTGCGCTCGATGGGCGCGACCCACGCCGAGAAGTCCACGGTCAAGACCGGTCAGTTGAATGCCGTTCCCGCAGAGGCGGGTACGCCGCTCGCCGCCGGCGCCGATCCCTCGGGCGAGGTCGGGCTCAAGTTATGCAAGGTCGACGATCCGGAATGCGAGGCCTGCCAATGAGCGCGAGCAGATACCAGGACATGGAGGGAAACCATGCTTTCTTTTGATGACATCGGGGCCGAGGCGATCCCGGGCCTCAACCTGCAATCGATAGCGGGGTTTGCGCCGCCCGCCCCCGCTGCGGTTCCGGAGGAACGCTATTCCGGCGACAACAGCCACCGGCGCGTGCGCGTGGAGGACAAGCGCATCATCAATGCCCGGGCCGACGTGAATCAACTGGTGCCGTTCAAATACAAGTGGGCCTGGGAGAAATACCTCGCCGGTTGCGCCAACCACTGGATGCCGCAGGAAGTCAACATGAGCCGCGACATCGCCCTGTGGAAAGACCCTAACGGTCTGACCGAGGACGAGCGCCGCGTCGTAAAGCGCAATCTCGGCTTTTTCGTCACGGCCGACTCGCTCGCGGCGAACAACATCGTCCTAGGCACCTATCGCCATATCACTGCGCCGGAATGCCGCCAGTATCTGCTGCGCCAGGCGTTCGAGGAGGCGATCCACACCCACGCCTACCAGTACATAGTCGAAAGCCTTCGGCTCGACGAGGGCGAGGTGTTCAACGCCTATCACGAGATCTCGAGCATCCGGGAAAAGGACGAGTTCCTGATCCCCTTCATCGATATCCTGACCGATCCCTTTTTCAAGACGGGGACGCCCGAGGCCGATCAAAAACTCCTGCGGAGCCTGATCGTGTTCGCCTGCCTGATGGAGGGATTGTTCTTCTACGTCGGCTTCACCCAGATCCTGTCGCTCGGCCGGCAGAACAAGATGACCGGCGCCGCCGAGCAGTATCAGTACATCCTGCGCGACGAGTCGATGCACTGCAATTTCGGCATCGACCTCATCAACCAGATCAAGATGGAGAACCCGCACCTCTGGACCCCGGAGTTCCGGGAGGAAGTGCAGTCTCTCATCAAGAAAGCGGTGGAGCTCGAGTATCGCTACGCCGAAGACACGATGCCGCGCGGCGTCCTGGGACTCAACGCCCCGATGTTCAAGGAGTATCTGCGCTACATCGCCAACCGGCGCTGCCAGCAGATCGGCGTCGATGTCCTATACCCGGGGGCAAACAATCCTTTCCCGTGGATGAGCGAAATGACCGATCTCAAGAAGGAACGCAATTTCTTCGAGACCCGGGTCATCGAATACCAAACGGGAGGTACGCTCAGTTGGGACTAAACCCCTTCCGGTTCGACTGCGTATTCAGACGGGAGCAAGCATGCATCGGGTAGCCGAGTGCAAGGCCTCACCGGATTACAAGCTCTGGCTGAAGTTCGAGGACGGTCTGGAAGGGTGTGTGTTTCTCGGGGATCTCCTCGAAGTGGACGCTTTCGGCGCTTGGCGCGATATAGACCGGTTCTGCCGCGTCGCCGTGGACCGGAAGGCGGCGACGGTCGTATGGGACGGCGGGATCCGGCTCGACCCCGACATCCTGCATCAGGATCTGCTGTCGAGCAAAACAGCAAAGGAATTCAATGGGCCGGGGCTCTCCCCGGCGGTTGAATAGCCCGCGCCTCCATGGGCGGGCTCGGTGTGTTGTTTCATTAACTCTTGACGGAGGTCAGTCATGGCTAAGAAGAGAAAAGGCAAGAAAGCAGCGAAGAAAAAGAAAAAGAAGAGAGCAGCAAAGGCAAAAAGGAAGTCGTTGAAGAAACCCGCGAAGAAAAAAGCGGCCAGGAAAGCTGCGGCGAAGCCGGCAGCGCCGACGGCGGGAACGGTGGCTCCAGCGCCGTCCACGGCGGCAACGCCAGGGGCGAGAACCGCCCTGAACCCCGCGGCTGCTTGGCCCTTTCCAACGGGTTCCAGGCCTTAAGTGGGTTGCGAATGAACTGCGGTCAGTCCGGGGCCTTGTGCCTCGGGCTGAACCGCAGGCATTCGGATAGAAGACAAGATTGCCCCGGCTTTGCAGCCGAACGACCCGTGTGTCGGGTCGCCGCGCAGTCAAGCTGGCATTTTTCGAGACGCCTTGGCCCTATCGAACGGAACCCGGGCAAGGCAGGGAGATACAGGTACCATGAACACCATCGTATCGAGGCAGGACTTGCTGGACCAATTTCGAAGACTGGTGGCGATACTCCATCATGGTCTGGCTTTTGTTGGATTGGCCGCCGTGGTGATCATCCTGGTTCGCGGGAAGGCCCTGTTTTTCGACGAGAGCCCCGGGCCCGCCGCGGCAGCCGGGTCGATCCGCTACGACGGGACGGTCTCGCTGCTCGAGAGGGTAGATAGTGCGGACAGCGAGAAATACCGGGCGCTCATCAACTACGTTTCCCGCAGGTACCGGATTGCGCCCGACGTCATCGAGCAGTTTGTGGGTGCCGCCCATGACGCGGGCCGGCAAGTGGGTCTTGATCCCCTGCTGATCCTCGCGGTGATGGCGGTCGAGTCGCGCTTCAATCCGGTCGCCGAAAGCCTGGTGGGGGCGAAGGGTCTGATGCAGGTGATTCCCAGGCACCACCTGGACAAGCTGCTGGAACACGGCGGCGAAGAAGCGGTGCTCGATCCGATGATCAACATCCCGGTGGGAGCGCGCATCCTCAAGGAATACATCCGCCGCACTGGCAGCGTCGAAGCAGGCCTGCAATTCTATAACGGCTCGCTGGCGGATCCCTCGAGCCAATACGCCCAGAAAGTCATCGCCGAGAGGGAGCGGCTGCAGCAGGCCGTGCGCCGGTTCGATCGCTCGGGCGCGCGCAGTTCGGTCTGATCGCGCCCGCGGGCACGGCCGCAGGCTTGCTTCAAGAATCAGCCCGGTTTCGACCTGAGAGGCCCGCGTGAGCCCTGGAGCATCCGCGCGATGCTCCCGACCCCTTCCTTCAGGTCCTCCAGCGAGCGCGTGTAGGCAAAGCGCACGTGCCCCTCGGGACGGTTCGAACCGAAATCGAGCCCCGGCGTAATCGCCACTCCGGCTTCCTCGAGCACCCGCAGCGCGAAGTCCGCGCTGTCCGCGGAGAAGCTCTCGCATCCGGCGTAAATGTAGAAGGCCCCCTGCGGCATGACGGGGATGCGAAATCCCAGCTCGCGCAGCGCCGGCACCATGTAATCGCGGCGGCGCTGGAATTCCCTTCGGCGCTCCTCGAGCACACCGAGCGTGTCCGCCCGAAACGCGGCGAGCGCCGCGTATTGCGCGGGCGCGGAAGGGCAGATGAAGGCATTCTGGGCGAGCTTCTCGATCTCGCGCACGTGGCTTTCCGGCGCGACGATCCACCCCAGCCGCCAGCCCGTCATGTTGAAGTACTTGGAGAAGCTGTTGACCACGAACACGTCGTCGGCGAGCTCGAGCACGGTGGACGCCCCGCCGTCGTAGACGAGTCCCTGGTAAATCTCGTCGACCACCACGAACCCGCCTGCCCGGCGCACCGATTCGATGATCGCGCGAAGCTGCTCGCGCGGGATCATGGTGCCGGTCGGGTTGGAGGGCGAGGCGATGAGCACGCCGCGCGTTGCCCGGCTCCAGTTTGCGCGAACGTCGGCGTCGGTCAGCTGGTAGTGGCGGCTCTCGTCGACGGGAATTGCGCGGGTGCGGCCCTCGAACAGGCGCACGAAGTGCCGGTTGCAGGGATAGCACGGATCGGGCAGCAGCACCTCGTCGCCCGGGTTGACGAGCGCCCCCAGGACAAGCAGAAACGCGCCCGAAGCCCCGGCGGTGACCACGATCCGCGAAGGGGGTACCGCCACGCCGAGCCGCGCTCGGTAATAGTCGGAAATAGCCTGACGCAACTGGGGAATGCCGATCGAAGCCGTATACCCAAGGCGGCGCTTGCGAATCGCTTCGATCGCCGCCTCCGCGACCGGCGGCGGCGCCGGAAAGTCCGGCTGGCCGATCTCCATGTGAATGATTCGACGGCCCTTGGCCTCCAGCTCGTGGGCGCGGTCCTGCACATCCATCACATGGAAGGGTTCGATGTCGGCCATTCGGGCCGCAAGGATCAAATTCGCGTCACGCTTCATGGCGAATCGTCCTCACCAATACCCGTAGAAGCCCCAATTGCGTCGCGGTACTCCGATGGTCCCGCCCCAATAGGGCGGGTAGGGCCAGTAGGGATTGAAATAGTGACGATAGAGCTCGCGGCGCTGCTCCTCGAGCTGCGCCTGCTCCGCGTCGCGCCGGGCAAGCGATTCGGCCACGTCGGTTTGGCGGGCGCGCTCTTCGGATTCTCCGACGTAGTCGAGCACTTTACGGTCCACGCCCTGCTTTCCGAGCTCCATGATTTCGGACCGAGGTATGCCCAGCCGCGAATGAGTCGCCTGGAATCTCTCGATGATTTTCTCGGGCGGCATCCCTTCGCGCGACAGCCGCACGAGGTTCTCGGCGGTGAGCTTGGGCTCGGGCGCAGGCAGGCGGGCGAGCGCCTCCTCAGTGAGGCGTTCGATCTTCGGGTTGCCGCGCCCGTCGCGCTCAAGGCCCGCCGCACAGCCGGCGAGGGCGAGAAGCGACAACGCGGCACAGAGCAGTGTTTTCGGCACAGACACATTATGCCGCGTCGCGCGGCAAGTTGAATAAAATGCGCAAGACATCGGGCGCCGCGGCGCGGCGGAATTCGGCTATCATGGTGCCACGCAATAAAGAAACTTCAAGTCACGGTTTTCCCATGGAAGACACCCTGCGCAGGAGCGCCCTGGAATATCACCTCCGGCCACCGCCGGGAAAGATCTCGGTCACCCCCACCAAGGGTCTCGTGAACCAGCGCGATCTCGCGCTCGCCTACACGCCCGGGGTGGCGGCGGCCTGCGAGGAAATCGTCCGCGACCCGGCCGAGGCGCGCAACATGACTTCGCGGGGGAACCTCATCGGCGTCGTCACCAACGGGACCGCGGTGCTGGGACTCGGGGCGATCGGGCCGCTAGCGGCGAAGCCCGTGATGGAAGGCAAGGCGGTGCTCTTCAAGAAATTCGCCGGGATCGATTGCTTCGACATCGAGGTGAACGAGCGCGATCCGCAGAAGCTCGTCGAGATCATCGCGGCGCTTGAGCCCACATTCGGCGGAATCAATCTCGAGGACATCAAGGCCCCGGAATGCTTCCTCATCGAGAGGAAGCTGCGCGAGCGCATGAAAATCCCGGTGTTTCACGACGACCAGCACGGCACCGCCATCATCGTCGGCGCCGCCGTGCTGAACGGGCTGCGGGTGGTGGGCAAGGAACTGGCGAGAGTGAAGCTCGTCTGCTCGGGCGCGGGCGCGGCGGCGCTCGCCTGCCTCGATCTGCTGGTCAGCCTGGGACTGAAAGCCGACAACGTCTGGGTCTCGGACATCAAGGGTGTGGTGTACGAGGGCCGCAAGGAAGAAATGGATCCGAACAAGGCCCGCTATGCGCGCAAGACATCGGCGCGCACGCTCGCCGAAATCATCCCGGGCACGGACGTCTTTCTCGGCCTCTCCGCCGGGGGCGTACTCAAGGCGGAGATGGTGGCGAAAATGGCCGACAGGCCGCTCATCCTCGCGCTTGCCAACCCGGAGCCGGAGATCCTGCCCGATGCTGCGAAGAGCGTGCGCCCCGACGCGGTGATCGCGACGGGGCGATCGGACTACCCGAACCAGGTGAATAACGTCCTGTGCTTTCCGTTCATTTTTCGCGGCGCGCTCGACGTCGGCGCGACCGCGATCAACGAACCGATGAAGCTCGCCGCGGTGCGCGCCATTGCGGATCTTGCCATGGCGGAGCAGTCGGACGTCGTGGCTGCCGCCTATGGCGAGCAGAACCTCAAGTTCGGGCCCGAGTACCTGATCCCGAAGCCCTTCGACCCGCGCCTCATCGCCAAAATCGCCCCGGCAGTGGCCAGGGCGGCGATGGACTCCGGAGTCGCCACGCGCCCGATCGCCGACTTCGACGCCTACCGCAACCAGCTCCTGCAGTTCGTCTACCACTCCGGCCTCATCATGAAGCCGATCTTCACGGCGGCGAAGGAAGGCCCGCGGCGTCGAATCGTCCTTGCCGAGGGCGAGGACGAGCGCATTTTGCGCGCTGCGCAGGTCGTGGTGGACGAGGGCCTCGCCAAGCCGATCCTGGTGGGACGACCCGCCGTCGTCGAGATGCGCATCGAGCGCTACGGGCTGCGCATCCGGCCGGGAGCGGATTTCGAGCTCGTCAACCCCGAATCCGATCCCCGCTACCGCGAATACTGGACCGAATACCACCGCCTCACGGACCGTCGCGGAGTGTCCCAGCAGTACGCGCAGATCGAGATGCGCCGCCGCCACACGCTGATCGGCGCCATGATGATCCACCGCGGCGAGGCCGAAGGAATGATCTGCGGCACTTTCGGCACGTATGCCTCGCACCTGCAGTACGTCGACCGGGTCATCGGCCGGCGGCCCGGCGCGAAGCATTTCTACGCGATGAACGTGCTGATGCTGCCCAAGCGCACGGTCTTCATCTGCGACACTTACGTCAACCTCGACCCCACCGCCGAGCAGCTCGCGGAAATGACGGTGCTCGCGGCAGAGGCGGTCCGCCGCTTCGGCGTGGTCCCCAAGGCGGCGCTGCTCTCGCACTCGAGCTTCGGCACGAGTGATGCGCCATCCGCCCAGAAAATGCGGCGGGCCCTGGAGCTGACCCTCTCGCTCGCCCCGGAAATCGAGATCGAAGGCGAGATGCACGGCGATGCGGCGCTCAACGCCGAGCTGCGGCTTGCGGGATTCCCGCGCTCGCGGCTGAAGGAGGAAGCGAACCTTCTGATCATGCCGACGCTGGACGCCGCCAACATCGCCTTCAACCTGCTGAAAACCGCGGCAGGCGACGGCATCACGATCGGGCCGATCCTGCTCGGCGCGGCGCGCCCGGTTCATATCCTCACTTCTTCGGCCACCGTCAGGCGCATCGTCAACATGACCGCGCTGACCGCAGTGGACGCGAACGCCTCCCGTGGCGAGACGCGGTCCTCGCCGCGCCGGGGCTGAAGAACTCCACTCACCCGCGCGCGCCTACCCGCACCGGCCTCGAGCATGGCGTTGGTTTCCGAGTCAACTAAATCCAAAGCGGGGCTCATTCTCACCGGAGGCGGCGCCCGGGCCGCCTATCAGGTCGGCGTGCTCAAGGCGGTGAGGGAGCTCCTGCCGCACCCTGAAAAGAGCCCGTTTCCCATCCTTTGCGGCACCTCGGCCGGCGCGGTCAATGCCGCAACGCTCGCGGTATTCGCCGACAATTTCGACGCCGCGGTAGGCAATCTTCTCGATGTATGGGAGCACTTCCACGTCCATCACGTCTACCGCTCCGATCCGTTCGGAATCGCCCGCGTCGGGGCGCGCTGGCTCGCCGCGATCACGCTGATCTCGCGCACCAGCCCGGTCGCGCTGCTCGACAGCAGCCCGCTTGCCGATATGCTGGCGCGCAATCTCGACTTCGGCCGCATCCAGGAGAACATCGACAACCGCCACCTGTACGCGGTCTCGATCACCTGTTCCGGATACTCATCCGGCCAGAGCGTGTCTTTCTATCAGGGAGGGCCCGGCACCGAGGCCTGGGAGAGCACCCAGCGCGTCGGTGCGGCGATGCCGATCCGGGTCGAGCATCTGATGGCCTCCGCGGCATTGCCGTTCATATTCCCCGCAGTGAAGATCAACCGCGAATACTTCGGCGACGGATCGATGCGCCAGATCGCTCCAATCAGCCCGGCGCTGCACTTGGGCGCCGACCGGGTGCTGGTGGTGGGCACCGGCCAGCAGGTCGCGCACGCCGAGCCGCCGCGGGTGCGCGGCAGCCTCTATCCGTCGCTCGCGCAGATCGCCGGCCACGCATTGAACAGCATTTTCCTGGACAGCCTTAACGCCGACATCGAGCTCCTGCACCGGATCAACCGCACCATCAGCCTGATTCCCCCGGAAAAGCTCCGGGAGGCGGGATTGCCCTTGCGGCAGATCAAGGTGCTGGTGATCACGCCGAGCCAGCCGCTGGAGCGCATCGCGGTGCGTCACGTGAACGAGCTTCCCGGGACGGTGCGGTTCCTTCTGCGCGGAATCGGCGCCATGAACCGCAACGGATCGAACCTCGCGAGCTATCTGCTCTTCGAGAAGGGCTACTGCCAGGCGCTGATCGATCTCGGCTACCAGGACACCATGGCGCGCCGTGCCGAGGTGCTGGAGTTTTTGGGTCCCCGACAATAAACTTGAAGTTCCGTTCGCTGCGGCCTCGCGTCATGAATCAGCCTCCCGATCCGTTCGAATTCCTGAAAAACCTTTGGGGCCCGATGGGATTGCCGCCCGCGGGCGTGATGGCCCCGACCCTCGGCCAGGACGAGATCGAAAGGCGCATCGCGGACAGGACGAGATCGAAAGGCGCATCGCGGAACTGAAATCGGTGGAGAACTGGCTCAACATGAATCTCAACGTTCTGCGCGCGACCATTCACGGCCTGGAAATGCAGAAATCCGGACTCGCGGCGATGCGCGCTGCCGGGGCGACGGTGCCGCGGAGCGGGAATTCAATATTGGAGTTTGTCAACCGAGGAGAAGAAATGCCTAAAGCCATTCGAATCCAGCAGCAGGGCGGTCCGGAAGTTCTCAAATGGGAAGACGTCCAGGTCGGAGACCCCGGCCCGGGCGAGGCGCGCGTGCGCCACAAGGCCTGCGGGCTCAACTTCCTTGACGTCTATCA
>WNFH01003247.1_pt1 | contig 11500 bp, 10 predicted proteins | sample 5400411 | NCBI WGS metagenome assembly WNFH01 (sample SAMN13153347, study PRJNA577476) | soil metagenome | isolation source: 200 cm saprolite under Douglas fir tree site 2 hole 3 | place: USA:California | collected 2015-04-18
CATCAGGCCATCCATGCAGGAAGACCGACACGACAGCAAAACGGTCGTAGATCTTTGAAAGCCGGATGACACCGAAAGGGTCACGTCCGGTTTGGGAAGGGGCGGATGGAGACGTGCTGAAAGGTAACGCGCCAGCCGCCTACTTCACCCAGTTGGGTTTGTGGGCTTGCTCAGAGACTTCAACGGACGTAGGTTAACGCTGAAAGTGTGGGCATGGAATAGTTGTCCATATTTTTTGCAACTATTAGAACTGCTTCTCGGTAGGTAATTGTATCTAGGCGATGCCAGGGCAATACGAGGGGGAAATTACACGATTCTGCCTTCGGGAACAAGGATCAAATCCGCGCAACCTCCGACGTCCTGCCAGGGGTCGTGGCGAACTATACCAGCTACAGCGACGTAGCGACCGAGGCCGGCCTGAGCCGGATCTACGCGGGAAACCACACGCGGATCGCAGTCGATGTGGGCTACACGCTCGGGAACAACGTTGCGCAATTCGTGATCTCCGACTTAGGCGTCTAAATAAGGCGATACGAGCAGTTGGTGACGACGCACCGCGCTACCGCGCATTATTGGGAGGGCCCCGCCGGGCTCTCCCGCTCTCGATCTCTTCGTATGTAACGGCGACCTGGAAGAGATCGAACCATACAGGAGTTCAGGCGAGGTCGTGCTCAATGGCATAGCGGGTCGCCGCACTGCGCGAGGTAATGCCCAGCTTGCTGTAGACGGAGCTGAGGTGTGCATGTACGGTGCGAGGGCTGAGCACCAACGCTTCGGCTACCCGGGCGTCGGTAAAGCCCTTCGCCACCAGGCGCAGCACCTCTACCTCTCGTGCGGTCAACCCATCGGGATAGGTTGGCGGTGTGGTCACGGTGGCAGTCGGCGTTGGGGCCGGTTTTAGCCCCTTTGCAGCGAATGCCTGCTTCGGTGTCATGGATCGCCCCTGGCCCCAGGCAGCGGCGAACGCTTTCTCTCCAAGGTGGACACGCGCAGACGAAACCGAGCGCTCATACTCAGCGCGCGCGAGGAGAGGGATAGGTACGCCAGTAGCGTCGCGTATGGCTTCCGCCGCTCCCCAGAGCTGTGCCGCCCAGGCGAGCTTTTGCTGTGCCGCAACGACTTCCCCCAATGACACCAGGAACACAGCGGCCACCCATTTTTCTTTCAACTCGCATGAGATTGCCAGGCTCTGTTCGTAGAGCTTCTGGGCTGTTGCATAGTCACCCTCGAGGACGAATACCCTCCCCAAAACGCCTAGCGCATTAGCAGTACCATGCCGGTGTCCTATCTCTCTGTAGAGCGCCACGCTCTTCTCGGCTGATGAACGCGCCGTGACAAGGTCTCCCTGACTAAAAGCCAGCTGTCCTGAGACGCAATAATACGCCGCAATCCCTTCCTTGAAGCCCACCTCCCGCGAAAGCGCGAGACATTCCTCGAGCACAGGGCTTACCCTCGCCTGGTCGCCCTGGGAGACCAGGAGTACCTGAGCCAATTGGGAAAGTACGTGAGCGATGCCCCGCTTCATCCCCGCCGCTCGGTGCACCGCCACGCTCTCCTCGTACAGGGCACACGCCCTGCTGTACTCACCCAGGCTGGCGGACACTAGCCCTAAAATAAAGAGTGAGTTGGCAGCACGCTCCATATCGTCCACCCGCCTGGATATCGCCAGGGCTTCCTCCGTCAGCGTGCGTGCTGTAGCCATTTGGCCTTTCGTCCAGGCCACGCTCCCTAACATAGAGAGCGCAAACGCTATGCCGTGTTGGTCTTCGAGTTCCCGGTACAGCGCCAGGCTCTCCTGAAACAAGGGCTCTGCGCGATCGTAGTCGCTCTGAATGAAGGCCAGGTAGGCCGCGAAGATGAGCGCCTTCGCCTGCACGGATGCCTCGATTCCCTCGCGTGCTGCCAATGCGCGCTCCAGGAAGTTGCGCCCTTCACTGATGTGTCCATGTACTACCCAGAATCTTCCCAGCTCTCCCCCCAAGCTCAGGGCCATCTCCATGCTGCGCGCACCTTCCGCGGCCTCCTCATTCCCAGCTCGCTCTAACGACCACTGCAACGCGGCTCGCAGGTTGTCATGCTCCCGCTCCAGGCGGTCCAACCACACGCCTTGCCTGGGGCCCCCGGTCTCAGCCTCCGCATCCTCCGCAAGTCGCAGGTAGTAGAACGTATGGGCACGCCGGGTGCTTGCCATCTCCCCGCTTGCGTCGAGCGCCTCCAGTCCGTACTCGCGTATCGTCTCCAGCATCAGCAGGCGCGGCTCCCCCTCCTGTTCCGTTTGTCGCAGCAAGCTCTTGTCAATGAGCGACGCCACCCCATTCAAGAGGTCTTCCGGCATCTCACCAAGAGCAGTATACAGACCTTCCACCGCCCCCAGTGTGCAGCCGCCGGCAAAGACGGAGAGCCGCCTGAAGAGTCGTTGTTCCTCAACATCGAGCAGTTCATAACTCCATGCAAGCGTGTTGCGCAGTGTTTGCTGCCGGGCAGGGACATCTCGCCCCCCACTCGTCAAGACCTGCAAGCGATGTCCCAAACGCGCCAGCAGCGCCTGTGGGGGAAGCAGTTTGATGCGCGCCGCTGCCAGTTCGATGAGCAGAGGTAACCCATCCAGGCGCACGCAGATCTCCGCGATGGCGCGGCTGCTGGCGGCAGTCAACTGGAAGTCGGGCATGGCAGCCCTCGCTCGCTCCAGGAAGAGGGCCACCGCCGCATACTGTGCGAGCGTTTCGTTCGCTGGAAGATGCTCGAGGTCGGGCAGCGCCAGTGGCGAGACAGAAAACTCGTGTTCACTACGGATGTGCAGCACGGCGCGACTGGTCACCAGCATCTTGAGGTGAGGACACGCGGTCAGGATGTCCGAGAGCAGGGCTGCCGCCGCCACGACCTGCTCGAAGTTGTCCAGGAGCAGCAGGAGGCGCTTCTCTTGTACAGAGGCTTTGAGCAACTCCAGAAGCGGCCATCCTCCGCCTTCTTTGATCCCGAGTGTTTGGGCAATGGTGGGAATGACCAGGTCAGGGTCGCTCATGGGAGCCAGCGGGACGAAGCAGACGCCGTCGCCAAAGTCATCGAGCAGGTCAGTCGCTGCCTGTAAGCTCAGGCGCGTTTTACCGACCCCACCCGGGCCTGTGAGGGTCACCAGGCGCACCTCTGGCCGGCGCAGGAGTGTACACACTGCCGCCACCTCCTGCTCGCGTCCAATCAGCGGGGTGAATTGCGCAGGCAGGTTGCTAATTCGAGTTTTCAATTGTTCCGGCATACGTTCAGCTCCGACTAAGTGTTCCCTGTGGGAATCCGAGGCAGACACAAAGAGCGTCCGCGCAGATGACTCTGCCTTGCTGGCCTCTTCCAGGGCCGTGGCAAGGGCCAGCATACTGGCAAAGCGTTCCTGCGGGTCTTTGGCAAGAGTCTTCAACACCACCTGCTCAACCGCCGGTGGAATGGTTGGAACTTGCTCACGCAATGACGGAGGAGGAGCAAACAGGTGCTGGCTATACAGCTCGGTCGCCGTTCCATGAAAGGGACGATTGCCACATAACCACTCGTAGACGACAACCCCCAGGGCATACTGGTCACTTGCAGGGCGCGGCTTGCCCTGAAGCTGCTCGGGTGACATGTAGGCCATGGTTCCAGCCCTATCCTCAGCCTGCTCCTGGCGTGAACTCGGGGCTATGATGGCAAGGCCAAAGTCACTGAGCAAGAGCTCGTTGTCGTATCCCAGCAGCATATTCTCCGGTTTGATGTCGCGATGGATCAGCTTTTCCTGGTGCGCATACTGTAAGGCCTGTGCCACCTGCATAACGTAGGTAAGGACGGTGTCGAGCGGAAGCAGCGTGCCTTTGGGGTGGCGTTGGCGCAGGTTGCCGCCAGGAGCATAGTCCATAACGAGAAAGGGAGTCTGGGCCTCGACACCAAAATCCAGGACCTGGATAATATGGGGATGCCGTAAGTGGGCAATCGTGCGTGCCTCGGTGAGAAAGCCCTCCATACCATGATTTGCCAATTGCGCATAGAGCACTTTAATAGCGGCCAGGGTGTTTAGATGAATGTGCTTCCCCAGGTAGACTTCGGAGAAGTTCCCTCGCCCAAGAAGATGGGCGAGGCGGTAGTTACCAAGCTGCTGTCCCACACGGTCAGCCATCCTCGCATCTCCTCTTACAAAGGGCGGACTGCGCATTCACCAATGCGCCAATACAAACACAATGAATCCGGTAGACAAAAGGGAGGCTACTCGCAGGGGATGTTGCTACTCTCTCGTGAGTACCGCCTCATTTACTATACTCCACGGCGGGCAGAATTTCAACCTTGCGCATTAACGATTACCGTGTAACCTCCGCCGAATCTATTTGTGTAAGAAAAAACTGTACAACATCATTCAATTGAAGCCCCTGGTCTGGGGCTATCAAGAATGGCCAAATCGGCCCTATGCTACTCAACATCCTCATGATGATGCAGCCAGGTGGGTGATTCTGTCTCTGAAACGGAGAACAGAGGAATCGCCAATGACTGTCAAATCATGGCGACTCCTTCGTAGCGCATAAAGCTGGTGGTTGAAGGTCCTCTTCAGCGACATGCAACTGTAGTATTCGCGCCAATTTGATTTAGATTTAAAGGAAGAACTTTCATGATCAACAATACAACAACATCACCATTGCGTCAGACACCTGTCTCGTCACATCGCCCTAGACCGCTGAACTGGCGAGAGCGCGGGGTCGGCATCGCGCGTATCGTCTTCGGCCTGGTCTGGGTCGTTGCCGCTCTATTGCAGTGGCTCCCCCAGTTTCAAAACTCATTCGTTGCACAAGTTGCAGCAGCGAAGGATGGCCAACCCGCGCTCATTCAGGGCTGGATCTCCTTCTGGGCGAACGCTGTCAGTGTCAATCCGTTGCTCTTTGCTCGTATCCTGGCCTCGACAGAGGCGGTGATAGCAGCCTTCTTGATCCTTGGCCTCTTCAGCAACCTGACGTATATCGTCGGCATCTTCCTGTCACTGGGCATCTGGGCCATCCCTGAGGGTTTTGGAGGACCCTATATAGCCGGTGTCACTACGGATATAGGGACCGCCTTTCCCTATGCGATCCTCTTCGCCGTGCTGCTCTTCCTCTCTGCTGGACGCTATTATGGACTGGATCAGTGGCTCACCCCCAGGCTAGGACGGCTAGGCTTCCTGGCTTCTAGCTCCTTCAGGCGTCGTAGGAAGTAGATATGGGCATGCTCAATACAACCAGGGCGAAGCACGGAGCATGTGCAAATGGAAGAGCCAGTTTGGCTCTTCCGCGAAGCTGGTGCTGCTCGCTCGCTTACGCATCAAAAGGAAGAGATTGCCGAGTGACGCTTGAGCATTCCCTTCCTCCATGAGATTCACTAGGCAGAAAAAAGCCGAGGAACCATGCTGTAAGCATAGCTTTCTTCTTGTGTCTTCTGCTCTCAGCTTCGTATACTGAGAGCAACTCCGCGAGATGCTAGGGAGAAATTCCAGCGAGAAGAAAGAGAAGCACGGATGAATAAGCACATCATTGACAGCCTTCGACGCGCCTATGACGCGTTCAGTCGAGGTGACATCCAAGGCGCAGTTGAGGCTCTTGACCTGGCCCCAGATATTCTCTGGAGCGAGCCCGAAAGCTTCTATGCGGGAGGAACCTATCGGGGGCCCCAAGGGGTCGCTGCGTATCTCACCCGCTCCTCCGAATCCTCTGAGAAGGCCCAGAGCCTGCCCGAAGAAATCCTCGAAGTCGGGGACAAGATTGTGGTCTTCGTGCATCTCCTCACACGATCCGAATGGTATGGCGTCTCATCTTTCCCGCGGGACGCGTGTCACAAGCAAGAGAGAAGGACTTTTCCCTTGATCAAGAAGGGGAAAAAGGAAGGAACTTGTCCTGTTTTCAGCGTAAAATTGAGAGAAAGATTCCAGATTGGTCACATCAGAATCTTGGGATTTACAACTTATGGATAAACTCTTTGGCGAAGCGGCGCAGCGGCTCCAGATTTTTCGCACTTGGAAAGGGGAAGTCGATAATAAGCTCATGGACACCATGAGCTTCCAGCGTCGCGATACGCTCACGGATCGTCGCGGGACTGCCAACCAGAGCCGTATCAGCGAGACCATTTTTCCTTGCTTCTGGTACCAGGGCCAGTGCCTCCTCATCGGTATCAGCGATAGAGCAGTACGTACCGGTTGTGACATGGATATCTGAGAAGTTGCGTCCGACGTTTTCACAATGCCCTTTAAGTACCTCAAGCTTGTGTTGCAGGGTCTTCAGATCGCCACCTACATTACAGGCATCGCCATACAGGGCGACCAACTTTAATGTGACTTTCTCACCACTACCCCCGATCAGGATTGGAATATGTGGTTTCTGTACACCCTTTGGCTGATTGATCGCGCCACGGACCTGGTAGTATTTGCCTTCAAAGACAGCCTCTTCCTGGGACCACATGGCATGGATCACTTTCAGCGCTTCACGCAGCATGCGCAGGCGCTCAGGGGCATCGGGATACGGATAGCCATACGCTTTGTACTCATGTTCATACCAGCCAGCGCCGATGCCGAAGTTTAAGCGACCATGACTCAACACATCGAGTGTACTTGCCATCTTCGCCAGCAGTGCCGGGTTACGATAGCTATTACAAAGCACAATCTGCCCGATGCGAATATTTTTTGTATCACGAGCCAGGGCAGCCAGCATCATCATGCACTCAAACGTTATTTCCTGTGTTGGGGTAGGCACAGTGTGAAAGTGATCAACAACCCATGCTGAATCGTAACCGAGCTCATCACCAGTTGTGACGATGTTTGTCATCGCCTCATAGGCTTCAACGGGATCTTTGATATCCACTAGACTCATCTTCCAACCATTTGGAATATCAATACCAAACTTCATACAGAACCTCTTTCATTCGGTGGGTGTAAATATGTGTCTGTTGTAAGTCAGTCATTGACATGGTCAACAATCCTTTCTTTTGCCATGTCATATGTCAATATATTTAAGCTTGTAACAACTGACCAGAGTAATTATATCTCATCATTTCCTGGTTCGTTGGCAACAGCGCCTGAACCAGAGAGAGGGGGGTCTTGCGCCCCACGACCACACGTCCCTTGCCCACGCCAGATGAGGTGCCCACCCTGGACGCGCACCTTTCCCTGCCACTCAGCGTCGCCCAGGTGCGCTTGCTCTTGCGGGTCGCCTTGCCCCAACCCGTGCTGGATCTGCCTGCGGCGCTGGCTTTGATTGCGTATCAGCAGCGCCACAACTACGCCGCCTATTGCTCCCATCGCAAGCGACTTCTCGCCCAGTTGCAGGGACTGCGCTGGTAAAGTCTCGTTGTAATACTAGTACTCCTAGTTAGTTACGTAATATTTAATAATATGATTTGAGGTAGAAAAATTTATTGATACATATTGACAAATATAAATAGATGAGATATAGTATTTCGCGGGGGACCAAACACAGATACACTTTTCAACCTGCTTAAACCCGGATATCTCTTTGGTTGAGTGAAGTACGTGATGCCTGTTTTTCTCCGCCCGGTACCCCCTGTTTCGTTCACTATCGCTCCACTTGTAAGCTCAGAAAGGAACCTAGATGAGCAAGCCCACCCGTCTTAAGCTATTGGTTGTCCCCGTAGCCGTCTGTCTCTTGCTATTTGTGGCCTTCGGAGGGACGGCCTTTGCCCGTAGCAGTAGCCCAGGAACCCATCCCCACTTAGCGGGGTCCCAATATGTGACCTCGTCGTACGGCGGTGCTGTCGTCGTAATCCATGGCAGCGGCTTCCTTCCATCCACCACGACCACGACGAATTCAGCTAACATAGCTGTTATTGCAAGTGCCGGTTCACAGGTCCAAGGTCCCTACGGTGGCTTTTTCATTCCTGTCGATTCACATGGCTCCTTCACAGCTTACTTCGGGGTCAGTGGTCTCGGCTCGGCTAATCAATGGTTCCAGATGGCCGGCTCGGATCTAACTACACATTTTTCCACCAACATAATACTTACCATATCCGACGGAACGACAGCCCCAGCACCCCTTCCCCACTTATCAGGTCCCGATACGGTGAACTCGTCGGGCGGCTGTGCCAAAATCAAACTCCGTGGCAGCGGCTTCCTTCCATCCACCACGACCCTGACGAATTATATTCAAGCATCTGTCTTTGCGAGTACCGATAGCAACGCTAATGGTTTCCTTCAGGTTGCTGTCGATGCACATGGCTCGTTATCAGCCATCCTCGTGGCCTGTGGTCTCGACGTGGCTCATGATCTGATCGAGATAGGCGTCGAGGATCTAACTACCTATCTTTACGCCAACATACTATATATTACAGCCAATTGACCAGCTTGAACGATGCTCACGGCTCGGCTTGTTCGCGCCGGTAAGCTGAGCTCGGACTTCTGAGCAGGTCAAGCCTGGACTGTAGATGACACGATAAGCCAGCGAGAGGAGGTCATTCTCTTCTCGCTGGCTTTCGTTGCTACGGATGAGAATCGTATTTGTAATTTGCTCAAGTGCGGATTTAAGATAAGTTTTGCCGGTTTCTCATTGAAGCTTTGCCGCTTTTGGCACTCGTGATCCATATGGAATAGCAGAAAACACAGGGAAAGTTCTGCCGTGATTCCTGAAACTAAAGGAAAATCTTGCCTTCATTTTTGTATGGCGCTAACCTTATGATAGGTCATCATTTTTGCAAAAATGGAACGTATCGATACGATTGTACTCTCTCTTGTGTCGTCTTGCTTCATCGTTCGTGAGCAGTTCCAGATGAGGTCACCTTGCTTCCAAGTTCTCTGACTTCACGAAAACGAATCAGGATCATGTCGCGGGTGGGCGAGTGTTACGATAATGCGGCGATGGAGAGTTTTTTCAGTAGCTTCAAAGGCGAGTGTATGGAGCGCCACACGTTTCACACCCGGCAAGAGGCGCGTTCGGCCATCTTTGAGTACCTTGAATGTTTTTACAACCGAGTTCGCAGGCATTCCACGCTCAAATACCTGAGCCCGGTCGCCTACGAGCAACAGATGAGATGATTTCCAATTTGCTTCTCTCCGGAAAAGCTAGGCAAGCCCATGTCTCGGTTGTGGAGTGTCCTGGCTGTGGGAGAGCATGGACCCTTTCTCCAGGCGGTGGAGTGCTGCGCTTCAAAGCGCACCCCAGGCGGAAGACGAATACTCCCGCGACTTCCCGGCGGTGGACCAGGGGGAAAGACGAAACGGACTGGGATGTAGTCGGAGGGTCCACTTTACCTATGCGCCAGATTTCAGAAAAGCTTACAGGGCAGAGGTGTGAAAATGAATGACCGAGCAATCGCAGGAGAGTTTGTTACCGAGACGTTCGACTACGACGGTGGTCGGCAGGTTACGGTGTACGTCCCGCCAGATCCGCCCGAGGCAGTTGTCTTCGCCGGTGACGGTCAGAGGATCTCGCAGTGGGGCCGGTTCCTCGAGGCAGCTGACGTACCGCCCACGATGATCGTTGGTGGACACGGGCTGACGGACGAGAAGCTGCGACTCCAGGAGTACTCACCGGTCTTTGACGCTGAACGGTTCGCGGCACATGAGAAGTTCTTCGTCGAAGATGTGCGCCAATGGACAGAGTCGCGGTTTGGAGTAGCGCTGCCCACTGAACGCACCGCGGTGTTCGGCGCCTCGGCGGGTGGAGAGCTCGCGCTCGCTCTTGGGCTCCGGCATCCCGACGTCTACGGTGCGATCTTCTGCGCCTCGCCGGGTGCGGGCTACAAACCGACTGAGGTGATGCCGAGTCGGATTCCGCGCACGTACCTTGTTGCCGGCACGCAAGAGCCGTTCTTCCTTGAGAACGCGACGAGGTGGGCGGCCGCGCTGCGCGATGCAGGTGCGGACGTTGTCATGAAAGAGCGGACCGGATCGCACGGCGGCGCGTTCTGGCGAAAAGAGTTCCCGCTGATGGTGGCGTGGGCGTTTGGACGCGAATAGATTGCCTTCTACGTATCAAGAAAAGGACAATGGGTAAGAGAAATTATCTTATCGAGGGAGTCTCCGGCACGGGCAAAAGCTCGGTATGCCAAGAGCTGCGCCGACGCGGTTACGTAGCCATAGATGGTGATAGAGAACTGGCCTACCAAGGAGACCCAACGACTGGCGAGAAAACCGAAGGCTTTGGCCACGAACATCATATTTGGGATGTAGAAAAAGTAAGGAGGTTGGCAGCAAATCAGGACGACGAAGCCACTTTCTTCTGTGGCGGTTCTAGAAATTTCAAGCAGTTCATAGACCTTTTTGATGAAATCTTCATCTTAGACGTTGATGCAGAGACACTCAATGAACGGCTCGACAGCCGTCCTGATGATGACTGGGGCAAGCGCAAGAGCGAGCGGGAACTCATCCTACGTTTACACGCCACAAAAGAAGACGTACCCAGCAGTGGCATCGTACTAGATGCAACACAGCCGCTTGTCAGCGTCGTGGACGAAATCCTTAGCCATGTCCGAGCTTAGGCTTGATTCCGAAAGACCTAAACGCTTTGTGCTCATTCATTTCCTGATCTGTTACTCGCGAAGCGCTTCGTTCTCCTTTATCAGGCTAATTTATCTTCTATATCTACTCAAACATCTGAAATGCTTTATTCTTTTTATTATATGAGCTCTACCCCTGGTAGGACCTCGAAGGGAAAAGTGGCGAGGTAATCGCCAGAAGAAATCGTTCGCTCCTATTTAGGAGTGGTTTATTTACAACTTTCTCCGATGCATCCCTAGATGAGAAGCGGTTTTTCCAGGAAACGCGTGTACCAGTGCTCATATGGGAGGGCAAGTGCTTACGTCGGAGGGCAAAACCTGCTCACTTCGGACGTCATTTACCAGTTCATGCGTGTTAAAGCTTCTTCCGCGCTTCTTTGCTGGTAAATGACTTACGAAGTGGGTCTGTCCCACTTTAGGTGAAGGATGAGCTTGCTTTGAGAAAAGCCCAGACTCTTTGAGCGCAAAGAAACGGGCTTTTCTTTCTTTACACAAGAGCTTTCATCGAGAGTATGCCAGACTCATGAAACGGGAGGAATCTGCATACTTGTTGAACCGCAAAAAACTACTAGCAATAGTTTTCCTCAACCGGATGAGGCAGTACATGGATGGTCGCTTCATTGTGCAAAATGGCGTGACTTTGCGTGCGTCGTTTGTGGCCTTTCCGGTTTTCCTTCGCGCAAAGAGAATGGACTGCTATCTTCTCGCTTCCTGCGAGAGAAACAGAACGAGTGAAAGGAGTTCTGAGGATGAACGAACCCATCACAACACTCGACACCCGACACGGCGTCCCACGCGGAGGGGTCACGCCATGGGAGCAGACGCGTCGGGTGCTGGAAACGGCCGAGCTGTTCTGGCTCTCAACAGTGCGGGCCGACGGTCGCCCTCACGTCACGCCGCTCGTGGCCGTATGGCACGACGGGGCCATCCACTTTACCGCTACCGACACCGCACAGAAGACGGTCAACCTGCGTGGAAACCCGCACGTCATTCTGACGACCGGCTGCAACCAGACAGCAGGACT
>WNFH01003248.1_pt1 | contig 11498 bp, 10 predicted proteins | sample 5400411 | NCBI WGS metagenome assembly WNFH01 (sample SAMN13153347, study PRJNA577476) | soil metagenome | isolation source: 200 cm saprolite under Douglas fir tree site 2 hole 3 | place: USA:California | collected 2015-04-18
TGACGGTCGGCTTCGAGGCCGGGTTGCCGAGCTGCTCGATGTACGTCGTGACCGTGACTGCTTCGATCTCGTGAAGTTCGAGGCGGTGCTCGTCGCACCAATCGAAGAACTGCTTTACCGCGCGCGCGTAAGCCATGCGCGTGTTGCGGTTACGGATACTGGCGGTAAAGAATTCGATGAAGCGGCGGCTAGCGCGTTCGCCCTGGGCGCGCACAATCGCCGGCAGCGCCTCGATCCCGGCGCGGATCAGCGCCGGCGGCGGCTTGATCTCGTCGGTCAAGAGTATCGGCGCTTTTGGCACCTCGGTGGCCCTCCCCGGCCGCTCCTCTTTTTTAGCACATAAAGCAGATTATGTGCTATAAAAGAACAAGTGGGTTAGGGCGCGGGCGCGAAATTGAGTATGCTCTCACAAAATCGGCGCGGTTGTTCCGTAGCCATAACCAGCGCCGCTGCCAGCGCAGGGCACGGTGTCTCTCAGCATGGATTTCGAGCGAAGCTCCACATAACGGCGTCCGCATGAGAGAATGTCGTTATGCGCAAAACAATAATTAAACCGGAGACCATCAATCCACGCCAAAATGCTCAAGATGAATGGCTCGATCTCGAAAAGGTCGCCATTGTCGAAATCACATCCGAAGATCCAAAGTTCCCGATTGAGTCTGCTTTAGCCACGCGAGAAGCCCCGGGCTGGCGCGCGGCCGAAAGAGGCACGCAGGTGATCCGTCTCGTCTTGGATAACCCGAGAGCGTTGCGTCGGATCAGAGTCGAGTTTTCGGAGACCGAAAATTCGCGAACCCAGGAATTCACGCTTCGATGGTCTCGCACGGGCGGACCGATGACAGAAATCGTTCGTCAACAATGGAGCTTCAGTCCGCAGGGCTCAACCAGCGAAGTCGAAGATTATCAGGTTAATTTGGATAGCGTCTCGATTTTAGAGTTAGCCCTGAAACCTGACCTAACGCCAGAAAACGCATTCGCAACTTTGGCCGCGTGGTACGTATCATAGAGGAACGCGGCCAGCGTCGAGCAGCCTGTGTTCAAGCCAGCATCGCGGCAGCCCCGAACGTCCATTTACCATCGAAGTAACCACGCTTTTGTTCCGCAGCACGGGACAAATCCCGGTATTTCCTCGAAGTCTCGGAGGTTCCGCGTCAACAGTCCAAAGCCGTGCTGAACGGCTTGGCTTGCAATCCATAGATCTTGGACACGATACCGATGCTGTCGCCTCGCAGCCTGGATCGCAGCGGCGAGGGAACCGAATATGTCTCCGGTTGCGCCGTCGAGCGGCAAAAGCGCGCTGCCCGGCGAGCCGCTTCTGCCGCACGCATCTTGCCACAGCAAGTAGGCTATCGTATGCCAGCTGTCAAAAATTTGGGGTTCCACCTCAAAGTATGGGACGCCAGAAGTTCCAGCGGGCCGACCGATTCTTCGTTGCCAAGAGCACTAGTGGGCGAGCTTTATAGTTTTTCTGGCAGTACCGATTCGCTTGGCCCTTTGTCGTCGCGCAGACCCAGAAAGACTGGCTGGCGCAACTTTTGGTCCGCTGTCCATTCCTGAAATGCGATCTGCGCGACCAGCCGCGGCTCAAGCCAGGTGACGTTCTTCTCACGAGGCGGATCGACGAAAGGCGTGCTGTCACGAACGAGTGGGCGGAACGATTTCGCGAGTGCGGCGAGCGTCTGTTGGGAAAAACCGGCACCAACTTTGCCCACAAAAATGAAATCTTTGCCGCGATAGGCACCGAGCAGAAGTGCGCCCATATGTTTCCGCGCTCCTGTAGGTGCCGTGAATCCGCCTATGACAAACTCCTCTTCCTGATGCACCTTGACCTTGAGCCATTTGCTGGAGCGGCGCTCTTCATAAGGAGCATCACTATCCTTCGCGACCATCCCTTCGAGGCCCCTGCGCTTGGCAATGCTATAAGCAGTGAGACCGTTTTGCGCCAGACGCCGCGAAAGCAGGATCTGCTTTGGCGGCTCACCAAGGGCAGCTTCTAGCTCATGCCGGCGGCGCGAAAGCGGTTCCGATCGCAGATCCCGACCATTGCGATAAAGGCAATCGAAGACCACGAAGCGCTGCGCAAAGTCTCCACGCTGGAGGAGCTGGAAGCGCGAAACCCTTTTCGAATCGAACGCTACAACCTCACCGTCGAGAAGCAGGGTTCGGTCTTGAAGCCTACCTACTGCGGTGACGATGTCACCAAATGTGACGGTCCGGTCGAGGTCGTTGCGCGATAGTAGCTTCACATGGGCGCCTTCTTTATACGCAAGGATTCGGATGCCATCGTATTTCTCCTCAAAGACCCAACCGGGCCGATGGAAGGGTCTTGGTACGAGGAGCGCCAGCATGGGGCGCACGCGGATGGGAATGCGGTCGCTCACAATCGTCCACTTTATTCGGAAAAGCCAAGATTGTCCGAAGGCCCCAAGCTCCATCAATCGGCCCTTCGACGGTCCTCTACGGCATGATGGAACTGGTAAAGAACGTGGATCTCACCCACCTCGTTCTAAACCTGGCGCCCCATTTTAGGCTCGATTCCTTTGGTCCGCGTTGCGCCGCACGGTCCCACGCATGCGGGACCCGGTCATCACAGTGCCTTCGACGATTTGTTTTAGCTTCTTGCCGGGCGATCGCTGGGGAGCGCTCGGAGCTATCGATGGCACCGACCTGGAACGGTTGCAGGGAGAGCGCGACACCACTCACTTCATCGACGCGTGCGTCAGGAATGCCGGCGGAAATGTACGCGGGTGCGCGGCCCACCGGTTCCCTATGGGCGTCGCAACAGTAGAGAATGCCGCGCTCAGGCGGCGGAAAAATCAAGCGAGCTTAAAACGCGAGGCAAATCTCGGGCTCTCAGCGAAGCTCCCTCGACATGAGCCGCGACCTGAGAATCTCCCCCACGAGAAACAGGTCCGTGAGCAGGGCGCGGAGATGGATCGAGGCATTGAGATTGTCGACTAATTGCGAGCCGATGGAGGGCTGAGCCAGAACGAGCTCGATAGCCGCCAATGAGTTTCGTGTGTCGCGATCAAGCACCGCAATGAACGACTGATATTTGTCGGCCGGCTGCAGTCCCAGCTCCTGGACAGCTGCCGAACATTCCTGGGTCAGCCGGGCGATAGCTTTTGCGGCTCGCTGCAGAAATTCACGAATCTGTCTGCCTGGCTGGTCGGTTTCCTCACTCGAATGACCTTGCGCAGCGTAGGCCAGCATGAATTCGTAGCATTCTTCGACCGTGTTGCAATGCTCCCAGAACTCGGATGACATCTGCTCAGTCCTCGCCCGTCGAACCGCCCAGCCCCCCGGCTGCATCCGGAGGGCTGACAATCCACCGCTTAGGATCGTGTTCCTCGAGATAATACTCGCGACTCATCCAACCGAAGATCATGGACTTCGTGATCGGGAGCTTCTCCGGCCGCAACGCGAAATAGATGTGCGTCATGACCAACGCGATCAGTCCCACACCAGCCAGACCGTGCAGCACGTAGACCATCCCCCAGGTCATATCGCTGAAAAGATAGGGGTTGCGGGTAAGGAAGATGGTGCGGACGCGTGACATCATCAAAACGCCGGTGGCTATGGCGCACAAGCCCGTCAAGAGAATGGCGCCGTGATAGAGCTTATTCTCCAGCGGGTATTTGGCAAATCTCCTGGGCAGCGGGGCGCGCCGTGCGATAAGCAGCAGGACTCGATGGTAAGCGTCCGTCAAATCAACCCGGTCGGGCCAGATCGACCAGAAGTCCTGCCAGAACGTGGCATGGACAATGTGAAAGAGAACTGCCGCGGTCAGCGCCGTGCCCGCAATCCAGTGGTATGTCACCCACGGAAACCGGACGCCCACCTTGGGAAGAAAAGCGGTAAACAGCAGCGTCAACATCGCGGCCGCCATGACCCAGTGAAAGATGCGGGCCACCTGCGAATGCCTGGGCACCCGTACCGGTATCCCGGATAAAACAGGCGGCGGAATTTCTGGCGCAAACTGCCGAGGCTGGGCGAAGTAGCGCACGAACGCCGCATGAACTAAGAAGAAAGCCAGTCCGCCAAAGACCGCCACCCAGATCAGGAACCAAGCGATGTGAATCGGGACCCTCAGCCCCCACGGATCTGTAGCCCACTCTAAGAAACCCATTTGGCTTGCTCCACGCCGCCTATAGCGCGCTTTACCAGGTTTCTCATCAGTGGGATCTTGTAAGCATTGAACTGTAAGGGGACTGCGCCTTGCACTGCCAGATTGCCGGCCATCTCACCCGTCGCGGCGTTCGGCGGCATGCCCCGCACGGCCCTTTCGACAGTCGTCAGGCGCAGCGGGCGAGCGGCGGCAGCGTTCACGGCGATGCGGATTCGATCGATCCGGTTGCCAGATACCGCCATGGCCGATGCGACGTTCAACAGCGGAAAGTCCCATACGTTTCGGTCGCGTATCTTCTCAAAATAGAATCTCTCACCGGCCCACGTGGAGGGAATTCGAATCGAAGTTAGCAGCTCCCCAGGCCGAAGAACGTGCAGCCGCGTGATGTCGATGTCAGGGCCGATGAAGTAGTCTTCGGCGTCCACCACCCGCGCGCCCTGGCGCCGGCCGATTACGAACCTGGCGTCGAGCGCGATCATGGCGGGCGCGGTGTCGGAGGGATTAACCGCCACACATCGATCCGCATGCAGAATCGCGTGCTCGCGGTTGCGGCCCTCAGGCGTGTCGGCATAACAGAGATTGCCGCCGGCCCGGTAACAGGGCCAGCCGGCACGGTAATACCAGCATCGAACATCCTGCGTCACGTTGCCGCCGATGGTGCCCTGGTTACGGATTTGAGGTGAGGCCACCAACTCAGCGGCTTCCGCCAGCAGACCGTATTTCTCCCGAATGACCGGGTGCCGGGCCACTTCGGTCAGCGTGGTCATTGCACCGATCTCGATCCCGTCGCCGGTGGTGCGGATTCCCCTCAGTTCCTCAATCCCGCTTAGATCGACCACCATCTTCGGTCGCTTGATACGGTCCTTGAGCCAGTCGAAGCTGTCCATACCTCCCGCCAAAACCCAGGCATCGCTTCCGTTTTCTTCCAACAGCCTCTGCGCCTCGGCAATCGAGTCTGGCTGAAGCAGCTCGAACGCTGGCATGACGTCCCGGATCACAGCCATAACTGTCTCTCCTGTCAGCTCTCGCGCCTAGATGTAGGCCATTAACGGATGTTGCATTGGCCGCCCGGCTTCGAGCGAGGTCAGGATAGTATCGGCGTTGACCGGTGCGCGCCGGAAGATCTCATCCCCGAGCGCATCCGAAAGCGCGTTCAAGATCGAAGCGCATCCGCCGCCAACCGGCGGCTCACCCACTCCTCGCGCGCCCACCGGAGTTTCCGGATCAGGTATATCCAGCGCCGCCCATTTCATGTTCGTTGGCACATCCAGAATCGTTGGCGGCTTGCTCTGGTAGAATCGCGTCGAGAGCATCGCGCCGTAATGCGGGTCGTATACCCACTTCTGCCCAATCGCATGGCCGATTCCGAGGATCGAGCGGCCAAGCACCTGGCCGCCGAGCGCGCGCGGGTGAATCACCGAGCCGACGTCGGCGTAGGCGAGGAAATCCACGATCTCATACTTGCCGGTCTCGACGTCGACCTCGACCTCCGCGAAACTCGCGACATAGGAAAACGTACGGCCGTCGCGAGCATAGTTATCTTTGGCCGCTGCCACCAAGCCTTGGCCGGCCAGTGCCGCCACGGATGCTTTGGTCAATTTGTGCAGGTCAGGCGAAGCCTGGTGGCCGTCGTAGATGCCGCCCAGTTGGATCGCCCGTTCGGCCGCCTGCGCTAGAGTCATCCCTGCGCCATCGCTTTTGCGGAACACGCGCTCGTTGGCTAGCTCATAGTCCTCCGGTTGGCCGCCGAGACTCTTCGCGGCTATCTCTTGCAGCTTCTTCCGGGCGTCCATCGCGGTCGCGTAGGCAGCTCGGGTCATCGCGTGTGTCGTCTGGCTGCCGCCGGACACGCAGGTGAACGGGAAGTTATGGACAGTGTTGCCCCAGATAATGTCGCACTTTTCCCAGGGCACGCCGAGAATTTCGGCACCGGCGCGGTGAACGTCGCTCACCGACTCAGTTCCCAGGTTGCCGATTCCCGACTGGAAGCAGACGCGGCCGTCGGGCCTTATAATCAGCAGCCCATCGAAGCCGATTGTGCCGCCGACGAAGCAACTAAGTGAGACACCAACTCCACGCACTTTCGAGCCGATCCGTTTTGGAGTGCGGGCTACCCTCTCCTGCCAATTGAACTGCTCGGCGCCACGGTCAAGAGCTTGTTTGAGAAATGCACTGGTCGCGTAAGGGCGTTTTCCGTCTACCGCTGCCCCGAATGGCGCCTTGTCTTCCGGACAGTTGATTCGCCGGATGGCTACCTGGTCCAGCCCCAGCTTGCGCGCGGCCTTCGCGATGACCGGCTCCATGATGATGATGCCCTGGAAGCCGCCGGGCGAACTCTGCGCGCTACGGGTTGGCGTGTTGGTCAGGATTGGGGCGCCGCGAAAGCGCATCGCTTCTGGCTGGTATAACAGGGAAACAATCATGCCCGAAGTTGGCACATCACCCTGCGCGTCGTACGGACCGTTGTTGGAAATAACTAACATGTCGAGGGCTAAAATGCGGCCCTCTTTGGAGAAGCCCGCCTTCATTCGACCCAGAAGGCAGGAACGCGCTCGGCCGATGAAGGTCTCTTCCTCGCGGCTGATGCGCATCATTACTGGCGCGTTCGCCTTCTTTGATAGCAGGGCAGGAATGATCAACGATATCCCGGCAGTGATTTTGCTGCCGAAACCGCCGCCCGTGTATTCGCTGATAAGTACGACTTTTGCCGGGTCGATATTAAGCCACCTGGCGATGGCGGGCACCGTCTGCGCGGTGCTTTGGGTGCCAGTGTAGACGTACACTTTGCCATTCTGCCAGTACGCCATCGCGGTCCGCGTTTCGAGCGTCTGATGGCTGGTATCGGGTGTGACGAAGGTTTCGTCGAGAACGAGCGCGGCATTCTTGAAGCCAGCGTCGAGGTCGCCGTATGACCATTCGCGCGGCGTCTTGCCCATCGGCAGTTGACCATCCTCCGCGTTCGCGAAATCTGCCTCCGTCCACTTGAGTTCCCCAATAGTGGGCGGGGGACTTGGCGGCCCGCCGGAGGCGGCGGGGGGAGGTTCAATCCACATGTTCCCCTCCATTCTTGGATTCGGCCCACCGGGCCGCAGAGACTCGAGCGGATCGAGCACGAACGGCAGCGGTTCGAAATCAATCTGAATCCGCTCGATCGCTTCGGCGGCAGTGAGTTCGTCGACTGCCGCGACGGCGAGGATCGGCTCACCCTGGTACAGCGGCTCCATCGTAAGTGCGCGTTCGCTCTTCGGATTGGCCTTGATTACCGTGCCGTTATCGGTGAGGCTGTCGGCCGGCGGTGGGAGGTCATCGGCCGTAAGAATCGCTCTCACGCCAGGCATCGCGAGCGCCCGGCGCGCATCGATGCGCGTTACGCGCCCATGCGGTAGCGGGCTCAGTAGCAGCTTGCAGAACAGCATGCCCTCGGCGTGATAGTCCTCGGCATACTTCGCTTGTCCGGTGACTTTCGCATACAAATCTGGAGTTACGTAATCCTTGCCGATCAGCCTGCGCCCAACGCCGTACACTCGTTCGGTCCCCGCACCAGGCTTAACCTCACTTCCGTCAGGCATGGCTGGTCCTCCTCATATTTTCCGCACCTTGAATGAGCGCGGTGAGAATCTTGTCATAGTCCTGGCATCGGCAGAGGTTTCCCGACACACCATGCGCCAACTCATCCCGAGTGGGGTTGGGGTTCAACTTCAAAAACCCAACCGCTGCCATGATGAACCCGGGCATGCAGAATGCGCATTGAAACCCCTGCTCGTCGACGACTCCTTGTTGCATTGGGTGCAGTGTTCCGTTGGGGCTCGCCAGCCCCTCAATCGTTAGAACTTTCCGCTCGCGGACCGTGTGCGTCAGTACGGAACATGCGTAGTGCGGAACGTCGTCGATCAGCACAGTGCACGAGCCGCATTCGGCCCGATCGCAGCCCAATTTGGTGCCGGTAAGACCTAGTTTATGACGCAAGGTCCAGGCGAGGGTCTCCTGCTTCATAACGTCCGCACGCCGCTCCTGCCCATTGACGTTGATCGTGAGCAACCGTGCGCTTGCCACCCCGGACTGCGCCAGTAGAGTGGAGGCTCTGAACAGATGTCCTGCCGAGGAGACCGCTGCACCTCCCACGATCACGCCTTTGATGAAGGCGCGTCTCGAAATCGCTCCGGGCGTGGTCCCAATCACCTTTGGGTCGACCGTGTCGCTCATCGGAGAGATACCTCCTGTGGCGTGGGGAAATAGCTCACATCTACCCAGCCGCCCGACACAAGGGGGGTGGCGCAGAACGGGGCGCCCTACAAGAAAATCTTCCACGCTCCTTCACATCCGTCAAACGAAAATCAACCCAGTTTTGGTGACGCGGATTACAGAATGTCTTAATTTCCCGCCAGCAGTGTCTGAATAGGCCAGTACCCGCACTGGAAATAGGATCCTCGGGTAGCCGCTTGGTCGCGCCGGTCGGACAGCTGCTCATGCACTTGGGATCGTCGCAATGGCGGCACGCGCGCGATGAGGTACTTGCCGAGTTGGATAGAGCTAGCAACCCGGCGCGTGGCTACACCACGCGGCTCGCCGCCGTGAGGCGGATTGTATTCCTACGAGTCTCGCGTTCCATGAAGCCCTCGAGGTTGCGCGAGCGCCCAGTCTGGCGCAGCTTGCGCAGCGCCCTCGCCTCGATTTGGCGAATACGTTCGCGCGTGACGGCGAACTGCTTGCCGACCTCTTCGAGGGTGTAGTCGGTCTGCCGACCGATTCCGAAGCGCATCCGCAGGATCTGCTCTTCGCGTGGCGCCAGCGTCGCCAAGACCTTGCGGGTCAGCTCGCCGAGATTGCTCCGGATCGCCACCTCGACCGGTGATGGCGCCAGTTTGTCCTCGATCAAGTCGCCGAGCGAGCTTTCCTCCTCGTCGCCGAGCGGGGTTTCGAGCGAAATCGGCTCCCTGACGATCTTGAGGACCTTCTGGACCTTGTCCAACGACATCTCCATCTGCTCGGCAATCTCTTCCGGGCTCGGCTCTCGGCCCAGGCGCTGCACCAACAGGCGCGTCACGCGCAGCAGCTTGTTGACCGCCTCGGCCATGTGGACCGGGATACGAATCGTCCGGCTCTGGTCGGCGATCGCACGCGACATCGCCTGCCGAATCCACCACGTCGCGTAAGTCGAGAACTTGAAGCCGCGCTGGTACTCGAACTTGTCGACCGCGCGCATCAGGCCGATGTTGCCTTCCTGGATAAGGTCGAGGAACCCAAGTCCGCGGTTCGCGTAACGCTTGGCGAAGCTCACCACCAGTCGCAGGTTGGCTTCGGTCAGCTCTTTCTTAGCGCGCCGGCTCTTGGCCTGGCCCGATGCGATCGTTTCGAGCGAGAGCGCAAATTCCTCGGTCGCAACCTTGACCCGGCGCTCGACCTCCTTGATCGTCTTCTGCGCCCCTTTGATTCGTGCGGCGATATCGAGCAGGTTCTCGCGGCTGCCGTTGATTTGCAGCACATGGCGGCGGTCTTCGGCCTCGGCCGCTTCGCGCAGAAGTTGCGACTTACGGCGGCCGGTCGCCTCCTCGTAACGCTGGATCAGCATCTGCGCATCAAGTGCCTCCTGGAGCAAGCGGCGCAGCTCGCCGATGACGGCCTCCTGGAGATGGCGCGAAAGCTCGAGAGCATGCAGTTCGCGCTTGACGCTCTCCTTGAGACGCACCTGCAACTTCTCGAGTTTCGACTTCAGGATCGGCTCGGGCCGCTCCTTGAGCTTTTCCTCGAGATCCTCGATCCGGCGCTGCAGCGACTTGAGCTTGGTGGTCGCGGTGAACAGCTTTTTCAGTTGCTTTTCATCGGCCTCGGGCCCACGCTCCTCATCGTCGTCCGCAGGCTCCTGGTTCTCCTCGAAGATGTCACGCAGGTCGGCCTCGCCCGCCTCGACCCGAGCGCCCATCTCGATTACAAAAGCGAGCGTAACCGGAGAACACAGAACCTCCTTTTCGACTTCGTTCTCGCCGGCTTCGATACGCTTGGCGATTTCGACTTCCTGCTCCCGCGAAAGGAGCCGGAAGGTACCCATCTCCCTGAGGTAGAGACGGACTGGATCCGACGCCTCGCCGATCGAATCAGCAGCTGGCGCGGCCGCGTCGGGTTCTACCTTGACCTCGGCCTCGAGTTCGCCCTCCGAGGCATCCGCTGGGACGTCGTCGAGGACCTTGATATCCATATCCTCGAAGCTCTCGAGTGCAGAACGCAGGGCGGTTGGCGAGCTAACCTCTTGGGGCAGGAAACTGTTGACCTGGTCAAAAGTCAGGTAGCCCTGCTCGCGCCCAAGATCGACGAGACTCTCGAGGTCTTTCCCTTCGTACTTCTGCTTCATGCTCCTAAGCTTCCGTACCAAACCGGCCTCACCACAGGCCTGTCTTCGGCAACACGTTCCATGCATGCGCCGGCAACAAATCTGTAGCGATAACGCTGAAATCGCTCATGGTACGCTGCAAAACCACGGATCGGGCTTCGTTCAGACGGGCCTCTCAGGCGCCCGCGCTCTCCTGCTGCAGCCCAAAGGTGCTCGCCGCCTTCTCCTGAGCTAGCGGCGACAACGTCAGCACTGGGAGCATCGCACTGTGCATGACCGCGATCTGCTTGGCGATGCTCGGGCCAGCAACAAGGGATCGTCGAATTGAATGGGAGTCAGGAATGAGCGATACAGATAAGTCATGGCCCTCCTTGAAGGCTTCCTTAATAATAACCACGACCGGTGGTAATTGTCCGACGCAGCTTCGCCAAATTGTCAGGAGGCGGCACGGTCCGGGCGTCAGACCTTTGAGAATTGAACTTCGAGCCCGATGGAAATCAGTTGGCTCGCTTTCGCGTGTCTCTTCCGCGGCGCGCTATTCGGGGACGCTTCTTCGCCGCCGCATTCTGCCCAAGCATCATTTGACCGCGGATTCCAAGGACGTCGTAAAGCTCGGCATGGGCCTCATTGCGACGATGTCCGCCCTGGTCCTCGGCCAGCTGATCGCGTCGGCAAAGGATTCCTACGATACGCAGAGAACAGATCACTCACATGTACGCCGATAGCATGCCACTCGTGGCTCGGCATCTTGCGCAGCAGACGAAAGCGCACAGTTCCGTCAGCTACCCTGGGTAGCAACCCACGGGCGGATTTTCCCAACTCCACGGCCAAGCGTTCGAGGAACGCCTTCTGGTCGGCCACCGCATCAACAAAGGTGTAGCCCCGCGCCACGCTGCTCGCTTGCTCGAGCGGGACAATAACGCCCACGTCATTGCCCCTTCCAGGTGGCAAGAGCGGTATCGGCTTCGACGATATGGGATTTGCTCCCTCGTTACACAAGGTGCTGGTTCCCGCTGGGCGTTCGGGAAACCTGGATCTTATAGA
>WNFH01003249.1_pt1 | contig 11497 bp, 10 predicted proteins | sample 5400411 | NCBI WGS metagenome assembly WNFH01 (sample SAMN13153347, study PRJNA577476) | soil metagenome | isolation source: 200 cm saprolite under Douglas fir tree site 2 hole 3 | place: USA:California | collected 2015-04-18
TGAGCAAGCTGCTGGAGGAGTACGACGAGAAGCAGGAAGCGGCTGCGTCGCACGAGGTGATCGAGGTCAAGGTCGTCGCGTACACGGAACATGGTGTGGTGGTGGACCTGGGCGGAAAGACGGAGGGCCTGATTCCGGCGGCGGAATTTACGGACACGGAGATACCGCGACCCGAGCCGAACAGCACGATCGAGGTGCAGCGCACCGGAGAGCACAAGGACGGTTTCACGATCCTGTCGTACCTGAAGGTGCTGCGGCGCAAGACGTGGGAGAAGATCGAAGCGTCATTCAAAGCGAAAGAAACCATTACTGGCAAGATCGTGGACCGCATCAAGGGCGGCATCGTGGTGGATATCGGCGTGCGCGCGTTTTTGCCGGGCTCTCAATACGACCTGCGGCCGGTGCAGAACCTGGACAGCCTGACGGGCACAGAGATCCAGGTGCGCATCACGAAACTGAACCGCCGGCGCGGGAACGTGGTAGTGAGCCGGCGCGCGCTGCTCGAGGAAGAGCTGCATGCCAAGCGTGCCGCGCTGATGGAAACGCTGAGCGAAGGCCAGGTGGTGCACGGGCACGTGAAAAACGTGACGGAGTACGGAGCGTTCGTGGACCTCGGCGGAATCGACGGCCTGCTGCACCTGACGGACCTGAGCTGGGGGCGCGTGAAGCACCCTTCCGACGTGGTGAAGCCGGAGCAGGAAGTCGACGTCATCATCCTTAAGTTCGACAAAGAGAAGCAGCGCGTCTCGCTGGGCTTGAAGCAACTGATGGCCGATCCCTGGGTGGGGGCGGCGGAGAAGTACCCGGCGGGCGGCAAGGTAAGAGGCAAGGTCGTCGGTATCGTCGACTACGGGGTGTTCGTGGAACTCGAACAGGGCATCGAAGGCCTAGTACACGTGTCCGAGCTGAGCTGGAACAAGAAGATCCAGCACCCGTCGAAGGTCGTCAAAGTTGGCGAAGAAGTGGATGTGGTGGTGCTGGACATCAAGCCGAGCGACCGGCGCGTCTCACTGGGAATCAAACAGGCCCAGCCGGATCCGTGGCTGGTGATTGCGGGAAAATATCCGGTGGGGATGGTGGTCACGGGCAAGGTGCGGAACATAGCGGAGTTCGGCGCCTTCATCGAGATCGAGGACGGATTCGACGGACTCGTACACGTCAGCGATGTGAGCTGGACAGAGCGCATCAAGAACCCGCACGAGGTGTTCAAGAAGGGCGAAGACGTTACCGCCAAGGTCCTGAAGATCGACCCGGAGAACCGCCGCGTGTCGCTGGGCATCAAGCAGGTCAACGACATCTGGGGGGACTGGTTCAAGCAACACAAGGTCGGGCAGATCGTGAAAGGCAAGGTTTCGCGCATCGCCACGTTCGGCGCGTTCGTCGAATTGGGCGAAAACATCGAAGCGCTTTGCCATAACACGGAGATTGAGGAGCGCAAACGCCGCGACGACGGACCCTCGAGTTTCCGTCCGACGACCGGGCCGCTGAAGAGCGCCGGGCCGCTCGAGCCGGGCAAGGAATACGATTTCAAGATCGTCAAGATCAGCCCGGAGACGCGGCGCATCGGTCTGAGCTACCGGGCGGCGGTAAAGCAGATCGAGCGCAAAGAGATTGAACAGTATCGCTCGACGTCGAAGTCCTCGTCGACGGCGACGATCGGTGAGGCGCTGAAGTCCAAGCTGTCGGCGCGCTAGCTGTTGCAGGACCGGTCCAGCGGGGGCCGGTCGTCATAATTTCATTTACCTGCGGGCCATTTTAATGATAGGAAGGGGTCACTCCGGCGAGGGGCCAGCCCCCCGTAAGCCATTTGGTTCCACTGTTTAGGGTAAGCGTTAGGCGGCGGGTGGTTCCGGCGACCCTGGAGCAGCCGGTGCTCCTGGCGACCGTAAGACGGTGGACGAACTAGAGCGGTCTTTAACCTAGAGTTGCGCGACGAGGCATAGCGACGATGAACAAGCAACCTACACTGACGAAGGCCGACCTCATCGAGGAGGTTCTGCGCATCACGGAGCTTCCCCGCAAGGAGTCGGAGACCATCGTCGAAACGATTTTCGATAGCATCATCGAATCCCTGCAGAAGGGCCAAAAGATCGAGATCCGCGGATTCGGCAGCTTTCGAACGCGGGAGCGCCGCGGACGAGTGGGCCGCAATCCGAAAACCGGAGCGAAGGTGGACGTGCCAGCCAAGAAAATTCCCTTCTTCAAGCCCAGTAAAGAGCTGAAGGACTTTGTGAATAGCGCGGAGGCGCAAGCTTCCGCGGCGCCTGCAGGTGGCGATTCACCGCGCCCGTAGCCTCCCGTAGGCTCGCAGAGAGCAACGAAAGCGGAATTCCCTAAGAGTTGCATAACGCTCCGACCCGGTCGGGGCGTTTTTTCTGCCGTGCAGATGGATCAGCGAACACCGGCCAGCACGACCGCGGGGACCGTTGTGCGTTATGCTGTGCGCGCAGCAGTTGAGAAGAAGGATGCGATGCGATGGACTATATCTGGACTCCCTGGCGCTACCAGTACATGGCGCAGGTGACGGCGGGAAAGGAGCCGGAATGCATTTTTTGCGATGCGCTGGCGAGGAAGGACGACGCTGCAACGCTGGTTGTGCATCGAGGCGAGAGGACGTTTGTCATCCTGAATCGCTTTCCCTACACGTCCGGGCACGTGATGATCGTGCCGTACGCGCACGTTGCGGAACTGAAATTGTGCGATGCCGGAACGCTCGGCGAGATGATGCAGCTTGCGCAGCGTGTGGAAACGGCTTTGCGCGTGAATTACAAACCCGATGGGATGAATTTGGGAATGAATCTGGGCCGCGCCGCGGGCGCAGGCGTAGTAGGACATTTGCATCTGCACGTGTTGCCACGCTGGATCGGTGATTCGAACTTCATGACCGTGACGGGCGAGACGCGCGTGCACCCGGAAGATTTGAGCACCACGTACGAGCGCCTCCGGAAAGCTCTGGCTTAACGCGGCACACCTCTCGCGCTGTCATCCGGACCTCATCGGTTCGCCTCAGGATGGCAACTCCTGAGATGCGTAGCGACGCAGTAGAATACACAATTCGAATGGATGTTTGACCCGAGGGGAGTGAGTGACCGTGAACCTGGAACTAACCGAAGAACAAAAACTGCTGCAAAAGAGTGTGCGGGAGTTCGCGGAATCGGAAGTGCGGCCGCTCGCGAAAGAACTCGATGAGACGGGATATTTTCCGCGCGAGCTTTTCAAGAAAGCTGCGGACCTGGGACTCACAGGAGTGCCTTTTCCGGAATCGGAGGGCGGTGCGGGCTTCGACCACACTGCGTACACCATCGTGATCGAAGAGATTTCTCGGTGTTGCGCTTCGACCGGCGTGATTCTCTCCGTGCAGAATTCGCTCTACTGCGATCCGATTCACCGCTTCGGGACGGAAGAACAAAAGAAAACATTTCTGCTGCCCTTCGCGCGCGGTGAAAAGATTGGCTGTTACGCTCTGACCGAGCCACAGGCGGGTTCGAACGCCGCCGCGCTGCAAACGAAAGCCGTCAAAAAGGGCGAGGCTTACGTGCTCAATGGTACCAAAGCCTGGATCACCAATGGCGGTGCGGCGGACGCGGCGATCGTGTACGTAAATACCGAGCCGGCGAAGGGCGAGAAAGGCATCACGGCGGTGGTCGTGGAAAAAGGCACGCCGGGATTGAAAGTGGGCAAGGAAGAAAAGAAACTGGGAATCAATGCGACGGCGTGCAGCGAGCTGGTGTTCACGGATTGCGTGGTACCGGTGAGGAACCGCATCGGCAACGAGGGCGAGGGTTACAAGGTGGCGCTATCGACGCTGGACGGGGGACGCATCGGCATCGCCGCGCAGGCCACGGGCATCGCGCAGGGCGCGTTCGAAGCGGCACTGAAGTATTCCCAGGAACGGATGGCGTTTGGCCATCCGATTTCGCAATTTCAAGCCATTCAATTCATGCTGGCGGACATGTCCACGGAAATTGACGCCGCGCGTCTGCTCATTCGAAAAGCCGCGTGGAAGCAGGATACGGGCGCTCGTTTCAGCATGGACGCGGCGATTGCCAAGTTGTTTGCCAGCGAAATGGCCACGCGCGTTACGCACAAAGCCATCCAAATCCACGGCGGCAACGGCTACAGCCGCGAGTATCCCGTCGAGCGCAACTACCGCGACGCGCGCATCACGGAAATCTACGAAGGCACCAGCGAAATTCAGCGCTTGGTGATTTCCTCCTGGGTTCTGAGAGCCTAGGCAAGCCTGGATTTCAACAGGCGGCATGAAAATCACACATCCGATTGGCCGTACAATGCGTATAGAAGAAAGAAGCCCATGAAAACTCCTCTTTCGATCTGCATAGTTGCCTTTTTGCTGGCCACGCCGGCCTTCGGTCAATCTTCCGAAGCCAAAGCCGAAAAACTCTCGTGGCAACCCTGGTCTGACGCGGCTTTCGCACAAGCCAAGCGCGAAAAACGGTTCGTGCTCCTAGACCTTGAAGCCGTGTGGTGCCACTGGTGCCATGTCATGGACGAGAATACCTACAGCGATCCCGGCGTGATCAAGAGTCTGCTGGCGCATTACGTGACTGTGAAGGCAGATCAGGACGCGAGGCCCGACCTATCGAACCGTTACGAAGATTTCGGATGGCCGGCGACGGTGGTCTTCGACAGCGATGGCCATGAAATCGTGAAGCGGCAGGGATATCTTGCTCCGGACGAAATGCTTTCGATGCTGCAGGCCATTCTGGATGATCCCACGCCGGGACCCTCGGTACGTCCAGAGGCGAAACTCGAGCTTCCCGCGAACGCGGTGCTCAGCGCCGCTCTTCGTGACGCGCTGACCAGGAACTACTTTGCGGGATACGACAGTGCGCAAGGGAGCTGGGGGACGGATCAGAAGTTTCTGGACTGGGATTCGGTGGAATACTCGATGGTGCTGGCGCGGGTGAATCGCGATGCCCGGGCCGAACAGATGGCGCGCCAGACGCTGACCGAACAATTGCATCTGCTCGATCCGGCGTGGGGCGGCGCCTACCAATATTCCACCGGGGGCGATTGGAATTCGCCACACTTTGAAAAAATCATGCAGATGCAGGCGGAAAATCTGCGTGTCTATTCGCTGGCCTACGCGCAGTTCGGTGATCCGGCCTATCTCCACGCGGCGCAAGAGATTCGCCGCTTCCTCAAGACCTTCCTGACTTCTCCGCAGGGCGCTTTCTACACCAGCCAGGATGCCGACCTGGTCGAAGGCAAGCACAGCGCGGCGTATTTCGCTCTCGGCGATACGGATCGCCGCAAGCTGGGCATTCCGCGCGTGGACAAACACGTCTACGCCCGCGAAAATGGATGGGCGATCAATGCAGTCGCCGCGTTCTACAGCGCCACGGGAGACACGACGGCGCTGGACGATGCGATGCGTTCGGCGCGATGGGCGCTTGCAAATCGCGCGCTGGCCATGGGCGGGTTCCGCCACGGAGAGAAGGACGTGGCAGGGCCGTACCTCGGCGACACGATCGCCATGGAGCGCGCGTTCCTGGCGCTGTACGGCGCCACAGGTGACCGAGAGTGGCTGGGGCATGCCGAAGCGGCAATGAAATTTGCCGTGGAAAACTTCCGAGATGCCAAGGGCGCTGGTTTCCTCACCACAAAAATACCGGCGAATCACGCCTTCGAGCCTCACCCACAGCGCGAAGAGAACGTGATGACGGCTCGCGCAGCGAATCTGCTCTTCCACTACACCGGGGATCTGCATTACGAGGAAATCGCCAAGCAAGCCATGCGATATCTGGCCGCTGTTCCGGTGGTCTATCGCCTGCCGGCATCGAGCGCGCTGCTCGCGGATCTGGAGATCGGCCGGGAGCCGCTGCACTTGACGATTGTCGGCCACAAGGACGATCCAGACGCACAGAGTTTGTTTCGCGCAGCGTTGCGCTATTCTTCTGGTTACAAGCGGCTCGAATGGTGGGACGCCCGCGAAGGGAAACTGCCGAATCCCGACGTCCGGTATCCGGAGCTGAAGCGAGCAGCCGCATTCGTGTGCACCAATCGCGTCTGTTCGCCGCCCATCTTCAAGCCGGAGGACTTGCGAGCGCGCGTCGACAAGCTGTCCGGCTTGCAAGCCGTTCGTTAACCCAACCGGAGGCCGTAGTATCCTGACTGCGTGGTGGAACTCGATTGCGGGCTCGAATTTGACGCGGCGCGGGCGGAAGGAGATTTCTTTCCAGCCCTCTCACCGGGGCCTGCGGTTTGCCTGATCGAAGCCCGCGAGGAAAAGGCGGAGCCGTTCCTGATTCGCACGCAGAATCTGCAGCGAAGGCTGCAACGGCTACTTGGGCCGGTCGATCCGGCCAGCAAGCGGCTGAATCTGAGCGAATTTGCGCGCAGCATCCGCTACCGGTTGACGAGTTCGGCGTTCGAACAGACGCTTACCTATTACCAGCACGCAAAGCAGCTGTTTCCCAAGCGCTATCGCGAGCTGATGCGCTTGCGGCCGGCGGCGGTCCTTAAGGTGAATTTGCGGAACGCCTATCCACGCTGTTACGTGACGCGCCGCATTCCCGTCGATGAGGCCGGCGTGCCCATCGGCGGCGCGTACTACGGCCCTTTCCCGTCGAGGCGGTCCGCGCAAGCCTTCGCCGAGCGGATCCTCGACTTATTCAAAGTGCGGCGCTGCCAGATCAAGATTCGCCGCGATCCCGCGTTTCCTGGCTGCCTCTACTCTGAAATGAAAATGTGCCTCGCGCCGTGTTTCGCGGGCTGCACGAAGGAAGATTACGACGCCGAAGTGCAAAGGCTGGTGCAGTTCCTGGAAACCAGCGGTGGATCGCTGCGTTCCACCATCGAGGAAGAGCGCGAGAATGCCAGCGAGCAATTGGACTTCGAACGGGCCGCGGCCTTGCACAAAAAAGTGGAAAAGCTCGATGAGGTTTTGCGCGGGAGGCCGGAACTCACGCGGCGGATTCAGGACCTGGACGCGGTGATTCTGCAACGGGCCGCGGGAGAGCAAACGATTGGCGTCTATCGCGTGCGCGCTGGAAGGCTGGCCGAGCCGTTTTTGCTGCGATTCGCGGAAATTGCCAGCCAGCCGCGATCGGCGGAACAAATCTTTCGCGAGCATTTTGAGGCGGAGCCCGCAACCGCCAGTGGAGACCTTGGGGAGCACCTATGGCTGGTGGCGCGGTGGTATTACAGCAATCCGCGCGAAGGCGAGATTTTCTTCCACGAAAAGGACTGGCCGTATCGTAGGATTCTTCGGGCGTGCTCGCGGCTACTCGCGCCGAAGACGAGCGAAGCTGAAACGAGTCTGACACCCGGGCGCGTGCAACCGCCCGAAGGAGCCTCATGAGCAAATCTGCAACCAAGGAAGGAACGACACGCTACGCGCAGAAGTTTGCCGGCCGGGCCGCGGCGGGCCATTTTCGAGAAACGCAGAGACTGGCGCTCTCCTCTCTGGGAATTGGTACATACCTCGGGCAGCTAGACGCAAAGACGGATGAAGGCTACACGGCTGCGGCAGTCGCGGCTGTTGAAAACGGCATCAATGTGATGGACGCAGCGATCAACTACCGATTCCAGCGCAGCGAGGGAAGCATCGGCGCGGCGCTCCGGCAGCTGGCGGCGAAAGGTTTTGAACGCGAGGAAATCGTAGTGTGCACGAAGGGCGGTTACCTGACGCCCGACGGAGCGATGCCCGGCGACCCGAACGAATACTTCTTCCGCGAATACATTCAGCCGGGAGTTTTTACCGCGAAGGATATTGCGGCCGGCAGTCATTGCATGACGCCGAAATTTCTGAAAAATCAGCTCGGACGCAGCCTGAAAAACCTGGGCGTGGAATGCGTGGACGTCTACTACCTGCATAATCCGGAGACGCAGCTCTCGGAAGTGCCGAAGGAAGAGTTTCTGAACCGCGTCCGCGAGGCATTTACGTTTCTGGAATCGGCGGTGGAGGCGGGCGAGGTTCAGTATTACGGGATGGCCACGTGGAATGGATTCCGGCAGGACGCCAGTGCGCGCGACGCCATGCAGCTTGGAGACATGGTGCAGATCGCGCAGGAAATTGCAGGAGGCAGGCATCACTTCCGTTTCGCGCAACTGCCGTTCAACCTGGCGATGACGGAAGCGCTGACACTGGGCAATCAATCGGTGCGGGGGCGTCATCGAACAGTGATGGAGGCAGCGAGCGAGCTGGACATTACGCTGATCGCCAGCGCTTCGCTGCTGCAAGGTCAAGTGGCAAAGAATCTGCCGGGGTTTGTCGCAGAGGCTCTGGGGCTGGAAAGCGACGCAGAACGGGCGCTGCAATTTGTGAGGTCATCCCCGGGAATTACGACGGCTTTGGTGGGAATGTCTCGCGCGGAACACGTGAAAGCCAATGCGCGGCTGGTGGGCGTTGCTCCGGCGACGGAGGAGGAGTTCAGCAAGCTTTTTTCGCGCGGCGAAGGGGCTTGAAGAAGAAAAAGATTCAACACAAAGTACACGGAGGACGGAGAGTTCACGGAGAAAGAAAAGAGACGGAAATTCGCGAACGCTAATGGCGGAGTCCGAAAATCGTGTCAGTGAGCCAGGTAGTGATGGCCCGATCGAGCTGGCCGAGTTTGCCGGCAAAGAAGTGATCGACACCATCGACCACAACGAGGCGGTTGTCACCGGACAGCGTGCGGACGAGGGTTTTGACTTTTTCGATCGCGCCGTGCTCGTCGTTGCTTCCGTGGGCCAACAGCTTGGGCTTGTTGCACGAGCGCAAGAATGAAAAATCCGTGCTGTTGACGGGAAGACCCAATCCAATCAAGTGAGACACGCGCGGGTCTTCGCAGCCGACACGCATGCCGACCCAGGAACCGAAACTGAATCCCGCGAGCAACAGCGGCACGCCAGGAAACTCGAAAGCAAGAAAGTCCAGCGCGGCGCGGACATCGTCCTGTTCGCCGAGACCGCGGTCGTGCACGCCGGCGCTTAGTCCTGCTCCCCGAAAATTGAATCGCAGAACAGGAATGCCGAAAGCATCCAGCGATTTCGCCGCCTGGTAAATCACCTTATTGTGCATGGTGCCGCCAAAAAGCGGATGCGGATGGCAGACGACGGCGGCGAGCTGCGGGTGAGCGGCGGCGGATGGAGTCCAGAGAATGGCTTCGAGGCGTCCGGCGGGTCCTTCCAAAAAGAGATTGCGGGAGTCGTGGGTGATGGTCATCGAAGCGCCATGGGCAAATTTGCAGTTTAGCGCATCGAAGGAAAAAGACCGAATGCGGCTGGCAATTCGTGATTGGTTTACTCCACGCGGCACTGCTCGCGGCCGTCTATAGGCGTAACAGTACTGCCTGGCAGGTGGGGATACCTCCAGATATATTGGCGGGGTACCGAAACCACCAAAAGCTCGTACTAGGACAAAAATCCCTGATTTTCGCGTTGCAGTTTGCCCGGGCCGATGTTAGCTTTGCGCCAGTCCAAAAGCCCCAGGGGGTATCAATGAGTGACGGAGCGGAACGCCGCGAAGCGCGGCGATTCACGATGAGCCTTCCCATGCGGGTTTTGCCGCGGGAAGCCAAAGGACGCGAAGTGGACGCACACACGCGGGATGTCAGTTACCGCGGGCTCTACTTCACGGCTGATTCCAAATTCGATATCGGCTCCGAGATTGAATTTGTTATAACTCTTCCACAGCAAGTCACGCAGTCAGGCGATGTAAAGATCCGCTGCCTGGGAGAGGTTGTGAGGATCGAGCCCACTGAGAACGGCAGGTTGGGCATTGCCGCGAAAATCGCGCGCTATGAGTTTGTGCCTGCGGCGGCGACTGCCGCGTAGGATTTCTTCCTCCCCCAACTTTCGGGTAACTCCCCTCTCGCGGCAGCAACTGGGTACAATACCGTAGAAGAGTTTTTCCGCTGGGGGAAGCCATGTATCACTACGACGCCAAGATTGCGCTCGAGGAATTGCAGGAAGAGGCGCTGCTTCCGCATCCTGTAAAACTGCGGGACATGATTCTGCGGACCAAGCTGGGGCCGCAGGACGCGCAGCTCTTGAACCACGATTTTCAGGACTACCTGACGAGGTTCGGGGAACTGCAAAAAGTCGGACGGGGAATTCTGGAAAAAATTGCCGCGGGACAGCGCAAGACGTCCTAATGTCATTTGCCTTCGCTGGAATTCTCCGGAAATGAAACTGAGGACGCAAGGAGCGAAGACCGACCCGGCGCCGCCGCGGCTCTCGCCGAAGATGCCATGCGGCTGATAAACTGAGGACGTTGGGGAAAAGAGGCTGGGGAAACGGTTCGCGGCGAGAAGGCCGCCGATCGCCAGATTCGATGCGACGACATACACTGCTGATTGACGCGGACGACACGCTCTGGGAAAACAATGTTTTTTTCGAGAAGCTGATCGAGGATTTCATCAGCATCGTCGAGCCGTATGGCTATACCCGCGCTTACATTCGCCACATCCTCAATGAAACGGAACGCAAGAATATCCGGCAGTACGGCTATGGCGTGCGCAGCTTCGGCCGCTCACTGGAGGAAACCTATATCAAGCTTGCGGACCAGATGGCAAAACGCGAGACCCTGGCTCTAATTCATGGCCGCGTCATCGACCTGGAGCGGACACCCCCGAAAATTCTGGACGGCGTGCCGGAGACGCTGGCGTATCTCACCGAGCGGCACCGGCTCATTCTTTTTACTAAGGGCGAGCCCGCGGAACAGGCCGCCAAGGTGGAGCGGTCCGGCCTGCAGGGATTTTTCGAATTCATCGAAATCGTCCCGGAAAAAGACCCCGAGACCTATGGCGGACTGGTTCGCAAACACAAAATTGTAAAGACCCACGGCTGGATGATCGGCAACAGCCCGCGCAGCGACATCAATCCGGCGATGAAGATAGGCCTCAATGCCGTGTACATCCCGCACGAGCACACCTGGCATTTGGAACACGAACCGGTGGTGTCGGGTTCCGGAAAGCTGGTGATCCTGCCGGCCTTCCGCGAGCTTCGCGGTCATTTCTAGGCTGGATCTAGGCCAGACAAACTGCCCAAATTGGACGTTGTACCCCGCGCTGAATACTCGAATCTAAATCCTTGTGATTCCCGCGAAGGAGAAGCCCATGGCTGCGACGACAACTTCCCTGCAAACCGACTGGCGGCAGGAGTGGTTCGAGATTGAAGACGCGACGTACTTGAATTTGGCGGGCCAATCGCCAATGCCGAAGGTTTCCATTCGCGCCGTGCAGGCGGCGCTTGAAGCAAAAAAATTTCCGCACCAGAAGCCAGACTCCACGTACTTTGAAGTGCCCGATCGCATTCGTGTGTCCATCGCGAAGCTGATCGGCGGGAAACCCGAAGAGATTGCGCTGACGAGCGGAGCGAGCGCAGGCGTGGCGGCGGTCGCGTACGCTCTGACTTGGAAGCCGGGCGACGAGGTCATCACCGCGAAGGGTGAGTTTCCGCTGCAATACACCACTTGGAAACCGATGGAAGAGCGCGAGGGGCTAAAGCTGAAAATTGTTTCCCCCCGCGAACGATTCATCACTGCGGATGA
>WNFH01003252.1_pt1 | contig 11496 bp, 12 predicted proteins | sample 5400411 | NCBI WGS metagenome assembly WNFH01 (sample SAMN13153347, study PRJNA577476) | soil metagenome | isolation source: 200 cm saprolite under Douglas fir tree site 2 hole 3 | place: USA:California | collected 2015-04-18
AATAGTGCTCCTTTGGGTGAATGCTCCTCCGCCTCCAAAGAGACTCCGTCTGGTAGCGTTTGAGGTTTTCATCTCACTATCCTTGAGAATCACGTGCAAGAACGCTCAGGGGCGGCGCGCAGAGGCCAGGAAAATCGGCATGGCCATGAAGAACCTATCTTCCTGGGTGCGACGTTTCTGCTCATCAAGCCAGGTATCGGCCTCATGCTGGGTGAGGATACCTGCAGCTACACCGGCCTTAGCCATACCAGGCAGCAGGGCAGCCTGTGTGTAGTCAGTATAGATCCCGGTCCTCACTTCAATCGTCACGTCGACAAAGCCTGTCTCTAGCAGCAGATTGCGGTAGCGACGGGCGCCCCAACGATTCACGATAGTATCGGAGATCGCGCGCATCAACGCTCGCGTCATTTCCTGATTGTCGGCATCGAGAGCCCACATATCTCCATCTGGATCGAGGAGGACAATCCTCCCGCCCGGCGCGAGGACCCGCCGCGCTTCGAGCAGCGCCTCTGTGGGATCCGCCAGATACTGATAGACACGCTCGGCGCGGTAGAGATGCACCTCGTGATCGGCAAATGGCAGGGATCTGGCAGCCGCAAGGCGAAAGTCCCCATCGGGGAAACGCTTGCGCGCAGATGTGATCATCTGTTGGCTGATGTCGACGCCAATTGCGTGGATGCCGCGCGCGCTCAGTTCGGCAACTGCCCGCCCCGTGCCACACCCCACGTCTACCGCAGTCTCTCCTGGCTGGCCATTGAGTAACTGATACGATCTTTCTCTCGTCTCCAGCGCGCGGGGAAGGCGCTCAAGCGTATCCACAAAAGCGATAAGCTGCTCTGCCTGCTGTGTTGCGTCTACATTGCTAAAATTCCCGATCTCTGGACCTGTAGTGCTGCCCAAAACATCCTCTTTTACATTCATGCAAGATTGCTCCTTTACCCTCCTTGAGGGTTTGTGCTTTCCCCGAAATAGATTGGTCAAATACCATCTTGCTCGATTGATGTGTCAGCCAAAGATTTCACATCAAACGTTTAAGATAAATATAAGATAGATACATAGGTGGATGCTTCTTCCATGTTGCCTGGTTTGCTAAAAAGCCATGCTGATTGGCAAAAATGATCTCATAGGGATCATCAAGCTTGCCTGCCACTCTGCCGTCGTCTGAGGTGAGTCAAAAGAACGACGCAATGTAGGAGAAGTTGTGAAAGACTGTCTGTGTTATACTTTGGCTGATGGATATCCTGGAGAAACACACAAGAGCGTGCAGTTCCAGGTTCATCTTGAAACACTAAAACAAAGGAGTACAAGGACACATGGCAGACATCTTCAACTGGATTGAGATCCCAGCGAGCGATTTTCACAGGGCACTGCTGTTTTACGGCACAGTGCTTGGCCAGGAGATTGCGCCTGGGGAGTTTGGCGGGATGCAGTATAGCTTCCTGCCTATGGAGGGTTCTGGAGTCGGCGGGGCGATTGTCGCGGGCGAGGGGTACACACCTGGAACCAGCGGCCCGACGGCCTATCTGAGCGGAGCCGATGATCTGAACCCGATGCTCGCGCGCGTTGAGCAGGCCAGGGGGACGGTTCTGGTGCCCAAGACGGAGATCGGCGGGGACAATGGGTTTTTCGCGCTTTTCCTCGATAGCGAGGGGAATAGGATCGGGATCCATTCACCGCACTAGAGAGTTTCTCTGCAACGGTGTGCATGGTGGCCTGTGGCCGCTATGCACACCACCTTTTCTACCAATCTATGAAACACCTATTCTACCAAAAGTGCCGCTGTAGTATGAGTGGCACCTCCTATAGTCTGATTAGAGTGAATTGATATTGCCTGCCTCACGAGAAGGCCTTTGCTCAGCACCGGCACCTTATCGAGCGCCTCCCAGGGCACATCGATATCTGTGCGGCCAAAGTGGCCAAAGGCGGCAGTGGGCTGGTAGATCGGGCGCCTCAGATTGAGCTTCTGGATAATTGCCGCCGGGCGTAGATCGAAGTGCGCGTTGATCAGGCGCACAATCTCTTCATCAGAAACGCGACCGGTGCCAAAGGTCTCGACGAAGAGGGAGAGCGGACGCGCGACGCCGATGGCGTAAGAAACCTGAAGCTCCAGGCGATCGGCCAGACCAGCCGCGACAAGGTTCTTGGCAATATAACGAGCCACTTTGGTGGGATCCTTGCCGCTGAAGGCGCCACCGCCAAGCCGCGCCACGCCACCATAGGTATCCACGATGATCTTGCGCCCGGTCAGGCCTGCATCCCCCATTGGGCCGCCGATGACGAAGCGCCCGGTTGGGTTAACGTAAATTTTGGTCTGTTTATCGAGCAACTCGGCAGGCACAACGGGCTTGATGATGTGCTCAATGACATCGGCGCGAATTTGCTCCTGGTCGACATAATCGGCGTGCTGGGTAGAGATCACGGCGGTATCGACGCGCACCGGACGCCCATACTCGTACTGCACCGTCACCTGGCTCTTGCCGTCGGAGCGCAAATAGCCCATGGGGCCATGCCCACCCCAGGACTTGCGCCTCACCTGCGAGAGCTGGCGCGCCAGCTTATGGGCGAGGCTGATGGTCAGAGGCATATACTCTGACGTCTCGTCGCAAGCGAAGCCAATCATCATTCCCTGGTCGCCGGCGCCAATCTGCTCCAGTTCATCATCGGTGAGCTGCCTGAGTCCGCTTTTCGCCTCCGCAGAGCGGCTCACCCCAGGTCGATATCGGGCGATTGCTTGCCGATAGAAGTTGCGATGCCACAGGTGCGATAATCGAATCCGTAGTCCGCATTGATGTATCCGACTTGCTCAATGGTTTTGCGGACGACGGCAGGCATGTCGATCCAGGCACTGGTGGTGATTTCGCCAGCGACAAGCACAAGACCAGTGGTGGCGGCGGTTTCGCAGGCCACGCGCGCAGGAGGATCCTGGACGAGGATGGCATCGAGGACAGCATCAGAGATCTGGTCACAAAGCTTATCTGGGTGGCCTTCGGTGACCGATTCACTGGTAAAGTACAGTCTGGGATTCTCCATAAAACTACTCAAGAGCGGCTCCTTTCGGTATAGGTATACTCGAGCAGACAGAGCAGGTTTATCGTCGCACAGCAATCACTTCCAGGTACTCCGCAGGGACTATCACTGTGCTATCGCTGGTCTGATTCGCCTGCTCAAACATAGTTAGTATGTCGTGAGACAGGCGTTCGCGGGCAGTCGACTCAAGGGCCTGCAAGGCCGTCACAGCCGGGCCAAAGTACGTGCAGGTCACTTCCATTGCATGCTGAAGTGAGCGATAGCGGTGGAAGAAGTATCGTTTCTTGGTCTGAATGGAGATCACCTCTTCTCCAAAGAGTTCACGCACGCGCTCTTCAGTTCCCCAGAGAGCCGGCGGCTTCAGGCCAGCGGGGGGGGGAGCATAGGCTGCCATCACACCGCCCATCTTGCCAAAAAAGCCGTCTGGAGTCCAGTTGACCAGGCCAATTTTCCCGCCTGGTCTGCAGACGCGTAACAGCTCGCTTGCAGCCTGTTCCTGATTAGGAGTAAACATCACCCCTAATGCCGAAAGCACAACATCGAAGGCGGCGTCGGGAAAGGGGAGATGTTCTGCATCGCCCTCAAGAAATGTGATCGACAAGCGCTCAACTGCTGCTCGTTCTCGTGCCCTCTCAAGGAGGGAAGCAATATAGTCGATCCCTGTGACATCACAATACCGACGTGCGGCAGCCAGGGCTACATTGCCAGTGCAAGTAGCCACGTCAAGCACCTTTTGACCAGGGGACAGTTCGACGGCCTCGCAGAGATTCTCAGCCACCCCTACGAGAGGCCTTGCAATGATGGGAATATCGCCTGTTGCCCACGACTGTTGCTGACGTGCCTTGATAGTAGAGAGGTCCACGCTCGCGGGCGGTTGAATAGTCATACATGTTCTCCTTAAGATTGCCTGCTAGAACACTACGGGCAGATGGGTCAGCCCCTGAACCAGCCAGCCTGGACGCCAGGCTAGGGCCTCTTGATCGATCTGCAACCGGAGATTGGGCAGGCGGCGCAACAGCGTGCTAATGGCAACCTGCCCTTCCAGGCGGGCTAGCGGGGCTCCAAGACAATAATGAATGCCTTTGCCAAAGGCGAGATGGTTATTCTCCTGGCGCGTAATATCCAGTCGGTCCGGGTCAGCAAAGGCTTCTTCGTCTCGGTTGACCGAGGCCAGCGAGATCAATACCTGATCGCCGCTGCGGATCAGTTTGCCGCCCAGCTCGATATCTTCGCGGGCCCACCGCATCGTCGAGAGCATAAATGGGCTGCGATAGCGTATAAACTCCTCCACCGCCGTTTTGATCAGCGTGTGATCGCGCTTGAGCAAGGCCATCTGATCGGGATGCGTCAGCAATGCCAGCATGCCACTACCGATCAAATTGTCCGCTGTATCATGCCCGGCAGTGATCAGCAAGAAGATCATTGCCACCAGTTCTCTTTCGGAAAGCCGGTTGCCCTCGTTTTCCGCCTGGATCAACTTACTCACCAGGTCATCGGAGGGGGCCTGGCGCTTGCTCTCGATCAAGGCCAGCAGGTAGGAGTAAAAGGCCTGGAGCTGTTCAGCAGCCTGTTGAAAGGCGACCGGGTCACCGAGCGCGTCAGCCGTCACCTTGGTCCACAGATGCAACTTCGTGCAGTCCTCAGCAGGCACGCCCAGTATCTCCGAAATGACCCTGATCGGGAGGGGGAAAGCAAAGTTTTCGATCAGGTCCATGCTGCCCTTTCCCTCGACCGCGTCAATCAGCTCATCGGTGATCTCCTGAATGCGACCGCGCCACTGCTCCACCGCGCGAGGCGTGAAAACATGGTTGACCAGCGAGCGCAAACGGGTATGATCGGGTGGATCAAAATCGACCATGCTCATACTCATGAGATCGGCCGCCGAAGCGGGTGAGGCAGGCGTGTGTGTGTGCTCCCCGGTCGACAACACGTGCTGTCTATCTTTGACAAAGCGTTCATCACGCAGTACGACCTCTGCATCCGTATAGCGCGTAATCAGCCAGGTACTTTGTCCATTAGACGAGGAGAATTGGTGCACCGGGTCGTAGGCGCGTAGCTGGGCAAAGGCAGGATAGGGATTGGCTTTAAAGGCCGATGAAGCGAGATTGAGTTCCGTTGCTTGACTCATAGTCTTCTCCTTGTCCTGGCACAAACACAACACCGCCTGTTTCGACAGAGTGTTGACTATCTTGACCAAAAGGCGCAGGATGCTGTACACACTCTACTCGTGCTGGCGTCTTTGCTCTCTATACGGCGAGCAAGGCTATGGTATGGAGCGTTCAAAACACTACGGGCAGATGGTTCAGTCCCAAAACCATCGCGCCTGGACGCCAGACCAGGGCCTCTGGATCGATCCGCAAGCGAAGATGGGGCAGGCGGCGCAATACAGTGCTAATGGCAACCTGCCCTTCCAGGCGCGCCAGCGGGGCCCCGAGACAATAGTGAATGCCCTTGCTAAAGGCGAGATGATGATTCTCCTGGCGCGTAATATCCAGGGTGTTCGGGTCGGCAAAGGCCCCTTCGTCGCGGTTAGCCGCGGCCAGCGAGAGCAGCACCAGGTCGCCGCGGCGGATCAGTTTGCCGCCTAAGTCCACATCTTCGCGGGCCCAGGCGTCCGTTGAAAGCATCAGCGGGCTGCGATAGCGCAGAAACTCCTCCACCGCCGTTTTGATCAGCTCGGGACGCTGTTTGAGCAAGGCCATCTGATCGGGGTGCATCAACAAAGCCAGTATGCTATTGCTGATTAGTGTGCCCGTCGTCTGATACCCGGCGACGATCAGCAGGAAGATCATCGACACCAGCTCCCTTTCCGAGAGCCGGTCGCCTTCGGTCTCCGCTTGGATCAACCGGCTCACAAGGTCCTCTGCGGGAGTCCGGCGCTTGTGCGCAATCAAGGCCAGCAAATAGGTATCATAAGCCTGGAACTGTGGACCAGCTTGTTGAAACGCCAGCGGGTCGTCGAGCGCGTCAATGATCACACTGGTCCATCGATGCAAATTCGGACGGTCCTCAGTCGGCATGCCCAACATCTCCAGAATGACCGTAAGAGGGAGGGGGAACGCAAAGTCTTCGATGAGATCCATGCTGCCCTTTCCCTCGACCGCGTCGATCAGTTCATTGGTGATCTCCTGAATGCGACCGCGCCACTGCTCTACCTGGCGAGGCGTGAAAGCAAGGTTGACTAGCGAGCGCAGGCGCGTATGATCGGGCGGATCAAATTTACCCATACCCATACTAAAGAGATTGTCTACCGCGCCAGGCGAGGCCGAACTGTGTATCCGCTCCCCAGGCGACAACAGCCTGCTTTGATCTTTGATAAAACGCTCATCATGCAGCACGGCCTCTACATCTGTATAGCGCGTAATCAGCCAGGTACTTTGCCCATCGGACGAACTGAGCATGTGAACTGGGTCATAGGCACACAACCGGGCAAAGGCAGGATAGGGATTAGCCTTAAAAGCTGATGAAGCGAGATCGAGTGCAGGTGCTTGAGATGAAGTGAGATCGGATTCCGTTGCTTGGCTCATAGTCTGCTCCTTATACTAACCTGCCTTTGCTCATATGCACAAGACTTTTCCCTTATTCTAGATGATTTTTTGATTTTTCTCTTCTTTGATTTTGCTTCTTTTTACGAGCGTATCCGAGAAGTCTTCTCAAAGGGCTTTCTGGCTCATGTGTACATCGGCCTCTGAAGCCGACACTCTGTATGCGCAGGAAATGGAGCAATCTCGAAGAAGCACTCTCTACGCAAACACACTATACTTTGTCACTGTGGAGAACAGGTGAGACTGCTCTTCCTAAGATATACAGCGACATTGAGTTGCCTTATTCAACAATGAAAGAGAGGTTGTATCAACATGAGCACCAACACATCAGATCATGTGTACGAGATCATTGTGCGCACTTCCCCGGAAAGCGTCTGGAAAGCGCTCACCGATAGTGAAGAAACCCAGAAGTATTACTTTCATACCCGAGTGGAGTCCGACTGGACAGTTGGCTCTCCCTACCGCGGCTACGATCAGCAGGGCGGCGTTTCCTCCGAAGGCGAAATTGTGGAGATCGAGCCGCAGAGCCACCTCAAAACGACCTTCAAGCCCATGTGGATTCCTACCAATGGCAGCGAGCCTTCGACCGTGAGCTGGGATCTGCAGCCGCTGGGCCCCACTACACTGCTGAAGCTGACCCACGCGGGGATAGATAATGCCACCTTTGAGGCCGCGCAGATGGGGGCCGGGTGGGTCTATGTCCTCTCCAGCCTCAAGAGCCTGCTCGAAACCGACGAGGCGCTGCCCGACATCTTTGGCTAATCTCTCCCATCTGATAGTCCTTTCGTTCACGCTGCCAGGGCCCATGCTTCTTTGGGACTGGCACGTCTCCGAGGTTTACCGAGCCACACAACACCAGGTGTTTGACTTGTATAGCAGGATGGGGAGAGCCCACCCTGAAAGGAGAGTATGATGCTGGAACATGTCGGCGTATCACTCCTCAATACTGGGGATCTGTCTATGGAGGAGATTGTTCAGTATGCCCAGGAAGCCGAATCGCTTGGATACGAAGGCTTCTGGGTAGGGGAAGGAGATGGGAAAGAAAGTTTTGCCGCCCTTGCTGCTGTTGCACTGAATACAAAGACTATTAGCCTGGGTACAGGCGATGTCAACTTCTATTCTCGCACCCCCACCCTGCTAGCAATGGGAGCATCTACGATCTCGCGACTTAGCGGAGGTCGCTTCATCCATTATGGTATTGGGACAGGGGGCGGTAGCTGGATGGAGGCCGCGCATGGCATCCCTCTTGACCGCCCCCTCCAGCGAGCTAGGGAGATGGTCGATATTCTTCGTGGAATACTGACTCCTCAAAGTGATGAAAAGCTGGCGACCCCTATCACCGACCTGCCCAGCGATGCTGTCGTGAGAGGGGGGCAGACTCGGCGCTTCTCTTATCAGGGCAAAATATACCGCCTGTATCAGTTTCGTCTCCGTGAAGGCCCTCTAGAGACGCCACCGCGGATCTATCTCTCGGCATTAGGACCGAAAATGATCGCATTAGCTGCTCGTATAGCGGATGGAGTTGTGTCCAATGGTCTCTCAGAGGCATCTTACTACCGGTATCGAGAAATCTTTGAGCGAGAGGCACAGGCTATTGGGCGCGACCCTGACGATATCAAGCTCTATACGTTAACGATGACGACTGCTGACGAGAGTGGTGAGTCATTAGACGCCTTGAGAACGTGCCTGACCTACTTCTTTGGGGCTCCCCATTTTTATCCTGTGATGGAGGCGTCCGGCTATGGGCCAGCGGTGCGAGAGCTATGCGAGGTCTGGCGCAACAAAGGTATCCTTGCCGCGAGCCGCCTTGTGACAGACGATATGATGGAGAAGTTTGCCGTCGTGGGGTCGCCGGAACAGCGACGCCAGAAAATGCGCTGGATGCTGGATCGCGATGTGTATCCCATCCTGTATCCTGTCTGCCGCCAGGGGCATGTCAAAGAGGATTCTTTCAACACTATGCGATCCGTTGCCCAGTACCTGAAAGAAGAAGCAGTTCACTCTTCTGCTCCTGAAAGGATCGTTGTATAGATTATCCACATAGTTAGCTAAAACCATCGCCAGATAGTGCATTTGGCCAGGTCTCGGCGTTCACCTGCGTCCGTTGAAGTCTCTAGAGTTTTGGCGTGGCCCCAGAGACTCAACTGGACGGGGGTTGGACGACGGCCAACCCGTATGTTTGCTTCCATTCATCATGCTGCTGCATGAGGAGGGTTTCATGCTCGATTCCATCATAGACGTGGCATCTATTCGCCAGGAGCTGCCGAGTGTTACAGCCCATATCTATATGAATACAGCCTCCTTCGGGCCTCTGCTTCGCTGTGTGCCCCAGGCTATGGACGCATGGCTTCAAAAAGAGTGTTTCGAGGGACGTTTGGGCATGTCGACTTATGAATCCATGGGAAAGCTGTATGCTGAAGCGCGCAGTTATATAGCGCGCCTCCTGAATGCCGATATTGATGAGATTGCTCTGACAGGGAATACAGGAGAGGGACTCAATATCATCTGTCAAGGTCTCAAATGGCAGCCAGGAGATGAGGTGATAATTACAGACCACGAGCATATCAGTTTGGTCGTCCTGCTTCATTATATTCGTGATCGCTATGGTATTACCATACGCGTTGCCGAACTGGGGCCAGGATTAGAGCAGCCAGCGGAGGAGGCTATTGCGAGGCTGATCACACCTTGCACTCGTTTGATCGTTCTCTCTCACGTTTCCTTCATGACTGGCGCGATCCCAAATGTGCGCGCCGTAGCCGAACTGGCGCATCAATCTGATATTCTGGTACTGGTGGATGGAGCACAGTCGGCAGGCGTTATTCCAATAGATGTCAAAGCGTTGGGAATCGATTTCTATGCTTTCCCGATGCAGAAGTGGCTGTGCGGACCAGATGGTACCGGTGCGCTCTATGTCCGGCGCGAGGTACTTGAGCAGGTGCAACTAACCTATGTCGGCGGCTGGTTCTCGCTGACATACCAGGGATTGAGAGAGTGGACCTTCCATAACTCTGCTCAGCGCTTTGAACTGGGGGGGCGGCAAACAGCGGCAGTTGCAGGGCAGATCGCCAGCCTGCGCTGGCTGGAAGAAACTGCCACATATCAGTGGGTTTTTGAACGCATCTCATTCTTGAACCGCTATGTCTACGATGTAATTAAAGATATTGCAGGTATTAAGGTTCTCACTCCTTATCCAGGCGCAAGCGGATTGATTACTTTTACCCTCGACGGCCATAGTGTGGGGCCCATTGTGCCATGGCTCCAGCGCGAGCAAGATATCTACGTCCGCGCTATTTTTGAACACAACGCGCTGCGCGTCTCGGCTGGCTTTTATAACACGGAGGAAGAGATAGACCGCCTGGCTCAGGCACTGCGCAAGTGGCAGCATACCTGAGGAGAACGTCGATGGAACCCCCTGGTCGCTTCACAAGATGAATGAGGCCAGGATGAGTTGAAATGTACTTGAAGAAAACAAAAGGAGGAATCCATGATTACCCGCGCGTATAGGCAAGTCGTTACCCTTCATTCCGTGTCGTTCTACTTTCTCCTGCTGACCTGTTTCATCTCCTCAGCGCTGATTTCTACCGCCTTCCTTGGCTGGAAACTTTGGCAAGTTGGCCTGATCATCGTCATAGCCTGGTGCCCCCTCATATGCTCCATACTGAGGTCGGTCTACCGACAATTTACCTGGCTGGCGCTCTTCTTCGTTCTCGTGGTAACACAGAGCGTACACTTCATCGAACATGCTGCACAAATGGTGCAGATCCACCTCCTGGGCCTGCATGGGCCGCAGGCCAGTGGCATCTTTGGCATGCTGAACACCGAATGGGTTCACTTCCTCTGGAACTCCTGGGTTCTGATCTTGTCTACCTTTCTGATGTTTTTCTTCCGCAAAAATGCCTGGCTGTGGATGTTATTCATCTTTGCCATCTGGCACGAGATTGAACATATCTATATTATGTCCGTTTACCTCAGAACGCATATCGAGGGAACACCAGGCCTGATCTCGCGTGGAGGAGCCATCGGAGGAGGATTACCTCTTAATCGTCCAGATGTCCACTTCCTCTACGCAGTGATTGAAGAAACGCTCCTTCTACTTGCCTACTATCATGAGATCAAGACTATCCAGCTTGACACGCAAAAGATCTCGCTGGCAAGCCGTACGTTCTGCTGAATGATGTGGCCCTCAATGAAACTTATCATTCTGCGCTGCGAAGGCGGAGATCTAGTCTACCGGCAAGTTTGTTCCAGAAACTGTGATACAATAGGATAAGCAAACATCCCACACGAGATCGCATGATTGGTCCGAAGGTAAGAATATAGTTCTTTCGAGTAGTCCATATCTCGACAATCATCCTGTCTTTAAGCCGATAGGTAGCCGACACTTCTGCAGAAACAACGGGTTTCCCTTTGTAAAGGGCTTTCCATCTCCCATATGGCGTAATCGTTTGGTCCGGGTTGACGACCAATCTATCCAGTGTCAAATCCAACTCAGACACCCTGCCGCGCGATCTTATAAAACTAACCCATCTCGCCCAGACATTGATGCCTTGAAATGTGTAGTTATCCATGTGACTGATAACGTCCTGGGCGATAATCTCTACACCTGATGAAATGTCCGCCTTGCCAGCAAATATGGTAAGAAGACGCTCGACGACCGCTTTGTTCTGCTCTTCCATGTTTCACCTCGGTATTTAGTTTGACGCCATAGCGATGGTTGTGTACCGAAAAGCTGCATCGACTCATCCAGGAGAGACGCAATATATGGGCTTGCAGTAATCGCTTCGGAAGCCGGTTCTCGAGAAGAAGTGTATCTGATAGCCTCATCATTCACTAAAAGTGACCAAGAGTCCCTTGACGAGGAGTCTTCCGACTATGCCCCCTACCAGCGCAGTGATCCATCCCACCAAGATCAGACTATAGATGG
>WNFH01004476.1_pt1 | contig 11496 bp, 9 predicted proteins | sample 5400411 | NCBI WGS metagenome assembly WNFH01 (sample SAMN13153347, study PRJNA577476) | soil metagenome | isolation source: 200 cm saprolite under Douglas fir tree site 2 hole 3 | place: USA:California | collected 2015-04-18
ACCTGACCAGATCGCTGGCGCAGGAAATCCAGCTGTTCGAATCCAACCTGACGCAACAGCTCCTCAGCGAGCGCCAGATTCTCGCGCTCACGGGGCTCATCGACAACGTCGAAGATCCGTCGGCGGAACCCAAGGTCACGCGCCTGCTGGAGGAATTTGTCTCTAGCAATCGCAGTACGTTTATTTACCTGACGGCCGTCGGGAAATCCGGAAAAGGCACGAGCGCGTCGCAGGGAAATTTCCGCGCCGAGCAGGATCCATTCGTGGCGAGAGCGTTGCAGCGCGCGTTCGTTACCTGCCTGCAGTCGCAGCAGTTGCAGGTGGTCAAGTTTCGCAGCGATCCTCTGGCACTGGCGCCGGAAAACCGGCCCGCTTTTGTCGTCGCAGTACCTCTCGAAGACGTCAACCGCAACTTCACAGGAATGCTAGCCGCGGTCGTCTCCCTGGACGCCATCGTTCACCGCTTGCAGGAAGCCAGCGTGCGGGGACGTACCGTTTTTCTGGTGGATCACAACGGCCACCTGGTGGCGCACTGGGACACAAAAAACTTTGTTCCTGGCGCGGACGTCAGCAGCAATTCACTGGTCGCGAGAGTGAAAGCGCTGCCGCAGGAACTTCGCAACACGGAGACGGTGAGCTTTACCGAAACCAACAAGAAACACCCGATTGAGATGATCGGAACCTACAGCACTTTTCCTGAAGTGAATTGGGCCGTCATCGCGCAGAGAAGCCTCGAGCAGGCGCAAACGGACACCGGAGTGACTGAACTCAACCGGCAGGCGCTGGCGTTCGTCAGCGTGGTCATTCTTGCTGCCATTCTCGTTGGATATTTCTTCGCCGTGGGCATCAGCGGACCCATTCGCGGGTTGGCGGCCTCCACGCGCGCTATTAGCCGCGGCGAATTTCACCAGCGCTCTCCCGTGCGCGGCGCTTCGGAAATTAGCGAGCTCGCTGAGAACTTCAACAAGATGGCTGGCGACATCGAGGAGTACATCGAGCGCCTGAAGGAAGCCGCCGAAGAAAACCGCGAACTTTTTATCGGATCGATCCGCATGCTTGCTGCGGCCATCGACGAAAAGGATCCCTACACGCGCGGTCACTCCGGCCGTGTGGCGAAGTATTCGACGCTGATCGGCCAAGAGCTGGGACTCTCCACGGAAGAATTGGACAAACTGCGCATTGCGGCTTTGTTGCACGACGTGGGAAAAATCGGTGTCGAAGACCGCGTGCTGAAAAAGCCTGGCTCGCTGACGCCCGAGGAATTCGGATTAATGAAGCAGCACACCGTGAAAGGCGCGAACATCATGCGCCCGGTTTCGCAGTTGAAGGAAATGCTCCCGGGCATCGAGTTGCACCACGAGCATATGGACGGCCGCGGTTATCCGTACGGACTCCAGGGCCCGCAGATTCCGCTCATGGCACGCATCATCGGCGTGGCCGATACTCTCGATGCCATGACCACCAACCGGCCCTATCAAACGGCCATGGAATTGGACTACGCCATGAACCGCATCCGGGCCCTGACCGGTTCAAAATTTGATGCCGTGGTTGTCACCGCTCTCGAAGCCGCCGTCAACGCTGGAAAGCCTACCGATTTCATGGGGGCACACGGAAAGGCTTCGAAATGCTGTCGGAACAACCACGATTCAAATTAAACGCTTTGAGACGAAGAAATGAACTTCTTTGCAGGATAGACATGTGGGGATTCGTGAGTGTCATGCTTGCCCTGCTTTTCCTGCTCATGCCCAACACGGCGTCCTACCATACCGCATCGAGAAATTCCGTCGATTTGGCAGTGAGTTACAACGCTATCTCGATGCCAGGTGCGCTGAGAGAAGATGCAATGTGCATCAACATCCAATCCGACGGCACTATCTATTTTGGATACCACCGCATTTGGCGTGCCGAACTTCCAGATTTGATCCGAGAGGGGCTAAGAAATGGCACGGAAAAAAAGGTGTACATTTCAGCCGATGCCCGCGGCAGATATGGGAGGGTCATCGAGGTGTTGGATGAAGTACGCCTCGCTGGTGTGGAAAAAGTCGGCTTCCGCACTTGGCAGCACCTGTAAGAGATTTCCCCTTCCGCCCGACATCCGGACCTTGCATCAGGTGCATCTGCTACAATTTCAGGTTGCCGCGACTGTTGTGCGCGTAGCCTTATGATTTCACTTTTTGGGAAGAATGAACCGGAGCCGACGCTACTCGAGCGGTTGAAGAACTCCGTCAGCAAAACCAAGGCGGCGCTCTCCGAAACCGTTGATACGATTTTTCTCGGCGAGCGCAAGATCGATCCTTCCATTCTGAAGGATCTGGAGACAGCGCTGCTCTCCGCCGACCTGGGCGTGAAGCCGACGCGAGAGATTCTGGATGCGGTGCGCGAAAAAATGGACCGCAACGCGCTCGCCGATTCCGCGCAGCTCAAGCGCGAAATCAAGTCGCACATCATTCGCATTTTGAATGCGCCCGTGAAACCGGATCTGGCAACCGCCAGCGGAATCTCCGCTTCACCGAATGGCGCTGGCACACGGGTGATTTTCATCGTTGGCGTCAATGGTGCGGGCAAGACCACCAGTATCGGGAAACTCGCCAACCGGCTTCGCCAGGAAGGCCGCAGCGTGGTGCTCTGCGCCGCGGACACGTTTCGCGCCGCCGCGGTCGAGCAATTGGAAATCTGGGCACAGCGCAATGGCATCGAAGTCATCAAGCAGAAATCCGGTGCCGACCCCGCGGCGGTTGTTTACGACGCTGTCGCCGCCGCCAAAGCACGCTCCTCCGACGTCGTCATCGTGGATACGGCCGGCCGCTTGCATACGAAATCCAATCTGATGGCTGAGCTCGAAAAAATGAAGCGCACCGCCGCGAAAGTAATTCCCGGCGCGCCGCACGATGTTCTGCTGGTCCTCGACGCCACGACGGGACAGAACGGTCTCGCACAAGCGCGCGAATTCACTTCCACCGTCGGCGTTACGGGAATCATCCTGACGAAACTGGACGGCACGGCCAAGGGCGGTATCGTTGTCGCGATCTCGCGCGAGCTTGGCCTGCCCATTCGCTTTGTGGGCACCGGCGAGCAGATCAACGACATGGTTCCCTTTGACGCGGAAACGTACGCCAACTCCCTCTTCGACTAACCGTGGACGGACACACCATTCGCTTCATGCAACACGCGCTGGAGCTAGCGCGCAAAGGCAGCGGCCTCGCCAGCCCCAATCCCATGGTGGGTTGCGTCATCGTGCGCGAAGGCCAGATCGTCGGCGAAGGTTTTCATCAGTACGAATGGCGCGACCACGCGGAAATCGTCGCCCTGAAAACGGCGGGTGAAAAAGCGCGCGGCGCAACAATCTACGTGACGCTCGAACCGTGCAATCACACTGGGCGCACCGGACCCTGCACTGAAGTGATCATCGCCGCAGGCGTTCAACGCGTCGTCGCGGCCATGGACGATCCAAATCCCGTTAATTCCGGCCGCGGCTTCGAACGCCTGCGCGCGGCAGGCATTGAAATTTTCACCGGTGTTTGCGAAGAAGAAGCGCGCCGCCTCAACGAGCCGTTCGCCTGCTGGGTTCGAACGAAGAAGCCATTCGTCATGCTAAAGTCTGCGATGACCCTCGATGGCCAGCTCGCGCTCCCGCAACAAACTAAAAAACCCGGCAGGCATGAACAGCGCGATTGGATTTCCTCGGAAGAGTCCCGCACGGAAGTGCATCGCATGCGCCATGCGTCAGATGCACTGCTCACTGGAATCGGCACGATTCTCTCCGATGATCCGCTGCTTACCGATCGCAGCGGGCTTCCTCGCCGCAAGCGACTCCTGCGCGTGGTTCTCGATTCAAAGCTGTGCCTTTCGCCGAAATCCCGCATCGTAAAAACGTCAGATAAAGATCTGCTCGTATTCACCGCTCTTCCAGCGACTTCCGCAAAAGCGCGCAAATTGCAAGCCAGCGACGTCGAAGTTATTCACGCGAAGACAAGACATGGCCACATCGATTTATCCTTAGTGCTCGCTGAACTCGGCCGCCGCGATATCCTCAGCGTCCTCCTGGAAGCCGGCCCGACGCTGAATGGCGCGGCACTCGCCGCCGGCATCGTCCATAAACTGTTTCTCTTTTACGCTCCAAGAATTTCTGGCGAAAGTCGCGTCCCCATTGCGCTAGCCCCGAAGCTGAGTCTTCCTCCGCTGTGTAACGTGCGCACGCAGCAGTTCGGCCCCGACATCGCTGTCGAAGCTTATCTTCAGGACGTGTACAAGAAATAGATCGCGTTACTCGCCGACGCGAAGGACCGCTGCGCCGGAGATGGCATCGTTTTTCAGCGCATTGAGCGCGCGGTTGGCTTCTCTGAGTGGAAAGATCTGCACGTGAGTGCGAATCGGAATCTCGGCAGCAACGCGCAGGAAGTCCTCGCCGTCCTTCCGCGTATTGTTTGCCACGCTGCGGATCACACGCTCCTGATACAACAAATCGTAGTTGAATGATGGGATCGGGCTCATGTGGATGCCGCCGAGAACCAGCACGCCGCCTTTTTTGAGTGCCTTAAGTGCAGCGGGAACAATCTCACCGGCCGGCGCAAAGACAATGGCCGCGTCAAGTTTCTGGGGTGGTGCATCGAACGTTCCGCCGGCCCACGCCGCGCCCAACTCCAGCGCGAGTTTTTGGTGACGCACATCGCGCGTGCAAGCAAACACTTCGACTCCCCAGTGCCGTGCCACCTGAATCGCCACGTGCGCCGCTGCGCCAAAGCCATAAATGCCCAGGCGCCCGCCCGATTTAATGCCGGAGAGCCGCAGCGAGCGGAACCCGATGATTCCAGCACAAAGCAGCGGCGCGGCCTGTTCATCGGGAAATCCCTCTGGAATCGCGTAGATAAAATCTTGAGGCGCAACGATGTATTCCGCGTAACCGCCATCCACACTGTAGCCTGTGAACATCGGATTGTCGCAGAGATTTTCCGCGCCGGAGCGGCAGTATTCACAAGTCCCATCCGTCTGATGCAGCCAGGCAATCCCAACCCGCGCGCCAATTGCGAACCGTTGCGCGCCCTCTCCGTGTTTTTCTATGACTCCGACAACCTGATGCCCGGGAATCACTGGTGATTTGCGCGGTGGCAATTCTCCTTCGATGACGTGCAAGTCCGTTCTGCACACGCCACATGTGCGCACACGCACCAGCACTTCGCTGCTCTTCGGCTGCGGCATCGCAACGTCAGCATATTCCAGTGGATTCGATTCAATTGCGGCCGGCGCGCGCAGCAAGCATGCTTTCATCGTAAGACCTTGGCGTTTCCCCGCCCATGCGACAGTGCATAGTCTAGTGCGTTCTACCTTCGGCACGAAATACTGTACACTCGGATTCGAGAATCATCAGAATCATTATGTTTACAGGAATTATTGAGCACACCGGCACGATCGAAGCACTCGACCTGAAAGACGACGGCGGGCGCGTCACCATCCACGCGCCGTCCGTTGCGCCGTCGCTCGCTGTTTCAAACAGCATCGCCGTAAACGGTTGCTGTTTGACCATTGTCGATCTTCGCAATTCGCGGCTCTCCGCGGATTTATCCGGTGAAACCATCCACAAAACTTCCTTCGGCGCAAACAGCGGCGAGCTGAAAAAAGGTGCGCGCGTTAATCTCGAGCAGCCGCTCACTGCGGGCAAGGAATTCGGCGGGCACTTCGTCCTCGGCCACGTGGACACCATCGGTCGCGTAACGCATCTCACTCCCGAAGGAGAGAACTGGTGGTTCGCAGTGCAAGTGCCCGCGGATTTCGTTCGGTACGTCGTGCCAAAAGGCTCCATCACCATTGACGGCATCAGCCTCACCGTGGCCCGCTGGCAAAACAACATCGCAGAAGTCGCGGTGATTCCCTACACCTACGAACACACCAACATCCGCGACCGCAAGCCCGGCGACGCCGTCAACCTCGAAGGCGACATTTTGGGAAAATACGTGGAGCGCTATCTAGAAGCGCGCAAAGACTCAGCCTCGAGCAATCTGACGATCGAGCAACTCGTCGATCAGGGTTTCTAGCCAAATGATTCGCGCGCCTTGGCGCGTACCCCGCGGAAGTACAGCCCCAGCCCAAGTGCAATCGCCGCCAGAGTTCCACCGACAAGCCTCAATTCGAATCCGAGCTTGTCCGCTGAATCGCCCGGCGGTATGAGCGACACAACTATTCCGATCAATACAATCACAAATCCGAGAATGCTGATGATCCAGACGCCGGCTTTGCCTCCCGGAATAAGTACGGCATTTTTGTTCTCCGTGCGGTCACTTCGTCCAAACAGCTTGATCGCCGCCGCAAACATGTACAAAAATGGAATAAAATACAGAATGATCGCCGCATCGATTAAAATCTGATAAGCCGCCTGAACCGTTGGGCTATTAATTTGGCTCAAGAATAGAATCAATCCGGAAACAACAGCCTGCACGATAATTGATACGTACGGCGTCCTCCACCGCGGATGAATTCTCCCGAATGCCTCGGGAAGATAGCGGTCAATGCCGACCACAAAAGGAACGCGCGCAATTCCCGCGACGGTGCTGCCCACTCCCCCGGCGTTTCCCACGGTGACCAACAGCGCCGCGATGACTCCCAAGAATCCTATCTTCAGCGCGATCGAGCCCACCGTAATGGCATTGAAAACGCCGCTCGTCGTGGAGACATCGGCCGGGAGAACAAGAGCCATTACCGCCATCGTCCCGACGATATACATCGCAGCGATAAGCGCTCCCGCGGCAAACACGGCGCGAGGCAGCGTCCGCTGCGGATCGCGCACTTCCTGACTCATGGCTGAAACGAGCTCGAGCCCAGTGAACGCAAAAGCGATCTGCGACCAGAAATTCACGGTATCCCAATTCCAAACGGGCAAAACGTTTGTCCATGTTAGGTGCGTGACCGAACCCTGCCGCAGCCACAAAAAACCTCCCAGGGCCACTAGCATAAGCAGCGGAGCGTATGTCGAGACGCCCCCGGCATTCTGCAGCCATTTCCCAATGTTCAGGCCGATGATGTTCAAGGCGACCGCAACGAGCAGGTATCCGAGAGAAACAAGCAGAAGAAACTGGCGGTTGTGCTCCAAGCTCGCACCGCCTTCGCCGATAATGTAGGCGCTCATCGCCGCGCTGGCCAGTAGCAAGCCCGGAAAATAAAAGACTGTGTAGATCCAATAAGTCCAGCCCGCGACGAACCCGTGGAAATCACCAAAGGCTTCCTTGGTCCAGATGTACAAACCGCCTTCACAAGGGAACCGCGAAGACAGTTCGTTGATCACGAGGGCCGAGGGAATGAAGAAAAACACCGCGGCGATGACCCACAAGCTGATGGAGGAAGGACCGCTATGCGCCGCCGCCGCAATCCAGCGCGGCCCAAGCACCGTTGCGATGTTGAAGAGCAGGACGTCCCAGAAACCCATCTCCCTGCACAACTGTTTGATGGGATCGGCAGAGCCGTTTGCCGCCTGGCTCACAGAGTCACGTCCAGCGCGGGAATCAATTCATCCTGCATGCGGAAATTTTTCAGGAACGGATCGCTCGAATTTTCAAAACCTTCCCACGGTCCAAAAAAGGTGACTCGGCCTTCTTGGAGAAAAACGACCACATCAGCAAGCTTCTTGGCCAGATGCGTGTCGTGAGTCACGACGATGGATGTCTTTTGAAACGCTTTCTTAAGCCGCAGGATCAGATCGCCCATGTGCCCCGCCATGATCGGGTCCACCATCGTTGTCGGCTCGTCGAACAAGATCGCCTCGGGATTCTGCGCCAGCGCGCGCCCGATGGCCACCGCGCGCTTCATCCCGGTGGAAAGTTCGCTCGGTATTTTGTCGAACACGCTCTCCAGCTCAAGCATATTCGCGATCTTAATCACGTACTCGTTAACGTCCTCCGCAGTCAGGCCCGGCTGCCCTTCCAGCGGGAAGGCCATGTTCTCGCCAACCGTGAGCGAGTCGAAGAGCGCGCCAGACTGAAAAACCATGGTCACCTTGCGCCGCACTTCTTCGAAGTCCGGCTCCTTGAAATGCGTGACGTCTTCACCATCAATGATAATCTGCCCCGAATCCGGTTTCAGGAAACCCAGGATGTGCTTCAGCGACACGGACTTGCCCACGCCGCTGCGCCCCATGATCACGCAAGTCTCTCCGCGCTTCACCGTGAAGCTGACGTGATCAAGCACCAGACGCTCGTCAAAGCTCTTGCACACGGCGCGAAACTCGAAATAGTTAATGGACTTCTCTTCGCTCACTTTCGCTCCGCTTCCAGTATCCGCCGCGCTTCCTCGTAATCTGCCGCCGTATTCATGTTCCAGAACATTCGCCCTGCGCTATCAAATCGTTTCCAGTCCGCCTCGTCAAGAACTTCCGTGCTCACGTGTTGCAATCCATCGGTCACTTTGCGCACGCCGGTTTCAAACGCCGCGCGCAGCGCCCCCGCCGCATCCGTCCTGTAACAAGCACACAACGGTTCTGGTCCGCCCGGCGAGTGTGGTAGCAGGACCTGTGCATTGCTCTTCGCCGCCCGTTCACCCAGAAACCGCAGCCAATCCGCCGTTAAAAACGGCATGTCGCAGCTCACAATCAGGTTCCATTCGCAATCGGCAGGACTCTTGGCTGCATCTTCGAGCGCGGTGATGATTCCGCCGAGCGGTCCTTCCCCTGGCCAACGGTCCTGAATGATTTCTGCTCCGAATGCGGCGTACTTGCTCGACACCGAAACTATTTTCACTTCGTTCGTGACGCCTCGCAGCAGTTCGATCATGCGCTCCAGCATCGGCGTCCCGCCGACTTCCACGAGCGCTTTGTCCCTCCCAAATCGCGTGCTACCTCCGCCAGCCAGCACATACCCCGCAATGGAGGACGTTGTGGTCGATTCACGAGTCACCAATCACTCCTCTTCCAATGGTTCCCTGCCCGGCCGCCGGATACCCAGCTCGCGCAGTTTCTCCTGCAGGCTCTGCCGGTGTAGCCCGATCGTCGCCGCAGTTCGCGAGACGTTCCAACGATGCTCCGCGAGTTGTCTGCTCAGGTAGGCCACTTCAAATTTCCGTTTGGCCTCACGAAAATCCCGTTCGCCAATTCCGTTGTCGTTCTCGTCTCCACGGTGTTTGAGGGAGATTGCCTCGCCGTGCACCACCTCGCCAGGCAAATCCTCAACGCCGATTTCTTCGCCGCGCGAGAGCACCACGCTCCGTTCCAGCGCGTTTTTCAGCTCCCGCACATTGCCGGGCCAATCGTATTTTTCGATGGCCGCCATCGCTTCACGCTTCAGCCGCGCCGTCCGCCCCAGCCTTGCTCCGTGCATTTGCAGAAATGTATCCGCGAGCAGAGCAATGTCTTCTTTGTGAGCGCGCAACGGCGGCAGGTCAATGGTCACCACGCGAAGCCGGTAGAACAAATCCTCGCGAAACTTCGCATCCCGAATGGCTGCCTGAAGATTGCGGTGCGTCGCGCTGATCACTCGCACATCCACGGTAATCGACTGCGTTCCGCCGAGCCGTTCGATGGTCCGATTCTCGAGCACACGCAACACCTTGGCCTGTGTCACCGGATTCATATCGCCAATTTCGTCCAGGAAAATCGTGCCGCTCGAGGCCAGCTCGAATTTCCCTTTTTTCTGTTGCGCCGCGCCGGTAAACGCGCCGCGTTCGTAACCAAATAATTCCGACTCGATCAGCGTTTCCGGGAGCGCGGCGCAATTCACCGCAACATAAGCTTTGGCATTGCGCGGCGAGCGCGCGTGAATTTCCTGTGCCAGCAAGTCCTTTCCCGTGCCGCTCTCGCCCAGGATCAGCACCGTCGAATCCGTCGGTGCCACGCGGTCCGCCATCTCGAATGCGCGGCGCATTTCCGCCGAGCGTCCGATCATCTGGCCAAACTGCCCTTCGGTCGTCAAACGTCGCTTGAGCGCATCATTTTCCTTTTCAAGCGATGCCAGCTTCAACAGATTTGCCACGCGCTGGCGCAGCTCTTCCAGCTCGAAGCCCTTCACCAAGTAGTCCGCTGCGCCAAGCTGCAGCGCTTCGACTGCTATTTTCGCCGTGTCCAGCGCCGACACCATCAGCACCGGCACTTCGCTCCCCTGCTCGCGCATCCACTTCAAGAAAGACAAACCGTCCTGGCCCGGCAGCACCACGTCCAGCACCACCAGGTCCGGCTGCTCGCGAGGAAGCGCTTCCCGCGCCGCTTCAGCTGAATCCGCCTCTGCGATCCGATACTTCGCTTCGAGCGCACGCCGCAGTCCGTATCTCGCCGCGGGTTCGTCATCCACGATCAAAATTGTCTTCATCGCGTTTCTTCTCCAAGAGGAAGCCATACCAGGAACCGCGTCCCCCTCCCATTTTTCACCGGGCTCTCGAATTCGAGCTTGCCGCCAGCATCCGATGCGCGACGGGCCACGATCGCCAATCCCAGGCCCGTCCCCTGTGTTTTTGTCGTGAAAAACGGCTGAGCTATTTTTTCTCGATGCTCCGAAGGAATTCCCGCCCCGTCATCTTCCACGGTGACCAAGCCGTTGCCGTCTTTCCGCGAAACTCCTACATACACGTGCCCGCCTCGTGGCGCCGCGTCCAACGCGTTCACCACCAGGTTGGTAAGAATGTCGTTCAGTGCCTCTGTGCTGATGGCAACAGCCAACGCGGTGGCCGCCGGCTGATGTTCCAGCGCGACGCCTTTGCGCTGCGCTTCGGGACGCAAAACGCCCACGACTTCCCGCGCTACTTCGCACGCATTGCATTTCGCGGGACTCCCCTCTCCAAGCACCGCCGGCCGGCTGAATTGCAGCAACTGATTCAGCTTCGCGGAAAGCCGCCCGATCTCCTCGAGAATCATTTTCGTTTCCGCCCGCATGGACTCCGGCATTTCCGGATTTTCCAATTGCACCTGCAAGATCGTCTTCATCGATCCCAGCGGATTCTTTAAGTTGTGCGAAATGCTCGCCGCCATCTGCCCAAGTGCCGCCAATCGTTCGTGCTCCGCCAATTCCCTTTCCAATTGCAGCTTTTCCTCGATCAACCGGCACAAATCCAGCGCCCCCGGTAACTGTTCGCACAAAAACTCCAGCGCCGCGCGGGTTTCTCCGGAGAGCATGGCCCCGTGCGGCTGCACGGACAAATCGGCGTTCAATCTGCCGGGCTGATAGACGGAGAAACCCTCTTCCCCTTCAAGGCCACGCCTTCTGGCAAAATTGAACCCGAGGTCTGGCTGGAGTACGTCCAGCCAGACCGCTTCAAACTCGAACTGGTCCTTGACGCGGCGCTCGATGAACCGGATCAGACCTCGTAAGTTACCTTGCCTCGCCTCCAGCTGAATCTCGGCCGTCAAACGCTGGACGCGGTCCATTTCTCGGTGAGCCGTCTCCTGCAAACTGCGTCCGAGTACCCGCTGGAGCGGTTCGATAAAGATCACCAGCACGAATAGCAGAATGGATGCCGAGGCTTCCGGCGGAAGAAGCGGCTCCAGCCAAGTGCCGACGCGGCGGACCAGACTCAAGTAAAGCAGCGCCA
>WNFH01003253.1_pt1 | contig 11494 bp, 11 predicted proteins | sample 5400411 | NCBI WGS metagenome assembly WNFH01 (sample SAMN13153347, study PRJNA577476) | soil metagenome | isolation source: 200 cm saprolite under Douglas fir tree site 2 hole 3 | place: USA:California | collected 2015-04-18
CCCCCGGGGCGGAGCACGCGGTGGACCTGGCGGACGGCCGCGCCGACGTTGGCGAAGTGGTGCGCCGCGATCCGGCACGTGACGGCGTCGAACGCGCCGTCGCGAAATGGGAGCGCGTCGACGTCGCCGGCGGCGAACGCGATGTTGACGACGCCGCGGCTCCGGATGAAGTCGCGGGCGACACGGAGCATGGGTTCCGTCAGGTCGAAGGCGACGACCTCGCGCGCGACGCCGGCGAGCGCAAGCGCCGTGTGGCCGCCGCCCGTCGCGACGTCGAGCGCGCGGCCCGGGCGGCACGCGCGGCCCCACGCCAGGAGGCGCTCGAGGTCGTCGCCCCCCGCGTGGCCGCCGCTCGCGACGTAGGCCGCGGCGCTCTCGCCGAACTGCGCCTGCACGCGGCGGATGTGGGCGTCGCTCATGGGGTCTTCTTGCGCTCGGCGAGGTGGCGGAAGAGAAAGTCTTCGTCCAGGGGGGAGAGATCGAAGCGGCGCGACGCCTCGTCGACGAGCTTGACGCGGTCGGCCGCGGGGTTGTCGTGGAGCTGGTCCTCGATCCACTTCACGGCCTGCTTGATCGGCGCTTCGCCCGCTGCCATTGGAGGCCCTCCCTTCGCGACGCTACGTGCCGGGGTTGTCCCGCTCGAACTTCGTCTTCCACTCCTTGTTGAGGTCCTCGACCCCCGGGATGTATTTGATGGTGGACCACGTCGCGCGCGCCGCACCGCGCATCGCGTACATGAGCGTCTCGCTGATCTCGTCGTCCGTGGCGCCGGCTTGCTTCGCAGCCGCGAAGCGTCCCGGCACTCAGGACGTGCAGCCGGCGGCCGCCATCGCGGCGAGCGCCACCAGCTGCATCGTCTTCGGATCGAGCGCGCCTTCCCGGTAGTAGAGTCCGGCGAACTCCTTCATCGGTTTCATCGACTCCTCCTTCGGTCGGGGATGGAATCACCAAGGCGATTATAGCGGACGCCACCATTGGCCGGGTGACCGGCAGGCCAATTGGCCCTTGACGTGGTTGCATTCAGGGTCAAAATGGCTGGGTGAGGTGACCACCGTGAATATCGCGCTCGACCGGGACAAGCCGATCCCGCTGGCGCGCCAGATCCAGGCGCACCTCGAGCGGCTCATCCGCGAGCGGCTGCTCACGCCGGGGATGAAGCTGCCCGCGACCCGTGAGCTGGCGCGGACGCTCGACGTGAACCGCGGAACGGTCGCCGAGGCGTACGAGGAGCTCGTGGCCGCGGGCTGGGCGCGCGCGCACGTCGGCCAGGGCACGTTCGTCGCCGAGCGCCCCGAATCCCCGGGCACCTCTCTCAGGCCTGCCTCGGACCACGCCGGCCACGCGGACCCCGCTCCAGGCGCGTCCACCCCCCTCAACTGGCCCGCGCTCCTCTCGCGGAGCGCGCAGATCATCGCCGCCGAGGACGAGCGCGCCCGCAACCTCGTGAGCGCGGCGGCGTCGAACCCGGTGGTGATCTCCTTCGCCGGCGGCATGCCCGACAGCGGGCTCTTCCCGACCGAGGCGTTTCGTCGGGTGCTGAACCAGGTCATCCGCGAGGAGGGCGCGTCGCTCCTCCAGTACTACCCGGCGGGCGGCTATCCGCCGCTGCGGCGCTACCTGTCGACCTACCTGTTGCGATTTGGTCTCGAGGCGCGACCCGAGGACATCCTGATCGTCAACGGATCGCAGCAGGGGTTCGACCTGATCGCGCGCACCCTCGTCGACGCGGGCGACTTCGTCGCGATCGAGCAGCCGACGTACCCGCGCGCGCTCCAGGTGTTCCGGTCCTTCGGCGCCCAGCTCGCGGCCGTGCCGTGGGACGCGGCGGGGCCGCGCGTGGAGGTCTTCGAGCGGCTCCTCGAGCGCCACGCGGCGAAGCTCTTCTACTGCCAGCCGAATGCCCACAACCCGACCGGCCTCACGCTGGCGCCGGAGACCGGGCGGCGGCTGCTCGAGGCGGCGGTGCGCCACCAGGTGCCGATCGTCGAGGACGGCTTCGACGGGAGCCTGTACTACGGCGCGCGGCCGGCCGTGCCGCTCAAGGCGGCCGACGCGCACGGCGTCGTGATCTACATCGGCACGTTCTCGAAGATCCTGTTCCCTGGCCTGCGCCTCGGCTGGATCGTGGGACCGCCCCCGATCCTCGAGCGCCTCCAGGCGGCCAAGCAGCTCGCCGACCTCCACACGAGCGCGCTCATCCAGGCCGCGGTCCACCGGTTCTGTGAGCGCCGGCTCCTCGACCGTCACGCGGCCCGCGTGGCGCGCGAATACGCACGGCGGCGTGCGCTTCTCCTCGCGGCCCTCGAGCGCCGCATGCCGTCCGAGGTGACGTGGACCGAACCGCAGGGCGGCTTCTCCCTCCTCCTCACACTGCCGCCCGGGCTCGACGGCGCCGAGGTCCTGCCGGCGGCGATCGAGCGAGGCGTCGCGTTCACGCCGGGCGCGCCGTTCTTCGTGGACGGCGGCGGCGGGGGCACGCTGCGCCTGTCGTTTTCGTCTGTGGCGGCGGGACGGATTGACGAGGGGGTCAAGCGGCTCGCTGAGACGATCAAGGCGACGCGCAGCCGGCACCGGCCCCGGAGCCGGTTCGAGCCCGCCGCCGTACCCGTGGTGTAGCGGGTGGACTACCCAACCGTCGGGCGCCGGAGGCCTCGAAGGCGCCCCGACGGCAACGACAAAGGAGGCATTGACATGTCGGAGCTGGACGAGCTCAGGATCGCGGACCGCAAGCACATCGGCCTCGCCGAGATGCTCAAGGGCGGGGTGATCATGGACGTGACGACGGCCGAGCAGGCGAAGATCGCTGAAGACGCCGGGGCGGCCTCGGTGATGGCGCTCGAGCGCGTGCCCGCCGATATCCGCAAGGATGGCGGCGTCGCGCGGATGGCCTCGGTGACGAAGATCAAGGAGATCCAGAAGACCGTCTCGATCCCGGTGATGGCCAAGGCGCGGATCGGCCACTTTGTCGAGGCCCAGATCCTCGAGGCGCTTGGCGTGGACTTCATCGACGAGTCCGAGGTCCTCACGCCCGCGGACGAGCACTTCCACATCGACAAGTTCGCCTTCCGCGTCCCGTTCGTCTGCGGCGCGCGCGACCTGGGCGAGGCGCTCCGGCGCATCGGCGAGGGCGCGGCGATGATCCGCACCAAGGGCGAGGCGGGCTCGGGCAACATCGTGGAGGCCGTGCGGCACATGCGCGCGATCACCTCGGGAATCCGACGCCTCACGACGCTCTCGCCCGAGGAGCTGATGACCGAGGCCAAGAACCTCGGCGCGCCCTACGAGCTGGTCCGGTGCGTGGCGCGGACCGGGAAGCTCCCGGTCCCCAACTTCTCGGCGGGTGGGATCGCGACCCCGGCGGACGCCGCGCTCATGATGCAGCTCGGCGCCGAGGCCGTCTTCGTCGGCTCCGGCATCTTCAAGTCGAGCGACCCGGCCAAGCGCGCCAGAGCGATCGTCCAGGCGACGACCCACTACAAGGACCCGGACGTGCTCGCGCGCGTGAGCGAGGAGCTCGGCGAGGCGATGGTCGGGATCGAGACGTCGAAGCTCGCCGAGAAGGACCTGCTCCAGACCCGGGGCTGGTAGCGTGCGGATCGGGGTCCTCGCCCTCCAGGGCGACTTCGCGCTGCACGCCAAGGCGCTCGCCCGCTGCGGCGTCGAGGCGGTCCTGGTCCGCAAGCCCGAGGAGCTCGAGGGCGTGGGCGGGCTCATCATCCCGGGCGGCGAGTCCACCACGCTCCTCAAGCTCATGGACGAGTGGGAGTTTGTGCCGGCGATCGAGAAGTACCACGCGGCCGGCAAGCCGATCTTCGGCACGTGCGCGGGCCTCATCGTGCTGGCGCGCGACGTCGAGAGCCCGCGCCAGTTCTCCCTGGGGCTCATCGACGTCGCCGTCGAGCGCAACGCTTACGGCCGCCAGCGCGACTCCTTCGAGGCGCTGGGCACTGCCGTCCTCGAGGGCCGGCGCATGCCGGTCACGATGGTCTTCATCCGGGCGCCGCGTATCCGCCGGGTCGGCGCCGGCGTCGAGTCGCTCGCCGAGCACGGCGGGGAGACAGTGATGGCACGGCAGGGGAGTGTGCTGGTCGCGACGTTCCACCCCGAGCTCACCGACGACACGACTGTCCACCGCTACTTTTGTGATCTGGTCCGGCGCGCGACGGCGGCCGCGTGATCGTCCACGCCTTCTACGGGGGCATCACGCGGGGCGAAGTCGGCCGGTGAAGGCGACGCTCGGGCACGGCTGAGCCGCGAGCGAGTCGGCGAGACCGGGCTACTCCGAGATCACGCGCAGGATCTCGTCGAGCGTCGTCACGCCCTCGACGACCTTCTGGAGCGCGGCCTCGCGGAGCGTCTGCATCCCGTGCTCCAGGGCGGCCCGCCTGATCTCGTCGATCGACGGAGCCTTGGCGATCAAGTCGCGCATCGTCGAGGACATCGGCATGATCTCGTAGATCGCCACGCGGCCCTTGAGTCCGGCGAAGTTGCACGTGGGGCACCCACGGCCCCGGAAGAGCGTGCACGTCCCACGCCCGGTCGGCCGGTAGCCGTAGGGCACGAGGCTGTCCTCCGAGACGTCGAACCCCTCCGGGCAATCCGGGCAGATCATCCGCACCAGGCGTTGGGCCAGGACGACGCGCAGCGACGCCGCGAGGAGGAAGGACGGGATGCCCATGTCGAGCAGGCGCGCCACCGTAGCCGCGCTGTCGTTGGTGTGGAGCGTGGACAGCACCAGATGGCCGGTGAGGGCCGCGCGCACGGCGATCTGCGCGGTCTCGACGTCGCGCATCTCGCCGACCATGATCACGTCGGGATCGGACCTCAGGAGCGAGCGGAGCGAGGTGGCGAAGGTCCGGCCGACGTCCTCGTTGACCTGGACCTGGTTGACCCCTTCGAGGCGGTACTCGACGGGATCCTCGATCGTGATGATCTTGACGGCGAGCGAGTTGAGGGTCTGCAGGGCCGCGTAGAGCGTCGTGCTCTTCCCCGAGCCCGTGGGGCCGGTGATCAGGATCAGCCCGTTCTTGGCACGAAGCGCCTCCTGCAGGCGCTCGAGGCCTGCGCCGTTAAAGCCGAGCCGGGACGGGTCGAACGTCGAGGCGTTCCGATCGAGAATCCTCAGGATGATACCCTCCCCGAAGACGGTCGGAAGGGTGGCCACGCGGAAGTCCACCGCGAGGTCGGCGCCGGACAGCTTGAAGTGCCCGTCCTGGGGCCGGCGGCGCTCGGCGATGTCGAGATCGGCCATGATCTTGATGCGCGACGTGATCGCGGGCGCGAGCCGCTTGGGTGGCGTCATGATCTGCTGGAGCACCCCGTCGATTCGGAAGCGGACCCGGAACGTGCCCTCGAAGGGCTCGAGGTGGATGTCGGAGGCGCGGCGCCGGATCGCGTCCATCAGAAGCATGTCGACGAGGCGGACGACCGGCGCCTGGTCGCTGACCGACCGCAGCTCGACGAGATCGAGCGCGGGCTCTGCCTCGCCCGAGCCGACGATCTCGAACTTGGGCAGCTTGCTCTCGGCTTCGGTCAGGACGTCGTCGAACGGCGCGGCGGGGATCCGGTACGCCCCCTCGACCGCGCGTCGGATGCGAGACGGGGGCGCGATTCCCGGGATGATGTGAAGGCTCGTGAGGAAGGCGATGTCGTCCACGGCGGCGAGGTTCGTCGGATCGGCCATGGCGACGATCAGCGAGTTGCCGCTTCGCTGCACGGGAACCAGCTCGTATTTCCGAGTGAGCTCCGCCGGCACGAGGCGGAGAATCTCGGGATCGAGGACGTCCGGGATCTCGATGATGTTGAGCTTGTACTGACGCGCGAGGAACTCGACGAGCTGGTCCTCGCTGATCGCGCCCATGCGGACGAGGATCGCGCCGAGCTTGTCCTTGCTCCGATTCTGCTCGGCCAGCGCCCTGCCGAGCTGCTCGTTCGTGATCAGCTGGTACGAGGTGAGGAGCTCGCCGAGCCGGCGACCGATCGATGCCAACGGCTGGGCGTTCGCCACCGCCGCGCCGGGGGCCTCGTCCTGGGCGGGCGATGGGACCTGCGCCGTTCTCGATTGAGGGTTCCTGATGGCGATCGCGGCGTACGAGGCGAGCGAGTGCTGCACGTACTCGTACGGCGGCCGGAACGGCACTGGCCGCCCGCGTGAATCGAGGGCGTTGATGAGCTGGAGCACGCCCAGCACGGTCCGCGCCGGGTCGTGGATCGGGATGAGGAGCACGGACACGGTCCGGTAGTTGTTGCGCTCGTCGAACGCACCGTCGAACCGGTACGGGCGCTCCGACGAGATGTGGTAGGCGTCGGGGATGTCGAGGGTCCGCCCTGTGATACCGACGAACCCGGCCAGGCTCTGCTGGCTCAGCTCGAGCGGCTCCGGCGTGAGCCGACGCTGGAGCTCCTCCTCGCCGAGCCGGCGCGCCAGGGCATCGTTCTGGACCGCGGCAAAGCGGAGGACGTTGCCTTCTCGGACGTAGATGGTGCCTGCCTCGGCCCGCGTGAACCGCCGGGCCTTCGTGAGGATGCGGTCGAGCACTGTCGACAGGCTTTCCTGGTCCGCCTGGTCCGCAGACAGGCCGCCCTCGTTGATCGGCTCGTTTACGTACGACTCGTCCTTCGAGTGCATCATGGTCCAACGTCTTCCGGCAAAGCCCATGCCACCCCGACTGAGCGGTAATTGGTTGAAAGATAAACACTGACCGATGGCGTGGCGCGGGTAAGCGGTCAGCACCTTACCAGTCCGAATGGCCACACTGGTTCCGGACCCCCCCTTGACAGTCCGGACCGGCAGATGCCATCATCGGTCTGACCAGCCGACCACAGCCCCGTGTGGTCCGACGTGGGAGGAGTGCATGGCTGCCCTGATCTCCGAGATCGTCTACCGCGGCATCTTTCAGAAAAACCTCGCCTCACGCATCGCGCGCGGCATCGTGCTCTCGGCGCGCAAGTCCGGGCGGTGGGGGATCGCCTTCGGGCGCTACGGCGACAGCCCGCAACGCAACGGCATCCCGGCCAAGGACTTCGCGATCGTTGCCGACACCAAGGAAGAGCTCGAGCAGAACATGGCGCGCTACGAGCCCAAGCACGTGGACGTGACCGTCTGCGTGGACGACACGCTGGCCAAGGGCGTCGAGTCATGGGCGTGGTACGGACTCCAGCCGATCAACCGCCTCACGGTCCCGAACGGCACGGTGCTCATGACGTCGCTCCAGAGCGGGGGCGAGCTCCTCAAGGACATCCACAGGAAGGACGCGCCCTACAAGCTCGCGCTCATCCGCGCCAAGGCCTCGTTCTCCGGTCTCTGGGTCTACAAGGAGGACCACACCGAGGTGCGGATCCTGGGCGCGCTCGCCAAGATCGCGCCGGCGTTCCTCACGCTGGACGGCGTGTGTCAGGCGATCGCCGAGATGGAGTGGGGCTCGGATCTCAAAGTCGCCTCGGCGCGCAAAGGGTACGAGCGGCTCGAAACGCTCGAGGTGAAGATCACCGAGGGCAACCCCGAGGTCCCATACTCCTTCGAGATGCCGAAGTGGTGGGAGATGCGCGAGGGCGTCACGATCCCCGCGATCCCCATCGGCAAGCCGAAGGAGGAGGGGAAGGGCTACGTGCCGGAACGGAACCCGTACTTCAAGAAGTTCACGACCCGCACGATGCGCCCGGTCGTCAACTTCGACACCTGCGTGAAGTGCACGCTGTGCTGGATCCAGTGTCCGGACTCCTGCTTCGACGTCATGCCGGACGGCACCTACGACGCGAACATGGAGGCCTGCTGTGGCTGCGGCGTCTGCGAGGCCGTCTGCCCCGTCGAGAACTGCATCACGATGGTCAACGAGTCGGTCTTCGACGACAACGCGAGCCAGTGGGAGATGTGGCGGAAGGACAAGGCCGCTTACCAAGGCTGGCTGACCGGCAAGATCGGCGACAAGAAGGCCACGGTGCGATCGCACGGCTTCCGCTTCCGCGGCCAGTACGAGCAGGAGCTCGAAGCCGACCTGGACATCGGTGGGGCGGAGATCACCGCGGGCATCCCGGGCGAGAACGCGCAACATAAGACCGTGTAGGGGGCGACCGATATGGCGGTAGCGACCAAACCGGCTCCGGCAGCGGCGCAAGACAGGGAGCTCCTGATCTCGGGCAGCGAGGCGGTGGCGGAAGCCCTCACCCTCGCCGACATCGATGTCGTGACGGCCTATCCGATCCGGCCCTACGACACCGTGATGCAAGCAATCGCGAAGAAGATCGCCAACGGCCAGCTCGTCGCCGAGTACATCGTCGCCGAGGGTGAGCACAGCCAATTCGAGATCGTCAAACACGCCTCCACGGTCGGTGCCCGCGTCTTCTGCGGGTCGTCGGGCGTGGGGTGGGCGTACGCGATGGAGTGCCTGGTCGTCACGCCGCCACTCCGCGTGCCGATGATCGCGCTCGTGGGCAACCGGGCGCTCGACGACCCGGGCGCCTTCGGCGTCGAGCACAACGACGCCCTCTTCGTTCGCGACCTCGGCTGGCTGCTCTGCTGGATCGACACGTCGCAGGAGGCGCTCGACACCACGCTGATCGCCTACCGGGTTGCCGAGGATCGGCGCGTCTTCCTGCCGCTCGCGATCTCCGCCGACGGGGCGTTCCTCACCCACTCCCAGGCGCTCACGATGGTGCCGCCGAAGGAGAAGGTCGACCGGTTCCTCCCGCGCTACGACCGCGGTGACCTGCTGCTCCACCCCGACAACCCGATCACGGTGGCGCCGCAGGCCAACGAGGACTGGGTCATCGAGATCCGCCGCCAGAACAACGAGGCGATGGGGCGCGCGGTAGGCGTGATCGAGGAGGCGTACGCCGACTTCCGCCGGATCTTTGGCCGCGGGCCCGAGAATCCGTGGTTCGAGGAGTATATGACCGCGGACGCCGAGATCATCCTGGTCGGCATGGGCACGATCTCGCTCCCGATCAAGGTCGCCATCCGTGAGATGCGGGCGAAGGGCAAGAAGGTCGGGCTGGTGAGGCTGCGTTGGTTCCGGCCCTTCCCGTGGGAGCGGCTCGTCAAGGCGCTGTCGAAGGCGCAGGCGATCGGCGTCATCGACCGCGACTACTCGTTCGGCTCGCCGTTCGGGTCGGGCGTGGTCGCCAATGAGATCCGGGCGGCGCTGTACAACGCCGAGCGGCGGCCGCCGCTGCTCTCGTTCATCTGCGGCCTGGGCGGCCGAGAGGTCACGCTCGAAGACGTCTACAAGGCCACCGAGATGTGCTACGGTGCGGCGAAGGCCGGGAAGTCCGACACGAAGACGCACTGGCTCGGTGTTCGCGAATAGGAGAGGACGGCCATGGCTGAGAGCACGACGTTCACCAACGCCACCCAGATCCTGGAGCCGTTCCGGGGCGTCAAGAAGGTCACGCTCGAGGAGTACTTCACCTCCGGCCACCGGACCTGCCAGGGGTGCGAGTCCGCCCTGGTCATGAAGCTCATGGTGAAGGCCGCGGGTCCGCGCACGATCGTGTTGGGCTCGACCGGCTGCATGTACGTCGCGAACACGACGTACTACACGACGCCATGGGTCGTGCCGTGGATGCACACGCAGCTCGGCTCGTCGGGCTCGGCCGCGCTGGGCACGGCGGCGGGCCTCAAGGCGCTCATGCGCAAGGGCAAGATGAAGGCGGAGCCGATCAACGTGATCGCGTTCTGCGGCGACGGCGGCGGAGCCGACATGGGCGTGGGCGCGATCTCGGCGACGCTGACGCACAAGGAGTACAACTCCCTCATCCTGCTCTACGACAACGAGTCGTATGCCAACACCGACATCCAGCTCTCTGGCATGACCCCCTTCGGTGCCCACACCACCTTCAGCCCCCCCGGCAAAGCCAAGCGGCTCATCCACACGCGCTGGAAGAAGAACATGGCCGGCATGATGGCGGCGGGGCATACCGAGTGCCGCTACGTGGCCACCGTCTGCGCCTCCTACGCCGTGGAGATGATGAACAAGGTGCGCCGCGCGCTCACGATCGGCGGCCCGACCTTCATCCACTCGCTCGACCCGTGCCCGAAGGGCTGGGACTACGACCCGATGCTCTCGCACGAGCTCGGCGAGCTGGCGATCGAGACGGGCATTTTCCCGCTCTACGAGGTCGAGGACGGCCAGGTGAAGTACTACGGCAAGACCAAGGCGATCGTCGAGGGGCGGGCGCGCAAGCCCGTGCGCGAGTACCTCCTGAAGCAGGGCCGCTTCGCCCACTTCATCGAGGAGGATCTGGAGTACTTCCAGAAGAAGGTCAACGAGATGTGGGAGAAGTGGGAGATTCCGGCCGTCGTGCCGTTCCGCCGCCTGGACGCTACGAAAGCGGCGCTGACGGCGAAGTAGCCTCCGGATCCCACGTGGCCGCTCCCTCCGTCTCGTAACCGGCAGGGCCGGGCTCCCCGTATCGGGAGTCCGGCCCTTTGTCGTCGTGCGACCGAGCGTATTCGATCGAGTCCGGAGCCGACGGCTCACAAAGGAGCGTGCAATGAAGCTCAGCGCGATACTCGCCTTCGTCCTCGTCGTGCTGGTCGCCGTCCCCGCTGCCGCCTGGGAGCCGACGAAGCCGATCGAGTTCGTGGTGCCGGCGGGGACGGGAGGCGGCGCCGATCAGATGGCCCGCCTCATCTCAGGACTCGCCGAGAAGCACAAGCTGTCGCCGCGGCCCATCATCGTCGTCAACAAGTCAGGGGGCGCGGGCGCCGAGGGGTTCCTCGAGGTTAAGAGCCGCAAGGGCGACGGACGTGATCACACTATGATCATCACGCTCTCCAACCTCTTCACGACGCCGCTTCACACCGGGATCCCGTTCAACTGGCGCGACCTCACCCCGATCGCCCGCATGGCGCTCGACCAGTTCATCCTCTGGGTGAACTCGGAGACGCCGTACAAGACGGCGAAGGAGTACCTGGCCGCCGTCAAGGAGAAGCCCACCACGATGAAGATGGGCGGCACCGGCTCGGCCCAGGAGGACCAGATCCTCACGATCCAGCTCGAGCAGGCGCTCGGGGGGCTCAAGTTCATCTACGTGCCATTCAAGGGCGGCGGCGAGGTGTGCGTCAATCTCGTCGGCAAGCACGTCGATTCGACGGTGAACAACCCGATCGAGTGTGTGAGTCACTGGAAGGCCGGGCGCGTCCGCCCGCTCGCCGTCTTCGACAGCGCGCGGATCCCCGTGCCGGAGTGGAAGGACATCCCGACGGTCAAGGAGGCCCTCGGTGTAGACGTGCACTACCTGATGCTACGCGGGATCTTCGGGCCGCCGAACATGCCGAAGGACGTCGTGGACTGGTACGTCGCGTTCCTCAAGAAGGTCTACGACACGCCCGACTTCCAGAAGTACCTCACCGAGGGCGCGTTGAAGCCCGCGTTCGCCGCCGGCGCCGAGTACGTGAAGTGGGTCGAGGAGAACGAGCAGCTTCACAAGGACCTGATGGCGAAGGGCGGGCTACTGAAGAAGTAGATGCGCGCCGCCGACCTCGTCACCGCCT
>WNFH01003493.1_pt1 | contig 11493 bp, 9 predicted proteins | sample 5400411 | NCBI WGS metagenome assembly WNFH01 (sample SAMN13153347, study PRJNA577476) | soil metagenome | isolation source: 200 cm saprolite under Douglas fir tree site 2 hole 3 | place: USA:California | collected 2015-04-18
GCCCTTCTGCGGCCATTGTTCGCGCATCCGGCTCACCGCGGACGGCAAGCTGCGAACCTGTCTTTTCAGCAAAGATGATCACGACCTGCGCGGGCTGCTCCGTGAAGGCGCGACCGACGACGATTTGACAACCTACATTCGGTCCGTAGTCATGGAAAAAGAAGAGGGCCACCGCATCAATGCCCCCGATTTCGTGCCCCCCTCCCGTACCATGGTATTCATCGGCGGGTAGACAGAGACCATTTGTTGCACAGTTGCATTCATTCAGCTTGCCGGTACCTTACGCTCGACCGGTCACTGACATTGCGCTAGCATCGCTGTGAGTAGCGCGATTCCGCAAGAACCCGCTGGGGCAAGTTGGAAAAGAACGGAAGCGTCATGGCAGACGAAGACGACGAACAAGAGCAGGACGAATCGCCGGAGCCGGAAGAACGGCTCTTTACGCTGACGGAGGCCGAGCGCGCGCGGAAGGATCTCGAGCCGTTCCTGGTCGAAGCTCCGGTCTTGAGACCGATCTCTCCGCCGTTTCCGCGCGAATCATGATGATGGGTGGCGTGATCGTCCCTTATGAAAAACTGGCGAGGGTGCGCCTGGAACACCAGCAACTGGCGGAAACGATGAAGTCGGCGCTGAATCGGATCCTCGAAACGGGCTGCCTCATCAAGGACCTGGAAGTTGGCCTGCTGGACTTTCCTTCGATTCTCGACAACGAAGAGGTCTATCTCTGCTGGAAGCTGGGCGAAGATCGCATCCGGTTTTATCACCGGCAGGACGAAGGGTTCGCGGGGCGCAAGCCGCTCGACCCGCGCGATCCCGGCCCCGGAGACACTGTTCAATAGTTTTGGAAATACGTCATCCTGAGCGAAGCGTAGGATCTCAACTCGACCATCCTGTAGCTGCTGCTCTGTGAATTAAATCGTGCGGGTTTTGACCTCCGAAAGGGTTTCTAGTGGCGTCTCACCCTGAAAACCGCCTGAAAGATTCCGCCAGCCCGTATCTGCGTTCGGCGGCGCACCAGCCCATCGACTGGCACGAATGGGGCGACGCCGCCTTCGCGCGCGCCAAGGCGGAAGACAAACCGATCCTTCTGGATATCGGCGCAGTCTGGTGCCACTGGTGCCACGTCATCGATCGCGAAAGTTATGAGAACGTGGAGATTGCAAATATCATCAATGAAAATTTCGTGGCAGTGAAGGTGGACCGCGACGAGCGGCCCGACGTCGACTCGCGCTACCAGTCGGCCATTAGCGCGATCTCCGGACAGGGCGGGTGGCCGCTCACGGGCTTTTTGCTGCCCGACGGCAAGCCGTTCTTTGGTGGCACATACTTCCCGCCTGAAGATCAGATGGGGCGGCCGGGGTTTCGCCGCTTGCTGCGGGCGGTCGCAGATTCTTATCGCAACAAGCGCGGCGAACTGGAGCGGGCCGCGAATTCTCTAGCTGATGCCGTGGCCCAAGCCGAAATGTTTACCGGCGCCCGCGCCGAATTCGATGCCGGCGTGGTCGATGCGCAGATCGCCTCCATAACCCAGCAATTCGACATTAAGAATGGCGGCTTCGGCCACGCGCCGAAATTCCCACATGCTTCGGCAATAGATCTGGTGCTGGAGCGCTACCAGCAGACCAAAGAAAAGCATTTGCTGGCGATTGCCGAGACGACGCTCGAGAAAATGGCGCGCGGCGGCGTCTACGACCAGCTCGTTGGCGGTTTCCATCGTTATTCCGTCGACGAACGCTGGCTCGTGCCGCACTTCGAGAAAATGAGCTACGACAATTCGGAGCTGCTCAAGAATTACCTGCATGGCTGGCAAGCCACGCAGAACGCTTTTTTGCGCGAAACAGCAGTAGGCATCATCGGCTGGGTGAACGAAGTTCTGTCCAATCAGCAGAATGGCGGTTTCTACGCCAGCCAGGACGCAGACTACTCGCTCGATGACGACGGCGACTACTTTACGTGGACGCTCGAAGAGTTGCGCGAGGCGCTGCTTCCCGAAGAGGCCCGCATCATGGAGCTCTACTACGGCGTCGAGCCCCACGGCGAGATGCACCACAATCCAGCCAAGAATGTGCTCTGGATTGCGCGCGATGCCGCCGACATCGCCAAACAGGCCGGGCTCGACGAAACCACAACGAGGCTCACCATCGCCCGGGCAAAAGGGAAAATGCTCGTGGCGCGCAAGCCGCGCCCCACGCCTTTTGTCGATCAGACGATGTATGTTGCGTGGAACTCCATGTTCGTTTCCGCGTATCTCGACGCGGCGCGCGTCCTCGGAGGAACGCTCGGAGAGCAATGCCGCCGCTTTGCTCTGAAAACGCTTGACCGCACGTTGAGGGAAGTCTGGAGTGAATCTCGAGGCTTCGGCCACCGCATTGGCGGGCCCGCTCTGGATGGCTCGCTCGACGATCAGGTTTTCGGCGTGCTGGCGCTTCTCGACGCCTACGAAACGACACTCGATCCGCGCTACTTCGCCGCGGCACAAAAAACCATGGACCTCGCGATGGCCCGCTATGGCGATGCCGAAGCCGGCGGCTTCTTCGATCGCCCCTCCGATGCCGCCCCCATGGGCGGCCTCGGCGTCCGGCGCAAGCCGTTTCAGGATTCGCCCACACCGGGCGCAAATTCCGTCGCCGCGATCGCGCTTATTCGCATGCACGCGTTCACGGGAGAAGAGCGTCATCGCGCCTTTGCCCAGAAAACGCTGGAAGCGTTCGCCGGTATCGCGCCCCAGTACGGCCTGTTCGCCGCAACCTACGGCCTCGCTGCCACGCTTTTCGCGCGTCATCCGTTGCAAGTGGTCATCACCGGCCGCGCGGACGATCCCGCTGCGCAGGCGCTCGAAGCCGCCGCGCACCGTGTCTACCGCTTCGGCAAGTCCGTCCTGCGCCTAACTCCCGGCGCCTCGCTCGCGAATCTTGCCGGCGCGCTCAAGGATACGCTGGCGCATCTTCCTGTGGAGAAAGCTACGGCCGTCGTCTGCGCCGGCCAAACCTGCTTGCCTCCCACTAGCGATCCGGCGCAGCTCACAGCTCTCCTTGAAAATGGCGCCGCTGGGGCGGCCACTCGCTCAACCTAATCATACGATTCGCCACCGGAGGCGCGGCATGTTGCGCCCCTACAGGTATACTCACCACACGTCGTGATGTTTTAATTGTCCTCGCCAAAGAAAAAATGGGCACGATGTGAGACCATCGTGCCTATTTCAGCTTCTGTCTGGAAGGCTGCTACTTCTTCGGGCGCGACTCCGGCGGGACCAGGCCGTTGATCCGGTAATACACCACCAACTGGCCGTAGTGTTCTCCCGAGTGCTCGTTTAGCCCGTAGGCCAGATCCGAAAGCCGGTACGTCCGGCCACCCAAAACCACGGTTCCGGCCATGCCGGCGTCGCCTTTGGCCTTGATCAGGTCTGCGCCGTCCTGGACGCACTTTTTGACAAACGCCACCACTTCAGCTTTGGTTTTTAGATTGTCGCGCTTGGGATCATCTGGATAGCGCGGTTTCTGCCCCTGCGCCGGGTCACTGAAGTAGTACATGGACGCGGCAACGTGCAGCAGTTGCGCCACGAACGTTCGCGAATCCGGATTGGGCTTGTAATCGTACTTGTCTTCCGGCAAGTCCTCGGCAATCGCGATCAATTTTTTTCCGATTTCGTCCCAGCCTTTCAGCACCGCCTGCGAAGGGCTTGCTACCGGTTTCGGGGGCTCGGTTTTCTTGGGCGCATCCTGGGCCGACACCGGAAGTGCAGCCAACCCCGCGGCCAACACGGCTGTCGCCATCAAACTCAGTCTTTTCATGGTTTCTCTCCTCAGTTTAGTCCGCCGAAGCGGACGCTTACTCCCTCAGACGCGCGGCTCGGCCAGACGTTTCCACCAACGGGAATGGCCAGGCCGGGCACCACCGGGGGGTTATCTTATGTAGGATCGAGGCCGGCGTCATGGGAAGTCCCATACGCCTTACATGGTAAGCTTATAGTTTGCTTCCGGGGGCGCTCTCGATTTGAACTGGACCTGGCTCATCCTGCGCGTGGCGATTGGCCTCAGCATCGTCACGCTCCTATTTCTCTCCCAACGCTTTTGGTATCGCGCCCTTTGGCGCGTCACGTCCAATTGGGGCAACGCCTGGCTGCGCGTCGCGGGGCGACTGCCGTATATCGTGGGTCTTGTGCTCGTCATCGTTGCCACGGCCGACAGCATCCGAATGGGGCACCCTCATATCTTCCCGCGGGGGACTCTGATTACCGTGCTGGCTGGCCTTTGGATTTTCAGCGCGGTTTTCGCCTACCTCGCGGTGAAGCTTGTCCGCGGCGCGGATCGGCTATGGGCCTGGATGCGCAAGGCGCTTCGCTCTAAGGCCACGACTGCGCCTCAATCGCAAGCTGTTTCGCCGGAGGCGCTGGGCACACTTGACGTAGCTGAATCGCTCTCCAACCCCTCACGCCGCTACTTCTTCCGGACCGCCACGGCGCTCGCCGGAGCAGGCCCGTTTCTTGGCGCCGTTTATGGATTTGCTGCGGAACGCCTGCGCTATCAAGTGCGCCGCGTCGAAATTCCCATAACGAATCTGCCTGCGGCGCTCGACGGCATGAAAATCGCGCAACTCAGCGACATCCATCTCAGCGGCTATATGCCCCGCGCGCAAGTCCGCCGCGCCGTCGGCATGGCCAATGAACTTGGCGCTGACCTCGCTGTGGTCACGGGAGACTTCATCACCGGCGCCGGCGATCCCATCGCCGATTGCATCGATGAAATCCGGCACCTGCGGGCCCCGCTTGGCATCTGGGGCTGCAATGGTAATCATGAAATCTACGCAGGGGCCGAAGACACGGCGCAAATCCTTTTCGCGCAAGCGGGCATGAAGCTCCTGCGCCATTCGAACGCGCAGCTTACCTTCAACGGTGCTTCCTTCAACCTCATCGGCGTCGATTACCAGCGCGAACGGACACCCAGCGGCCGCAGGGTGCAGATGCTCGCGCATGTCGAGCCGCTCGTGCGCCGCGACATGCCCAACATTCTTCTTTCGCACAATCCCAATTCGTTCAATCGTGCCGCGGAGCTGGGCATCGAGCTGACTCTTTCCGGCCACACCCACGGCGGCCAGATCCAGGTAGAAATCCTCGACCATCGCCTCAGCCCGGCGCGCTTCATCACCGATTATGTCGCAGGGCTCTATCAGCGGCCGCTTTTGGCTCAAGCTCGCCCCGAAAATGCCGGAACGGATGCGCAGAACTACGCGAATCGCGAATTACATGTCGAAATTCCCGAAGCCACCCTCGCCTCTATTTACGTCAATCGCGGACTCGGCACCGTGGGGGCGCCTGTCCGGCTTGGTGTCCCGCCAGAGATCTCGCTGATCGTCTTGCGCCGGGCTTAATCGGTTCTCCTTCAAACTCCGCTGTTGAAAAAATGGGCGGATGTTGCAATTTCTTGCGTGGCCTTGTCCCTGATTTCCAATCCATCGCCCGTTCAGGCAAAATACCAGCGCAAATCCAGGGGGTCGAATGAATCGCAAAGCACTGATCGCATCCATTTTCTTTGCCGGAGCCTCGCTTGCTCCCGTAGGCTCGCACGTTGTCGCCGACGAACAGCCACTTGCCGGGTATTCGGCGGAGTCCTCCCGTGCCGAACGGCAGTGGGAAGAAAAGCTTCGGGCCATTCCGTCTCCAGAGAAACTCCGCGCTTACATGGAGCATCTTTCCGCACGGCCGCATCATGTTGGAAGCCCTTACGACAAAGAAAATGCGGAATGGATAGCCGCAAGGTTCAAAGAATTTGGCCTCGACACGCACATCGAGCAGTTCGACGTGCTCTTCCCAACCCCAAAGGAGCGCGCGGTAGAATTAGTCGAGGGCGGCCCCAAATTCGCCGCCAAGCTGCAGGAGCCGGCGCTGCCGCAGGACCCAACCTCGAACCAACAGTCCGAGCAGCTTCCCAGTTATAACGCCTATTCGATTGATGGCGACGTTACCGCGCCGCTCGTGTACGTCAACTATGGAATCCCCGAGGACTACGAGCAACTTGAGCGCATGGGAATTTCCGTGAAAGACAAGATCGTCATCGCGCGGTACTACCACTCCTGGCGCGGCATCAAGCCCAAAGTCGCCGCAGAGCACGGCGCTCTTGGCTGCCTCATCTACTCCGACCCGCATGAGGATGGCTTCTACCAGGGTGATACTTTTCCGAAGGGGCCGTATCGCTCGAGCGACGGCGTGCAGCGCGGCAGCGTCGCGGACATGCCAGTCTATCCCGGCGATCCGCTCACGCCTGGAGTAGGCGCAACCAAAGACGCCAAGCGCCTCGACTTGAAAGATGCGGCGACAATTACGAAGATTCCCGTTCTGCCGATTTCCTACGGCGATGCACAACCGCTCCTCGCAGCGCTTACCGGCCCCGTTGCGCCAGAAGGATGGCGCGGAGGTCTTGGCCTTACATATCACGTTGGCCCTGGCCCCGCCAAGGTTCACCTGAAAGTGAAATCAAACTGGGACATCAAACCGATTTACGATGTCATCGGAAAAATCACGGGTGCGGTTTATCCCGACGAATGGGTGATTCGGGGCAACCACCACGACGCATGGGTGAACGGAGCCGAAGATCCGACTGCCGGAATGGTTGCCGTGCTCGAGGAGGCCCGCGCGCTCGGCGAACTTGTCAAATCCGGCTGGAAGCCCAAGCGCACCATCTTGTACGCCGCGTGGGACGGTGAAGAACCCGGCCTGCTTGGCTCAACCGAATGGGCGGAGACGCATTACGACGAGCTGCGTGCGCACGCCGTTGCGTACATCAACTCTGACACGAACGGACGCGGTTATCTCGGCGTGGAAGGCTCGCACACACTGGAAAAATTCAGCAACGACGTGGCGCGCGATATTCAGGACCCGGAGACCAAGCTCTCCACCTGGAAACGAAATCAACTCCACGGCATTGCCAACGCCAAGACTCCCGAGCAGCGCCAGGAGATTCGTCAGCGCAGCGATCTGCGCATCCCCGCTCTTGGCTCGGGCTCGGATTACACCGCTTTTCTCCAGCACGATGGCGTCGCTTCGCTCAACATCGGCTTCGGCGGGGAAGATGGCGGCGGCATCTACCACTCTATTTATGACGACTTCTACTGGTTCACGCATTTCAGCGACACGGATTTCGTTTATGGCCGCGCACTGGCCCAGACTGGAAGCACCGCAGTTATGCGGCTGGCCGACGCCGACTTGCTGCCATTCGAATTCGGCAATTTTGCCGACACCATCCAGACGTACCTGAAGGAACTGGAGAATCTCTCGCAGAAAATGCAGGACGACATTCGCGAGCGCAACCGCGAAATCGAAGAAGGCGTGTTCAAGGCCACGAACGATCCAAAACGCCCGCTGGTGCCGCCCGCGGCAGAGGCCGTTCCGCCGCACCTTAATTTCGCTCCGCTGGAAAACGCCGCTGACGCGGTTGCTCGCAGCGCCGCGGAGTATCGCAAGGCGTTGGACCGCGCCAATGCTAACGGGGGTACCGCGCTTGCTGCAGGTTCTATTGCCGAAGTGAATCGCCTGCTCATTGAAAGCGAGCGAAAGTTCACAACGTCCGAAGGTTTGCCGAATCGCCCGTGGTTCAAGCATCAGCTCTATGCGCCCGGCTATTACACTGGATATGCCGCGAAGACGGTGCCGGCGGTGCGCGAAGCCATCGAGCAGAAACAATGGAAACAGGCCGACGAAGGCATCGTCGTGGTCGCCCGTGTTTTGCAGGATGAAGCTGCGTTAATTTCCACGGCCGCGCAGAAATTGAGCGCCGCTCACTGATCATTCGGGGAGGCGCACGGCATATTTTTGGGTTGCAGCTCGCGCGAGCCGAATAATCTATCGCGTATAACGCGCTGCGTATGCCGGGACGGGGATGGACGGATCACATTTTTCGTCGGGGATCGGAGCTTCCGCAACGAGCCGCAGCGGAACGACTCCGGCCCAGACGCGCAGAGAATAATCCGCATCGTCGTCCAGGGGCGGGCCGACGCGCACTTTTGCGGAAGCTTCCGTGAGCGGCAAACGAAGAATGCTTGTGGATTTCAGCTCTTGCTCGTTAGGTTGCCGGGCGTCGTTCCAGCGCCCCGGAAGGATCTTTTCCGTGAACGCCCTCAGCGCTTCAAGTTTTTCCGTTGGCGAGTCCACGAGCGTTGCCGCCCCCAGCGCCACAACGGAGCGGTAATTCATTGAATGATTGAAGACAGAGCGCGCGAGGACTAGGCCATCCAACAGCGTCACGGTGACACAAACGTTCACGCCCTCGCCCACGCGGCGCAGCATCCGGCTCGCTGCGGAACCGTGAAAATAGATCGCGTCTCCCACGCGCGCATACATCGTGGGAATGACGAAGGTCTGATCATCGGCGGTGAATCCCACGTGACATACCAGCCCCTCGTCCAGGATTTTGTAGATTGTCTCGCGGTCATACACACCGCGCTGGGGTTCGCGGGTCACGCGCGTGCGCGCGGACTGCGGCAGACTTTCAGGCACGATTCACCTCGTCAAAACAATCCGGCGCCGATCCCTTTGCAACCGTCTATTTGCTGATCGCCGGCGCTACGGCAGCATAACTCAGCATAGTCAACAGGCGCAGCTTCGTCACCAGCTTCCTCTGTGAGAAACTAGCGAGCGGAGATTTCGATGAGCACACCCGTTTTGAAGGAATCACCCATAACACCCCTGGATAGCGCTTGGGTGAGAGCGCAATTTCCTTCGCTGCAATTGAAGGTGAACGGACATCCCGCGGCGTTCCTGGACGGACCCGCGGGGACGCAAGTTCCCCGGCAAGTGATGGAGGCGGTCCAGAACTATTTCCTGACATCGAATGCAAATACCTGCGGGGCGTTCGAAACCAGCCGGGGCAATGACGCGATGATCGCCTCGGCGCGCGGAGCGATGGCGGATTTTTTCCACTGTGATAAAGATGAAGTGGTCTTCGGGCAGAACATGACCACCATCACGTTCGCCCTGGCGCGGGCCATCGGGCGGGAACTGGAACCTGGCGACGAAATTATTGTGACTACTTTGGACCACGACGCTAATGTCGCGCCGTGGAGAGCGTTGGAAGAGAAGGGCGTGGTGATTCGCCAGGTGGACATTCGAGAAGCGGATTGCACGCTGGATCTGGACGATCTGAAGCGGAAGATTACCTCGAAAACAAAATTAGTCGCTGTTGGCTACGCTTCGAATGCGGTGGGCACAATTAATCCTGTGGCAGAAATCACCAAGTTGGCGCATGACGCTGGTGCGCTGATGTTCATCGACGCGGTTCACTACGCGCCCCACGGGTCAATTGATGTGCGGGCGCTCGATTGCGATTTTCTGGTTTGCTCGCCGTACAAGTTTTTCGGTCCGCACATGGGCACGCTCTACGGAAAACGCGAGCGGCTGCTGCAATTCAAGCCGCACAAAGTGCGGCCGGCGCCGGATTCACTCCCCGATCGCTGGGAAACCGGAACGCAGGTGCAGGAGCTGATTGCTGGGATCGGTGCGGCGGTCGATTACATCGCCGAACTGGGACGCCGCTGCGATCCCGGCGCAAAGGATCGGCGGACTGCGCTGTTGGCAGCGTACCGCGCGACGCGGCAGCATGAGATGGCCTTGCTTTCGCGATTGATCGAAGGATTGCTGGCGATTCCAGGGTTGCGATTCTACGGCATCAGCGACCCGAAGCGGTTCGACGAGCGCTGCTCGACCGTTTCCGTTCGGATCGGGAATCACAATCCCACGGAGATTGCGAAGTTTCTCGGGGATCGCGGCATTTTCACCTGGGACGGCAATTACTACGCGTTGAATCTGACCGAACGCCTCGGGGTGGAAGCAAGCGGCGGCTTATTGCGGATCGGCTTGGTGCACTACAACACGATGGACGAAGTGGAACGTCTTCTGGTCGTGCTGCGCGAGTTTGCTGCGCTATGAGCGAGCGGCCGAAACCCATTGTGCTGACCGTGCTGGATGGATGGGGTTATCGCGCGGATTCAAAGGGGAACGCGATTGCCCTGGCCCGGAAGCCTACCTACGATGGACTGCTAAAGAAATATCCGAACACCCTGATTCACACGTCGGGGCCATACGTAGGATTGCCCGAAGGGCAGATGGGCAACAGCGAAGTCGGTCATCTCAATATCGGCGCGGGGCGAATCGTCCACATGGACATCACCCGGATCGATTTGCTGATCGCAAACAAGCAGTTCGATCAAGTACCGCTGTTCCAGCAGGCGATGCAGCGCGGGCGGCAGAGGCAGTTGCACCTGCTGGGGCTTTTGAGCGACGGCGGCGTGCACTCGCATATCAACCATCTTTTTGCGCTTTTGGAAATGGCCAAGCAGCAGAAGGTCGAACGCGTGTTTGTGCACTGCTTCATGGACGGGCGCGACACGCCGCCGAACAGCGGCCGCGACTACCTCCGCCAGTTGCAGCAAAAGATGCGCGAGCTGGGGGCCGGCGAAATCGCCACGGTCGTCGGCCGCTACTACGCGATGGACCGCGACAATCGCTGGGAGCGCATCGAGCTGGCCTATCGCGCCGTCGTCCATGGCGAGGCCGAAACACGCAGCGATGATCCGATTGCGGCGCTGCAAAAGAGTTACGAGCAGGGTGTAACTGACGAATTCGTGAACCCGATCGTGATTACGCGAGGGAACGGCCTATCTGCCCCGCCAGTAGCAATGATTCGTGACGATGACGCGGTGATCTTTTATAACTTCCGCGCCGATCGCGCGCGACAGATGACACGCGCCCTTGCCGAGCCGGGCTTCGATAAAATCGTGGACCCGAAGCGGCCCAAAAATCTCTTCTACGTGGCCATCACGCAGTACGACAAAAACTGGCCCTGGCTCAAGTACGTGATCGCTCCGGAAAAGCTGGAGCACATCCTGGCGCAGGTGTTTCAGGATTTGCAGTACAAGAATTTGCGCTGCGCGGAGACGGAGAAGTACGCGCACGTCACGTACTTCTTCAACGGCGGAGTCGAAAAGCCCTTTGGCGGCGAAGAGCGCATCCTCGTCCCTTCACCAAAGGCCGCGACCTACGACCTTAAGCCGGAAATGTCCGCCGCGGGAATCACGGACACCGTGGTGAAAGCCATCGAGAAAGGCGAATTCGACGCCATCATCATGAATTACGCGAATGCGGATATGGTGGGGCATTCCGGCAAGCTAGAAGCGGCGATCAAGGCAGTGGAAGCGGTGGATGCCGGACTAGGACAGATTTACCAGGCGCTGAAGCCACGCGGCGGAGCATGGATCATCACCGCGGACCACGGCAACGCCGAGACGATGATCGATCCGGCGACTGGCGGGCCGCACACCTATCACACGACGAATCCCGTGCCGTTCATTCTCCTCACCGAAGAGGCCCGCCTTCAATTGAAGCCCGGCGGCGCGCTGCGGGACATCGCGCCTACGATGCTTGGGATACTTGGCCAGCCGCACCCGGCGGACATGACCGGCAAGGACCTGCGGCTTCTTCCATGATTCAGTCATGATCCGCACCAA
>WNFH01003255.1_pt1 | contig 11492 bp, 10 predicted proteins | sample 5400411 | NCBI WGS metagenome assembly WNFH01 (sample SAMN13153347, study PRJNA577476) | soil metagenome | isolation source: 200 cm saprolite under Douglas fir tree site 2 hole 3 | place: USA:California | collected 2015-04-18
CCTCAGCGGCGACCAAGAAGTCCCTCCGGTAGCGACCTCTGCGTCGGGAAAAGGCACCTTTACGATCGACAAGGACAAGTCTATCAAAGGCGACGTAACAACCTCCGGTGTTGTCGGCGCTGTGGCCCATATTCACATGGGTGCACCGGGAAAGAATGGTCCAGTCATCGTCACTCTCACCAAGATTGCTGATAATGCCTGGTCGGTCCCGGTGGGCACCAAATTAACGGACGATCAATATAAGAGCTACAAGGCCGGCAATTTGTACGTGAATGTTCATAGCGCCGCCCACAAAGACGGGGAGATTCGTGGTCAACTAAAACCGCAATGATTGCTTAGGAGAATAGATCCCAACACTGATCTAAGTTTCATGGTTCGTGCTGACTGAAGGGTTGATGATGGGATGGAACTGTCGCCATGCGCTCGCAGATTCTTGGACCCACTCGATCTAGCACCTGCTAATTCAATTTAAAATTGTATTATAAGTATTTGTTATATTTAGTAAAAATTAGTGATTTCAGCCTTCAATAGGTGGACGTAAATTGAGTCAACGGGGAAGGGTCGCAAGTGCGAACCTCGCATCGCCAGTAACTTATCGTATCAGACCCCGACTTCATTACACCGCGTGTGCTCAAAATTGAGCTCAATCCCAAGAGATATAGTTATCTTGATACTGCCACTAGCGCTTTGCGCAAAGTAACGGTGTTGCCGGTCCGTTTGCGGAATTCGGCGTTGGCGCGTTCAAAATCATCGCGGATGATTACTTTGGTGATGCCGAAATACTCGTCGCGGTGGTACACGATGGTCCCGATATAGACCGCACGGTCACTAGGGCGCGCGTCTATCCGGAATCCGGCGGGAAAGAGCATAACGGTTTGTTCACGGACGTTGGTTGTGCGGATCGTAACACCCAGATTCACATTTGATTGTGTACTTTGTAGGTTGGACTTTTTCAAGTACAGGGCTACGGCCGGAATATAGAAGCTACGATACGGCGCACGAACAAAAAAGGTCTCGCCCAGTAGCGGCACGATATGATTCTTTTGATCCTTAGGCTGGACTGCGTCCAACTTTTTTGGTTGTTCGCTTGTCACCAGTTCGATACGGTCGCGAAACATGGCATATTGCCCAGTGACTACCTGCTCGCCGGGCTTTAATGCGGGTACTAGCTCGACGCGGCCAACGACGACTACCTCGTTATTGTCCCAGGAGTCTCCGCGCTGAATTTCGGGAAGCGGTGCAAACATGCACCCCGCCGTGAGCAGTGCGGCGAGGCAACCAGACAGAACTTTTCTCCATGCTATGTTCATGACGAATCTCCGCGAGACCGTTGCGTACACACGTTGCCAGTGCCATTTTTTGTTGGTGCGGCGTTCTGCAGAGACTGCTCGCTTAAACAAGATCTCCGGCACCCTCTTTTTGGATATAGTTCAGAGCCAGAGGGATGTCAACAAATACTGTAAAAGTGTGTAACCAGAACTAATGGATGTCGGATTGGTAACTTGCGTTAACGTTACTCATCAACGATTTGTAATACTCCTCTATATGCGCTCGACGACAAGGGCAATGCCCTGCCCGACGCCGATGCACATGGTGCAAAGCGCGTAGCGGCCACCAATGTGATGCAGTTGATTGATCGCCGTGGTCACGAGCCGCGCGCCGGAGGCGCCGAGCGGATGGCCGAGCGCGATGGCGCCGCCGTTGGGGTTCACCTGCGGCGCGTCGTCGGGCAAGCCGAGGTCGCGGGTCACGGCCAACGCCTGTGCCGCGAACGCTTCGTTGAGCTCGATCACCTCCATTTGCGCGAGCGTGAGTCCGGTAAGCGCCAACACCTTGCGCGTGGCGGGCGCGGGCCCCATGCCCATGATACGCGGGGGCACCCCCGCGGTCGCCGCGGCGACTACGCGCGCCCGCGGCGTGAGTCCGTGCGTCTTGGCCGCCGCCGCGGAGGCGACGATCAACGCGCAAGCGCCGTCATTCACGCCCGAGGCGTTGCCTGCCGTCACCGTGCCGTCTTCGCGCACGACGCCTTTCAGTCTGGCGAGCGCCTCCAAGGTGGTATCCGCCCGCGGATGCTCATCGCGCCCAACCACGACCGGATCGCCCTTCTTCTGAGGGATCCTGACCGGAACGATTTCGCTCTCGAAGAATCCGCGCGCCTGCGCGGCCGCGCAACGCTGCTGGCTGCGCAGCGCGCAGGCGTCCTGGTCGGCGCGATTCACGTTGAACTCTCGCGCCACATTCTCCGCGGTCTCGGGCATGGAATCGACGCCGTACCTGGCCTTCATCCGGGGATTCACCAAGCGCCAGCCGAGGGTCGTGTCCTCGATCTTAGCCGCGCGGGAAAACGCGCTCTCCGCCTTCGCCATCACAAACGGCGCGCGCGACATGCTCTCGACGCCGCCGGCGATCATCAGTTGCGCCTCGCGCGACTTGATCGCCCGCGCGGCGATGCCGATCGCGTCCATGCCCGAGCCGCACAGCCGGTTTATGGTCGCGCCCGGGACATCCACCGGCAATCCCGCGAGTAACAACGCCATGCGCGCCACGTTACGGTTATCCTCTCCCGCCTGGTTGGCGCAGCCGAAGATCACATCATCGACTTGCGCCCAATCGACGCGCGGATTGCGCTCCATCAGCGCCTTGATCGGGATCGCCGCCAGATCATCGGCGCGCACCGCGGATAACGCGCCGCCATAGCGCCCGATGGGGGTGCGAATCGCGTCGCAGATGAATGCGTCAGTCATAGCTTTTCTCCTGTGTTGGTTCACATCTAGTGTTGCGTCCTATAAATAACTTTATCTATGTTAGGTACTGCACCATCCCTCTCGCCTTCCTGTTGTAGCCTGGATGAAGGCGCGAAGCGCCGAAATCCGGGGACCTTCGCCATGACCTGGATTGCGCTCCATCCAGGCTACAAACTTACCGAAAGTTATTTGTGGGACACCATACTATTGATAAATGCAAAAATAATGTCCTATCTCGCATATTGTCATGCGGATGGGTCAAGCGGCCGCTCCTGCGCATCCCTGCGCTCGCGGCATTCGTGCATCCTGCACAGCAGAGCGGACCCATCAAAACCTAATGATTTTGTTGGGTTCGCCGCTACGGCGGCTTAACCCAACCTACATTGGTCATTAGTGGAAAGCGGACATAACTTATACGTGGATCAATAGTTAAAACTTCAGGCGGCGCTGCACGGGAAAGCACCGCAGGTCCAGGCGCCTGCCGATGAATCCCCAGAGCCCCTGCGGGAATTTGATGGTCACTACGACGGCGACGAGCCCCAGGGCCATCAGATACCAGGTGCCAAAATCGCCGAAGAGCTTGGAAAGCACGTAGTAAAGGATGGTGCCGATCAACGGGCCTTCGATGGTGCCGAGTCCGCCGATGATGACCATGAAGATGACCACCGGCGACCAATGCACGCCGAAGGCGGCATCGGGCGAGATGCGCAGGTTGCTCAGGAAATACAGGGCGCCGGCAATGCCGAAGCCAAAGGCGGCGATGACGTAGACCCAGAATTTGGTGTGCTGCACGTGGATTCCCTGACTTTCCGACGCCACCTCACTGTCGCGGATCGCGGCCAATGCCAGGCCGAAACGCGACCGCAGGAGAAAGTATACCAGGGCAATCGAGCCGAACACCGCCGACACCGCGATCCAGAACGTGACCGACTCGCGCGTGGACTTCGCGATACCGTGCAGCGCGGTGAGACTCGTGCCGGAGCCGCCGCCCAGCACCGATGCATTGGCCACGAGCAGGCGATAGATCTCGGCGATGGCCCAGGTGCCGATGGCGAAATAGCCGCCCTGCAAACGAAATACCATCTGCGACGTGGGAATCGCGACCAGTGCCGCGATCACGCCGGCGAGCGGGATGCAGATGAACGGGTTCAGCCCGGCGAAGTTGCCAAGCACAACCAGCGCATACCCGCCAATCCCGATATAGGCCTGTTGGCCGATGGACACCATGCCGCCGTAGCCGCCCAGCAGGTTCCACATCTGCGCCATGACCAGGAGGCAGGCGAACTCGGTGAACTGCCGCAGACGGCTGGAATCCGCCCACAGCGGCATCGCTATCAGCAGCGCGAGCAAGATCGCGCCGAACATAAGCGTGACGCGGCTTGCGGGCGTGGCGCGCTCGACCTGGACCGTGGTTGCGGTCGCAGATGCCGCGATCGTTGCTGGATTCATCGCCGTCGCGCCCTCAACGGGTCTTGGGGAAAAGCCCGCTGGGCTTGAACAGCAGGACCGCGATAAACACCAGATGCCCGACCAGAATGCCCCAGCCCGGATCGATCCGGAAGCCGATGGATTGGGCCACGCCGAGAATGCTGCCGCCGGCAAACGTGCCCCAGAACGAGCCCATCCCGCCGATGATCACCGCCTCGAACGCATAGATGAGCTGCGCCGGTCCGTCGCCCGGCGCGATGGTCGTGCGCATGCCGTGGAACACGCCGGCAACGCCGAGGATGCCGATCGCGATCGCGGTCGCGAGCGCGTAAACGCGCTGGTTGTTGACGCCCATCAGCGCGGCGGCCTCGGGGTCGTCGGAGGTCGCACGAAAGGCGCGGCCCAATCCGGTATTGCCAAACAACCACTGGAATGCGAGCGTCATCGCCAGCGCCGTGCCGAAAATCATCAGCGGGAGCCACCCCACGGCAAGCCCGTTGCCGATGGCGAAGCTTGCGGTCTCCAGACCGCCGGCGTTGATCGAACGGGTATCGGCGGAAAAGAGTTCGAGCAGCAGATTCTGGATGATGATGGAAATACCGAAGGTGACGACCAGCGACGGCAGCGGGTCTTTGCTGATCGTGTGGCTGAGCACACCGCGCTGCACCGCATAACCGATAGCAAAAGCGAGCGGCACGACCAGCAACATCGCCACGAACGGGCTGACGTGCAAGGTATCGGTGATGACGAATCCGGCAAACGCCGTCAGAATGACAAAATCGCCATGCGCTACGTTGACCAGCCGCATGACACCGAACATGAGCGAAAGTCCCATGGCGAACAGCGCATACAGCCCGCCGAGCATAACTCCCTGCAAGATTGTGTCCAGCCAGGTAAGCATGGTCACACTCCAAAGTAGGCTTTTGAGATTTGATCCACGGCTAGCGCGGACGAGGTCCCGGTGAGGGACACCCTGCCCTCTTGAAAGCAATAGAGGCGATCAGTCACACGGATCGCAGTGCTCACGTCCTGTTCCACGATCATAATCGTGAGCCCTTCGGCGCGGATGGAAGGCAGCGACTGGTAGAGGCTCTTAATCACGATGGGCGCGAGCCCCAGGGAAATCTCGTCGCAGATGAGGAGCTTCGGATTAGACATCAGCGCCCGCCCGATCGCGGCCATCTGCTGTTCGCCGCCGGAAAGCGCCGTGCCGGGATGACGCCTCCTCGGCGCCAACACCGGGAAAAGGTCGTAGATGCGCGCTAACGTCCACGGACCCGGCCGCTTACTGTAGGCACCCATCATCAGATTCTCTTCCACCGTGAGACTCGGAAACAGGCGCCGGCCTTCGGGCACCATGGCAATGCCCTTAGTTACAATACTGCCGGCGGGCTCCCCGCCGATGGGTTCTCCTTCGAGCTGCACGGCTTCGCCGCGCGCTTTAAGCAACCCGCAGATCGTCTTCAGAAAGGTGGACTTGCCCGCGCCGTTTGCACCGATGATAGCGACCATTTCACCCGCATGGATTTCAAAATCAATGCCGAACAGTGCCTGGAAATCGCCATAGAAGGCGGTGAGGCCGTGAGTTTTTAGCAGCGCGGCCATGGCCCCTCTCCCGCATCCCCAACCGGCTTCGCCCCCCTCGCTTCGCTCTCCCCGGTGGGAGAAGGGAGCCAAAACCCGTCTCCCTCACCCGGCCCTTCGGATCGCCTTCTCCCGGTGGGAGAGGGAAAGTCGGTGCGGCCTCCGGCCGCAGGTTCATGGAAAGACCCCACGACCGAGCGACGGTCGCGAATTGAACCCATGAACCGGTTGTGCTCGTAGGGTGGGCTGCGCCCACCATTGGACGGTGACCGAAGCCGCGTACGGTGGGCGCAGCCCACCCTACAAATACTGAAGGAGCCGCCCAATCGCACCGCAACACCTAACTGTCATTCCCGCCCCCGATCGAGTCGAGGGCAGGCTCCAGCGGGAATCCAGTATTGACGCGAGGTATCTGGATTCCCGCTTGCGCGGGAATGACGATCTATTCGAGATGTGTAGATACCCATGCCCTCCGGGGGATAACTGCTACTCATACTTCAATCCCCATGTAAACGCGCTTCACCTCGCTATCATTCATCACCGCCTGCGGCGCCCCCTCCGCGAGCTTGGCGCCGAAGTTAATGACCAGCAGCCGGTCGGCCACGGCTAACAGCGCGTGCACCACGTGCTCGATCCAGATGATGGTGACCCCCGTCGCCTTGATCTGCTGAATCAGCGCGACCAACGCCTTGGCCTCGTGTTCCGTTAACCCGCCTGCGATCTCATCGAGCAGCAGCACTTTCGGCTTGGTCGCAAGCGCCCGCGCGAGTTCGAGGCGCTTGCGGTCGAGCAACATGAGCGCCCCGGAAAGGTGATTCGCCTTCGGTTTAAGTCCGGTCTTTTCCAGTATCTCGACGCACGCTCCGTAAGCCTCTGTTTCCGCCTGCCCGCCGCCAAAGGTCGCGGCAACAAGCAGGTTCTCGAACACCGTCATGCCTGCGAACGGATGCGGCACCTGATACGAACGGCCGATGCCGTGACGGCAACGCTGGTGCGGCGCGGCATCACCGATGTCGGCGCCCGCCAGCAACACGCGACCCGCGTCGGGCCGAACATCGCCGCCGATCAAGTTGAATAACGTCGTTTTCCCCGCGCCGTTCGGCCCGAGGATACCGAGGGTCGCGCCCCCGGCGACATCGAAGCTGACATCGTCAATGACCTTCAGCGCGCCAAAGCTCTTGGACACGCCTTGCAGCGAAAGGAGCGCGGACATGCGCGTTCCCGCTAGCGCAAACGCCGGTGCATGCGCTTCATGCACCCATGGGCTTCAGCGACCCGGCCACTGGGATAGCCGGCGCGGTTTCGTTGTTCACGATCACCAGGTCATATTTGAACTGTTTGCCTTTGACCCACTGGCCGCCGACGAGCGGCGTTTTCGCGACGTTCTTTACCGGACCTTTACCCCAGGCGATCGGTCCGACGATGGTATTTAAATTTGTCGCGGCCAGCGCATCGCGGATCGATGCCTTCTTGTTGAGGTCGTGCGCGCGCTTCAACGTGTCCAGCGCGATTTCGAACAGCGCGTGTGCGAACCCGAGCGGCTGCGTCCATTGTTTGTGGGTGGCCTTCTCGTAGGCGGCTGCGTAGTTCGCCGCGGTCGCGCCGGTGACGGAAGACTTGAACGGATGCGACGGGGTCCACCACACTTCCGTCGACAGGCCGTCACCCAGATCCCCCAGCGCCTCGACCGCCGACGGGAATAGCAGCGCTTTGCCCACCGATACCACTTTGGGTTTGAAGCCTTGCTGCCGCGCTTGCGTCCAGAAGGTCTTGAAGTCCGGCGGGATGACGACGCCGGTCACGATCTCGGCCTTGGCCTTCTTGAACGCGGAGATCTGCGCGCTGAAATCGGCGGTCAGGTTCTGGAAGCGCCCCGGATCCGTCAGCTTGAAGCCGTCTTTCGCCAGCACCGGCGGGAAACCCAGCTTCGGATCGCCCCAGGCGTTGCCGTCGCCGTCGTTGGGGAACAAGCCGCCCACGCTCTTGTTGGTGTTAGCCGACTTCCACATATTGGTAAAGACCGCGATCACGTCTTCCAGACCCCAGAAAAAATGATAGGTCCAATCGAAACCCTTATCGGGCTTGCCGCCGCGGGTGAAAAACCAAGGCTGCCACGGCGCAACCGTCGAGATGCACGGCACCTCGTTGATCTCGCATTGGTCGGAAACCGGGTTCGTCGTCTCCGGCGTCGAGGCGACCAGCATCAGGTCGGCCTTGTCTTTGAGGATCAGGTCTGCCGCCGCCTCGCCGGCCTTGTTGGGATTCGACTGACTGTCCTTGACGATGATCTCGACCGGATAGCTCTTGCCCGCGACGGTGATGCCCGCTTTCAACACCTCGCGCATCTCGGCGATGACAAACTTGTCGGCCTCTCCGAACGCGGCGAGCGGCCCGGTTTGCGGGGAGACGTATCCCAGCGTGATCTTGCGCCCTCCCTGCGCGCAGCCTGCGAGCCCCGGCAGCGTGACGCTCAAACCCGCCGCGCCTACGACTTTGAGGAAATCGCGCCGCGTGCCTTTCAGGGCAAGGTCGCGGACTTTATCGTTTGCATCGTTGGCCATACTCTCCTCCGTGGTGAAGTGTTGCAACAAAGTTTTTTATTGGCGCGCTATCACTGAAACGGCCGCGGCCGCCTGCCGTGAAACGCATCCTCCAGCAACTGCCGTATCGCCGTCCGCTCGATCGGCCGCGGGTTGGGATACGGCGATCGGGTGGCGATGTCGGCGGCGCGCTCCAAATCGTCCGCGCGCATGCCGATCTGTTGCAAGGCCATGGGCGCGCCCAGGCGTGCCGCCAGGTCGTACAAGGCGGTCGCGGCATCGCCGGCGGCGAGCGCGCGTTGTACCCGCGCCATGGCTTCCGGGGCGGCGGCGCGGTTGTAAGCAACGGCATGCGGCAGCACGATGGTGTGGGTTTCCGCGTGGGGCAGATTGAAGCTGCCGCCGAGCGTATGACACAGCTTATGGTGCAAGGCCATGCCGACCGCGCCCAGCACCGCCCCGCACAGCCAGGCGCCATAGAGGCAATCCGCGCGCGCAGCGACATCGTCCGGCTTGACGACGGCGCGCGGCAACCCCATCGCCAACGCGCGTATGCCTTCTTCCGCCATCAACGATGTAATCGGGTTGGCGTCCTGCGCATACAGCCCCTCCACCGCGTGCGCGATCGCGTTCATGCCGCTCGTCGCCGTCAGTTGCGCGGGCAACCCCAGCGTGAGCAACGGATCGTAGATCACCGTTCTCGGCAGCACGCGCGGGTCGCGTCCGGTTTTTTTCAGCCCCGCTTCGGTGACGCCGTAAATGGGCGTCATCTCCGAGCCGGCGTAAGTCGTCGGTATCGCCACGATCGGGATCGACGACTCGAGCGCGATGGCTTTCCCGAGCCCGGTCGTGGAGCCTCCGCCGATGGTCACCGCGCAATCGGCGCCGAGACGTTTCGCTTCCGCCACCGCGGCGCGCGCCGTCGCGATAGGCACATGCATCACGGCTTCCGCGTATACGCCCGCGCTGCGTGCGCCCAACATCGCCGAGACCTTGTCCGCATCGCCGCGCTGCGGCGGCGTCGACAACACCAGCGCGCGTTTGGCGCCGAGGCGCTCCACTTCCTCCAGTAGTTTGGCGAGCGCGCCTTCGCCGAAGACCACGCGACCGGGCAAGCTCTGATAAACGAACGACAGCAACTTTAGTCCCCTGCGGCAACCGTGCCATGCGCATTCGCCGTGCGCGCATGCAGGTCGCGCAGCGCGGCGAGTTCCGCCTCAGTCGGCGGCGGAGTCACGTCCGGATGCGACGCCGCCTTCAGCGTCCAGCCGGTCGCCTGTTTCGCCTGCTCGACGGTGACCCCCGGGTGGAGCGCGGTGAGCGTCAGTTCCTTGGTCACGGGATCGGGCGTCAGCACGCCCATGTCGGTGATCACCGCCGTCGGCCCGCGCCCGCGCGCGCCGGAGCGCGCGCGTGCGTCGCCGCCGTCGAGGTATCCGGCGGAAGTGATGAAGTCGAGCTTCTCGACGAAGGCGCGCTTGCCCTGCTTCAGCATGATCCAGACTTCCTTCGCCGCCGAGGCGATCTCCGGCGCACCGCCCGCGCCCGGCAGGCGCACCTTGGGTGCGTCGTAAGGTCCGATGACGGTGGTATTGATGTTGCCGAACTTGTCGATTTGCGCCGCGCCGAGAAAGCCGACATCGACCCGCCCGCCCTGCAGCCAATAGCGGAAAATCTCCGGCACCGACACCACCGTGTCGGCAAACTCAGCCAACTCGCCGTCGCCGATGGAAAGCGGCAGCACCTCGGGCTTCGCACCGATGGTCCCCGACTCGTAGATCAAGACCACGTCCGGGGCGTGCGTCAGCCGCGCCAGGTTCGCCGCCGCGCTGGGCATGCCGATGCCGACGAAACACACGGAACCGTTCTTGAGCCGCCGCGAGGCGGCAATGGTCATCATTTCGTTCGCGCTGTAGGCGGATTCAGGCATGGTACGCCCTCATCGCAGGCACGGCATCAAGGCCGACCGAACGGCGAAACTCGCCAAAGTCGGCGGTGGCGAGCACGTGCTTTTGCATCCACGCGGTAAACGTTTCGCGCTCGCGGGAAATATCATCCCAGGCTTTATAAAAGGCGTTGTCGCGCTTGTAGTAACCGTGCGTATAACTGGGGTGGGCGCCGCCCGGCACCTGGCAGACGGCGGAAATCGCCCACTGCGGCAGAACGCACGCATTCATGGGCGCGTCGAGCTGCGGCACGATCTCTTCGACCGTCACGATCGAGCGTTTCGCGGCGAGCACGGCTTCCTTTTGAATGCCGACAATGCCGTAGATCAGTACATTCCCCTTCCGGTCGGCCTTTTGTGCGTGAATCACGGCGACATCGGGATTCAACGCTGGCGTCGCCGCCAAGCTCTCGCCCGTGAACGGACAGGTGATAGCCTTGATGCGCGCGTTGTACTTGGGAAGATCGCCGCCCACATAGCCGCGCAGCACCGCGAACGGAAGTCCCGAGGCGCCGGCCTGATAGCGCCCGGCCATGTCGGCGTGACTGTGCTCCTCGATCGCAAGCGGCGCCGGCCAGCCGGTTTGAATGGCGTCGCGAAAACGATGCAGCGAGCCGACACCGGGATTGCCGCCCCAGGAAAACACCAGCTTGTTCGCGCAGCCCATGCCGATCAACTGGTCGTAGATGAGATCCGGCGTCATGCGTACCAGGGTAAGTTCGCGCCTCTGCTGGCGGATCACCTCGTGGCCGGCGGCGAACGGAATGAGATGGGTGAAGCCTTCCATCGCCACCGTATCGCCATCACGGATGAAACCGCTCACGGCTTCGCGTAGAGACATAATTTCAGCCATTGCTACTCCAAACTAAAAACACCTAACAAAATAACTGGAAGCTACCGCAAACCCCTCCCTCACCCGGCCCTTCGGGCCACCCTCTCCCGGAGGGAGAGGGGTTTCGGTCTTTGTAGGGTGGGTTAGCCCGTGAGGGCGTAACCCACCGGACGCGGCCGATGGTGGGTTACGCGGCTGCGCCGCTAACCCACCCTACAAATACTTTCCATGAACCTGCGGCCGGAGGCCGTACCGACACTCCCTCTCCCTCCGGGAGTGTATAGACCGGGGAGATGGTGGACAGCTGTTCGGGGACATGGTGGACACAATATGCTTGCTGTTTCTCGATACCAAGGAGAAGCCGCAATGCCGTGGAAGGAGGTGTCCATTATGTCTGCGCGTTATGAGTTTGTGAG
>WNFH01003258.1_pt1 | contig 11491 bp, 9 predicted proteins | sample 5400411 | NCBI WGS metagenome assembly WNFH01 (sample SAMN13153347, study PRJNA577476) | soil metagenome | isolation source: 200 cm saprolite under Douglas fir tree site 2 hole 3 | place: USA:California | collected 2015-04-18
GTCGGCAAGGAGTCGTTCGACTTGACCCTCAAGGCCGACGAGCTGGTCGAGACGGTCGAGGAGAAGGCCGACGAGCTGCTGTCCTCGCTCGAGAAGCCCGCGCCCCGCGCGGCGCCCGAGCCCGCCTCCGCCGCCGGAGCCTAGCGCATGGCCATCAGCGGACCGCGCACGCACCACCACGACGACGACACCGGCGAGGGCGGGCCGGCGGTCTTCGCCGACATCAACATCACGCCGCTCACCGACATCTTCCTGGTGCTGCTGATCATCTTCATGGTGACCTCGACGGCGCTGGTCGAGGCCGGCCAGGGCGGCGCGGGCGCGGGCGTGCGGGTCGATCTGCCCAAGGGCGCCGCCCGGGAGCTCCAGGCCGCGGCGCGCGATTTCACGGTGGCCATCCTCAAGGACGGCTCCACGGTCATCGACGGCAAGGTGGTCGACGAGCAGGTGCTGCGCGCCCGCTTCGAGCAACTGCACAAGGAATCTCCCGGCGCGCAGGTGATCATCCAGGCGGACACCGGCGTGCAGCACGGCAAGGTGGTGGAGGTGATGGAGGCGGCCAAGGAAGTCGGCATCGAGCGCCTCGCCATCGCGACGGACTCGGGCGGGAAGTGATCCGCCTCACGCGATGGTCGGATCGTCCGGCTCCACCGGCTCCGAGCCGCGCGCGGCCTGGAGCACCTCGTCCAGCTTGCCCAGCAGCTCGCGGTTGCCGTCCTGCGAGTACCCGGCGAGGTTCCGCTCGAAGTCGGGGATGCGCTCGAGGAACTCGCCCAGGCCCTGCTCCGTGATCTCCTCCGCGGACAGGCCGTAGCCGAGCGACTCGAGATAGCGCGCGTTCAGGATCTGCTCGAATTGCTTGCCGACCGGCTCCGCCAGCATGGGCCGCCGCAGGTAGACCGCCTCGCCCATCAGGGTGAACCCGCCGCTGGCCACCACGCCGCGGGCGGTGCGCAGATCGTCCACGAAGCCCTGCTCGGAGAAAGGCATGTACACGAGGTTCCCCTCCCGGACGGGCGCCTGCAGATCGCGCCGCAGCCCGTAGATGCGGCATTCGAGTCCGGTCTTCCGCAAAAGGCCCGGGAGCTCCGCGTTGGTGGTGTAGGTCTGGTAGACGAGCAGGTGCCCGCCGGGCTCGGCGCGCGCGGAGAGGATCTCCGGGCGCAGCACGGGCGGGTGGAGCGTGGTGCGGCGCTTGCGGACGGGCGGGTAGAAGAAGGTCGTGACGAGGTAGTGCGACGCGCCGGGCACCTTGGCCTTCACCACGCCCTTGGCGATCTGGAAGGCGGCCTCGTGGCCGCGCAGGATCTCCGGGGCGTGCCGGCAGCGGTTGACGATCTGCATGTTGTCGATGGAGATCACCGGCAGCCGGTGGTTGACGGCGTACAGGTAGCTCCAGCTCTCGAAGTCCGAGATCACCACCTCCGGCTGGAGCTCCTGCGCCAGGTCGAAGTACGCGCGCACGTTGCGCGGCCAGCCGCCCGCGATCGCGCCGCGGACGTTCTGCAGCAGCGTCCGGAAGTTCCGCACCTCGTTGTCCTCGGTGACGATGGTGAAGCCCCAGATCTTGCGCACCCGCAGGTGCTCGCCCGCCCGCTGCGCCAGGTAGTCGTGCGCGCGGCCCGAGACCACCACCTGCACGTCGTGCTGCTTCACCAGCTCGTCGAGGATGACGCGGGAGCGGATGGCGTGCCCCATTCCCTCGCCCACGACGCCGTAGAGGATCCGCATGCGTCCTTTGTACCGCCACCGCGCCCGGCGGTGGAACGTTGACGCTCCCGCGGCGGCGCGGCAGGGTGCGCGCTCATGCGCGCGTACGACCTGATCCGCAAGAAGCGCGACGGCGGCGTGCTGCAGCCGGCCGAGCTCGAGTTCCTCGTCCAGGGGGCCACCGACGGGAGCGTCGCCGACGAGCAGCTCGCGGCCTTCCTCATGGCCGTGTTCTTCCGCGGGCTGGACCCGGTGCTCGAGCTGCCGGCCTGGCTCGAGGCGATGCTGCGCTCGGGCCAGGTGCTCGACCTGTCCCGGATTCCCGGGCGCAAGGTGGACAAGCACTCTACCGGCGGCGTCGGCGACAAGATCTCGCTCCCGCTCGCGCCTCTCGCGGCGGTGTGCGGCGTGCGGGTGCCGATGGTCAGCGGGCGCGGCCTGGGGCACACCGGCGGCACGCTGGACAAGCTGGAGAGCATCCCCGGGTTCCGCGTCGACCTGCCCATCGAGCGGTTCGTCCAGCTCGTCGAGTCGCTCGGTCTGTGCCTGATCGGCCAGACCGCCGAGATCGCGCCGGCGGATCGGAAGCTGTACGCGCTGCGCGACGCGACCGCGACGGTGGAGTCGGTGCCGCTCATCGCCTCCAGCATCCTCAGCAAGAAGCTGGCGGAGGGGATCGACGCGCTGGTGCTGGACGTGAAGGTGGGCAGCGGCGCGTTCATGAAGAGCCTGCCGGATGCGCGGCTCCTCGCCCGCACGCTGATCGACCTGTGCCGGGGCATGGGCCGCCGCTGCACGGCGCTCCTGACCGCGATGGATGCCCCGCTCGGCTTCGCGGTGGGGAACGCCGTCGAGGTCGCGGAGTCCATCGAGGTGCTCCGCGGCGGCGGGCCCGACGACGTGCGCGAGCTGACGCTGCAGCTCGGCGTCGAGATGCTGCTCCTGGGCGAGGCGGCGCCCGACGTGCCCACCGCGCGCCAGCGGCTGGAGGACGCGCTCGCCGACGGCTCGGCGCTGCGGCGGTTCGCGCAGATCGTCGAGGCGCAGGGAGGAGACCCAGGGGTCGTCGAGGACCCTCGCCGCCTGCCGCGCCCTGCGGCGGTCCGCGAGGTGCGCCTGGATCGCGGCGGAGTCCTCGCCGCGCTCGACGCCGAGCAGGTCGGCATGGCGGCGGTGGAGCTGGGGGCGGGGCGCGCGCGCAAGGAGGACCGCGTGGATCCGGCGGCCGGCGTCCTGTTGCGCAAGCGCAGGGGTGACGAGGTGCGGGCGGGCGAGGTGCTGGCCGAGCTGCACGCGGCGGACGCGGCGCGGCTCGACGCCGGCGAAGCGCGGCTGCGCGCGGCGGTCGCCCTCTCGGACGAGCCGCCCCTCGCGCAGCCGCTGATGCTGGAACGCCTGGACTAGCTACTGGGCGACCGGCTGCTTGCAGATGGTGCCGCTGACGTGGACCGTGTTGGTGGTGCCGTTCGAGCTCATGTCGACGGACACGTTGATGCCGCAGGTGCCCACCAACGTCCCGTTGCGCGTCACGGTGATGCCGCCCTGGATGGTCTCGTGCAGCGAGAAGGTGTTGCCGTTCGTCGAGCCGCTTGCGCCGATGTCCAGCCCACCGTTGGCCACCACGCCGGTGACCGAGGAGCAGCTGTTCAGGGCGAGGTGCAGCTGGCCCGCGAAGCTGCAGGCCGTTGACGACGAGCAGCTGGCGTCCATGTTCCCGGTCACGGCAACGTTGCCGCTGAGCGCGCAGTTCTGCGGCGGCGGATTCACGGCGACGGCCCTGCGAGCTTGCGCGGGCGTCTGAGACCCGGGCTGCTGCTGGAGCGCGGCTCCGAAGGAGCCGGAGATCGTCGCCATCACGTCCGTGGAGTCCTGCGCGGAGAAGTTCCCGGTGGTCGGGTCGACCCAGCTCGAGCCGCCGCCACACGCCACCAGCGCGGCAGCCGCCGCAATCGCGATTCTTTTGTGCATTTCGACACCCTCCTCTCCTCGTGTTCTCGTACGGACGGCCGGCCGTCAAGGAACCGGAGGTACTGCGATGAGAGCGGATCTGCGCTTGTCAACGCCGTCCGCCCCGCGTACATCGGCGCACATGCCTCCCGAAGCGCCGCCGGGCGCGCCGCCCCGCCCCGCCGATCTGACGCAGACCCTCGCGGACGCCGCCGCCCGGCGGCCCGGCGCCCCGCGCACGCGCCACCTGCGCGACGACGGCGGTCCCCGGTTCGTCAACCGGCTCTCGCTGGAGTCGAGCCCGTACCTCCTCCAGCACGCGCACAACCCGGTCGACTGGCGGCCCTGGGGCGACGAGGCCTTTGCCGAGGCGCGGGCGCGCGACGTGCCCGTCTTCCTCTCGGTCGGCTACTCGACCTGCCACTGGTGCCACGTGATGGAGGAGGAGTCGTTCGAGGACCTGGAGATCGCCGAGGTGCTCAACCGCCTGTTCGTGCCCATCAAGGTCGATCGCGAGGAGCGGCCCGACGTCGACAGCGTCTACATGCAGGCGGTGCAGATCCTCACGCAGCAGGGCGGCTGGCCCATGAGCGTCTTCCTCACGCCGGAGCGCAAGCCGTTCCACGGCGGCACCTACTTCCCGCCCCGGGACGGAGTTCGCGGAGCGCGCGTCGGGTTCCTCACCCTCCTGCGGGAGCTGCACCGCGTCTACTCGCAGGAACGGGGACGCGCGGCCGACGCCGCCGAGCAGATCTCGCGAGCCGTCAAGGAGAGCCTCGCCGCCGACCGCCCCACTGGCGCGCCCGGGCTGCACGTCCTGCACGGGGCCATGTCCTACTTCGCCGAGGTGTTCGACCCGGCCGAAGGCGGGGTGCGGCGCGCGCCCAAGTTCCCCTCCAGCCTGCACACGCGCTTCCTGCTCCGCTACGCGCGCCGCGCCGGCGACGAGCAGGCGCTGCGCATGGCCACGCTGACGCTCACCAAGATGGCCCTGGGCGGCATCTACGACCAGGTGGGGGGCGGGTTCCACCGCTACTCGACCGACGCGCGCTGGCTGGTGCCGCACTTCGAGAAGATGCTCTACGACAACGCGCTCCTGGTGCCGGCGTACGTCGAGGCGTGGCAGTCGACGCGCGACGCGTTCTTCCGCGAGGTGGCCATCGACGTGCTGGAGTACGTGGCGCGCGAGATGACCGATCCCGGCGGCGCGTTCTGGTCGGCCACCGACGCGGACAGCGAGGGCGAGGAAGGCACTTTCTTCGTCTGGACGCCGCGGCAGCTCGCCGGCGCGCTGGGCGAGGACGACGTCGCGCGGGCCGCGAAGCTGTTCGGCGCCACGGAGACGGGCAACTTCGAGGGCAGCAACGTGCTCAGCCTCTCGCGGGTGCCCGACGCGGAGGAGCGCGCTTTCTTGCGGCGCATCCGGCCGAAGCTGTACCAGGCGCGCGCCAAGCGGCCGCCACCCCTGACCGACCGTAAGGTAATCACCGGGTGGAACGGGCTCATGATCTCCGCCTTCGCGCGCGCGGGGCTCGCGCTCGCGCGGCCGGATTTCGTCGAGCGGGCCGCGCGCGCGGCCGACTACCTGCTCCGCGTGCACCGCGCCTCGGGGCGGCTCTTGCGCAGCTCGATGGACGGAGTCGCGCGGCACGCGGGCCTGCTCGAGGACCACGCTTTCCTCGCGGCCGGGCTGGTCGATCTCTTCGAAGCGACGGGCGAGGCTCGCTGGCTGGGAGAGGCGCGCGCGCTCCACGAGGAGCTGGAGGCGCGCTTCGCCGACCGGGACAACGGCGGGTACTTCCGCACTCCGTCCGACGGCGAGGAGCTGCTCGCGCGCGAGAAGCCTGGTTACGACGGCGCCGAGCCGACCGGCAACTCGGTCGCGGCGCTCACCTTGCTGCGGCTCGAGGCCATCACCGGCGAGGCGCGCTGGCGCGAGGCGGCAGAGCGCGTCCTGCGCTGTTTCGGCGCCCTGCTGGCGGGAGCGCCGGGCGCGCTGGGCGAGATGCTGCTGGCGGTCGACTTCGCGCTGGGCGAGGTGAAGGAGATCGTGCTGGTGCGGCCGCGGGGCGGCGGCGACGCACCGCTGCTCGACGTGCTCCGCACGCGCTTCTTGCCGCACTCCGTGCTCGTGCGCGCCGAGGAAGGCGCCACCGACCCGGCGCTGGCGCGGGACCGGCCGGCCCTGCGCGGCCAGCCGACGGCGTACGTCTGCGTCCGAGGCGCGTGCCAGCTCCCCGTGACAGCGCCGGACGAGCTGGCCAAGCTGCTCGCCTGACTGTTGACGCACGCTCGCTTCGCGCGGTACTGCCGCAGCGGATGCGCCTCGCCCGGCTGTGGGTCCTCGCCGCGCTCTGCTGGACGCTCGGCGCGTGCAAGAAGACGGCGCCGCCGCACACGGTGGGTCTGGCGCTCGACGTGGGCGGGCGCGGCGACCAGTCCTTCAACGACGGCGCCTTGCGCGGCCTGGAGGCGATGGCCGCGGGGCTGCGCTACACGCCGCGCGGCTACGAGCCCCTGCCGGACGGGGAGTACCGCAAGCTCCTCGGACCGCTCGCGCTGCCGCACCTGGGGATCCCCCCGCCCCTCGTGCTGCAGGGCAAGGCGCAGGAGGACTACGAGCCGAACCTGCAGCTCCTGATCGACCAGGGCGCCGAGCTGGTAGTGGCGGTGGGCTTCATGATGGAGCCGGCCACGCGCAAGGTGGCGCGCGACAACCCCCGCGCGAAGTTCCTGCTCATCGATAGCCCGGTGCTCGATGACGCAGGCAAGCCCACCACCCTCCCCAACGTGCGCGCAGTCGTCTTTCGCGAGCACGAGGGCAGCTTCCTCGCCGGCGCGCTGGCGGGCGAGCTGACGCGCACTGGCAAGGTCGGGTTCGTGGGCGGGATGCAGCTCCCGCTCATCCAGAAGTTCGAGGTCGGCTTCCGCGCCGGCGTGCGCGCCGTCAATCCCGCGGCGGCCCGGGACGTGCTGGTCGCGTACACGGGCAGCTTCGACGACGAGCGCAAGGGCGTCGAGGTCGGGCAGGACCTCTACCGGCGCGGTTGCGACATCGTCTTCCATGGCGCCGGGCTCGACGGGCTGGGCGTGATCAAGGCCGCGCAGCAGGCCGGCCGCTGGGTGATCGGCGTGGACAGCGACCAGGGCCACGTCGCCCCGCGGAACGTGCTCACCAGCATGATCAAGCACGCCGACCTGGCCGTGTACCACGCGGTCCGCGACGCCGTGAACGGAAGCTTCACCGGCGGCGACGTCGTGCTCGGCCTGGCGGAAGGGGGCGTCGGGTTGGCGCCTCTCGGAGGCGACGCGGATCCGGCCGTCACGGCGGCGGCGCGGGCCACGGCGATGAAGGACGTGGAGATCCTGCGTGCAGCGGTCGTTTCCGGCCGCATCGCGGTGCCGGCGACGCCGCGGGAGCTGGCGCGGTTCGACCCACCCACTCCCGAGGCGCTGGGGCTCGCAGCGGCGCGTGGGCCTTGAGCGCGCTCGAGCTGCGCGGGATCGTGAAGCGGTTCGGCGGCCTGGCCGCGGTCGACGGAGTCACCCTCTCGCTCGCACCGGGCGAGGTGCTGGCGGTGGTCGGCGAGAACGGCGCCGGGAAGAGCACGCTCGCCGGCGTGGCGTGCGGGCTGTACCGGGCCGACGCAGGCAGCGTTCGCATGCTGGGGCGCGAGCTGCCGCCCGGCGATCCGCGCGCGGCCATCGAGGCCGGACTGGGGGCCGTCTACCAGGACTTCATGCTCGTGCCGCCGCTGCGCGTCTGGGAAAACGTGGTGCTCGGGCGGGAGCCGCGCCGGCTGGGCGTGCTCGACGCCGCGCGCGCGCGCCGCGAGGTCGCCGCCGCCGCGGAGGGAGCCGGCCTCCGGCTGGAGGTGGATGCGCGCGTCGAGGCGCTGAACGTCGCCGCGCAGCAACGGGTGGAGATCGTCAAGCAGCTGTGGCGCGGAGCGCGGGTGCTGATCCTCGACGAGCCCACTTCCGTCCTGGCGCCGGGCGAGATCGACGGGCTGCTCCGGACGGTGCGCGCGCTGGCGGCCGGCGGCCGTGGGGTCGTCTTCATCTCGCACAAGCTGCGCGAGGTGCTCGCGGTGGCGGACCGGATCGCGGTGTTGCGGCGCGGGAAGCTGGTCCAGGTGACCAGAGCGTCGGGGACTTCCGCCATCCAGCTCGCCGAAGCGGTGATGGGCGCTCCGGAGGAATCGACCACGACCGCAACCACGACCGCAACCCCGACCACGACCGCGACCTCGACCTCGACTCCGACCGCAACCCCGACCCCCCGCCTCCTGGCCCGCGACCTGCGCTGCGAGGACGCGCGCGGCCGCCCTGCCCTGCGTAGCCTGTCCTTCCACGTCCGCGCCGGCGAGGTCCTCGGTATCGCGGGCGTGGACGGCAACGGCCAGACCGAGCTCGCCGAGGCGCTTGCCGGCCTGCGCCGCGCGCGCGGTGCGCTCCGGCTGGACGGCGAGGAAGGCCTCGGAGCGCATGGCTGGGCGCGCAGTCCGGGCGCCGCACGACGCAGTGGCATCGTCCACCTCCCGGAGGACCGCCACGGCCGCGCGCTGTGCCTGCCGCTCACCGTCGAGGAGAACCTGTCGCTCGGCTGGCAGGCGCGGCCGCCGTACGCGCGCGGCGCGCTGATCGACGGTCCGGGACGGCGGCACAGGGCGGTGGAGCTGATCGAGGCGTTCCGGATCCGCCCGGCGGACCCGCTGGCGCGAGCCGGCGACCTGTCGGGCGGGAACCAGCAGAAGCTCGTCGCCGCGCGCGAGCTGTGCGGCGGGCCGCAGCCGCGCCTGGTGATCGCGGTGCAGCCCACCCGGGGCCTCGACGTGGGCGCCGGGCGGCGCGTGCGCGATGCGCTCCGCTCGTCGGCCAAGGGCGGCGCCGCGGTGCTGCTCTTCTCCCCCGACCTGGACGAGCTGCGCGCCCTCGCGGATCGCATCCTGGTGCTCTACGAAGGCCGCGCCGCGGGCGAGGCGCCGCCCACCGCGAGCGACGAGTCGCTCGGCCGCCTCATGCTGGGCCAGACCGCATGACGTTGCGCGACCGCCTCCTCGGGCCCGCGCGCGATCCGTTCTGGGCAGCCTCGCTCGCGGTGCTGGCCGCGCTCGCGGTGTCGTTCCTCGTCGTCGCCGCCTCCGGGAAGAACGCCGCGCTGGGGTTCGCCCATCTGCTGCAAGGCGCGCTGGGCGGACCCGGACCGCTCGGCGAGACGGCCGTCAAGTCGGGCGTCCTCATCTTGACCGGGCTGTCCGTCGCCGTCGCGTTCACGGTCGGGCTCTTCAACATCGGGGGCGAAGGACAGCTCATCTGGGGCGCGCTGGCCGCGGCGGTGGTGGGCCGCGCGCTCGATCTACCCGCGCCCCTCCTCATTCCCGCGTCGCTGCTCGCCGCGGCGGCAGCGGGCGCGGCCTGGGGCCTCGTCGCCGGGGTGCTCAAGGTCCACCGGGGCGTCCACGAAGTCATCTCGACCATCTTGCTCAACTGGATCGCGATCCACCTGGTGCACGGCTGGCTCGTCGCCGGACCGCTCGCCGCGCGCGGGTCGGGCAGCTCCGTCAGCATGGCCGGGACGGAGCCCATCCGCACGGCGGCCTGGCTTCCCCGCCTCCTGCCCGCGTCGCGCCTCGACCTCGGGTTTCCCATCGCGCTCGCCTGCGCGGCGGCGGTCTGGTTCCTGCTCACGCGGACGCGGCTCGGGTTCGAATGGCGGGCGGTGGGCGCCGGGGCCGGCGCCGCCGAGGCGAGCGGAATCCCGATCCGGCGCCGGGTGTGCGAAGCGATGAGCGCGTCCGGCGCGCTGGCCGGACTCGCGGGCGGGTTGCTCGTGCTCGGCACGGAGCACCGGTACCCGGGCGTCTTCCGCACCGGATACGGATTCGACGGCATCGCCGTGGCGCTGATCGGAGGCGGCACGGCCCCGGGCGTCGTGGCTGCCGGCCTCGTCTTCGGCGCGGTGCGCGCGGGCGCGACGCGGCTGCAGCTGATCGGGATCCATCCCAGCTTCGCCGAGCTGATCCAGGGGATCGCGGTGCTGCTCGTCGCCGCTCCGCGGCTGTTCGCGCCCCTGCTCGTGCGGCTGCGCGCCATCGCGCGCCCACCGGGCGTTCCGCCGTGAGCGCCGCAATCTCCAGCGTTCTGGAGTTCGCGCCGCCCCTGGTGCTGGCAGCGCTCGGCGGAGTGCTGAGCGAGCGCGCCGGCGTGGTGAACATCGGGCTGGAAGGAATGATGCGCTTCGGCGCGTTCGCGGCGGCCGTGGGCGCGTTCTTCACAGGTTCGCCATGGCTGGGCCTCGCCTGCGGGGCGCTGGCGGGCGCGGCCGCGGCGGGCGTGCACGCGCTCCTGTCTCTCCGCTTCCGCGCCGAGCAGGTGGTGAGCGGAATCGCGCTCAACCTCGTGTCGCTCGGCCTGACGACCTTCCTGCTCGAGGCGACGTTCGGCTCCTCCGGCGTGAGCCCGCCGGTGCCCGCCCTGCCGCGCGACGCTTCCGGGCGAACGGCGCTCGCCTGGGTGGCCATCGGCTTGCCGATCCTGCTGCACGTCGCGTTCGTGCGCACGCCGCTGGGGCTGCGCATCCGCGCCGCCGGCGAGAACCCGCGCGCCGTCGCCACCGCGGGAGTGCGCGTGCTGCCCTTGCGCGCCGGGTGCGTCCTCGGAAGCGGCGTCCTCGCCGGCCTCGGCGGCGCCGCGCTGTCGGTCGGCATCCTGGGCCAGTTCGACGCGCGCATGCCCGCCGGGCAGGGGTTCATGGCGCTCGCCGCGATGGTCTTCGGCCGCTGGACTCCGCTCGGCGCGGCCGGGGCCGCCTTCTTCTTCGCCGGCGCAGACGCGCTGCAGCGCCAGCTCTCCTTCCAGCTGCACGCCGCCGACCTGCGGTTGTCGGGGATCTTCCTGGCGCTGCCCTACGCGCTCACCCTGCTCCTGCTCGCCGCCGGTGCGGGGCGCATCCGCGCTCCCGGCGCCGACGGCATTCCCTACGATCCGGAGCGTCGATCCTGACCTTACCTTCTATGGTGGCGTGCTCTCTCTGCGCAGTTCCAGCTTCTTGCCGTTACGCAAGTCGAGCACCAACCTCCGAGGCCACCTTTTGAGATGGGCTTTCATACGGTTGTTCGTTTACGGCTCGCGCGGGTCAAGCACCAGCCCAGTCACTTCGATTCCTGATGTCGGTTGTCCGCAGCCTTGGTCTGAAACCGTAAATAGACCCCATCGGCCCTTCAGCTCTCTCCGGCCGATCTTCTCCACGACTGTCTCGTCCGCTCGCACTTCAAGGGCAATTGCGGGTGCGCCAGTTGAACGATACGACCCTACCACCGTCTCTCGCCTGTCAATATAGATGTAATTACACGCGACGAGAGCACAGAGCACGGCTAGGACTTGACGGGACACAGCTCCTCCCCCTATTTCCAGCAGCTGTCAGTGATGCCCTTTGCATCGCTGTGACGCGCCAGGGTTGATTGGCAATCGGCGATCTGCATATCACTTAATCACCACCCTCCCGCGACCCGGCGGACGAGACCACGATCCTCCAGCGCCTGTTCGATGGCAAGGCGCTCTGCCAGTCTGGACGCACATCTTTGCGCGCGCAGCACGCTGGCCCGGCGTACGACGTCGTGGCGCAGCTCGCGGCGGTTGGTGCGCAGCGGTCGGCGAGCGTCCCAGAGCTCTGCCGAGGAGCGCCACCCCAGGGAGGGCCGGAGCCAGCGCTGGTTCAGCACCCGCAGCATCTCCTGCAGTTCGGCATCGTCGACGCCCTCGGAGTGCGCCAGCCAGGCCCGGTGTTCGCGGTTCTGCCGCTCATGCTGGCTATAGTACTGCGGGTAGCGCG
>WNFH01010971.1_pt1 | contig 11490 bp, 12 predicted proteins | sample 5400411 | NCBI WGS metagenome assembly WNFH01 (sample SAMN13153347, study PRJNA577476) | soil metagenome | isolation source: 200 cm saprolite under Douglas fir tree site 2 hole 3 | place: USA:California | collected 2015-04-18
CCCGGAATCCATAACCACCGCAGGGGCTATGGATTCCGGGCCTGCGCTCCGACCGGCTATCGCCGGCAGGAACACATCCCGGAATGACAAACGTTGGGTCAAATCCCATAGGATCATTTTCATGGAATCGCTCGTCTAGCCCGCCACGGTCGATGAAGATGGGCACGATGCGTTCGCTATTACGCTATGATGTGGCACACTGTGGCGTGTCCGCATCCGTCAAAACCGTGTCGCTGTGCGATAGGGCGCTTTGCTGGCTTGTGGCTTTTCGGTAACGGATAGCTCCGAACGCAAGGCCCATCTGGCGGAGATATATTGCCTCTTGTCGCCTCATTGAGTTGGGGCCGATCTCCCATTTTATGATATCTTGGCTTATCTTGTTGAGGTTTTCCACGATCACAGCAGTGAGCGCTCAACACGAGCGACGACATCATGCAGCCGCACAATCGCAAGAAGCTCAGCGATCGCGTGATCAAGGCAGCCGAGGTAGCGCTCGCGGCTCGGAAATATGTCAGTCCTATCGATGTGCTGGTCGGGATCGGATGGCTTGATCCCGGAGCGGTCAAACGCTGGCAGCAGGGGCAATTCGACCATCTCGAAGGGGCCGTGCAGACCAATCTGCCGCGCATTTCCGAGGCCATGAAGCTGTTTCGGTCTTGGGCCACAGCGGAGGGATTGATCCCAAGTGAGACCCACTATGTCGCGCAGACGCCGTCTCGGCGAACGCTGCGCTTCAGCAAGAGTGGAAACCCGACAATCGAAAAGCTGTATCGCACGCATTGGATTTCGGGCGACCTTTCCGAGAACGAGCAGGAGCACTTGGTAGAGAGGACGAGCCGCGCGCCCGAGCTGGTAGTGATCGAACCGCTGCATGATTCGTGGACGTGTCACCGGTGCGGCAGCAGCGGTGGTCTTCTCATCATGGAAAATCCGGGCCCGGCGTGCCTGCGATGTGCGGGTCTCGACGATCTTGAATATCTGCCCGCCGGGGATGCGTTGCTCACGCGTCGAGCCAAGGCGAAAAGCCCAAGGTACGCCGTGGTGGTGCGCTTCAGCAGGAGCCGACACCGCTATGAACGACAAGGCCTGCTGGTCGAGCCACGAGCCTTGGCGGAAGCGCAACGCGAACTCGAGGAGTGCCCCCCACACAGGCGGGTGGCACGCCGGGTTTGAGAACGGCGCGCGCTCGGGTATCTCTGTGCACGGTACGCGTCCGTCATAGCGCGCCATCGCGCCATTGGCACCTTGCGGCTATAAGAGCGTGCTGTACCGAAGTGGCGCGCCACGGCCGATGAAGATGGGCACTATTGCTTCGCCGTGACGCTATGATGTCGCGGCCTGCCACGCGATCGAAACGCCCATTCTACAATGCTCTGCGATTTCATACTGCGCCTCGCGGCAATCCCCAGAACGCCTCAGTCCGCCCGCTTGGACACTGCTGGCCAGCGTGCTCAGCCTGGCGGCAGCCGTCTAGGGCGGGACACGCAGTCCGCTCAAGTCTTGTTCGACGGTGCTTCGAAGAAGCCCGTTGCCTGAACGAGTCGGCCATCGGTGCCAAAGCGGCCGAAGCTGCTCCCCTTCACGAAGGCCCGGCCATCCTTGTCGTACATCGTCCAGAGGAAGAGTCCTTGGTCGTGATGCTCGAGAAAGCTGTCGTTTCTGAAGTATGCGCCCGTGAACTTCTGCTGCGATTGCGCGATGCGGACCATGAGTTCCTGTAGACCATGGGTCTGCGACGAAGGATCCGTGTACAAAATATTGTCGCTAACGCTTGATCGAAGCAGCTCTTCGCGTTCCGTTTCATGGATCGGCCCCCAAGCGCGCTGATACGCACTCCACGTTTTCAAGTGAATCTCGCTGTTCACGTGGCTTCTCCGCTTCGCTTGCTTGCGCGTCTTTGACGATATGACATAATCAGTAATAATGTCAGATCGCCAATTTGACAACCTCTTTCGAAAGAAAGGTGCGAGAAGATGTCTATTCCCGGCAGCAAGCATCAGCGCGTCGTCGAACGCGCGACGGAAGTGTTCTGCAGATATGGTTTTGCTCGCACCACAATGGGCGACATCGCGGAGCGCTGCGAAATCTCTCGGCCGGCGCTCTATCTGCTGTTTCCGGACAAGGAGGCCATCTTTACAGCGGTGGTCGAGCGGACGGACCAGGATAAGCTGGCCAGCATCCGTGCGGAGGTGGCGCATCTGAAAGATCTGCGTGGTAAGCTGCTTCACGCCTGCCTGTCATGGGGATGTCACGGCGTTGATCTTGCGGCCGCACACCCGGACGCCGCGGACCTGTTCGATCTGCGGTATCCCGTCGTTCAGCAGGTCTATCGAAATTTCCAGGGCCTCGTCGTCGAGCTCATCTCCGAGCGCTTCCGCACTGCGCGTCTGAAGATGACGCCGGAGCAGGCCGCGCGTGCGCTCGTCTTCAGCATGAGAGGTCTGCGCGAGACCGCGGCTGACAGGCGCGACATGCAGAATCTCATCACTTCGCTTGTCGACATCTTTGTTCGGGCGATCGAGCGCTGACCCCCGACTGAGAACGGAAATGTCCGCGGTTTTGAATGCAATTGGCGCGCCACGGCCGATGAAGATGGGCACTATTGCTTCGCCGTGGCGCTATGATGCCATAGCCGATTACGCGCTCCGACCGAGTAACCTGCGATGGCCTGCGATCTTGCACTAGGCCTCACGGGCAGCAGTCTTCCGAGTTTCGCAAGATGGTCCGGTTACCCTTCGATAGCGGCCCTCCTCGACCAATCCCGGGATCGACGCGATGGGCCACTACCGGACTCGCCGAAACGCCAGCGGTATCATTGCACCCTCATTTTTGCCACAATTTTGTCGCGCCGTTCCATCCGCCGCAACGCCGCGATGGGGCACTCATGCAACACCAACGATTTGCTTTTTTGTGGAGTGCGCTGAGCACCTTCATTCTTGTTGCTTCTATCAGTTGCGCCACCGCTTTTGCCCAAGATACATCAGAGACGGTGTGGCCGACCAAAGAATGGCAAACGTCCACGCCCGAAGAGCAGGGCATGAGTTCAGCGGCGCTCGCCAGGCTGCTCGACTTTGGAACAACCCTCAGCTTCGACAGCCTGCTGATCGCGCGGCACGGGAGAATTGTCCTGGATGCCTATTATGGCCGGCGTGCTGCCGACCTTCCTCATGTGATGAACTCCGCCACCAAAGCAGTGATCGGCACTTTGGCGGCCATCGCCTACAAGGATGGTCTTCTGGATAGGCTGAACCACCCGGCGCTGGAATTTTTTAGCGACCGCAGCGTCGCGCTCGATCTACCTGGTGGCCGCAGCATCGCAGACTTTGACGATAAGAGGAAAGCGATAACGGTTCAGAGCCTGTTAGACATGACCTCCGGAATTGATTGGACGGAACAGTCAAAGCGACTGGAGACGTTTATCGAAATGGAGCGCAGTCCGGATTGGATCAAATTCATTCTTGATCGTCCGATGTCGGCCACGCCGGGGGACATTTTCAACTACAATAGCGGCAATTCGCACCTGGTTTCTGCCATCATCACCAAGCTCACGGGGATGAGCGCCTTGGACTACGCGAAGGCCAGGCTTTTCGGCCCGCTCGGGATAGGCGCATCATCTTGGCGGCATGATCCCCAAGGCATCACCACCGGTGGAAACGGCTTGTCCATGCTGCCTCGTGACATGGCAAAGATAGGTTATCTGTACCTGCGCAACGGCGAATGGGAAGACAAGAGACTTCTTCCGCCCGACTGGATCAACAGGATAAGCCACGCCACCGTGAACACGAACTCATCCGGCGAGCCGGACATGCGGTATTCCAACTTTTTCTGGGCTCTCCCCAACAAGCACGTCTATATGGCAGTTGGATATCATTGCCAGCTCATCATGATTTTTCCTGAACTGGACATCGTCGCGGTGACGACGGCCAGAGACTTTTGTTCGCTTAGCAAACTGGCTGATTACATTTCCAGCGCGGTCAAATCAGAAGGGGCACTGCCTTCGGACCCGGCCGGTGCCGATCTGCTCGCCAACAAGATCCGCGAAATCTCCAGCCGCAGGCGCTACGATGATCCTGTCCCACAGTCGCAAGAGATGGTCAGGCATCCTAACGGATAGACGAGTACTTTGAGAGTGCGGCATCGTAAGCAATGCGTTGGAAGCGCCAAAGTCGCAGATGGGTCATTCGCGTCGATATTGCCATGTCCGCTCTTTCTTCCGCTATCCACCACACCGGACATTACCAAGCGACGGTGTCGCTCCGTGCCGTCGAGGGTCGTAAGTGTTTGTCTGCACATTGTTTTGGATGGCACTGGAGCGACACCGTATGAAGCGGCCTGGCGCCGCTCGAAACGAGAAAGCATTCAAAATCAACGGTCCGAGCGCCATCGTTCGCAGCGTAGCGTCTTGTTGCGCGTGCTCGGCAGGATGTGCGGCCATGATCGCATGGGAGGCCGCTGCCGGACCAACGGTGCACCGTCAAGGCTCGCGCTTCGCGCGACCGGCTCCGCCGGCTTCTCGGCCTTGACTGTGCTCCGCTGGCCCGGCTCTTTGCTGCCATGCGATCATGGCTTGCTGTGAGCGGTTGCGCTCACGCCGCAAGGGAAGCGCGAGGTCGGAGCACGGCAGCGTGATGTGGCGTGGACTTCGGCCGTTCAGTGGATCGGCCAAGCTTGCCACAGTGGCGCCATGGCTTCCTCGCAAAAATCGCAGCCACGGCATGCGCCGGGCGGCGCGCTATTCGACGATCTCTATGACTATGTGGCCGCGCCCGCTCGTCCTGGCCGACGACGGGCAAAGCGCGATCGGACGACATGGACGGTGACGGATGACTGGCCGGAAGACGTGCCGGTGATCGAGGCCGAGATCGACGTGTTCGAGGCGTGGTTTGGCGAGTTGTTCGACGAGCTATTTGGAGACGGCTGAGGGGGACATCACCATGGCAGCGGCAGTTCGGGCGGCTCTCTACCTCCGAGTCTCGACGGGGCGGCAAGCCGACAACGATCTCTCCATCCCGGACCAGCGCCGTCAGGCGAAGGGCTACTGCACGTCGCGCGGCTGGGAGATCGCCGTTGGGTCTAGCCGGGTGCCCCCGGCACGCGCGTCGGAAGCGCGGCGGCTCGGCAACACGCACGCGATCACTCGCTGCGGCGAGCCATTGCAACTTCACGAGCCAATGCAAATTCAATCGTGGGTAGGGATTTTCGCCCAAATCACACCGACCGGCGCGCCATTGCAGGCCCACGGGCGCTCAATGGATTGTGCGATGATGAAGGAGTGCCGTTGATTTGCCCGACGTGTCAAGTATTGGCCCAAAGCGTCCTTACCGGCGACCGCCGGCTACTTTGCATGGGGTTGTTTTCGATATTTTGGTTGGAAGCCAAAGCGACGCGGCGTGGCTGCGAGAATCCTGCTTGAAGCCGCACACGCCAGCGAGGCCTTTGCTGTAGCGTACAGTGGCGCGCCCGAAGAGACTCGAACTACCCGCTGATCCGATCGACCGAGGGAATTCGGATTCCATGTTGTCACAGCGTGATCGTCTCGTGGCGCCGGCGTTCGGAGGCTTTCGCCACGGCTTCGGTCCTGGTGCGCGCGCCCAGTTTCCGGAACAGGGATTCGACGTGGAATTTCACGGTGTGCAGCGAGATGTTCAACCGGCGCGCGATGGCCTTGTTGGTCATGCCTTCCGCCAGCGCCACCAGCACGTCGAGTTCGCGCGGCGTGAGCAGGGCGCGGCTGTCGGTCTCGCGCATCGCGCCAAAACCCAAATCCGTCGCGTCGGGCGCGCGGACGATCAAGCCGGCGGACACCGCTCGTATCGCTGCATCGATCTGGCTCGCACCCGCATCGCGGGACAGCACGCCGGCCAAGTCGGCATCAGCGCCTCCAAGCGTGACGACCGGGCGGGTTTCACCCGGCGGGCAGTCGCCGTCCGCCAGCACCACGTCGGCCGCGTCCTGTGCGCCGACGACGATATGCCCGGCCTCGGCGACCACGCGGCTCAGCGCATGACGGCGCTGCGCATCCGCGGCGTGGACGGCTACGCGCAGCCGCCTTGTTGGCACGAGCTCGCTTGCGGCGTCATTCATGCGGCGTGCCGTTCCGCAATCGTCGTCTGCACCGTCATCACCGCTCCGCTCCTGATCAGGCGAACATCCGCCTTGCGCCCGATGCTGTCGGAACCGAAGTGTCTTGCGATGTTTCGGAACCGGCGCGTCGATGTGCCGTCGACCGTGAGGATGATGTCGCCCGCCAAAATTCCGGCCTGCGCCGCGGGGCCGTTTTCAACGACCGACATGACCATCAGGCCGCTGGACTGATCGGCGGTCTCGCGCAGCGCATCGGGCACCGCGACGGCCTGCAAGGCAACACCGAGCCAGCCGCGCGCGATGTGGCCGTCCTTGAGCAGCAGCGGTACGATGCGTTCGATGGTTGCGGTCGGAATGGCGATGACCTGGCCGCGTGGTCCGAAGGTCGACATCCCCAGACATGCGCCGGCGGCGTCGAGAACCGGTCCGCCCTCCTCGCGGCGCCCGAGGCGAAGATCGAGCACGATGCGCCGGTCGATCAGGCCGCCGCGGCTGGAATGCCATTCGGCGCCGGCGAGATTGACGAGCCCGAGCCGCGCGCTCGCGCCACCGGTTCCGTCGGCCCCGATCGCCAGGGCAACCGCGCCGGTCTGCGCCTCGCCCGCGGCGATCGATGGCGACGCAATCGACCCTGCCAGCCGCAGAACCGCGATATTGGTGGCGGGATCGCGTCCGGCAATTTTGGCCGCGAGGACCGAGCCGCCGGCCGCGACAAGTTCAAAATCATCTTTTCGCGGCAGCGACTGCTCGGAGACGACGACAACATCCGGTCGCCACACCATGCCCGTGATATGCCGCTCGTGGCGGAGGCGGACCGCGACGACGGCGCTTTTCACCGCTTCCGCCCGGGTTACCAGGGCGTTCGAAAACTGGGTCAACAGGTCTGCTTGATCGGTCATGGGTAACTCCTATCCGCCTAAGATAGGGACGAAACTGGGCGATTGCGCAGGTCCAAACTATCGGCCAGACGGCTGGGTTCATCCCGGCCATTTGACCGGGCTGCAAAACCCGATGTGGGCCTGAACGCCGCCAGCGTGAACGCAGCGGCCGTTGCCGCGCCGGGTCGTCTCGATGTCGGGGGCCAGAACGTGGGAGCAAGCAATGGTAAATCCTGTCGAGCGGCTTACCGCGGAGTGGCAGCTCGCCCCGGCCGCCGCGCTGTCCGATTTGCCATATACCGGCATGGCCGTCATGCGCTGGACCTGCCGTACGGCGCTCAAACGCGAATTCGTCTCGCGCGTCGGCGACGACGTGCATGTCTTCTCCTATGTGCTGCGCAACTCGCGCGCGACCTCATGGCTGGATGGACGACAGGTCTGGGACGGCCTGATCCCGGCACATGGCCTGCGGATCCTGGCGCCGTCGTCGCAGCCGCGCTGGTTCGCCCACAGCGCGTTCGACTCGATGCAGTTTCATGTTCCGGTCCGCGCGTTGCGCGAGATGGTCGACGGCGGCCGGTTGGGTGGCGCGCGGATCGTCCTGCAAGACCCGCTCTATGCCAGCGACCCCGGCGTGACGCCGCTTGTCCACGCCATGGCGACGGCGCTCGCCAGCCAGGACCAGCTTACCCCGGCTTACATCGACGGTCTCGCGATCGCGCTTCTGACGCGGCTTGTCATGCGCTTTTCCTTGTCAGGCTTCGGCGAGCAGCGGCCCGCGACGGCTCTCGACGGGCGGCTGCGCCGCGCCATCGATTTCATCAACGCGCATCTGGCAGATGATCTCAGGCTCACGACAATGTCTTCCGTCGCGGGCCTTAGCCCGTATCATTTCTCGCATCTGTTCACTGCCGCCATGGGCGTGCCGCCGCACCGCTATCTCCTCAAGCTGCGCATCGAGCGCGCCAAGCAGCGGCTGCTGTTCAGCCGCGAGCCCATTCTCACCATTGCGCTCGATTGTGGCTTCAAGGACGCGAGCCACTTCGCGCGGGTCTTCGCAGGTGAAACCGGCCTGTCTCCGCGGCGGTTCCGGCAAGCGGCTTGAATTCGCACGCCGCAAGATCCGGCCTGTTCCGCAAGAATGGGCGAGAGCTTGGCAGCTCGCAGCGCTAGACAATGTGTTTGCGGAGTCCTAAGTACCGATGGAGAATGTGCGCCGTGGCAATGCAGCGGTTCCATCACGAGGGCCTGCACGCGAAGGCGGTGAAGGCAGCGATCATTGCGGCCGGACTTATTGTCGCAACCGCTTCGTTCGCGGAAGACCGAAAATACGATCCCGGCGCGAGCGATACCGAAATCAGGATCGGCCAGACCATGGCTTACAGCGGCCCGGTCTCGGCGTTCGCGGCACTCGGCACGGTTCAGGCGGCCTATTTCCGAATGATCAATGATCGCGGCGGCATCAACGGACGCAAGATCAACCTGATTTCGTACGATGACGCGGCGACGCCGTCCAAGACGGTCGAGCAGGTTCGCAAGCTTGTCGAGGGCGACGAAGTGCTGTTCACGTTCCAGACGCTTGGCAACGCCTCCAACATTGCCATTCAGAAATACCTCAACGATCGCAAGATCCCTCAGCTGTTCGTGGCCGGGCGCGCGACGCGGTTCGAGAACCCGGCAGAATTTCCCTGGACGATGGGATTTGCCCCAAATCTGCGGACCGAGATCGGCGTCTACGCGCGCTTCATCCTGGACAACCATCCGAACGCCAGAATTGGCCTGCTCTATCCGAATGACGACGGTGGCAAGGACTATCTCGCCGGTTTGAAGCAGGCACTCGGCGCAAGGGCGGCTGCGATGCTCGTCAGTACCGCTTCATACGAGCCGACGGATCCGACGGTCGACTCGCAGGTCGTGCTGTTGAAGACGGCGGGTGTCGATCTCCTGGTGAATATGGCGTCGCCGAAATTCGCGGCTCAGACGATCAGGAAGGCGGCAGAACTCGACTGGAAACCGGTTCATCTTCTCGGCGTCGGCTCGTCTTCGATCGGCGCCGTTCTGACGCCCGCGGGTCTTGACAATTCCAAAGGACTGATCTCGGCGAGTTCGTTCAAGGAGGCCGGCGACCCGTCCTGGACCAACGACGAAGGCATGAAAAAATGGGTCGCGTTCATGGACGCTTACTATCCCGAAGGCGATCGCAAGAGCATCTTCACGACCTATGGCTACAGCGCGGCCGAATTGATGGTGCAGGTGCTGCGGCAATGCGGCGACGACGTATCGCGCGAGAATGTCATGCGGCAGGCGGCAAACCTGAAGAATTTCAGGCTGGATCTGCTGTTGCCCGGTCTTGCGATCAACACCAGCCCGTCCGACTATCGCGTCGTCAAGGAGTTCCGGATGATGCGTTTTAACGGCGAGCGATGGGAGCCGTTCGGGCCGATCGTGGCCGACTAGCGCTGTCGGTTAGCCGTACAATCATCCGGCGGGACTTGCGTCCACTTTGCAACCGTGTATGCTTTGTATTACAAAGTTGGGGAAGGAAATGCGCGATCTCGACAAGGCGCTGGCCGATATTTTTGCCATTCGTAGCCAGATTGCCGCCGGCACGGCGTTTCGCGGCTATGGTCCGGCGACCGTCGCCGCCACTGGCGGGCTGGCCCTCGCCACGGCGCTCATTCAATTCTGGTGGCTTGACGATCCGACCAGCCGTCCGCTGACCTTCTTCTCGGGCTGGACCGCAACCGCCTTGGTGTCCGGGGCCATCATCTGGATCGAGATGCAGGCGCGCTCGCGGCGGCATCATTCGGGTCTCGCCGACGCCATGATCCACCAGGCGATCGAACAGTTTCTGCCGGCGGGCATGGCAGCCGCCCTGCTGGCCGTGATGCTCTGGAAGTTCGCTCCGGAGACGCTGTGGATGCTCCCCGGTCTATGGCAACTGCTGGTGGGGCTCGGGATATTCGCTTCCGTCCGATCGTTGCCGCGCACCGTCGGCTTTGCCGGCGCCTGGTATTTCGTGGTCGGCTTCACGGTGTTGCTGCTGGCAAGCCAAAGCCACGCGCTGTCGCCATGGACGATGGGCCTGCCGTTCGTGGCCGGCCAGTTACTGATGGCCGCCCTGCTGCATTTTGCTTCCGGAGAAACCGATGTCGAAGACTGAACCGAATCACGCGCCGTTCTCCTATGACGGTCTCGATCGCGTCATTCACGAGAAGGCCAGGCTCAGCCTGCTGACCTCGCTGATCGCGCATCCCAAGGGACTGGCTTTCGCCGATCTGAAGCAGCTCTGCGGGCTGACCGACGGCAATCTCAGTCGTCATCTTCAGGTGCTGCAGGAAGCAGGCCTCGTCGAAGTCACCAAGGGCTATGAGGGCAACCGGCCGCACACCAGTTGCCGCCTGACGAAAATCGGCCGCCGCCGCTTTCTCGACTATTTGGCCGTGCTCGAGCGGCTGGTTCGTGACGCGGCCAAGGCCGCGGGCAAGGACGAAACCGCTTCCGCCCGGCTCGGTATCCTGCCCGCCTGATCTGCACAGCTTTTTTTGCAAGGAAACTTTGTGATGCAAAGTAATGCCTCATCCAAACTCCACGTCGGTATCATCATGGATGGCAACGGACGGTGGGCGACAAAGCGGCGGCTGTCGCGCTTGCGCGGCCACGAAGCCGGCGTCGAAGCGATCCGGCGCGTCGTGGAGGCGGCACCCCAGCAGGGTGTCGGAACGCTGACCCTTTACGCCTTCTCCAGCGACAATTGGCGGCGGCCGAAAGCGGAGGTCTCCGCGCTGATGGCGCTGTTGCGATTCTATCTCGCCAACGAGGTCGAGAGTCTGGTGCGCAATGGCGTTCGTCTCACGGTGATCGGACGCCGCGACCGAGCCATCGCATCCGCCGAGACCGCCACGGCGGGCGGCGATGCGCTGCATCTGCGCATCGCGGTCGACTATTCGGCCCGTGATGCGATCCTCAATGCCGTGGCTCAAGCCGCCGGGATGGGACATCTCACCCGCGAGATCTTCTCCCAACTCGTCACCGGCGAGCCCGCGCTTCGCGACGTCGACCTTGTGATCCGGACCAGCGGCGAGAAGCGGTTGTCCGACTTCCTGCTGTGGGAGAGCGCCTACGCCGAATTGCATTTTACCGAGCGGATGTGGCCGGATTTTGCGGAGGAGGACCTCGCCGAAGCGCTGGCGTCGTTCCATCGACGCGAACGCCGGTTCGGCGGCTTGCAACCCGAGACCCCCGAGCTTGCTCCCGAACCGGCCCTGAGCCTCTAGCCTCCTCAGGCCCACTCCCCTCTGCGGAAGACCGGGACGCGCCGGCCGTCCGAGTGAACGCCGTCGATGTCGATCTTGTCCGAGCCGATCATCCAGTCGATATGAATAAAGCTCTTGTTGCCGCCCTGGGCGGCAATCTGCTCCGGCGTCAGCTTGTCGCCATCGACGAAGCATTTCGAATAGCATTGGCCGAGCGCGATGTGGCAGGCGGCGTTCTCGTCGAACAACGTGTTGAAGAACAACAACCCGCT
>WNFH01003261.1_pt1 | contig 11488 bp, 10 predicted proteins | sample 5400411 | NCBI WGS metagenome assembly WNFH01 (sample SAMN13153347, study PRJNA577476) | soil metagenome | isolation source: 200 cm saprolite under Douglas fir tree site 2 hole 3 | place: USA:California | collected 2015-04-18
TGCCAATACTGAGCGTATGGGTAAAGTTCTCGGCTGGCGAGCCGATGAGTGGAGCAGGGGGAGAACCAAACACTTCTGAGATGCTATTGTAGAGTCGGCTCACAAATTCAGCCACAGAATTGATATCGCGAGAAGTAGTGGGATTGGTGTGAAAGATATTCAAAATCGCCCCATTTTGCCAGAAGGGGGCATACAGCAGGATGATAATAGCTGCATAGATGAGGCCCAACAGGAGAGTATTCACCAGAGACCTGGCGCAGGGCGAGGACAAGCCGTCGCCTCTACTATGGACGGATTGACTTGCCAGGCTCCTACGTAGCATAGTAGGGGCGACCTGCTCCCCTTGCCCGCAGGCAACGGCTTGTCCTCGCCCTGTGATCATCCCCGCAGTTCCTGCCTGTTGTTTCCACATGAAAATCAATACCAAGGGTACCAACACCACCGTATTTAATTTGAGACATGTTGCCAGGGCGAGCATAACGGCAGCTAATACAAAGGCTGGAAATGGTTTCAGTCTTCCAGGCAAGAGAAACCAGATGGCAAGCAAGACCAGTAGCAGCATGGCAGCATCGTTGTGGGCATTGACGCAGGCTTCAAGCAGCAACAGGGGATTCCAGGCAAATGCCAGGGTTGCCACGATACGTTTTTGTGGCGAAACCCGCCCTTGCAGGTGCTGTAAACGTCCCGCGATTGACCAGATCAGCGCTGTTGAGCAGAGGTGAGTAGCCAGGCCAAAGAGCCGTAGTGCCAGTACCATAGGTAAAAGCGATTGAGAGCCGAATATGAGCGTAAACCATTGCAACACGCTGGCAATAGCTGCCCATGTTGGCCCATACGCCGAGGGTTGATCGTTCCAGTAGACATTCATGTAGACGGGATCGGTACTGATGGCCGTTGGCAATGTCGTCAATGGATTGAGATGATAGAGAACACCTATGCGCGCATAGCTGATATACGAATAGATATCGGGCGAGGTGACAACCGGAAAGAGTACACTGATTATTCCTAGCAACAATGTCGAGTACAGTATATAGCGGAAGCTCGTAATGTAGTGAGGCAGCCGGCGCACCGCCAGCAGGTACATGAGAAATACCAGCAAAAAAGCTGCCAAAAGCAGTGGCAGCTGCATCCAACTGATGGCAACCGATGGCGGAGTCGGCTTACTGCTGGTAATACTCGAAGAGATGGCCCAACCCGGAAAGAGCAAATGTGTAGGTAATAGAGACCATGGCCCGACCTGTGGTAATATCGCCGTATGTAACCAGAAGCCTTCTAATGGTAGCACCGCATCTAAAAAGAGCATAGCGCATAGCATCGCCCCAAAAAAGCTAAAAGGCAAGATTTTATGTTCAGACGTTTTTTTTGTTTGCATTACTTTCTTTAGTACACACTGAATTGGAGGGTGTGGACAAGAGCCGAAATTAAAAACGTTTTTTGCACCTGAATAGTTACAAAATATTGAATCTTTCCGAAGCTTGCCTTGAGGGTTTCTTGAAATCTATCTGTTAGAATAGCTTGTAGATAGGGTTAGTTACAAAGAAATGATCCAGGGATATGCACAGTGGAGTATAAATATGAGCCAGGATGAGGATTTATATAATGAACCGACCGAACCACGGATGCGGGTAGGCCAATCATCGTCAGTGCCCAGCACGGGGCTGGCGATTCCTCCTACCCCTCAAGCTGCACCTGTCCCAACACCGCCTCCGGTACGCCGCCAACGCCGGATGTCGCGTCGCACGCTGATCGGAGCCTCGCTAGCGGGTTTAGCTGGATTGGGTATTGGGGGCATTGCGCTAGGGGAATATGTGCAGCATAGTGGATTGAGTAATCTCTTCCACGGCCCAATGGCAAGCGATTCACAGATTGGACACCTGTTACGACGTGCGGGTTTTGGAGCGACGCCGGGTGAATTGACTACCTATAAAAACCTGGGCTTTAGCGGTGCTGTTGACCGTCTTCTAAATTATCAACAGGTGTCGGACGATGCTACCGACAATCGCCTCAAGGCCCTGAACCTCAACCTGGCCAGGCCGCTGGACCAGCAGCGATGGTGGCTGCTGCGTATGGCATGGACACAACGGCCATTATTGGAGAAGATGACCTTGTTCTGGCATGGCGTACTCGTCAGTAGTTACCGCAAAGTAGGCGGTCCAAGGGCTTACGGGCGCATGATGATCCAGAACCAGTTTTTGCGTGACCATGCCTTTGATACCTTTGATAACATGTTGCTGGGCATTACCGGCGATCCTGCCATGCTTTTCTACCTCGATCTGACGAAAAGCACCAAAAATGCACCGAATGAAAACTATGCGCGCGAGTTGATGGAACTCTTCACGCTTGGGCTGGGTCACTATAGCCAGCAAGATGTGTTTGAGGGAGCAGCCGCACTGACTGGCTGGCACGTGAGAGGGCTGAGCTCGCACTACTTGCCTGGCGACCATAATGATCTGAACAAAACCTACCTGGGGCAGACTGGAAACTTCGACTACAAGGATGTCGTCCGCATTCTTGCCAATCATCCGGCCACACCATGGTTCATCGGTCGAAAGTTGTTTACCTTCTTTGTCTATGAAAATCCCACTGATGAGGACATAAAGCCGCTTGTGGATACTTATGTGCAGAGCGGCCACAATATGGGTGCAGTCATGCGCACATTGTTGCTCTCACCCCAGTTCTCTTCGACGAAGGCATACCGCAGTCGCATCAAGTCGCCAGTCGAATTTACGGCTGGCGCCTACCGCGCCTTGAATATCCAGGGAAGTGGGGATACCTTGCCACAGTACCCGCTTTTGATGGGGCAGACGGTCTTCGACCCACCCAACGTGGCGGGCTGGCCTGGTGACAAAGTGAGTGCGTTCTGGCTCAATAGCGGCACATGGATGATGCGCCTCAACTATGTAGATGCCTTGTTGGCACGCGGCAACTTTTCACGCAATAGCAAACCGACACCCGTCGATCTGCAGGGCATAGTCAAGGCCAACAACATTGACTCGCCGGAGCATTTTGTCGATTACTTCTCTTCGTTCTTGCTGGACGGTGTCGTCGATTCAAATCGCAGGGCGCAATATATCAAGTACTTCACTACAAAAGATACCAGTCGAGGGAACGCTCAGGTCACGCTGAAGAACGGGCAGAGCTATCCATTTAACCGTGTACGCGGAACGCTGTACTTGATGATGGCCTCACCAGAGTACCAGCTCAATTAAGGGAGAATAAGCATGAAACTTTCTCGTAGAGCGATGATAAAAGATGGGTTGTTGGTGGTGTCGGCAGGTATGGTGATGCCCGCCATTTTCAGCCGGGGTATAGCGTCGGCAAGGGCGCAGTCGATAGATGGCTCACATATCGCGCAGACGGCCAGCGATCGCACGCTGATCGTTGTGCAGATGGCCGGTGGGAACGACGGCCTCAACACGGTCATCCCCTTTAGCGATCCGCTCTATCACCAGATGCGTCCAACCCTGTCTATAGCAGATGCCAAAGTATTGCCAATCGATACAAGATTGGGGCTACATCCCAATCTAGCTCCCTTGAAGAATCTCTGGGATGCCGGACACCTGGCGATTATCGAGGGCGTGGGCTATCCCAACCAGAGTTTATCACACTTCCAGGCCATGGACATCTGGCAGACGCTCGACTTGAGCGGCAATGGCAGCCAGGGCTGGCTGGGTAAACTGGTCTCCGGCTGGGTTGACCAGGACGGCCACCCCTTCAAGGCCATGGACATTGGGGTGCAGACTGCCCAGGCCCTCTCGTCAATCAGTGCGCCTGTACCCACCCTGTCGACTGTCAACACCTACCGTCTCTATCCCGACCCGGCTGATACCGATAACGGCAACGCTCGTCTACAGGCACTGATGAACCTCTATAACTCGTATCCTAAGACGTCGCCCTACGCGGCCCTGCTCGATACGACGGCCCTGAGTGCCAGTGAAGGATCGCGCCAGTTGCATGAAGCTGATGCACAGTACCATGCCGCCGTGACCTACCCGACGGGGCCATTTGCCGCCGGACTGAAAGTTTTGGCGGAGGCGATTGTGCAGGGCCTGGGATTGCGAGTAGGCTACGTGACCCTCGGTGGATTCGATACCCATGCCAACCAGCAGGCTACCCACGATATGCTCATGAAGACCCTGGCGGACGGCCTTTCGGCCTTCTACACCGATCTCGCCAAGCACGGCAAAGCGGATAATGTGGTGGTCATGACATGGTCGGAATTTGGGCGGCGCGTGGAGGAGAACGGTAGCCAGGGTACCGATCACGGGACGGCGGCTCCCATGTTTGTGCTGGGCAATCCTGTGAACAGGGGCATCTTTGGTGAGCCTGCCAGCATGAGCAGCCTGGATACCACCGGCAACCTGAAATATACTACCGATTTCCGTTCCGTTTATGCGACGGTACTGGATCGCTGGCTTGGTGCATCTTCGCAGGACGTGCTGGGCGGCTCCTTCGGCTCACAAAATTTCTTGCCGCAGCCATAGATAATATAAAAGTCCAGCATATAAGCTCAACAATATAGGTTTTTGACTCTGTCAAAAACCTATATTGTTGAGCTTATATGCTGGACTTCTTACTAATTTGGGGTGATTCATGTTGAACATGACGGTTAATAGGTCTATAATAGGCTCTGAATAAACTGAGAGGTTCAGACAGGATAGACAGAGCATGTCAAAGGTAAAAAGTTTACTAAAGATTCGCATAGTACGGGTAGTACTTGTTGTGGTAGGTATAACCCTTGCCGTAGTGGTCAGCTTTTTTCTGCCAAAGGAACAGGACCCCAATATTGGCTTAACCAATGACCCTGTAACGCCTACTATTGACATCACCAACCCTGTTGGCACGTTGACGGTCAACCGCAGCGTGATTTATAAAGATGTCACCCTCACAGTTACAAAAGTGGAGGAAGCGGGAGCCTTTTCGGATGATCGCAGGCCGGCCGGAACCTATACCGTGCGTGTAAATGTTCATGTACAGCCAGGCGCCAGTGTGCAATCTCCTCTTGGCATTGAGTATGTCTCGTTAGTGCGTCTTGCCCTTGCCAATGGGCAGGTGATCTCACCCAAGCTGGTGTCCTTGCTCCCGGTCGTTTTGCCCCAACAGGCGAACGACGGCTTTTTCGATTTTCCGGTAAGCACTCAGGTCTCCCTCTCGTCGTTGACGCTGCTTATAGGGAGTGACACCTCGGTGGCTTTTAGTTAGCGTCATGTTTGCCCTGGTTGCCTCCCCTGATCGTGGCTGAACTTTCCCTTCGCGTTTTGTCATCGATTTGTCATCTTGATATGCGATAATCAGAGAAGAGTAATCATCGTTGAATGAAGACCAGAGGAAGCTTTGCCATGCGTATGCTTGTGATTGAAGATAATCATCGTCTCAATAGCTCACTGGCTATCGCCTGCAACCGCCACCAGAGCGAAGGTGACACATGAAACGACCGGCACAGCATCACTTCCGCGTTTCCCTGGCCTCCAGTGTGCGGGCGCGCCTGACCCTCTGGTACCTGGCAATGGTGGCGTTTATCATGTGCCTCTTTGGCGGCAGTCTCTATGTTGTTCAGACCTTCCTGAATGCCGATGCAGCCGAGAGCAGGCTGGAGACGCAATTATATCAGGATAGCCAGCATTTCGCGCAGACCTACGGGCAGGCACTGCTGGATCGCCAGGCGCCCAAGGCTCTCCGTCTCAATCAGTCCTCACAGGAAATCGTGCTGCTGCTGCGTCCCGACGGAAGCGTCCTGGACTCGCGCGGTCCTCTGACGGGCAGCCTGATCCAGTTGCTGCAGGCCGGGGCCGAGCAGAACTCGGAGATGATCGATCTCACTATTCCCCAGAACCATCCCCATGGCTGGTGGGCCAGGGATATCGACTATCGCGTCCTGATTACGCCTGTGCTGAACCAGAATGCGCGCGTCGCTATCCTCCTGGTGGGATTGCCACGCCAGTATTTCTTCCCATTACTAGGGATCTGGCTCATTCACGGCACGCTGGCCCTGCTGGTCGCGGCGATCGGGGGCTACTGGCTGGCGGGCAAAGCGCTGCGACCTGTGAAACTGATTACCCGCATGGCCAACGAGATGAGCGCGACCGGTCTGCGCCGCCGCCTGCATTTGCAGCGCAGAGACGAGTTCGGCGAACTGGCTGCCACCTTTGATCACATGCTGGCGCGCCTGGAGGCCGCCTTCAAACGCCAGACGCAGTTCACCGCCGATGCCAGCCATGAACTGCGCACGCCGCTCACCATTATTGACCTGGAGATCAACCGGGCACTGACGCAGCTCGAGCAGCCAGAAGACTACCGGCACGTGCTGGAACAGATCCAGGCCGAGAATGCGCAGATGACGGCGATTGTCAACAGCCTGCTGCTGCTGGCACGGGCCGATACAGGACAGGTGACATCTCCCCATGGCTGAAGCCAGGGGCTTCCTCTCATCACTGAGAGGCTTTCCTGCTTCGCTGAGGCTTGCCTGACTTGGTTTTCACCGCACCAGGTCTTACAGCCTCTCCACAGGCAGCAACCACGAGTCCCGCGGCCAAAACGTTCTTTGCAGCATTGATATCACGGTCATGGACAACGCCACATTCAGGGCACGTCCAACTGCGCACATCAAGCGTTAAGGAGTCGAGAATATGACCACAGTCAAAGCACCGTTTGGAGGATGGGTACCACTTGTCAATTTTAACAACGGTACGCCCGTACCAATCTGCTTTGTACTCAAGTTGTCTGACAAATTCAGACCAACCTACATCACTGATAGCTTTAGCCAAACAGTGGTTTTTGACCATATTTTTGACTTGCAGACTCTCGATGCATACGACTTGGTTTTCGCGTATGATCTTGGTCGAGAGTTTCTGTTGATAGTCTCGTCTACGGTCAGCAATCTTCTTATGGATTCGAGCAACCTTGAGACGAGCTTTTGCACGGTTCTTAGAACCTTTTTTCTTTTTTGCGTAACGGCGTTGTGCTTTCGCCAGTTTCTTTTCATCTTTGGCGAAGAACTTGGGGTTACCATGCGTATGTCCATCAGAGGTGATGACCATAGACTTCAGACCCAGGTCAAGCCCAACCATCTTAGGAGTAACTTCCAATGCTTTGATGTCTTCTTCTACCAGGATGGAGACAAAATAGCGTTCGGCTTCATCTTTGGTGATGGTGACACTGCTTGGTTTACACCCATCGGGCAAGGGGCGATGCCAAACAATGGAAAGAGGGGCATCCATCTTTGCAAGAGTGAGAGCCTGTCTATTCCAGGTAAAAGCATTGCTTGCATAGGTAGCGGATTGCTGGTTACGCTTCTTTTTGAAGGTGGGATAGTCAGCACGCCCTTCAAAGAAGTTGCGAAAGGCTCTATCGAGATTTCTGAGAGCTTGTTGGAGAGGGACAGAAGAAACCTCATTGAGCCACAACGTATCTTCCTGCTTTTTGAGCAGTACCAAACGTTGCGCCGTGTCCTCGTAGTACAGGCGTTCACCATGCTGGTAGTATGCGTCAGTGCGTTTCCGCAATGCCCAGTTGTAGACGTAGCGGCAACATCCGAAGGTTTGCGCCAGGATGCGCTTTTGTTCATCACTTGGATAGAAGCGATACTTGTAGGCTTTCTTCTGGTTCATACTTTACAGTATAGCATACACGCTGTAAACTGTCAAACAGCACCCAGCCCATCACGCCCCAAAAAGGAACGGCCCTTATATCCCCGTGCCTGAAGGCAGGGGTTTTACGGGCCGGTTCGATAATGGAAATTCTTTGCCTATTGCTTTCACTGCACAACATATCTTACACCCTGATCGTATAGAGAGTGCGACAAACGTTTCTGTAACTACGAGGACTACATGCAACACACAGACGGAACGCTCATTTCACAGCAAAATAACACCTTTCATCTGCCGCGCTCCATGAAGATGCTTCGCTGCGCTCAGCATGACAGTTGCGCTCAGCATGACAGTTGCGCTCAGCATGACAGTTGGTCGCAGGCAATGCCCGCCGACAACAAGGGGAGCAGGGGAGCACCCTTCGCGGGTACCCTGGCGACTGCACCGCCGATTATCCAGGTTGAGCACCTGGTAAAACGCTACAAACGCGAAGAAACCAACGCTGTTGATGATATTTCATTCACGGTGGCCCCTGGTTCGCTTTTCGCGCTTCTCGGGCCCAACGGAGCAGGTAAAACTACGACCATCTCTATCTTGACAACAACGCTCATCCCGACCTCCGGCAATATCCTGATTGCGGGCTATGATGTCTCGAAACAGGCCAAAGCGGTACGCGATACGATTGGCATTATCTTTCAAAAACCAAGTCTGGATCTGCATCTGACTGCTGAGGAAAATATTCGCTTCCATGCGACGCTCTACGGTCTCTATCCATTTCGCCCATCCTATCGAACTATGCCTCGTGCCTATCGAGAGCAGATCGAAAAACTCTCTACTCTGCTGGGCATCAGGGAAGACCTTTTTAGATCAGTCAAAACATACTCCGGCGGTATGAAGCGCAAACTAGAGATTTTGCGTAGCTTACTGCATCAACCCAGGGTACTCTTTCTGGATGAACCGACCTCTGGTCTTGATCCATCCAGCCGCAGAAGTCTCTGGGAATATCTGCGGCAGGTGCGCAAGGAAAACGGGACAACCACGTTTTTAACCACTCATTATCTAGAAGAGGCCGAACAATCAGATAGTATCTGTATTATTAATAAAGGGAAGATCGTTTCTCGTGGCACGCCAGCTCAGATCAAGGCTGAGCTAGTAAAGGAATATCTGCTGATTGACGCGGAGAAGCGCGATGCGCTGCGCGATGAACTCACCTATCTCCATATCCCATTTACAGAGACGCCACAGTTCAGGCTCCCACTCAAAACTGGAGCGATTCACGCAACGTTGAAAGCTATCGAGACGCCGCTCACATACGTTCAGACATATGCACCGACGCTTGAGGATGCCTATCTGGAAATCGTAGGGGAGAAATAACATGATTGGAACTGCACGAGAAGCCAATGCTATTGTAACTATCGCCTATCGTGACGTGCTGAAATTCACGCGCGATCCGTCGCGGTTGATCGGCACACTGATACTGCCAATCCTCTTCATTGGTCTGCTTGGTGAGGGACTGCAGGCCACGCTCGGTTCAAGCCTTGGCTACAATTACCTGACATTCGTTTTCCTGGGAGTGTTTGCGCAAACGCTGTTTCAATCTACCGCCCTTGGCATCGTTTCGCTGATTGAGGACCGCGAAAACGACTTCGCCCAGGAGATTTTTATCTCTCCCATCTCGCGCTACTCCCTTATCTTCGGAAAAATCCTGGGAGAATCAATGGTGGCTTTTGCGCAAGCAGTGGTGATTGTCGCATTTGGTGCCATGATTGGCGTACAAATGAATTGGGTGACTATTCCTGGCTTGCTCTTCGTTGCTCTTGTCACCTCTCTGCTGGGAGGAGCCTTCGGCCTGATACTCCTCGCGACCATGGGCAGTCAGCGCGCTGCGAATCAAATTTTGCCTTTCTTGATCATTCCACAGCTCATCCTGGCAGGAGTTTTTAACCCACTCAAGGGGCTTCCGATCTATCTTGATCTCGCTTCAAGAATAGCTCCCTTGCGCTATGCGGTAGACCTGACACGAGCCGTCTACTATCTGGGGCAACCAGCAGCATATAATAAGGTCGTTCTTATTTCGCCATTCATGAATCTTTTGATTATGACCGTAATGTTCGTGATTTTTCTTGTTACCGGCACAATACTCTTCGTTCGGAGCGAACGCAATAAATAATAATTCATAACACCTCGGCGGTGCGACCCCGCCCCAGGGTACCCGCCAGGGGTACCCCTACCATGGACCAACGGCTCCCGTGCATGGTAGGGGTACCTCCATAGGCGTTAACTGAAGCCAAGAAGGAGCTGTGTTCAAGTGCGTAAGTTCACGCCTCTGAGGTCGCCCCGCCCGCCAGCTGTCATCCTGAGCGCAGCGAAGGATCTCTCGCCGGGCAGAGCGCAGATCCTTCGCTGCGCTCAGGATGACAGCAGTGCTTCAGTGAACGCCTATGGGGGTACCCCTGGCGGGTACCCTGGTGGGGACTTATGGGTGCCCTGTTCCCACCGGCAAAGCGTCCATGGAAGAAAGACAAATATGCAGAAAACAGGAAATACTTCACGGAAGACCTTGCGAACCATTGCTCTTGGTGTTGGTGCTGCCAGCCTCCTTACTTTGCCGATAGCGTTAGAAGTTCGGCTGAAGCAGGCAAAACAACCCCTCACAGATGCGTGGCAGCACCTGCCTATCGAACCTCGCCGTTCCACGCTGCTCGGGATTAGCTTTCGCTCACCGCAAGTTGCCGTGCTTGGATTAGATGCGCGTACCACCCTACAAACATTGCTCACCTATCCGTTTCCACTCATTCGCTTGGGGGCCTACTGGAATCGTATGGAACCGGAGCCAGGAGTCTTTCACACTGATGAGCTAGATTGGCAGATCGATGCCGCCGAACGAGCAGGAAAGCAGATTATTCTGTGTGTTGGCCCACTGAAAACCTTTAACTACCCTGAGTTCTTTGTGCCAGCCCACCACCTCAGGCACCCGTTGCAGGAACATACCCTCATCAGGCCGTCCGCTTACCCGTCACTCCTGACGGCTGCGACAGCATTCATCACTCGTCTCGTGGAGCGGTATAAACATCGCAAAGGCATTGTCGCCTGGCAACTGGAACACGAAGCCGTGGATCCACTTGGGGTAGAACACACCTGGCGTTTGCATGTTGCCTTTGTCGAAAAAGAAGTCGAAGCACTCAGAAAAGCCGATCCCACCAGACCGGTTATGATGAACGGCTTTTTGCCTACCTCTTTGCCGGTGCGTTTCTCACAATGGTGGCAGACGCGCGATCAGGGTGACTCACTCGCAGTCGCACAACGCGTGGCAGATATTGTAGGCATCGACTACTATCCGCGTCACGCACTGATGACCGTTGGGACCAAAACATTGTATCTGGATGGAAGTAAGAGTCCCTGGCAGCAGCGGAGACGGAAGCAATTGTTCGCATGGACCCACATGCATGGGCAAAAACTGATGATTTCTGAGGGACAGGCAGAGCCGTGGGAGACGGTGACGATCCCCCCCAATCCAGATAAGCAGGCAATGTACAGTTGTCTGCCGGAACAAGTCATCAACAACTATAACACCTGCATGCGCTGGTCTCGACAAGAAGCCTCCCTGTATGCGTACCTCTTCTGGGGAGTAGAGTATTGGATGCTGCGCAAGCAGTGCTCTGACTCAAGCTATATGCAGGCATTTGCTCGCATCCTTGAAAATGCCTGACTTTTGAGTGCTATTTTAATCTTCTTCGCTGGGCGCACCGACGTGTTCAACGCGATGCTGAACATCGGCGAGAGCATCCAGTCCTGGAACTTGCTCAAATTGGTCAGCCTCTCCGTCCTCTGTAGCACTCTGCACCAGGTCTTCTAAAGCAAGGTAGTATTCCACCAGGACGCGTTCCCCGCTGGTGTGTGAG
>WNFH01003262.1_pt1 | contig 11482 bp, 10 predicted proteins | sample 5400411 | NCBI WGS metagenome assembly WNFH01 (sample SAMN13153347, study PRJNA577476) | soil metagenome | isolation source: 200 cm saprolite under Douglas fir tree site 2 hole 3 | place: USA:California | collected 2015-04-18
GCCCCTCTTCCGGCCCGAGTATAGGGCAGGCCGACAGCGTGCGCCGGCGTCTATGACCCGTGGCCGACGAACTGGACTCGACTCCGCGTGCCTCGACGTCGAGGTTCCCGGACTACCCGCGCGGCTTCACCCAGGTCTCTGACCACGCGAGGCAGGCGCTGCTTCCTTGCCGGTCCCCGCGCATCTCCGGCCAGACGCTTCCGGTGGCCACACGCCCGTTGAGCTCGAGCTGCGCGGCGCGGGCGGGGAAGAAGGTGCTGAAGACGCCGATGGGCCGGTTGTTGAAGCCGGGCGGGGCGTGGAGCACGAAGGGCTCGATGCAGTCGTACCAGGAGAGCACGATCCGCGCGTCGGCGGCCGTCACCGTCTCGGTGGCGGTGGACCAGGGGCCGCCGTGCCGCTCGAAGCGCGCGGCGAGCACGGGTTGCGCGGTATCGGCGAAGGCCGGGAAGAGCAGGGTCTCGATCGATTTCTGGAGCCACCGGGCCACCCCGATGTTGTCGCTGTAGATGCGGACGCGACCCTCCGTGAGCGTGCTCTGGAGGAAGAGGGTGTGCCCCGCGCCCGCCGGGCACCACAGGACGCGCCAGTGGCTCGCGCGGTCAGACAGCGTGGTGCCGCCATCCGGGCTCAGCCGGATGAAGGAGTTCTCGCCGGTCATGAGGACTTCGTTCGGGTCAACTGGCGGCATCGGTCGTCTCCCTTTCGAGTAGGTGTGCGCGGCGAGGCGCGGTGCGGTACAGTCAACCGGAATCCGGCCCCGAGTGAAGATACGAGGGAAGCTCGTTCGGAGCAAGCGGTGACTTCCACAGAGGAGACGGCGATGCCCACACGCTATTTGCACCTGGTCAGGATGGACGTGGCCCACGATCACGAGGCGATCTTCAACGACATCTACGACCACGAGCACGTTCCCGCGCTCCTGGCCGTCCCCGGCGTGGCGCGGGCCTCGCGCTACCGGCACCCTTCGCCCACCGACCCGCGCTACATCGCCGCCTACGAGCTGGAGAGCCCCGCGGTGCTCCAGAGCCCCCAGTGGAAGACGGCGGCGGAATCCGGCCGCTGGCCCAAGGACGTGCGCCCTCACACGATGAACCGCCACATCGCGACCTACCAGTGGACGGGCAGCGGCAAGGAGCTGACCTACAAGACGCCGTACATCTTCTGGGTCATGATGGACGTGGAGCCCCACCGCGAGACCCTCTTCAACGACCTCTACGACAACGAGCACGTCCCGCTCCTCCTCAAGCTCCCGGGATGCGTCAATGTCGTGCGGTACCGGACGGAGGTCGCGGGCCAGCCCCGCTATCTGGCGGCCTATGAAGTCGAGCGCACCGACCTGCCCATGTCGAAAGCGTGGAATGACACCTCGGATATCGGCCGCTGGAAGCCCGAGGTGCGCCCGTACACCTACAACAAGCGCTACATCGTCAGCGAGCGCATCTGGCCCAAGGCCTGAGGACAACGCCCCATGGCCACCGACGTCGCCCTGACCTCTCTGGCCATGCCGCTGGCCGAATTCCCCGCCATGGCCCGCGAGGCGGAGACCCGGGGCTACCGCGCCGCCTGGGTGGGTGAGGCCTCCGGCACGGAAGCCATCGTGCTCTCGACCCTCATCGCCACCCATACCTCCAGGATCCAGATCGCCAACGGCGTCATTCCCGTCCAGACGCGCACGCCCATCGTCTACGGCCAGGCCGCGGCCACCCTCGCGCATCTGGCCCCCGGTCGGTTCGCCCTCGGGCTCGGGCTGTCGAGCGAGATCATCGTCGGCCAGTGGCACGGGCTGCCCTTCGCGCCCTCCATCCAGCAGATGCGGGAAGCCGTCCAGATCATCCGGATGGCCGCGGCGGGTGAGCGCGTGAACTTCGAGGGCAAGTTCTACCGGCTCAAGAACTTTCGACTGGCCATTCCCGCGCCCTCGCCGGCGCCGCGCATCTACCTGGCCGCCCTCGGGCCCAAGATGTGCGAGCTGGCGGGCGAGGTCGCCGATGGCGTGCTCCTGAACTGGATTCCCCCCTCGGCGGTGCCGGAATCGGTGCGCCATGTCGAGGCAGGCGCCAAGCGCGCTTCGCGGAGCTTGGCGGACATCGACGTGTCCGTGTACGTGCGGACCTGTGTCACCGACGAGCGCGAGCCCGTGCGCGAGGTGCTGGCCCGGGATATCACCGGCTATGCCATCGTCAATGCCTACGCGCGCTTCTTCGTGGAGTGCGGCTTCGCCGAGGAAGTCGAGGCGGTGAACGCCGCCTGGAAGGCGGGCGACCGCGCGGGAGCGGTCAAGGGGATTTCCGAGCGTATGCTCGATGGCCTCGGCGCGGTGGGCTCGGCCGAGGTCTGCCGCGAGCAGCTCGGCGCCTTCGCGCGAATCGGGGTCACGCCGGTGGTCCTCCCCTTCGCGCCCCCCGGACCGACGGCGCGCGCGTCGCTCCTGCGGACCTTCCGGACCTTCCCCTGTGCCCTCGGCGCTTCTCAGGCTGGTGCTGACGGGCCGGATGCGGGGTGACGACCGAGCAGGATCGAAAGCTGCCGCCAGGTCAGATGCGTGCCATTGACCCACATGCCGGCTCGCGCGGGAACCATCCTGAGCGGAGACCGGAGCCCCGTCTCGCGCAGCCGCTGGCCCTCTTCACGACCCAGCACAAGGTCTTGGAGGGTCGCCCGGAGCTGGATCGGGCTCGCCGTGTCGGCCTTGCTCAGCTCGCCCCGTATCGCGTTGCCCACACCGATCATGATCAGGAGCGTGAGCAACTGACGTGCCTACGCTAGAAGCCTGTGTCGGCGAGGGCTTGTGATGCGACACGGCATCGATAGGTGACGAAAAAGTACCTCGAGGGCCGCAAGTCCTTGTCAGTGGGTAAAACGGACCCGCTCAGCCGGCCAGCGACTCGATCGCCTGCACCTCGGCGGGGGAGAGCGTCAGGTCGCGGCTGGCCAAGTCCTGCTTCATGTGCCCGGGGTTGGAGGTGCCGGTCAGGGGTAGCATTCCGACGGCCTGGGCGAAGCGAAACACAACCTGGGCCGGGGTGGCCTCCGCGCGAGCGGCCAGGCGGGCGACCAGCGGGTGGCGCAGCACCTCGGGGTTAGCGGTGAGCAGCGAGAAGCCCTGGTAGACCATCTTTCGATCCTGGCAGAAAGCTCGAACATCGCGGTCCCATCCGAGCTGGGCGAAGCAGCGGTTCTGGACGAAAGCGGGGGCCTCGGCACCACCGGCCATCATCTGCGCCAGATGCCGCAGGGAGACATTGCTCACGCCCAGGAGCCGCGCGCGCCCGGCCTCGCGCTCTTTCACCATGGCGGCCCAGACGAGGGCGTCCTCGTCGGTCCAGCCGTAGCCGGAGGCGGGCCCGTGCAGCACGTAGCTGTCGACGTAATCGGTGCCGAGGTGCTCGAGCGAGCTCTGCATCGACTGGGCAACCTGCGTGGAAAGATCGGCTGCCGGGTCATAGGGCAGCCGGTGGTCCTGGCCGCGCGGGTAGGTGAATTTCGTCTGCAGGAAGAGATCCGCGCGCGTGACTATCCCCGCGCGATAGGCGGCGGCGAGCCCCTGACCGACCCCCGCCTCGAAGTAGTGCCGCCGCTGGTTGGCGGTATCGATGCCCCGAAAGCCCGCCCGGAGCGCGAGCTCGGTCAGGGCCTGGGTGCGGTCTTCCTTCCAGGCCGTGCCGTAGAGAAAATCGGGAACGGCGGCGGGGGGGTGGGCGGGCATCGCGTCATTCTGCCACGGTCACCGGTCCGGCTCCATCCCTAGGAACCCAGCGGTCTGCGAGCCGCATAGACACGGCGTAGGACGAGGTGAGTGGGCAGGTAGAGCACGAGCACGTTGAACGCCATCATGAAGAGCAGCCAGAGCGGGGGTGCCATCAGGGTCTGGGGATGCTTGTCATCGAGTCCATAGACGTAGTTGAGGTTGACCGCCCAGTGAGGGTGACGGGCGGGGGGCGGCGGGGCGGGCGCGAAGAAATAGGAGATGAGCAAGATCGTGATGGCGACACCGGACTGAATTCCCAGCGCCCGCGCGTCGTAGCCCAATCGCCAGAGCAACCACAACAGGACAAAGGGTAGCCAGCCATGAAACGTCGAGAGCCCCCGCAGAAAGAGGGGGATGCTCGGATCGAGCATGTAGCTGGTGACGCCGGTCACGTGCACGCCCGCGACGAGCCGACACACCAGATCGACCACCCACAGCATTTGCGGCGCCGTGATGGCCACGGCCTGCATGCTGACGAGAAGCGGGCTTTCCATCCAGAGGGCGACGGCGGTGGCGAGTAACGCGACGTCGCAGAAGTAGAGAAAGTTCCACGGCGTATAGGTCACCCAGTAGCACGGCACCAGGACAGCCACAAAGGCGGAGTACGCCACCTTCACCCAGGTCGGAATGTGTCTGTCGGCTACCGTGGTCATGATGTATGTTGTCTACAATGCAAGCGCCCCACCGGACGGCGCGACAGGAGTTCTTCACGGTGCGCTGTCATCTCATCGTGTTGACCGCGGTGTGTCTGGCGTGGAGCTCCATCGCCGAAGCCGAGGAGTACAAGTATCCCTATCGCGACCCCTACCTGGCCACGGCCACCGCGGCCATCTTGAATACCGAGGGCCTCATTCCCCGGCTCAAACGACAGGTGGTCCATGTGCCGGGTCTCCCGGGCCGACAACAAGTGCCTTCTCTCGAAGGGCGCGGCGACCTGAGCGTCACCCTCTATCGCCAACCCCATCGTGCCCCGTTGCTCTTCATCCTCTCTGGCATCGGAACCAACCCGTACTTCGGGCTGGCCACCTATCTCGCCAGCCTCTTCCATCAAGAGGGCTTTCATATCGTCATCCTGCCCTCCCCGATGAGCTGGAACTTTGCCTTGGCAGCCAGCCGAAGCGGAGCCCCCGGTTACGCTCCGGAAGATGCCCGCGACCTGTACGAAGCCATGCAAAAAACCCTTGGAATGGTGAGAGCTCGGTACAGCCTCGAGATTACGGGAATCAGCTTTCTGGGGGCAAGCCTGGGCGCGCTCGAAGGCGCGCATCTGAGCCTCATCGACGCGGAGGAGCGGAAGATCGGCATACAGAAGTATCTTCTGGTGAACCCACCCGTCGATCTCGAGTATGCCCTCAAGAAAGTCGACGAATGGGATGCGCGGCAAGACAAATTTGGTCGGGCCAAGTCCAAGGGCCTCCTGGCCAAGGCCATTGCCATCGTGGAGTCCTTTTCAAAGGAAAAGCGAGATGACCCCGCCGTCTTCGACCGATTGGCAAAAGCATTTGCCGGCTTCACGACGGAAGAGCTTCAGTTTCTCATCGCCGAGGATTTGCAGATTCTCCTTCCTGAGCTCGTCTATGTCACACAAGCCATTCACGATCAAAACGTTCTGAAAGCGCCCAAGGACCAATGGAGACGACGCCTCGAGGAAGCCAAGAACGTGACCTTCCTGGACTACACGGAGAAGGTTGCCCTGCCAGTGTGGAGGCTCCAGGCGGGAGAGCCCCAAGCTGATCTGGAGAGCTTCACACAGCGTGGATCCCTGACGCCAATTCTCGATCGGCTGCGCGGCAATTCAAAAGTGCACATCATGCACAACGCCGATGACTTCTTTGCCGACAGGAAATCAATCGAGGAGCTCAAGGAGGCACTGGGCGATCAAGTGACGCTGTATCCCTATGGGGGACACCTTGGAAATCTCTGGTACCCGGAGAACAAGGAATACGTTCTGAAGTTCTTCAGGGCGCCCCGTTGAATCAACTTCATCGACGGCTTCGGCGTGGCTCGATCTGGCAACCCCACGTGGTAGCCCGCCCGGCTCACGCTGAATGTTGGTGGTGGTCCTTGCCGGACCCGGTATGCTGAGAGGTGGGCCGGGGATCGCGGGACGCGGCCCGGCGTCGCCTGGGCCTCACGAGCCCGCGAAGGAGCGAACGATCGGCATGACGTTCACCGTGGCCAGCTACAACATCCACAAGTGTTGCGGCCTGGATCGGCGCGTCGACCTCGAGCGGATCGCGGACGTGCTGAAGGAGATCGACGCCGATCTCGTCGGGCTCCAGGAAGTCCTCCACCCCCAGGCCGATGCGCTGGCGGAGCGTCTCGGGATGCACGTCGCCATGGGCCCGACGCATGATCGGCAGAGCCTGCCCTATGGCAATGCGGTGCTCACCCGCTTCGCCATTCACCGCAGCCACACCTTCGATCTCTCGTGGGCCGCGCGCGAGCCCCGGGGCGGGATCCGGCTCGACCTGATCATGGCGGACGGTCTGTTGCACGTCTTCAACGTGCACTTCGGCCTCAAGGTCCGCGAGCGCGCCGCCCAGGTCAAGACGCTGGTGCGCGAGCACATCCTGCACGCCGATCTGACGGGCCCGCGCGTGGTCATCGGCGACCTCAACGAGTGGTTCCCGTTCCGAGGCCCCGTCGGCCGCGCCCTGCGGCGGGAGCTGCACGGCCCTCGCATCCGCCGCACGCACCCGGCGCCGCTGCCGATCTTTCCCCTCGACCGCATCTACTGGGACCGCCACCTCTCCTCCGACGGCTTCCGCGTGCACCGGAGCCGCCTGGCTCGCGTGGCCTCGGATCACCTGCCCGTGGTCGCCCGGCTGCGGATGAACGGTCTGCGGACTCCGCTCGGCTGAGCCAGTCCGACCTTTCGCGAATCAGCGAATAGCGCCCGAGGCCTTCAGCGCCGCGATCTCCTCCGTCCCGAGCTCGAGCAGCCCGCGCAGGACCTCCTCGGTGTGCTCGCCCAGCATCGGGGACGGCGTCCGCACGGATCCCGGCGTTTCCGACAGGCGCACGGGGACTCCGACCATCCGCACCTTCCCCGCTCGGGGATGATCCATCTCCACCAGGGTCCCGCGCGCCTTCACTTGCGGGTGCTCGACGATCTCCGGGATGCGGTTGATGGCGCCCACGGGGATACCGCTCTGCAGAAGGAGCTGCTCCCACTCCTCGTAGGAGCGCGTGAGGAAGGTGTCCTGGAGGCTGGGGATGAGGGTGTCGCGGTGGCGGGCGCGGTCGGCATTCGTGCGATAGCGCGGGTCGTCGGTCAGCTCCGGCCGGCCGATGACCGGGCAGAAGACCTTCCACAGCTTCTCGCTTCCCACGGCCAGCGCGAGATCCCGCGTCTTCGTCCTGAACGTCTGGTAGGGCAGGAGCGCCTTGTAGGCGGTCCCCATGGGCTCCGGCAGCACCCCATCGGCCAGATACCCGCCGATCATGGTGCCGAGCAAGGAAAGCTGGCCCTCCAGCATGGACACGTCGATGGCCTGACCGCGGCCCGTCCGCTCCTTCACGCGCAGGGCGAGCATGATCGCGTAGGCCGCGTACATTCCCGCCGTCATGTCCGCCACGGATGTCCCGCACCGGACTCCATGCGAGCCCGGCTCGCCGGTGACGCTGATCATCCCGCTCTCGGCCTGGAGGATGAGGTCCAGGGCCGCGCGGTCCCGATAGGGGCCATCCTGGCCGAAGCCGGAGACCGAGCAATAGATGATGCCGGCGTTCCGCTTCCGCGCTTCCTCATAGGCCAGACCCAGCCGCGCGAGCGCACCCGTGCGGTAGTTCTCGAGCACCACGTCGCACCGTTCGGCGAGCTTGAAGAAGAGCTCCTTGCCCTCGGGGCGCTTGAGGTCGACCTCGATGCCTTTCTTGTTGCGATGCAGGCTGACGAAGTACGAGGTCTCGCCGCCGGGCAGCGGCGATCCCCACGCCCGCGCGATGTCACCCCCGCCTCTCGGCTCGAGCTTGATGACCTCCGCCCCGAAGTCGGCGAGCATGGTGGAGCAGAATGGCCCGGCCAGCGCGTGGCTGAGGTCGAGTACCCGGACGTCCTCCAGCGGCATCTGCATGCGACAGAAGATCGGCCCAAAGAGGCTCGCCGTCAAGTGGACCTCGAGCTTCTTCATCGCGGGCGCTCGAGATGATTTATGATCGGGCGAGCCGCCACGAAAGGAGCCACCCATGAAAGCCCTCAACGGGATTCGCGTCTTGGATCTGACTCAGTTCGAGGCGGGGACCTCGTGCACCCAGCTCCTGGCCTGGATGGGAGCCGAGGTGATCAAGGTCGAGGAGCCAACCAAGGGCGATCCGGGCCGGTACGGACGCGCGGAGAAGCCGGGGGTGGACAGCAGCTACTTCCTCACCCTGAACAGCAACAAGAAGAGCATCACGCTCAACTTGAAGCACCCGCGGGGCAAGGCCATGTTGCTCGACATGGTCAAGCAGGCGGACGTCTTCACCGAGAACCAGGCCCCGGGAGCCCTCGAGAAGAACGGCCTCGGCTACGACGCGCTCGCCGCCATCAACCCGCGGCTGGTCTACCTCTCGATCAAGGGCTTCGGCACCTATGGCCCGTACAGCCAGTACAAGAGCTTCGACATGATCGCCCAGGCCACGGGCGGGGCCATGTCGCTGACGGGTTTCCCTGGCTCACCGCCGCTCAAGCCGGGGCCGACCATCGGCGATTCCGGCACCGGCGTGCACGCGGCCTTCGGGGTGATGGCCGCCCTGTGGCAGCGGCAGGCCTCCGGACAGGGCCAGCGCGTGGAGCTGTCCATGCAGGACGCGGTGGTCAACCTCTGCCGCATCGCCATGCGTCTGGCCTATGCCGGCGGCGACTTCGAGCCCCGCCGCGGCAATGAGATCGCGAATACTGCGCCCTCGGGCATCTATCGCTGCAAGCCGGGCGGCTCCGACGACTACGCCTACATCTATCCGCAGCCGGTGCGCCGGCACATGTGGGACGCCCTGCTGCAGAAGATCGGGCGCGCGGATCTGATCGGGCATCCCGAGTGGTCGGATCCGAAGTGGCGGGGCGCGCACAAGGACGAGGTTAACGCCCTGGTCGAGCAGTGGACGATGACGCGGACCAAGCACGAGGTCATGGCCGAGCTGGGCGGGGCCGGCGTGCCCGCGGGGGCCGTGCTCACCCCGACGGAGATCCTCTCCGATCCGCACCTGAAGGCTCGCGGCATGGTGACGACGATCCAGCATCCGGGCTGGGGCGAGTTCACCATGCCCGGCAATCCCGTCCAGCTCTCGAAGTCACCCAGCGAGATCCGGCCCGCCCCTCTTCTCGGCCAGCACAATGCCGAGGTGTATAAGGAGCTGCTGTCGCTCGGCGCGGAAGATTTGGAGAAGCTAAAGGCTGACGGCGTTATCTAGGCTTTTATCCCTCTCCCCTCTGGGGAGAGGGCCGCATTTCGAGCTGAGCGGCGTAGCCGCGAGGCGAGGGCTGAGTAAATCAGGGCTCGCTCCTTCAGCCGGCCATTGCCCCCTCACCCTTCCCCTCTCCCCCGATGGGGGAGAGGGGAAGGGGAGAGGTGATGAAGCGGGGTTACTGAAGGGGCGAGAAGGCCGAGGGCATCATGATCTTGTTGGCCTGCGCCAGCAGCTCGTCGCCGCCGCCCGGCGGCGGCCACACGCCGGCCTTGCGCGCCTGCTCCCGGACCGCCAGTCGCTGGTCCATGCTCTTGTACGCCCAGATGTGGATGAACCGGTTGGCCTGGCCGAACTCCACCCCGCCCGCGAGGACGACCGGGGACAGCTTCGCCCGCTCGGCGATCTTCCCCTTCCACCGCTCCATGACCCCCGGCAGCGAGCCGGGCGCGAGGCTGTAGCAGCGCATCTCGAAGATCGGGCCCACCGTACCGGGCGTGACCTCCGGGATGAACGGGAACGGCGCCACCACTTCCACTTCCTGGTGCACGATGAACTCCCGGGTCTTGGGTGGCCAGTTGGGGTCCTTGGCCGCCTCCGCGCGGATGCGCGCGCGCTCGGCGAGGTCGGTGTACGGCCACACGTGAATGATCTCGTTGAGGGGGCCGACCTCGGTGTGCCAGAAGGCGGCGAGGGGCGAGTACTTCTTCCGGTACTCGTAGGCCTCTCCCCACCGCTTCTCGACCTCGCCGAGGCTGCGGGGCTTCAGGGTGTAGGTCCGGATCTCGTAGATCATGACAGAGCCTCCCTTGGGGTGACGCGAGAGTATCGCAGTTGCCGACCGTGACATCATCCGCGCTCGGTGGGCCAGAGAATCTGCCCAAAGAGGCCGCGCGTCAAGTCGCCCTCGGCACGCTGCGCTATGGGCCCGCTTGCGGGCGAGCCGGCCCGGCGCTATCGTCACGGCACCCTCGGCAGCACGGCAGGGAGAGAGGAGAACACAAATGTCCGGCCCGACCTCGGGAAGTCTCGATGGCGGCAGCCTGAAAGCCCTGGTCGACGTCGATCGCGGTGTCGTCAGCCGGGAGATCTTCGTGAGCGAGGCGATCTACCGGCAAGAGCTGGAGCGCGTGTTTGCCCGCGCCTGGCTCTTCCTCGGCCACGAGAGCCAGATCCCGCGGCCGGGCGACTATGTCGTGTCCTCCATGGGCGAGGAGTCCGTCATCGTGTGCCGCGACGCCTCGGGGCGCATCCGCGTCTTTCTGAACTCGTGCCGGCACCGCGGGATGAAGGTGTGCCGCTACGATGAGGGCCACACCGTCGAGTTCCAGTGCCCGTATCACGGATGGAGCTATGGCACCGACGGCACCCTCGTCGGCGTTCCCTTCGCGAAGGACGCGTATGGAGCGCAGCTCGACCGGTCGCAGTGGGGGCTCATCGAGGTGGCCCAGATGAAGAACTACAAGGGGACGATCTGGGCCACGTGGGACAAGGCGGCGCCGCCCTTCCTGGACTACCTCGGCGGCTACAAGCTCTACCTCGATCTCCTGCTCGACGCGTGGGACGGGCGCGAGGGCGGCACCGAGGTGATCGGCGGCACCCACAAGTGGCTGATCCCCTGCAACTGGAAGTTCCCCGCGGAGAACTTCTCCGGCGATCGCTACCACGGGGTCAGCCATCGCTCGGTGGACATGGTCGGCATCGGGCCCAGCGGCAAGGGCCGCCGGGACATGGGCGAACGCAACCAGGCGCGGTGGCTCGACGTGTCGTTCCCCGACCTCGGCCATTCGATGATCGCGTTCCTCCGGCCGCACGATGCGCCTCTCACCCCGGCCTACCAGGACGCCCCTATCGTCGCGGACTATTTCCGGCACTGCGAGGAGGAGCGCCAGCGCCGTCGCGGGGCCGAGTGGCGCCTCTTCGGCGGCCCCGGCACCATGTTCCCCAATACGTCGCCGCTGGCACGCCAGCCGCGTACCATCGCGGCCTGGCACCCACGCGGCCCGCACCAGACGGAGGCGTGGCGCTGGTATCTCGTGGACGCGGACGCGCCGGCCGAGGTCAAGAACTTCCTCCGCCAGTACTACATCCGCTACTCCGGTCCATCGGGGCTGACGGAGCAGGACGACATGGAGAACTGGAACTACGCGCATGCGGCGAGCCGCGGCACCATCGCTCGCCAGTACCCGTACAACTACGAGATGGGCCTGGGCCGGGCGAGCAGCGCCTTCGAGGACCACGGGCTCACGCTGCCCGGCGTGATCAACGACGTGACGGAGGCCAACGCGAGCGAGCACAACCAGCGGGGCTTCTACACGCGCTGGCGCCAGCTCATGGAGGCGG
>WNFH01003263.1_pt1 | contig 11478 bp, 9 predicted proteins | sample 5400411 | NCBI WGS metagenome assembly WNFH01 (sample SAMN13153347, study PRJNA577476) | soil metagenome | isolation source: 200 cm saprolite under Douglas fir tree site 2 hole 3 | place: USA:California | collected 2015-04-18
GATAGGGAGTTGGAGTATGGAGGGCTGTCGCTCAAAAAGAAGCCGGAAGAGTATTTTCGCAGCGGGAGGGTTTTTGTGGGCTGTGAGGGGAATGAGAAGGCTCTCGCCTATGCCATCGAGCGCGTAGGGCCTGAGCCCTTCATGTTTGCCTCGGACTTTCCCCATGAGATCCCGCTGGATCACTGCATGAGGGAAATCAACGAGATCCTGGAGCGGGGGGACATCAAAAACGAGCACAAGGCGATGATCTTGGGAGAAAACGCCAGGAGATTCTACCAACTTTGAGTGGTGTAGGGATTCCAGGGAAATTTTTCAAAAGTGGGAGAGAGACTCTAAATCAACGATTCTAAGTGACGACATCGACGCGTGCTAAGCGGAAAGATATGGAGAAAACTATGAGAGGCGCTTTGGACGGAATCAGGGTATTGGATCTGGGCAATTTTATTTCGGGCCCTTATGCGGCGATGTTGCTCGCAGACATGGGAGCCGAAGTCGTCAAGGTCGAAAAGCCGAAAGGAGGCGACCCGTTCCGCGGCTGGGACCTGGGAGGAGACAGTCCGACTTTTTGGGCTTACAACCGGGGCAAGAAGAGCGTGACGCTGAATCTTCAGACTCCCGAGGGACGCGAGATTTTCTACCGGCTCTGCCCGAAGGCCGATGTGTTGGTGGAAAATTATCGGCCCGGCGTAACCAAGAAACTGGCCATCGACTACGAAACGCTGCGTCCGTTGAATGAAAGGCTTATCTACTGCTCGATTACCGGAATGGGCGCCACCGGTCCCTACGCTCACAGACCCGCCTACGACACCGTAGGGCAGGGGCTCGGCGGCATGATGGGTCTCTTGACGGACCGCGACAACCCGCGTCCGGTCGGTCCCGCCTGCTCCGACGAATTGGGCGGTCTCTTCGGCGCCCTCGCTACATTGGGGGCGCTGTGTGCCCGGGCGCAGACCGGTCGCGGCCAGTACGTCACAACGTCCATGGTCGGCGCCACCCTGGCATTTCTGAATTCGGAAGCAACCGAGTACCTGGCCACAGGCGTGATACCGGGACCGACGACCCGCCCGCGGAACTCTCAGACCTACGCGTTTGCGGCTTCCGACGGCCTCCCCATTGCCTTCCATCTCTCATCTCCGCCGAAATTCTGGGAGGGGTTGTGCAAGGCGGTGGGCCATCCGGAGCTCACCGATGACCCTCGCTTTAAGACCCGGCCCGACCGGCGGCACAACTACGACGAGATACGGCGGACGTTCGGCGCCTTTATAAAGGAGAAGCCGCGCTCCTATTGGCTGGAAAGGCTCGAAGCCGAGGAAGTGCCGCACACGCCGGTGTACGATATGGCCGAGCTGTTTGAAGATCCCCACATCAAACACATGGGCGTGCAGATCGAAATCGCCCGGGAAAAGCGGCCGCCGATTCGCACGGTGCGATTCCCGGCGGATTACAGCGAGACCAAGATTCCGCATCCGGCTCCGCCGCCCGAACTCGGCGAGCACAACATCGAGTTTTTCCAGCCGCTCGGTTGCGACGACAAGGCGCTCTCTGAGTTAAAGGAAAAAGGCGTGATTTAGAACGGGCCGTTGAAAAAGGCCGATCCGCGCTTTCACAGTTGCGAGTTTCGAGTTCCGATTGAGGGTTTCGTGTCCTATTATCTGCTGCCTAATTCTTTCAACGCCTCTTTGAGGTAGCTCTGATCGATATATTTCGCCGGTGTGGGCAGCGGGCCTTTCATCGGCATCCGCTCGGCAAGGATTTGGATGACCGTCTTGACTCCTTCTATATTGATATCCGCGTTGGGGTTCCAGATGCGGTTCTCCGTGTAGTACTCCCAGCCTTTGCGGGCGTCATCCGGCGTGAGCTTCATCTCCTTGCCCAAGAAATCGATCGCCGCCGCCTTGTTATCGTAAAGCCAGCGCATCGACTGCGACATGGCTTTCATAAAGCGAACCAGCAGAGGCCGGTTTTTCTCCGCCCACGAGCGCTTCGCCGATATATCGGTCAGCTGATAGTTGGGGATGACATCGACCGCCCGGCCGATAACGTTGTAGCCCATCTCAGCGGCGTCAAAGCTGAGAGGTATGGCGATGATGGCGGCGTCGATCTTGCCCGCCGTCAGGGCCAGAAAAGCCTGGGCTGACGGGCCGACGTTGATCAGGTTGTAGTCCCGCGGATATTGCAATCCCTTCGCTTGCAGCACTCTTCTGAGAACGAAGGCGGTCCCCGAAGTCAGACCGGAAGAGCCGATGTTTGCGCCGCGCAAATCCTCGTAGGTTTTGAATTTCTTCGCTCCCATGATCATGTGGGTCAAGCCGTTGATGATGCCGCCGATCGAGACGAGGTCCATTCCCTGTTCCGTGGCGCCGATGGTCGCGTCTATGGCGCCGGTCGAAACAAAAACTGAACCTCCGACCAGAGCCATCACCGCTCTGTCGGCTCCCGACACCAAGACCAGTTGAACGTCGAGTCCATTCCAGTCGAAAAAACCCTGCTTCGAAGCGACCCAGAGAGGGCTGTAGCCCAGGGTTTTCGACGAGGCGCTGACGGGAAATTTCACCTTGTCCTGGGCCGACGCAGAAGCGGCAGAGACAAGCAGCAAAGCGATGGCGACCCACCGAATGGTTTTCATATTCGTCCCTCGCTAATTGTATTTTTGCAGCACGTGGCGCGCGATCACCATGCGCATGACTTCCGAGGCTCCCTCCGTGATCAACCGGCTTCTCTGATCGACGAACCACTTGGCCAAGGGAAGGTCCAGGGTCAAGCCGACGCCGCCGTGGATCTGAAGCACACGGTCCACGACCCGGAAGGACATCTCGTCCGCGAAGAGTTTCGCCATGTAGGCTTCGTTGCGGACGTCCTCTCCCTGGTCGCACTTCCACGCCGCCTGGTAGACCATCAGCCGGGACGCGTGCAGCTCGACATAGGAGTCGGCGAGCTTCCACTGGATGGCCTGCCGCTCGGAGAGCGGTTTGCCGAACGTCACTCGCTGCTTCGCGTATCGGGCTCCCATCTCGATGCAGCGCTCGGCGACGCCCAGCGCGCGCGCGCCATGCTTCAGCCGCCCCACTCCCAACCATTTCTGCGCCAGCTTGAATCCCTCTCCTTCTTTGCCGACCAGATTCGCCGCCGGCACCTTGCAATCCTCGAAGACGATCTCGCAGGGCTCCTCGCCCATCATGGTTTTGTATTTCGTGGTGATGCGGCAGCCCGGCGATTTCATGTCCACGAGCAGACAGGAGATCCCCCCGTGCGAGCCCTTGCCCGGATCGGTCACCGCCATCAATTGGGCATAGTCGCTCTTGTCGGCGGCGGTGATGAAGCGCTTGACGCCATTGACGACGTAGAAGTCGCCCTGCCTGACGGCCCGGGTCTTCATGGAGCCCGGGTCCGAGCCGGCATCGGGCTCCGTTTGAGCGAAGCATATCTGCAATTCTCCCCTCAGCACCGGATAAAGAAAGCGCTCCTTTTGCTCGTCGTTGAGCGCGTAGAGAATCGGCCGTACCTCCGGCCCCATGATCCCCTCGCCCCGCGACGGGAGCGCCACGGTCCGGGACAGCTCCTCCCAAATCACGACCCTGGCGAGCAGTCCCAATCCGCCGCCGCCGTATTCCTCGGGAACGTCCATCAACCACAGCCCCATATCTTTGGTCTTTTTCTCCAGCCTTTGCCTTATCTCCGGCTTGAGCTCGGTTCCCTCACAGCTCTGCATCTCGATCGGAATCAGCTCCCGATCGACAAAGCGCCTGATCGTCTCTTTCAGCATCTGCAGTTCTTCGGGTAAATTGAAATCCATTCGCTTCTTCTCCAGTTTGGATTTTAGATTTTCGATGCAATCCAAAATTGAGCCATTATTATTCCAGCCCAGAAAAGCTGTCAATCGGTTGACTCTGAACTTGGGAGGTGTTACGCAGCACGCGTGGAGTATGGGCTTCACCTTGCTGTCTCGGACCCGGGAGTAAAGCCCGAAGACCTGATCCGCTTCGTGCGACGGGCTGAGGAGCTGGGTTTTTTCTGCGCAACCGTCGCTGATCACATCGTCATTCCCAGAAACGTTTCTTCCCCCTATCCTTATACTCTGGACAAGAAGTATCCCGGCCACGGTCATCACCTCGAACAGGTCACCGCCATGGCGTTTCTCGCCGGCGCCACTAGGCGCATCCGCCTCGTCACCAGCGTCATGATCGCCCCTTATCGTCACCCCGTCGTCGTCGCCAAGATGCTCTCAACCCTGGACTTCCTTTCGCAGGGCAGGGTGATTCTAGGATTGGGAGTCGGTTGGATGAAAGAAGAATTCCCGCTCGTCGGAGCTCCCCGGTTCGAAGATCGCGGGCGCGTTACGGACGAATACATCAGAGCTTTTAGAGAATTGTGGACCAAGGAAAATCCCGCCTTTGAGGGGAACTATTGCAACTTTTCCGACTTGACGTTTTTACCGAAGCCGGTGCAAAAACCCCACATTCCGATTTGGATCGGGGGACACAGCGACCGGGCCCTGCGCCGGGCGGCCGAGTTGGGGGACGGATGGCATCCCATAGGAAGCGTGCCGACGGTGCCTCTGGAGCCGGAAGATCTGGAGAGAAGCCTGGAAACGCTCGCCGGATACGCCCGGGCGGCAGGCAGGAATCCCAAAGAGATCCGCGTGGCCTTCAAGGCTTCGCTCTTTGATCGAGAGACCGAGGCTCGCGCGGGGCGACAAAGAAGATTTACCGGCAACGCAGAGCAGATAGCCTCCGACGTGAGAGACTATCAAAAAGCCGGAGTGGACTGTCTCATCCTCGATGTCCGGACTCCCGATCCGGCACAAACTCTAGAGCGACTGGAGTGGTTGGCTCAAGAAGTGCTCCCCAGGGTTTAGCAAGTCAAAAGGGTTTTTAAGCCTATTTCATCCAAGCAATTTTTTGAAAAGAGCTTCCTCATCTCAATTACGTTGTCGGCAATCATTGTGTTATAGATTCAGACAGGGATTTTGCCGAGAGGAAGCACGCATGCATTTTTACATGAACGTCCTGACGACCTATTTTCCCGATCTCGATCCGCCCTATGATGTTTACTACCAGCAGATTCTCGAACAGATCGAGCTGGCGGAAGAGCTGGGGTGGAAATGCTTCATGTTCAACGAGCACCACTTCCTGGGCTACGGAGGACTCGCGGCCAACCCGGCGGTATTGCTGGCGGCCGCAGCGGCGCGCACATCGCGCATTCGGCTGGGTACGTGCATCGCCATCCTGCCGCTGCGCCATCCGCTGCAGAGCGCCGAGGACTACGCCATGGTGGATGCGGTCTCGGGCGGCAGGCTCGAGTTCGGTATCGGTTCCGGGAACACGGCGTTGGATTACAGAGTTTTCGGCATACCCAGGGAAGAAGACCGGAAGCGGATGGATGAAGCGCTCGAAGTCATTCTCAAGGCCTGGACGCAGGAGCGCTTCAGCCACCAAGGGAAGTTTTGGCGCTTCGAGGAGATCACTCTTTATCCCCGGCCCGTGCAGCAGCCTCATCCGCCGATCTGGGTGGCGGGGACCTCGGCGCAGAGTTTAGGATGGGCCGGGCGCAGGGGCTATCACATCATGACCGTAGGCCACCCGCATCCGCCGGAAAAAGTGCAGTCAGGGGTCGAGGCATGGAAAAAAGGGTTGATCGAAGCAGGATACGACCCCAGCGAGCGCCACTGCCAGTTTCATATCCGGACCCACGTGAATGAGAATTCCGATCGGGCTCGCGCCCTGGCGACCCCGGCGGTCACCCGCTACGACGCGATCTCCAGAATCGGGCGCAAGTCGGTTCTGCCCGAAGAGAAGAATTATGATTGGGAGGGGATGCTGGCCGCCGGCCGCAATCTTTACGGCAATCCCGAGCAGTGCATTCAGATCATCTACAACGCCATGCGCCACTACACCTTCGACACGCTCACCACGACTTTTAATTTCGGCGGCATCCCGCACGAGGAGATCAAGAAATCGATCCGCCTCTTTGCCAAGGAGGTCATGCCGGCCTTCCGTTGAGCCCGAACCGGCGACGGCTTCGTCATTCATCTATGCAGGAAGTAGAATTCAGACGCGCGAAGCCGCAAGACTTTCCCGCGATTCTCAAGCTTCAGTCGGCCAACTATGCGGGCAACCTTTCCGTCGAGGAGCGCAAGGAGGGATTTCTCTCTGCGGAGTTTACGCCAGAGCAAATTGCCGAGATGGCCGCTGATCCCGGGATCATCGTCGCCGGCGATTCCGATTCTCTCTTAGGCTACCTGTGCAGCTCTCGGTGCGACTTCAACCATGGGTCGCCGGTCCTCGCCAAGATGCTCGAGACTTTTGACAGCGTGCAGTATGAAGGCAAGCCGCTGAGTTTGTACAAGAGCTTCATCTACGGGCCGGTCTGCATCGGCCGGCCGCATCGGGGCCGCGGCCTGCTGCGAGGTCTATACGAGGCTTTGAAACGGGAGGTCGCCGGACGGTTCGAAGTCGGCGTCGCCTTCGTGGCGCGCAACAATCCTAATTCGCTGCAGGCTCACGTGGCCGGCCTGGGCATGGCCGAGGTGGGTGAATTCGAAGTCAAGGGCAACGTCTACGTCACTCTGGCATTCAAGGTATCCTAAGGCCACGATGGCGCGCGCGCTTTATTTCCCGCCGGCAGATTTTGCCGCAGGAAGAAAGGAGGCATCGACAAAAGATTCCCACGGCTCTCGCTTGGGAATCAGCTGATCGCCGGCAAGCAGCCGGACCATCTCGGCCAAGCCGGGGCCATCGATCGCTCCTTCGCCGCGAAAAGCTCGATTCTCCGGAATCATGAACTTGTAAGTCTGCGCGGCGATCGCTTCATCGATCTTCAAGCGCTGGACCATAAGCTCGATGGCCGCCTTTTCATTAGCCGGATCGTTCATCCAGCGCATCGCCTGCCCCATCGCACGCATGAAACGGGTGAACAGCGGGCGGTTCTGAGCCACCGCGCGGCTCGAGGCAAAAAAGGAATTATACTGCAAGCTCTTGATCTCGTCCGAGTAGTTGAGCAGAACTTTTCTGCCGGCTTCGATGGATTTGAAATTAAACGGCGGCGCTTCGGCCAGCGATGCCGCGACCAGACCGGAGGCCACCGCTTGAAATCTTTCCGGACTGCCACCGACATTAAGCAACGTGTAGGCACTCGGCGGGATGCCCTGACGCTGCATCACGTCTTTGAAGATCGTCGTCGTGATGCTGGCCAAGGAAGCTGCGGCGATCTTTTGTCCTTTGAGGTCGGCCAAGGTTTTGAACTGCGGCTGGCTGATCACCTGATAGGGATAACCGTAAATCGCGCCGCCGATGATCTTTAACTCGCCGCCGCGGGCCGCCGCGATGACGCCGAAGTGGGTGCCCGATCTCGCCAGGTCGACGGTGCCGGCGATGAGCGCCTTAATCACCAAGTCCGGGACCATGTAGGTCACGTCGACATCGATATTTTCCTTGGCGAAGAATCCCCTGTCCTTGGCGACGACGTGATCGATCTCGAACGCGGTAGGATTGGTCGAGCTCAACGTGAGCTTATCCGCCGCCGCGGCGGGAGGTTGAGAGCAAAATAAAAGCCCGACAATAATCGAAATGGTCAGCCTGCCGAGATATCTAGCCGTCATCTCATTCCCTCCTGTTATGGATCCGCCGGATCGAGGGACCCAGCTGAAGTCAACGTGGGGTAAGATTAGGCAAACGGAGGAGGGGCGTCAAGGGCTGTGATAGGCGTAAGGCGCGAGGCACGAGGCAGCAGGAAGATTGTGGCGGCTTGCCATTTGCCTCTATGCTCATCTATGATTCAATCTCTCAAACCAAAGGGAGAAAATTATGGAACAAAGAGTTGAAAAGGGCGGCCTCAAGATCGATGAAGGATTGTACCGTCTGGTCAAAGACGAGATCGCACCCGGCACGGGCGTGAGGGCCGACGGCTTTTGGAAATCGTTCGGTGCGATCGTGAGAGATCTCGGGCCGAAGAATCGGGCGCTGCTGGAAAAGCGGGACAAGCTGCAAAAGCAGATCGACCGGTACCATTCGGCGCGAAAAGGCCAGCCGTTCAACAGGAATGAGTACAAAGCTTTTCTTAAGGAGATCGGCTACCTCGTCCCTGAAGACAAGAACTTTAAGGTGACTACGGCCAATGTCGATGCCGAGATCACGGAGATCGCCGGCGCGCAGTTGGTGGTGCCGCTCGATAACGCCCGCTACGCCTTGAACGCCGCGAACGCGCGCTGGGGAAGTCTTTACGACGCGCTCTATGGCACCAACGTGATTCCGGAGGAGGACGGCGCAGGAAAAGGAGAGTCGTACAATCCAAGGCGCGGCGCGAAGGTGATCGCTTACACGGAGGAGTTTTTAGACAAAGTGATCGGTCTCAAGCGGGGAACTTTTTCCGATGTCACGCGATTTTTTCTCAGGCGCGTCGGACGCAAGAAACAACTGGCCGCGGCGCTCAAGGACGGCAGCAACGTGGGGCTGGCGGCTGCGGGCAAGTTCGTCGGGTACCAGGAAAAGAACGGTGAGTTGACCAACATCTTGCTGAGCAATAACGGCTCGCGCATCGAGATTCAGATCGATCGCAACCATCCCATCGGCAAGACGCACCCGGCGGGCGTGAAAGACGTGGTGCTGGAAGCGGCCATCACGACCATCGAGGACTGCGAGGACGCCGTCGCCGCGGTCGATGCCACCGACAAGGTCACGGTCTATCGTCATTGGTGCGGCATCATGAAAGGGACGCTCGAGGCGACCTTTGAAAAAAACGGCCGCCCGCTGAACCGACGGCTGAACCCGGATAAGACCTTCACCACGCCGACCGGAAGGAAGCTCACGTTGCCAGGGAGAAGTCTGCTGCTGGTCCGGAACGTGGGCATCCACATGTACACGGACGCCGTAACCACGGCGGACGGCCGGGAGATTCCGGAGGGCTTCCTCGACGCCATGATCACGGTGCTGGCCGCTGTGCATGATCTTAAGGGAAAGGGTAAATGCACCAACAGCAGAGCGAGGAGCATCTACATCGTCAAGCCCAAACTCCACGGACCGGAAGAAGTGGCGGCTACGGTGGAGCTGTTCGAACGGGTGGAAAAGGCTCTGGGCCTCAAGCGGAACACGCTCAAGATCGGGATCATGGACGAGGAGCGCCGCACCACCGTCAATCTTAAGGAGTGCATCCGCGCGGCGAAGGAGCGGGTGGTTTTTATCAACACAGGTTTTCTGGATCGGACCGGGGATGAAATCCACACCAGCATGGAACTCGGCCCGATGCTCCCGAAGGAAGAGATCAAGGCCCAACCGTGGATCAAGGCTTACGAAGACTGGAACGTGGACATCGGCATAGAGACGGGACTTCGGGGGAAAGCCCAGATCGGCAAGGGGATGTGGACGATGCCGGATGAGATGCGAGAGATGGTCAGGACAAAGATCGCCCATCCGCAGGCCGGCGCGAATACCGCGTGGGTGCCGTCGCCGACCGCGGCCACGCTTCACGCCATCCACTATCACTACGTGAATGTCGCCAAGAGGCAGGCGGAATTGGCGACACGAGGCCGCGCGAGTCTGGATCACATCCTGACGCCGCCGCTGCTGTTAGACCGGAAATTGACACCGGAGGAGATTCAGCGCGATCTGGATAACGACGCGCAGGGCATCCTGGGATACGTGGTTCGCTGGGTCGATCAAGGCGTCGGCTGCTCCAAGGTGCCCAACATCCATGATGTCGCCCTGATGGAAGACCGGGCGACGCTGCGCATATCGAGCCAGCACATCGCCAACTGGCTGCGGCATGGGGTCGTTACGAAGGAGCAGGTCGTCGAGACGTTTAAGCGAATGGGCAAAGTCGTCGACCGCCAGAATGCAGGCGACCCCAACTATCGCAACATGGCGCCCGACTACGACCCCTCGACTATGTCCGGGGGACAATCGCTCGGGGTTCCGCCTGGGAATCGAGGGGTCGTCCTGAGCGAGCGAAGCGAGTCGAAGGACAACCTGCGTGGTGCCCCGGACTTGTCCGGGGAGGTCCACAAGAGCATAGCCTTTCAGGCGGCGCTGGACCTCGTCTTCAAAGGGCGCGAAGCGCCGAACGGCTACACCGAGCCCGTGCTTCACGCACGGCGGAGAGAAGTCAAAGCGGCAAAGAGATAAAAGTGAAAAGAAAACACTTTGATGAAGATCACGAAGGTTGAACCATGAATGTAAGAGCGGCGGTTGCGTTCGAGGCAGGCAAACCTCTCAAGATTGAAACAGTACGCCTGGAAGGCCCCAAAGAGGGAGAGGTGATGGTCGAGATCAAGGCGACCGGAGTTTGCCATACTGACGAGTTCACGCGCTCGGGCGGCGATCCCGAAGGATTGTTCCCGGTGATCTTCGGCCACGAAGGGGCCGGGATCGTCGTCGACGTCGGGCGCGGCGTTACATCCGTAGCGAAGGGCGATCACGTGATCCCGCTTTACATTCCGGAGTGCGGCATGTGCAAAGCTTGCCTGTCGCGCAAGACGAATCTCTGCACGGCGATCCGCGCGACGCAAGGGAAGGGCGTGATGCCGGACGGGACGAGCCGGTTTTCGCTCAGCGGTGAGAAACTCCATCATTACATGGGCTGCTCGACCTTCGCCAATTACACGGTGCTGCCGGAGATCGCAGTGGCCAAGATCCGCAAGGACGCGCCGTTCGACAAGGTCTGCTACATCGGCTGCGGCGTGACCACCGGCATCGGCGCGGTGATCAACACGGCGAAAGTCGAGGCCGGCTCGAACGTCGTGGTGTTCGGACTCGGTGGGATCGGCCTGAACGTCGTCCAGGGCGCGCGCATGGTGGGCGCGAACAGGATTATCGGTGTGGACATCAATCCGAAGCGCGAGGCCCTCGCGCGCAAGTTCGGCGTGACGCACTTCGTCAACCCGAAGGAGGTCAATGGAGACCTTGTCGCGTGTCTCCTCGATCTTACGGATGGCGGCGCCGACTACAGCTTCGAATGCATCGGCAACGTCGACGTGATGCGCCAAGCATTGGAGTGCTGCCACCGTGGCTGGGGCGTGTCGGTCATCATCGGCGTCGTCGGCGCAGGTCAGGAGATCAAGACGCGACCGTTTCAGCTCATTACCGGCCGGGTGTGGAAGGGCACGGCGTTCGGCGGCGCGAGGGGCCGCACCGACGTCCCGAAAATCGTTGACTGGTACATGGAAAAGAAGATCAATATCGACGATCTCATCACCCACACCATGCCGCTTGAGAGAATCAATGAGGCGTTCGACCTCATGTACGCGGGCGAATCGATCCGAAGCGTGGTTCTCTACTGATCTAGGACGAGTCGAAGATATGACCGGATCGAGTGACCCAGTCGAAGTTTGTTTCGCGTAAAATAGGGCGCCCATTAGAAGGCTGCGGTCAAGAGGCACACCACTCCCTTATCTTTTTCTTCTCTGTTTTCTACCTGCCCGCCGGAGCTGTCACTAACTGTACGCGCCCCTGTTTTCAGTCAGTCGGTGTCGGACACGGTCCGCACCAG
>WNFH01003264.1_pt1 | contig 11476 bp, 13 predicted proteins | sample 5400411 | NCBI WGS metagenome assembly WNFH01 (sample SAMN13153347, study PRJNA577476) | soil metagenome | isolation source: 200 cm saprolite under Douglas fir tree site 2 hole 3 | place: USA:California | collected 2015-04-18
AGGACCTCTGCGCCCGCGCGCCGGACAGGGCGAGCCTGGCGCCGCGCGGAAAGGTGCGCGAGGTGATCGACTCCGGCCGGCTGGCGGTGATCCACGCCGCCGAAGGCGGGCACCACCTCGAGGGCTCGCTGGAGAAGCTCGAGCAGCTCGCCGCGCGCGGCCTGCGGTACCTGACGCTCACCCACTTCGTGCACAACGGCCTCGCCCAGCCGGCGCGGCTCGGGCCGTTCTCGGCATTCCGCGGGCCGCCCGGCTTGACCGACCTCGGCCGGCGCGTGGTGAAGAAGTGCGAGGAGCTGGGAGTGCTGGTCGACCTGTCGCACTGCTCGGACCGCTCCTTCGCCGACGTCGCCGCCATGGCCACCCGGCCGCTGCTCGCCACGCACACCGGGTTCCGCCGCTTCCACGACACCGAGCGGAACCTCTCCGACGAGCAGCTGCGCACCGTCGCGCGCAGCGGGGGCGTGGTCGGAGTGATCACCTGGTCGTGGCTGCTGCGCCCCCGCGGCCTGGTCGCCGACGTCGAGGACCTCGCCGATGCCGTGGTGCACGGCGCGCTGGTCGCCGGGCCCGGGCACGTCGGCATCGGCACCGACTTCGACGGCTACGTGTGGAGCGCGCGCCGGATCCGCGAAGCGCGGCACTACCCGGCGCTCGCCGAGGCGCTCTCCCACCGCGGCTTCACCGCCGCCGAGCTGCGCGGCATCCTCGGCGGCAACTACCTGCGCGTGCTGGGCGAGGCATGACCTAGCTCTCCGCCGGAAGGCGCTCCTGCCCGAGCGCGGCCGTCTCCTCCACTTCCGAGGGGTGCGCGGCGACGTGCGCGGCGGCGGCGATCTGCCTGCGGCGGAAGCGGAGGAGGAAGAGGCCGCCCATCACCAGGGTGGGAAACACCTGGAGCGCGTGGAGCCCGAGCGCGAAGGCGGCGGCGTGATCGCGCTCCCCGCCGAGCGCGATCAGCGCGAAGCCCGCTCCGAGCTCGAAGTTCCCCAGGTTGGCGGGCGGCGCGGGGATCGCGAGGGCCAGGTTGATGCCGAAGAGCACCGCCATGGCGGCCGAGACGCCGTGGGGCAGGTGGAAGGCCGCCAGCGCCACCATGGTGGTCGCGATCTCGAGCGTCCAGGCGGCGAGCGCGGCGGCGAACGCGCCGAGCGCCGCGCGAGGGGAGCGCAGTCCGACGAGCCCCCCGCGCAGGCGGAGCACGAGCTCCATCAGCTTGCCGGGAGGGTGCAGGCGCTGCGAGGGCTTGCGCGCCAGGCGGAGCATCACGGCGAGGAGCGCCGCGGCGACGAGGACGCCGCTCCACACCACGACGCGGGTCCAGACGGGGACCTGCAGGAAGAGCGGCAGCAGGGCGGCGAGCAGGAACATCACCACGCCGTTCACCGTGTGGTCGATGGCGACGGTCCCCAGCGCCACGGCGCGCGAGAGGCCGGCCGAGCGCGCCAGCAGCTCGGTGCGCACCGCCTCGCCGGCGCGCATCGGCAACACGGCGCTCGCCGCGTAGCCGACGTACGCGCAGGCGAGGACGGTGAGGACGGGCACCGGCTTGACCGCGCGGACCAGCGAGTACCACCGCAGGCCCTGGAGCGCCGTGCACGGGACCCAGAGCAGCACGGCCGCGAAGAGCAGCGCCGGCTCGGCGGAGCGGAAGGCGTCGCGCACGGCGTGCCAGCGCAGGTTGCGGGCGAAGACGGCCACGCAAGCGATCACCACGACCCAGACGGCGATTCGCCCGGCGAGGAGCAGGCGGCGGCGGGAGCTCACGCCCCTCGATCTACTTCCTCTCGGGCTCCCGCGCTTCGTTCAACGGCTGGGCGTGTGGCCGACCGGACGGCCCCCGCTCGTCGCGCTCCGCCCGGGGAGCGGGCGCGGGACGCGCACCGGGGAGAATGGCCGCCGCCGGGCGCGCAGGCTGCGCCGCGGGGACCGCAGAGCGCGGCTGTTGCGCCACCGGGGCCGCCGGGCGCGCAGGCTGCGCCGCCGGGGCCGCCGGACGGGGCTGCTGCGCCGCCGGGAACTGCTCGCGCCATCCGCGCGCCACCCCCTGGTTGCCGGGCTGGGAGCGAGCGGGCTGACCTGGCCACGGCGCAGCGGCCGGACGCGAGTAGGGCACCGTGCGAGGCCTCCACACCGGGAGGACGCCGGAGGCCAGCGGCCGGGTGGCCGTGCGCGACTCCGCCTCCACGATGGGCACGGCGCGCACGGGAACCCGCGTGTGCTGCTCCACGACCCCCGGGGGCGGACCCGCGCGCGGGCTCGGGCGGACGATGGGCATCGGCTGCGCGCGCCGCCAGACCGTCGCCACCACGCTCACGGGCACCGCGTGGTGCCGGACCGGCGTCAGGAAGTTCGGCGTCTCGACGAACACCCAGCTGCGCGGCTGCGCGTACACCACGCCCCGCGGGCCGAGCGGGCACCACCCCGCGTATCCGCCGCCCCAGCGCCAGGCCACCCAGGCGGGGCCCCAGACGCGTCCCGGCAGCCAGATCCAACCCACGCCGTCGAGCATCGCCCAGCGGCCGTAGTGGTACGTGGCCCAGCCCCACGGCTCGTCGGTGACCCACGTCCAGCCGGCGGTCGTCCACATCCAGCGGCCGTCCCAGTACGGCTGCCACCGGGAGCCCACCTGGGTCGGCTGCCACACCCATCCGTACTCGGGGGTCTCCACCCATCGGCCGTAGCGATCGAGGCCGGAGCGGAAGTCATCCATCGACGGGCCGGCGCCCGCGGAGTCGGGAGGAGAGCCGTACTGTTGCGATCCGTAACCGTACTGCTGCGAGCCGTAGTCGTACTGCTGGGAGCCATAGTCGTACTGCTGGGAGCCGTAGTCGTACTGCTGGGAGCCGTACTCGTCCGCGCGCGGCCCGGGCTGGCCGTAGCGATCCTGCGCGCCGTGGCCATCGCGCGGATCGCCCGCGCTCGGCGCGTCGGACTGCCAGCTGTACTCGTCGTCGCCGGACCACTGCCCGTCGTTCCAGTCCGACTGCGCCCGCGCCGCGAGCGGGGCAAGGAGCAGGAGCGGCAGGAGCTTGCGGACCATGTCGACCTCCTGCCCTCTTGGACGTCCCGCGGGCGGCCGTGTTCACACAGGCTAGCCCGGAGACGCCGCGGCGCCCATTTCCCGGAAGGAAAAAGGCGCCGCGCGAATCCTGCAGCGGTTGAATGCCTCGCTACGCCGTCTTGCGGTCCTTCTCGAAGAGCAGCGTGGGCTCCTCGCCGCGCAGGATCACGCCCTCGGTGATCTTGCACTCCTTGATGCTGTCCCGGTACGGCACGTCGTACTGGATGTCCAGCATCGCGTTCTCCATGATGGCGCGCAGGCCGCGCGCGCCCGCCTTGCGGCGCATGGCCTCGTGCGCGATGGCGCGCAGCGCCTCCTTGGTGAAGCTGAGCTTCACGCGCTCCATCTCGAAGAGCTTCTGGTACTGCTTGACCAGCGCGTTCTTCGGCTGGGTGAGGATGGTGACCAGGTCCTCCTCGGTCAGGTCGTCCAGCGTCGCCAGCATGGGCAGGCGGCCGACGAACTCCGGGATCATGCCGAACTTGATCAGGTCCTCGGGCTCGATCAGCGCGAGGAGCTCGCCGACGCCGCGGTTGTCCTTGGAGCTGACGTTCGCGCCGAACCCGAGGCCCTTCTCGCCGGTGCGACGCTTGACCAGGTTCTCGATGCCGTAGAAGGCGCCGCCGCAGATGAAGAGGATGTTGGTGGTGTCGACCTGGATGTACTCCTGCTGGTTGTACTTCTTGCCGCCGCGCGGGGTGACGTTGGCGCGCGTCCCCTCGATGATCTTGAGCAGCGCCTGCTGGACGCCCTCGCCGCCCACGTCGCGCGTCGGGCTGGGGGTGTCGCCCTTGCGCGCGATCTTGTCGATCTCGTCGATGTAGACGATGCCGCGCTGGGCCTTCTCCACGTCGTAGTCGGCCGCGTGGAGCAGGTTCTGGATGATGTTCTCCACGTCCTCGCCCACGTAGCCGGCTTCGGTGAGGCTGGTCGCGTCGGCGATGGTGAAGGGGACGTTGAGGAAGCGGGCGAGCGACTGGGCGAGCAGCGTCTTGCCGCTCCCGGTGGGACCGATGAGCAGGATGTTCGACTTCTGCAGCTCGACGTCGCCGTCGCCCTGGGGCCGCGCCGCCTGCATGCCGGGGCGCGTGCGCGATGGCTTGCGCGAGTAGATGCGCTTGTAGTGGTTGTAGACGGCGACCGCGAGGATCTTCTTGGCGCGCTCCTGGCCGATCACGTAGTCGTCGAGGAAGCTCTTGATCTCCACCGGCGCGGGCAGCGCCACCGCGGGCCGGTTCTCCTCGCGCTCGGACTCCTCGGCGATGATGTCGTTGCAGAGCTTGATGCACTCGTCACAGATGTAGACGGTGGGGCCGGCGATGAGCTTGCGGACTTCCCGTTGCCCCTTCCCGCAGAAGGAGCAGGACAGGTTGCCGTGGTGGTGGCTGTCCTTCCGGCTCATGTCACCTCCTCTTCACGCAAGTGTACGCGCGCAGCGCGAGGGCCGGCAACCATCGCTCCGGACGCACGTAGGCCCACTGTCCGAATCTATAGATGTGTCACCCGTCACGCCAGAAACGCGGCGGTCCGTCGAGCCGACGATCGGCGCCGCCGGGCGGCGGCACGCGCCACCCGTGCTCCACGACCCGCGGGGCGCCCGGACGGGCACGCGGAAGGCGACACGGCGTGGCGCCTGCCTACAGTGTCACCATTCTGGGCCCGCCGGGAGGCAGCCACGGAGCGCCGGACCTACGCGGTGAGATTGGCCTATGACGGCGGGGCGTTCCGCGGCTGGCAGCGGCAGCCCGGGCTTCCCACCGTGCAGCAGGCGTTCGAGGATGCGCTCGCCGCGGTGCTCGCCGAGCGGGTGCAGGTGCATGGCGCCGCGCGGACCGACGCGGGCGTGCATGCCGAGGGACAGGTCGCGAGTTTCACTCTGCGGCGCGCGCTGCGGGCCGGGGACGTGCTGGCGACGCCGCTGCCCCAGGGCGTGCGGATCGACGCGGCCGCACCGGCGCGGCCGTCCTTCCACGCGCGCGCCAGCGCTGCCGGAAAGCGGTACCGGTACCGGTTCGCCGCCGGCAGTCCGCTGGCGTGGGACCTGGGTCCTGGCCGTCCCGATTGGGACCGGGCCCGCGCGGCGCTGGAGGGCCTGCGCGGGCTGCCGCACCTCGCCGGGCTCGCCTCGCCGGCGCGGGGGAGCAGACCGGCGCCTCCGCTCGAAGCGTGGACCCTGGAGGCCGGACCCGGGTCGGCCGAGCTGATCGTGCGGGCGCCCGCGTTCCGCAAGCACGAGGTGCGCAACCTGGCAGGTCACCTCGCGGCCATCGCGCTGGGGCTCGCCGCGCCCGAATCGCTCGCCCGCCTCGCCCGCGGGCTGCGTCCGTGGCACGGCGCGACGGCGCCGCCGCACGGACTGACGTTGCTCGAGGTGCTCTACCCGCCCGAGATCGACCCGTTCAGGTGCGCGGCGGCCGGAGCGGCACCAGCCCGGCGGCCTCGTTGAGCCGGCCCGAGCGGAACGGCTCGAGGTCCACGCTGACGAACTTGAACCCGGCCTCCCGCAGCGCGCGCGACGCCTCGGCGCGCACCGACAAAAGGTGCGGCAGCTCCGCCTCGGCCACCTCGATGCGCGCGACGTCGCCGTGCCAGCGCACGCGGAACTCGCGCAGCCCCAGGGCGCGCAGCGCCATCTCGGCCCGGGCGAGCTGGTCGAGCCGCTCCCGCGTGACCTCGGTGCCGTACGGGATCCGGCTCGACAGGCAGGGCTGCTGCGGCTTGTCCCAGGTGGGCAGACCCAGCTCGCGGGAGAGCGCGCGGATCTCCGCCTTGGTGAGCCCCGCCTCCGCGAGCGGCTGCACGACCTCGTGCTCGTCGGCGGCCCGCAGGCCGGGCCGGTAGTCGCGCAGCTCGTCGGCGTTCGTGCCCGACACGACCGCGGCGAGGCCCCGCGCGTGAGCCTCCTCGCGCGCGAGGTCGTAGAGCTCGGTCTTGCAGAAGTAGCAGCGGTCGGTGGGGTTCCGGGCGTAGTTCGGATCGTCGAGCTCGGCGGAGGATCTCTCGACGTGCTCGGCCCGCAGGTCGCGCGCCAGCGCGCGCGCCGCCTCCAGCTCGTCGGGCGGAACGGCCGGGGAGACCGCGGTGAAAGCGACGGCGCGGTGCCCCAGCGCCTGCCGGGCGAGCGCGAGGAGCAGCGCCGAGTCGACCCCGCCGGAGTACGCGACGAGCGCGCTGCCGAGAGCGCGCAGGCGCTCGATCACCTGCTCCCGCTTGCGCGAAAGCTCCATGACGCCGCTTCTAACACGGCTTTTCAGCGCTTGCGCTTGCCGCCTGCCGCCGCGCGGCGGAGCTCGACACGCGCGGTGCGTGCCGCGGCGCGGTGCTTGGGCGCGGCCTTCTTGTGCAGCTTCACCGTCTTGCGCAGCTTCACCGGCCGGATCTTCTCCGGCTTGGGCGCCTTGCGCGGAGCCGCCGGCGCCGGCGTCGGCCTGGGCTTGCCGCGGGCGGAGATCTTCGGCCGGCTCTTCATCGCGGCGACCGTGGGATCGATCAGCCTCTGCGCGACCAACTGGCCGAGGATGTGCTCCACGGCCTCGTCGACGGTGTTCTTGGAGGTGTCGACGATGACCTCCGGGTGCTGCGGCGGCTCGTAGGGTTCGCTGATGCCCACCAGGTTCTTCAGCTCGCCCGCCAGCGCCTTCTTGTACCGGCCCGTCTTGTCGCGCTGGATCAGCGTCTCGATCGGGCATTCCACGAACACCTCGGCGAACCGGCCGATCTGGCGCCGGGCCTCGTCGCGCGTCTCCTTGTATGGGCTCTCGATGGCGGCCTGCAGCACGATTCCGCCGCCGCGCGTGACCAGGCGGCAGACCCAGGCCAGCTTGCGGGCCTCGAGGTTGCGCGCGTCCTCGTTCTGGCCGTGCGCGACGTTCAAGAACTGTTCAGCCTCGCCGCCGTCGAGCACCTCGACGGTTTTCCCGAGCCGTCGCAAGCGGTTGGCGAGGCCAGCGGCCAGGGTGGATTTCCCGGCGCCGCTCATTCCGGTGAACCACACCGTGAACCCAGCCGACGTCGTGCCGTTCATGTCCTGCGATCTCCGGGGCGGAACACTGAGTTGGAAGCGCACATTACCGGTTGCCCTACCACCATGCAAGCAAATGCCTGCTCGGCCTTCCATGCAATTGGTCGATTTTAGAAAGTTATGTGATCACATGCACTTGTTCTTCAGCAAAATCGACACGCGCGGGGTCCCAGGTATAGAGTCGCGCGGCATCGACCCCGGTGTCCTTGCACGAGATGACCAGATACTGGACGCCCTGCCACAGCGGCTCGGCCCCGCCGCCCAGGGCCATCTCGCGGTCCTCGCGGGAGAAATAGGCGCCGACGTCCGGGTGGGAGTGCACGATGGCCGCAAGCCCGCCGCCGCCCTGCTCGGCCTCGGTCAGCGCGGCGAGAAGCTCTTTCGGATCCATCACGTAGCCGTCTCGGCGGCTCCGCCGGCTGTTCCCCGCCGCCGCCTCCGTGCCGGCGATGTTCGCGATGGGCACGAACCGGAGCGCTCCGTCGCGGGCTGCGACCACCAGCCCGCAACATTCCGCCGGATAGGCGCTCCGCGCGTGAGAGGCGATCTCCGCCATGAGCGGCTGGAGGTCCTGACCGGTCAAACCGCCTCCGGCGGGGGCAGGTAACGGTCGGCGCGGTCAGGGAAGAGCGTCACCACCACCCCTCCCCGGCCCGCCTCCGACAATTCGCGCGCCACCTGCAGGGCCCCGACCGCGGCGGCGCCCGCGCTGTGTCCGGCGAGCAGACCTTCGTCGGCAATGAGCCGGTCGGCCATGTCCCATCCCGCGTCGGTGCAGACGGACAGCTTCCGGTCCAGCTCCTCCTCCCGGTAGATGGGCGGCACGATGCTGGACGGCATGTGCTTGAGCCCCTCCAGGCCGTGGAGCTCCTCGGCCGGCTCGACCGCGATCACCTGCACCGCGCCCCGGCTCCTCAGGCCGCGCGCGGTGCCCATGATGGTCCCGCCGGTGCCGATGCCCGCGACGAAGTGCGTGACGCGGCCCTGCGTGTCGCGCCAGATCTCCTCCGCGGTGGTGACCTCGTGCGCGCGGGGATTCATCGGGTTCGAGTATTGGTCCGCGTAGAACCAGCGGTCCGGCTCCTCGGCGACCAGCTTGCGGCAGAGGCGGATGGCGCCGTCGGACTGCTCGAGCGGGTCGCTGAAGATCTGCTGCGCGCCGTACGCGCGGGTGAGCTGCTTGCGCGCTTCGGACACGTTGCCGGGCATCACCAGCGCGACGCGTACGCCGAGCGCGGCGCCCAGCCAGGCGTAAGCGATGCCGGTGTTGCCGCTGGTGGAATCGATCAGGGTGCGCCCGCGGCCGGGTCCGACCAGGCCGCGCCCGAGCGCGTCGCGGACGATGAACAGGCCGGCGCGGTCCTTGACGCTGCCGCCGGGGTTGAGCCAGTCCAGCTTGGCCCAGATCTCGACTCCCGGCGCTTCGCGCTCCAGCGACCGCAGCCGCACCAACGGGGTGTTGCCGACCGCCTGCGCCAGGGACTCGAGGTTCACGGCCGGACCAGGTGCCGCAGGGCCGCGAGAGCAGCCGCCGCGCCGCGTTCCGCTGGCGATGGCGCGTCGCGGTCGAGGTCGAGGTCGAGGTCGGGGTCGACGTCGAGAGGATCGAGGATCCGGACGTCCGGGGACAGCTCGCGGCACTCGGCCGCGGCCGCCACGTCTTCCAGGACGAGGATGCCGACGCCCGAGGCGGCCAGGTAGCGGGCTGCCCATCGGGCTGCCTGGCCGGTGCCGCGCACGCGAACGCACGAGGAGAGGAGGCGCTCCTGGCCTTCGCCGCCCAGCTCGTCGAGGAGCAGGTGACGCGCGTACCGCTCCTGTTGCGCCTGCGTCAGCCGCATCTACCCCCCGGCGATGGCCGGCACGATGGTCAGCTTGTCGCCCTCGGCGAGCGCCGTCTGCAGGGCCTTGCCGTGCCGGATGTCCTCGTCGTTGCGGAAGATGTTCACGTAGCGGCGGAGCGCTCCCTTGTCGTCGAGCAGCCGCTCGCGCAAGCCGGGGTACCGGCGCGAGAGGTCCTCCACCGCGGCCTGCACGGTCGCGGCGTTTTCGACGGACACCTCGCTCTGGCCCTGGGTGAGCGGTCGCAGCGGAGCCGGGATCTTCACGATGACTGGCATTCTCTCGAACCTCCTTCCTCAAGGATGCCGGAGGGCGGGCTCCGGCGCGAGAGCACAGGCGGGGCAGCGAAGATCGCGCGGGACGGGCACGTCGCGCTCGGTCCCGCGCAGCCCGTCCCACTGGTGGAGGCGCGCCTGCGCGCGCGGCCGTTCGCCGCGCAGGACGCGGGCCGCCTCCGAGGCCATCGCGGCTCCGACCACGCCGCACAGGGGCGAGGCTACGCCCGCTTCCGCGCAGGTCGGGAGCGCGCCGGGCGGCGGCGGTCCTTCGAAGAGGCAGCGCAGGCACGAGCCCTGCCCGGGCAGGACGGTGAGGAGCTGGCCGCCCCACCCCAGCACCGCGCCGTGGACCAGCGGAATCCGAGCGGCGCAGGCCGCGTCGTTGGCGGCGAAGCGGGTCTCGAAGGAGTCGGTGCCGTCGAGGAGCACGTCGCATCCGGCGAGCAGCTCGGATGCGGACCGCGGCCCGAATCGCAGCACGCGCGGCTCCGCCCGCGCCCCGGGGACGAGCAACGAGAGGCGTCGCGCGGCTGCCTCCGCCTTGGGCTCGCCGACGTCAACCTCGGTGAAGAGGATCTGGCGGGACAGGTTGGAGCGCTCGACCCGATCCGGGTCGACGAGCACCAGCCGCAGGCCCGGCATCTCCTCGGCGAGCGCCAGCGCGGCGGGGCACCCGAGGCCGCCCATGCCGAGTAGGACGGCCGTGCTCATGCGGCACGCTCGAGGCTGAACTCGCGCTCGCCCGCAGAGGTGATCAGCGCGAGCCCGCCTTCGTCCGCGGCCACCGCGGCGGCCGCGGCCGCTGCGTGCGACGCGAGCACGCCGCTGGTTTGCGCCAGATCGGCGCGAGCCCGCGACGCCTCGGCGAAGGAGACCTTTCGCAGCTCGAACCCGGGCATGTCCATCCCGAGGGGCAGCTCGGGCAGCTCCACGTCGGCGGCGATCAGCGCGATGCCGCGCACCCCGGGCCAGCGCGATCGGAGCGCCTGCAGCGTGCCGAGCAACGCGGCCGCCGCTCCGGCGGGACCGACGACCGCCGCCGGCGCGGCCGCCAGGTCCGCGAGCACCTCGGCGCCGAGCGTGCGCGCGTACTCGGCCGCGGCCTTGGGCCCGTCCAGCGGAGGGAGCGGCGTGCCGGGCAGCTCGCGGGCGCGGCGCATCGCCGCCTCTCGCGAGGGCAGGAGCTCGAACCGGGCGCCCCACACCCGCAAGGCCTCGCGCATCTCGTGCGAGAGGGCTCCGTGCACCGCCGCCGTCAGCTCGACCCCGAGGCGGCGCGCCCAGCCGGCCGCAGCCAGCGCGCCGCCCGCGGTGGCCGCGAGCGAGGCCTGGCTGCCGCGCGGAAGCTGCGGGAAGATTCCCAGCGCGCGGTCGTCGGCGCCGCCGCCGGGGCGCAGCGACTCGAGCTTGAGCTGCGCCCCGCGCCAGCGCAGGAGGGGGGTCGGTCGCTGCAACAGAGCGTCCATGCGCTGGCCTCCGGGCGCGCCGCAGAATAAGGATGCGCCATGAGGGCTGCAAGAATCGCCGTCCTGCTCGCCGCCGCCTGCCGGGCTTCGCCTCCCTCCTCGCCGCCCGCGGCCGCCCCCGACGCCCGGGCCGCGTCCTGCGTGGAGTCGTGGCTCGCCCAGCGCGACCTGAACCAGTACGGAGACCCGGTCGGCACCATGTACGCCGGGGGCACGCCGCTCTTCGACGAGAGGACGGGCCGCGCCACCGACCGGATGGAGCACCTGGTCCGCAAGCACCCCGAGCTCCAGCAAGCCTGCCCCGAGGAAGTGATCAAGTCCCACGTTCCCTGACCGTGTTTGCCCCTGTTCGCGCGCCGCTGCTAGCATCGCTGCGTGGGGGAGTCTCCTGCCGCCGTGCTGGGCTCCGCGCGGGCGGGCGCGCTTACGTCCGGCAAGCCCGAATCGAGCAGCTCGGGGTTCGTGGAGGACCGCTTCCTCACCCGGGCGCGCGGCCTGTTCTACGCTCGGCTCGCGTTCCTCGCGCTGGGGCTCGGCGTCATCGGCGTGCCGGGGTGGTCGCACTCGTTCGGCGTCGGCGGCCGCGCCGCGTTTGCCGTGTACCTGGCGATGGTCGCGTACACCGCCGCAAACTACTGGCTGGTCGGCCGGCCTCGCCTGGGCCGCGCGGTCACCTTCGTCACGCTCTGCTGCGATCTGTGCGTGCTGGTCTGGCTGGTCTCCATGACGGGCGGGTTGCGCAGCCCGCTCCTGGCGGCGCAGCTCCTGTTCACCACGCTCTTCGTGCTGCTGTTCCCCTCGCCGT
>WNFH01003265.1_pt1 | contig 11475 bp, 12 predicted proteins | sample 5400411 | NCBI WGS metagenome assembly WNFH01 (sample SAMN13153347, study PRJNA577476) | soil metagenome | isolation source: 200 cm saprolite under Douglas fir tree site 2 hole 3 | place: USA:California | collected 2015-04-18
CGAGACCTCCTCGACCACACCCGGCTCCTCCGCCAGGATCATGTCCCCGGCGTCCAGGGCCGTCCGGCCTTCGAGCCCGGTGCCGATCAGCGGCGCCTGTGCCCGCACCAGCGGGACTGCCTGCTTCTGCATGTTGGCGCCCATGAGCGCCCGGTTGGCGTCGTCGTGCTCGATGAAGGGAATCAGCGCGGCAGCGATCGAGACGATCTGCTTCGGCGAGATGTCCATGTAGTCGACCTCGTCGGCGGGCAGGAAGTCGACCTCGCCGCCCTTGCGGCGCACGAGGACGTGGTCCTCGCTGAACTTGCCGCTGGGCTCGAGCGGGGTGTTGGCCTGCGCGATGACGTGGCGGTCCTCCTCGTCGGCGGTCAGGTAGTCGACGTGCTCGGTCACCCGGCCCTTGTCCACCCGGCGGTACGGCGTCTCGATGAAGCCGAACTCGTTGATGCGGGCGTAGGAGGCCAGCGAGCCGATGAGGCCGATGTTCGGCCCCTCCGGGGTCTCGATGGGGCACATCCGGCCGTAGTGGCTCGGGTGGACGTCCCGGACCTCGAAGCCGGCACGCTCCCGCGACAGACCGCCCGGCCCGAGGGCCGAGAGGCGCCGGCGGTGCGTCAGGCCGGTGAGGGGGTTGGTCTGGTCCATGAACTGGGAGAGCTGGGAGGTCCCGAAGAACTCCTTGATGGCGGCGACCACCGGCCGGATGTTGATCAGGGTCTGGGGCGTGATGGCCTCGACGTCCTGGGTGGTCATGCGCTCACGGACGACCCGCTCCATCCGGGAGAGGCCGACCCGCACCTGGTTCTGGATCAGTTCCCCGACCGAGCGGATGCGGCGGTTGCCGAAGTGGTCGATGTCGTCGACCTCGTAGCCCTCGTCGCCCCGGTGAAGCCGGACGATGTACTGGACGGCCTTCAGGATGTCCTCGTAGGTGAGGATGGACTTGTAGGACGGCGCCCGGAGTCCCTTCTGGGCCTCCTCCATTGCGGCGTTGACCTTCCAGCGCTCCTGCTCCTGCGGCTCCTTGCCGGGCTTGTCGTTGGCGGCAAGCTCCTCGTAGATGCGGGTGAGCACCTGGATCATGTTGGGGTCGGTCGGGCCGAGCTTCTTGTCGACCTTGTAGCGGCCGACCTTGGCCAGGTCGTAGCGCTTCCAGTTGAAGAAGAGGTTGTCGAGCAGCGTGCGCGCCGAGTCCGGCGTCGGCGGCTCGCCGGGACGCAGCTTGCGGTAGATGTCCATGAGGGCTTCGTCGCCGGTCTCGATGTGGTCACGCTCGAGCGTGGCCCGGATCGACTCGGCATCGTCGAACAGCCAGAGGATCTCCTCGGAGGACAGGCCCATCGCCTTCAGGAGGACCGTGACGTTCTGCTTGCGCTTGCGGTCGATCCTGACGCCGACGGTGTCCTTCTTGTCGGTCTCGAACTCGAGCCAGGCGCCGCGGGCCGGGATGACCTTGGCCGCGTAGATCTCACGGTCGGAGGTCTTGTCCAGCGAGCGGTCGAAGTAGACGCCGGGGGACCGGACGAGCTGGGAGACGACGACCCGCTCGGTCCCGTTGATCACGAAGGTACCCTTCTCCGTCATCATCGGGAAGTCCCCCATGAAGACGGTCTGCTCCTTGATCTCACCCGTCTCCTTGTTCATGAAGGTGGCGGTGACGAAAAGCGGGGCGGAGAAGGTCATATCCTTCTCCTTGCACTCCTGCACGGTGTGCTTGGGAGGATCAAAGCGGTGCTCGCCGAAATCCAACTGCAGGTTGCCGGTAAAGTCCTCAACCGGCGACATGTCACGGAAGGTCTCCTTCAGACCCTCGTGCAGGAACCAGTCGAAGGACTCGCGCTGAATCGCAATCAGGTCCGGGACCGGCTGAATCTCGGGAAACCTGGCGAAGGAAAGTCGCTGACGCGCGGGCGTACTGGGCAAGCAATGCCTCCTTTTAAAGCGGTGGGTCACAAAGGCCGATATCCATGGCGAGCGGTCTGCGGGACGCTGCCTCCCCCATGAGGTCTGTAGGGGCGCACAGAGCGCGCCAAAGAGTGCAGCACTAGCGGGTTAACTGGCGAGTAAACACGACAAACGGGCATAGTAGCACACTGTGCTACCGCCCGTCAACATGCTTGTTGGCCGTCGTCGCAGTTTGCACCTATTTTCGAAGACACCCCAATGGTAGGCCCGCCCGTCACCTGTGTCAATTCCCAACCTCGCCTCGTTCTCGCTGGTATCGGGCTCGGGGCTCCGACCACCCGGCGTACTCGCTCACGGGGTGCAGCCCCGGTGGCTCCGGCACCCGGCGTACTTACTCACAGGGATGCCGGCGCCGGGCCTCCGGCACCCGGCGGGGCCGCGTGCCGCACTGGGCTCGTTGGCCGGGTGAGTCGGCCCGGGTCCGGCACCCCTGCTCGTTCGTTGCGTACAAAACCAGGCGCCTGGGCTTCTACTTCAGCTCGACTGAGCCTCCGGCGGCCTCGAGCTTCTCCTTGGCCTTCTCGGCGGCTTCCTTCGTGACTTTCTCCAGGACCGGCTTGGGGGCGCCATCCACGAGGTCCTTGGCTTCCTTCAAGCCGAGGGACGTGAGCGAGCGCACCTCCTTGATGACCTGGATCTTCTTTTCGCCGGCGGCGGTGAGGATCACGTCGAACTCGTCCTTCTCCTCCTCGGGCTCGGCAGCCGTGGCGGCGGGGCCGCCCGTGCCCTGCATCTGTACCGGCGCGGCGGCGGTGACGCCGAACTTGTCCTCGAACGCCTTCACGAACTCCGACAGCTCGAGGACGGTCATGCCCCCGATTGCGTCGAGCAGCTCCTCAGTGTTTGCCATTTCCTACCTCCTACGATCCGAAAGAACGATGTCTAGGCCTGGGTTTCCGCGGGGGTTTCTGCCGGGGTTTCCGCCGAAGGCGCTGGGGCCGGCTCGGCGGCTGGTTCTGCAACGGGGGCTGCAACGGGTTCTGCGGGGGCTGCAACGGGTTCTGCGGGGGCTGCGTCGGCCGGCGGCTCGGTTGCGAGCGCCTCCGCAGCCGGCGGGGCGTCCGCAGCCGGCGGGGCTTCCGCAGCCGGCGGGGCGTCCGCAGCTTGGGGGGCTTCCGTCGTCACTTTGTCCCGGTAGGCACCCAGGGCGTACCCCAGGCTTCGGACCGGGGCCTGGAGCAGCGCCGCCAGCTTGGCCAGCGGGGCTTGGAGCGCGCCCGCAAGCTGGGCGAGCAGGACCTCACGGGGAGCCAGGTTCGCCAGGGCAGCCGCCCGCTCGGCGCTCAGGACCCTGCCGGTGAGCAGGCCCCCCTTCAGCACGAGGGCCGGGTACTTCTTGGAGACCTCGTCGAGCCCCTTCGCCGCCGTGACCGGGTCCCCCCGCACGAAGGCGATCGCCGTCGAGCCCTCCAGCAGCGGCATGAGGTCCTCGAGACCGGCCTCCTTCGCGGCGATCCGGGCAAGCGTGTTCTTCACCACCTTGAACTCGGTCTGCGAGGCCGCGAGCGAGCGCCGCAGCTCGGTCATCTCGGCCACCTTGAGGCCGCGGAACGAGGTCAGGAGGGCGGCCTGGGAGTCCCGGAACTCGACCTTGAGCTCCTCGACCGCCTGGACCTTCTGCGCCTTGGGCATGTGTGTCACTCCGTCCCTTAGGTTCATCAATCAAGTAGGTTCATCAGTCAAGCCAGAACAAGCACGTCGGAAAAACAAAACGACCCACCGGAGACGGTAGGTCGCGCGAGAAGCTGCATCCTCGTCGCCTCGGCGGGCTCCCCCCTACTCCTGGGCGGGACTTGGGGCCTGACGGCCACCTGCTGTCTCCGGCACACCAACTGTAGCCGAACTGCTTCCCCGTTGCGGCCGGGGCCCTACGAATCTGCGCCGTCGACCGCAGTGGCCTCCTTGAGACGGGCCACGTCCACCCGGACGCCCGGCCCCATGCTCGGCGCCACGGTCACCGACTTCATGTACTTGCCCTTGGCGGCCGCCGGCTTGGCCCGCAGCACCTCGTCGACGACGGCGAGGTAGTTCTCCGCCAGGTCCGCAGCCGGGAACGACGCCTTGCCGATGACGGTGTGGACGTTGGCCTGGCGGTCGGTCCGGTACTCGATCTTGCCGGCCTTGACCTCCTTGACCGCCCGGGCGACGTCCGGGGTGACGGTGCCGGACTTCGGGTTCGGCATGAGGCCGCGGGGGCCGAGGATCTTCCCGAGCTTGCCGACGACCGGCATCATGTCGGGCGTCGCGATGGCCACGTCGAAGTCGGTCCAGCCCTTCTGGATGCGGTCGGCGAGGTCCTGGGCGCCGACGACCTCTGCCCCCGCCTCCTCCGCCTCCTTGGCCTTGTCGCCCTGGGCGAAGACGGCGACCCTGACGGACTTGCCGGTGCCTCTCGGTAGGCTGACGGAGCCACGGACCTGCTGGTCCGCCTTGCGGGGGTCGACGCCGAGGCGGAGCGTCAGTTCGACGGTCTCATCGAACTTCGCGGTGGCCAGGGACTTGGTGAGGTCGAGTGCCTCCGCCGGCGTGTAGAACTTCTCCCGGTCGAACGCCTCCAGGGCCTTCGTGTAGCGCTTTCCTTTGTGAGCCATGTGCTGAGCCTCCCGTGGTCCAGGCGACCCTCCCGCATCCCTGCCGGATCGGGGAGGTCTCCCACGTTGTCGGTGTGGGTGAACTTAGTTTTCGACAGCTACCCCCATGGAGCGTGCCGTGCCTGCGATGATCCGCATGGCGTGGTCGACGTCGTACGCGTTGAGGTCGGGGAGCTTCAGCTCCGCGATCCGGCGGAGCTCGTCCTTGCTGACGGTCCCGACCCGCACCTTGTGCGGCTCCGCGGAGCCCTTGGGAGCGCCGGCCGCCTGCTTCAGGAGGACCGAGGCCGGCGGGGTCTTCAGGACGAACTCGAAGCTGCGGTCGTCGTAGACGGTCACCTGCACGGGGACCACGGTGCCGGTCTGGGAGGCGGTCCGCTCGTTGTAGCTCCGGACGAACTCCATGATGTTGACGCCGTGGGGGCCGAGCGCGGTCCCCACCGGCGGGGCCGGCGTGGCCTGGCCCGCGGGGATCTGGAGCTTGACGACCGCGAGGATCTTCCTCTTCTTGCGTGGGGCTGCCATCGAAATGCTTCCTTCCTTCTTGTACGTGCCCTTGTACGTGCCGGAGGTCCCCGAGGGCCTAGAGCTTGGCGACCTGCTCGAACGAGAGCTCGACCGGCGTCTCCCGACCGAAGATGTTGACGAGGACCTTGAGCTTGGACTGGTCCACATTGATGTCTGAAATGGTACCGGTGAAGTTGGCGAAGGGCCCGGTGACGACCCGGACGCTCTCGCCCACCTCGAACTCCAGGCGGGGCTTCAGGCGCTCGACCGGCTTCACCTGCAGGATCTTCTCGACCTCACGGGTGGCTAGGGGGACCGGCTTGGCCCCGGACCCGACGAACCCGGTCACACCCGGCGTGTTGCGGACCACGTACCAGGAGTCGTCGTCGACGTACATACGGACCATCAGGTAGCCGGGGAAGATCCGCTTCTGGACGACCTGCTTCTTGCCGCCCTTGAACTCGATCACGTCCTCGATCGGGATGACGACCTCGAAGATCTTGTCCTCCATGTTCATGGAGCGGATCCGGGTGTCGAGGTTGGCCTTCACCTTGTTCTCGTAGCCGGCGTAGGTGTGGACGACGTACCAATCACCCGGGCGTTCGGCGGGAGGGACGTACTCCTCCTCGTACTCGCCGGCATCGCCCTCGGCCTCGTCAGACTCGGCTTCGTCGCCCACGGCCTCGTCGGACGCGGTGTCGGTGGCCAGGTCGGCCTCCAACTCGGCTTCGAGCTCGGGCTCAAGGGGAGTCTCGGGCTCCACGGTCTTCGTGTCTGCAAGTTCAGTCGTCAAGGTCTCGTTTGCCTCCGGGTCGTCCGCGTCGTTGTCGGGCATGGCCAGCTCAGACGCCAGAGATCAGCTTGACTACGAGTTTGGTGAACGCGTAGTCCATCACCCCGATCACCGTCATGAAGAAGGCGACCGAGACCACCACGACCAGCGTGTAGGTCAGGACCTCCTGGCGGCTGGGCCAGGCGACCCGGGCGAGCTCACCCCGGACTTCCTTCACGAAATCCTTGGGCTTGGTGCGCTTTCTCTTTGCGGCAGCCTGCTGCGGGGTAGGGCGCTTCAGCCGGTCGGCAGCGCCTTCCCGCTTCTTCATCATCCGCTTGACTTCTCGGTTCATGCTTCGCACTCCGGAGGTCGATCGGGAGCCTTCGGTGATCTGGCAGGCCCGGAGGGACTTGAACCCCCAACCGCCGGTTTTGGAGACCGGTGCTCTACCAGTTGAGCTACGGGCCTCCGTGCGCGCCCTGCTGCCCGCATTGGCCACGCCTAGTATAGGGACACCCTGCTACGGCGGCAATCAGGCGGGTGCCCTATGTCCCCGGACGCGATTCGAGGGCGCCGTGAGCGCCCTCGAAGGTGAAGCGGTTGCCGGTGCTTAGGCGGTCTTGCCGAAGCGGGTCCAGACCTCGTGCAGGACGCCGGCGATGACGACTGCGGTGCCGAGTGCGAAGACGGCCCGCAGGACGTCGACGGAGAGTGAGCGGTAGAGGAAGTAGGCGGCGACGCCACCCACCAGACCGAAGATCGCGTCCCACGCCAGGTTGGACTGCTTGAGGAAGAGCGCCTTCACGACCAGACCACCGAGGATCCCCATCACAACTGCGATTCCGATGACCACTTCTGCCTCCTTGCGTCTCGGGATCCGTCGCCTGCTCCGTTGAGCCGGGCGGTCCCGCTTTCACATCATCAGACGCTGTCAGTGGCGAGATGGTTACGGAGCGGGGGATTCGAAGCGGAGCCTGGCGAGGATCGGAAAAAAACACGCGCATACGCGTGATTTCTTCCGAAGGTTGGTGGATTACGCCAGGGCAGCCTGGCGCAGGCCCGTCACCAGCCGGCGCCGGCGGCGGCGGCCCCGGATGAGCACGGCGCCGGTCGCCAGGCCCGCCAGCAGGATGGCGGCCCCACCCGCCACGGCGACCTTGGGGTCGGCGAGGCGCTTGCGCACCCGGCCGGCGGCTGCCGGGATCCGGCGCAGCGTTGTGCGGGCTCGGACGGCGTCGATCGTCGAGGGGAGGAGCCAGGCCGGCGGCTCGATGATCTGGGTGGCGAGGGCCGAGAGGGCACCCTGCATCTCCCGGTAGGCCCTGAGCTCGCGGCTGCAGGGCTCGCAGGCGCGGAGGTGGGCGTCCAGGGCACGGGCAGCAGGCCCGCCGGGCTGGTCCACGTAGGCGGGGATATGCTCCGCTGCCTCACGACACTCCACCGCTCAGCTCCTTTCCCTTTCCTGAGACCGGACTCGCCGGCGCCTCGTCGTACAACGTCTGCTTCAGCTTCTGGCGGGCACGGTGGAGGCGCACCTTTGCCGCCCCCTCCGAGATGCCGAGCTGGTTGCCCACCTCCTCGAGGGAGAAGCCGTACACGTCCCGCATGACCACCACGGCCCGGTACCCCGCCGGCAGGGCCAGCAGCGCCGAGTCGAGCCGGTCGGCGAGCTGCCGCCGGTCGAGTTCGGCACCCGGATCACCCGATGCCGGGGCGTGCCAGTCCTGCCACTGGTCGTTCTCCACCGAGTCAAGGGAGACCTCGTTGCGGCGGCGTGCCCGCTTCCGCAGGCTCGTGATCGCCACACTCGAGGTGACCCGGTACAGCCACGTCGAGAACTTCGCCTCGCCGCGGAAGGACTTGATCGAGCGCAGCAGCCGGATGTAGGTCTCCTGGGCGACATCTGCCGCGTCGTCCGGATTCCCGGTCAGGCGGAGCGCCAAGGAGTACACGTCCCGTTGCGAGAGGCGGATCAGCTCCTCGAACGCCTCGGGCTGGCCCTTCTGGCACGCCTCGATGACCTCGGCTGGTACGTCCACACAGATCCTTCGGGGAGTAGGACGGAGCTCACCGGAAAAACGTTACAGCTCCGAGCGGCTCCAGCGGCTCCCAATAGGAGGCCTCAGTAGCGGAAGAGGCCCCCGGCGACGACGAGCGTCTGGCCCGAGATGTAGTCCGAATCCGCTGAGGCCAGGTACAGGTGCGCCTTGGCGACGTCCTCCGGCTGCCCGTAGTAGCCGAGCGGGATCATCATCAGCGCCAGGTTGCGGATGCCCTCGGGGATGCCCAGGTCCGGGTCGGTGGACTGCTCCTTGGCGGCGGTCAGGCGGGTCTCGATGAAGCCCGGGGCCACGGCGTTGACGTTGATGTGGAACGGACCGAACTCGGCGGACAGCGTCCGGGTGAGCCCGATCAGCCCCATCTTGGCGGTGGCGTAGTTGGACTGGCCCGCGTTGCCCTGCAGGCCTGCGGTGGAGGACGTGAAGGTGATCTTGCGGTGGTAGGCCGGGGCGCCGCCGGCGGCGATCTCGGCCTTGGCCGCCCCCCGCATGTGTTCGACGGCCGCCCGGGTGGCGTTGAAGGCCGTCCGCAGGTTGACGTCGAGGACGAAGTTCCAGATGTCCTCGGTCATCGTGTGGAACATCTTGTCCCGCGTGATGCCGGCGTTGTTCACGAGGATGTCGAGCTTGCCGAAGCCCTCCACCGCCCCGGCAACCAGCGCCGCGGCGCCGTCCATGGCGACGGCGTTGTCGAGGCTCAGCCCAGCGGTCCCACCGTCGGCAGTGATCTCGGCGACCACCGCCTCGGCAGGCTCGGGGTCCACGTCGTTGACGACCACCGAGGCGCCCTCGGCTGCGAGCAGCTTCGCGGTTGCCGCGCCGATGCCCCGGCCCGCGCCGGTGACGACAGCCACGCGGTCATCCAGGCGTCCCACAGTCGGCTGGTTACCTGGTCTCCCGGTGGACCCGGTGCAGGCGGCACCAACGGCAGTACTTCTTCATCTCGATGCGGCCCTGCTGTTTCTGGCGGTTCTTGGTCGTGATGTAGTTGCGCCGCTTGCACTCCGAGCAGGCCAGGATGACATGGGGACGCTTATCGGTTGAGGACACTTCAAACTCCTAGAGAGGAAAGGCCTACTTGTGGATCTTGGTGACCCGACCGGCGCCGACGGTCCTGCCGCCCTCACGGATGGCAAAGCGGAGACCTTCCTCCATGGCGATGGGCTGGATCAGCTCGACGTGCATGACGGTGTTGTCCCCCGGCATGACCATCTCGGTCCCCTCGGGAAGCTGGACCGAACCGGTCACGTCCGTCGTGCGGAAATAGAACTGGGGGCGGTAGTTGTTGAAGAACGGGGTGTGGCGACCGCCCTCGTCCTTGGACAGCACGTAGACCTGGCCGTCGAAGACGGTGTGCGGGGTGATCGACCCCGGCTTGGCCAGGACCTGGCCGCGCTCGACCGACTCCTTGTCGACGCCACGGAGCAGGACGCCGACGTTGTCGCCGGCCCGGCCCTCGTCCAGCAGCTTGCGGAACATCTCGATGCCGGTGGCGACGGTCTTGCGGGTCTGGGCGTGGATCCCGACGATCTCGACCTCCTCGGAGACCTTGACCTTGCCGCGCTCGACACGACCGGTGACGACGGTGCCGCGGCCGGTGATCGTGAACACGTCCTCGATCGGCATCAGGAACGGCTTGTCGACGTCGCGGACGGGCTCGGGGATGTAGGTGTCGCAGGCCTCGAGGAGCTCGAGGATGCCCTTCTCCGCCTCGGCGTCGCCCTGGAGGGCCTTGAGGGCCGAGACGCGCACCACCGGGATGTCGTCGCCGGGGAACTCGTAGGACGAGAGCAGCTCCCGCACCTCGAGCTCGACCAGGTCGAGGATCTCGGGGTCGTCCACCATGTCCACCTTGTTCATGGCGACGACGATGTAGGGCACGCCGACCTGGCGGGCGAGCAGGACGTGCTCACGGGTCTGGGGCATGGGGCCGTCGGCCGCGGAGACGACGAGGATCGCGCCGTCCATCTGGGCGGCGCCCGTGATCATGTTCTTGATGTAGTCGGCGTGACCGGGGCAGTCCACGTGCGCGTAGTGACGGTTCTCCGTCTGGTACTCGACGTGGGCGATGGCGATGGTGATGCCTCTCGCCTTCTCCTCCGGGGCCTTGTCGATCTGGTCAAATGGGGTGAAGTCGGCCATGCCCTTCGTGGACAGCACCTTGGTGATGGCCGCCGTGAGCGTGGTCTTGCCATGGTCGATGTGACCGATGGTCCCGATATTGACGTGGGGCTTGTTGCGCTCGAACTTCTTCTTCGCCATCGCTACCTCCCGGCACTTCTCAAGTGATAAAAACCTACCTGCTCCGACCTGGGGCGAGCCACCCCCGGCCGGATCACGCCCTGAGGTAGCGGCGGGCGGATTCGAACCGCCGACACAGCGATTATGAGCCGCTTGCTCTGCCACTGAGCTACGCCGCCAGATGCTACCAACAGTCGGGGTGCCGCGTGCCTTGACCGCCTCCCGAATCCCTCGAAATGCCGCAATAGCCGCGCCAGAACCCGAGCCCCCTCGCGGAATCGAACCGCGGACACCGGCCTTACCATGGCCGTGCTCTGCCGACTGAGCTAAGGGGGCCGCTCGAAAATGATAGCCCCTTTGCTCACGGCCCTGGACCCGACACTGGGCTGCACCGGGGCGGGCCGGTGTTGACCACCGTTGCGGACTCCCCAGCGGCGCGATTATGGTGGCGATCACCGAGCGCCACCTGGGCGTTAAAGGAGTAAAGGGCGTGCTTCACAGCTGGGCAGACGTCATCCGCACCAGGCGCCTCATCTCCATCCCAGTCATCTTCCTGTGCACGGCGGTGGCCACCGCGCTCGGGGGTCCAACCCCGGCCGAGGCGGCCACCCACACCGTCAGCGCGCTCACGGCCGCCCCGGCGGCCCTCACGGTCGGGCAGTCCACGCAGCTCACCGTGACCATCAGCCCCTCGCTGATCATCCTCCTCGACCAACCGGTGCCCGTGTCGTTCGGCATCACCCAGGACAGCCCGAACGCCGGCACCACCATCCCGCAGTGCACCGTGACCCCCGGCACGCTGGGCGGAGGGTCAACGTGCAGGACGAGCTACGTCGGCACGTTGTCGGGCAAGGACACGATCATTGCCCGCGTGGACGCCGCCGACCCGGGCAAGACCACCAGCGTGACCTGGCAAGGCATCCCGGCGGCCATCTTCATGTCACCGCTCATCTCCTTCAACACCGCTGGCGGCCCGCCCGCCGCCGTCACGGCGACCGTGGTCGACCGCCAGGGCAAACCCGTCGTCGGCAGCGCCGTCGGCTTCAGCGTGACGGGGCCGGGAGCCACGTCCGGGGCGGCGACGACGGACGCCTCCGGGAATGCCGGGTTCTCCTTCGCCTCGTCCTCCACCGGCAAGTCCACGGTCGTCGCGTCGACGCCGGGGGCCGGATCGTCCGTCGTCACGGCCAGCGCGACCGCCGACTGGGCGGGACCCCCGAACCAGGTAGCGCTCAACATCGGCGGGGCGACCTCCGGGATCGCCCCGGTCAATGGCACAGCCAGCGTGGTGGCGGCCGTCACCGACTCGGGCGGTATCCCGGTGGCCGACAACACC
>WNFH01003267.1_pt1 | contig 11473 bp, 7 predicted proteins | sample 5400411 | NCBI WGS metagenome assembly WNFH01 (sample SAMN13153347, study PRJNA577476) | soil metagenome | isolation source: 200 cm saprolite under Douglas fir tree site 2 hole 3 | place: USA:California | collected 2015-04-18
CTTTCTGCTGGGCCTGAGGAAGGCAGTTTCGCCGATCTGGCTGCACCCTCCCGCTGCTGGCCCACGGAAGGAACCGTCGTGGCCTTGCAGCACCTGATCACCACTCGCGATTTTTCAGTACTTCTGCCACGGGCTGCTAAGAGCGAACTCGAAGATTTGCTCTTCCAGTCGAAGAATGATCGCCTCCTGTTCGCATATTTCGGAACGACAATTCCGATCTCCCTCACCCGGTGCCTCTGACCACCTGCCGCCGTGGTGCGCCCTTCTCGCCCCCAAACCAGCTACCCGTTTCCAACCTCGCATCAAACTCTCGCCCCCACCCACACCCAAACTACAACCAAACCAATCACGTCTGCCCTCTTGGTGGCAAATTTGGCGCCGTGTTGCGTCTTATCGCGATATTTTGGATACCCCGCCAAGCCACGGCATGGCTTGAACTGCTTGGACCGACTGCGAGGTCAACGTGGCGACGGCTACCCGATGATCTGGTTGAGGGAGTGAAGAACTCATCTGGGAACCACCTCACCGCAAGGACGGGCGAGGACGTCTGTGGAAGGATCGACGCAGCGTCCTCAATGGCAACCTGTGGGTGCTCCGTACCGGCGCTCCTGGTCTGACCTGCGCGAAAAGTATCCCTCGTATCAGATCTGCCATCGCCGGCGTCGCGCTGAGCGATTTTCTGACGTGCTGATTTCGTGACATCGGCCCAATCGGGTTCGCTGTCGATCCATTCAGAGAAGACTCTGTTCGGGAAACGCGGTTCTCGTCAACGCGGACAACCCAAATAGTAAGGGTCGACCTTGGGGCGAGCGCACAACGCCTTCAGACGACGAGCTGATACCCCGGATCGATGTTCTGAAATTCGATCAGAATTTCGTGAATGTCGTACGGATTAGTTGCCCCCGTAAAGACGTTGCGAATCACCTGAAAAATATGTTCGATCCCCTGCGCGTCGTCAATGTCAGTATCCAGTATGAATTCGAGAGTCGCGGGATTGTTAAAGAACGTGAGCTGCAAATTGCCGTAGTGGTCAAGTGTCTTGAAACTGTCGGTAAGCACAAAATTGGGTGGAGGAGTGTGAAGCTCGCCGGAGATGTCCTGGAAAAGGTTGGATGCGACCGAATTAATCGTAGCGTCTCTCAACGCCTTATCTATATGAGCAAAAAACCGGTCGCCACGAACTCGATTCAGCGAGTTTACGTAGGTGAATACCGACCTTTTGTTCTGAAAGGCGGTGTGTTGCATCTTGGCATAGATGTTTAACAAACCAGCCTTTTGAATGTCATCTAACGCGGCGAAAAGATCTCCACCAGCCTTGCCCTCCAGCCCTTCGACGTTCGGCGAATTCTTGAGGAGGTCCTGCAGGTCATTTGGCAGTTCCTCAAAGTCCGGAGCAGCAATCTTCAATACTTTTCCTGGGTCAACTGGCAGAACGAAGAGCTTGCTGGTGACCGCACCATCGTTGATTGTGACAAACTGACTGATCGGTCGGTAACGCGTGGGGAAAACTCTGCGAAGCGTTCCGTTACGGCTATGATCCAATCAAACGCGCACTCCAAAATTCGCAAAAACCTGAGTACTGATTAGCTTGGAGCGGCGGCCGGCGTCAGTCACCACCCGCAGCAACTTTGCCACTTTGATCACGAAATTGTCCCGAGTCGGTGTGTCTTGTGTTACCCAGTTCTTGGTCGCTATTCCGACTACGTACGGGGAGTTGGTGTCGGGACTCCGACACAATGCGCCGCCTGTTCTTCAGTTACTCAGGCTTTTAGCTTTGACAGCGAGACAATTCACTCTTAGCTTCTCTGCGCTAAAGGCGCGACTCACCGGACGGTGCGGCCGCAGGCTAGGGAGTTATTCTCACAAGTGGGGTTCATCGTGACCAACCTCGAGACCCCGAAATGTCGCGAACGGGAGAGATGCGCGTACAATGGTGCCGTCTTCGAGGTCGAAAATCGTTCCGGCGATCATGAGGGTTGCTTTGCGCCGCTGGCTTAGACTGGTCGAAGTGGCGCGGCGGATGGCAATGTTAAGTGAAGTTGTTGCTGCACGGAACTGGAGGTTCTCATGAAGTATTGTCGCGGATCGATATTTCCGATCATAATCGTCATTGTGACGGTGCTTACGCTGGTCGGCAGTTCAATGGCTAACGGCGGCTTGGCGGCCGAACAGAGTGAACAGATGGACGCCGCGCAGCGTGGCGCATTGGATCCGTTGGCGCCAGACGAGGAAAGTTCCGCCGAACGCATCGCACGCAGTGACAACCGAATTAAAGAAATTGTCGGGGAGCGAGAAGTCCGGTTGGTCTCGGCAACCCCGGTGCTGATCAAAACAGGCGAGTCGCTGGAGAAAATCGATGTCCACCAACGCGTAATCGAGGTCGTGCTCTTCCGTCCTGAAGGCGAGGTCGGCGCGCGCGCGCTGGTGAACCTCGCGCAGAACTCTGTAGCCAACGTCGAGCGACTGGATAGCCGGCATGTACCCTTTACGCCGGATGATCTCAAAGATGCATTTCAACTGGCGCTGCGCGAGCCTCAAGTGCAAAGGGCGCTCGGCCCCGAAGCACAGACCTTTCACATCCAGGGGCAGCGAAACGCGCCTCCCGCGGAGGCTTCCGAACACGTCGTCTCGGGACTGCCGATCCGTTCCAGCGACCCAAAAAATCCCTGTTCGAAGCATCGTTGCCTGCAACTGTTTTTCCGCAGAGGCACGGACTTTTTGAGCGAACCCGTTGTGACCGTAGATTTGACGGCAAAACATGTATCTGTGGAGAGGGGGAAATCCAAGTGAAACACCGATACTTTTCCACACTCGCGTTTCTCTGCCTCTTCGCCTGCATAGTGAGTGGATGCGTTGCAGCGCAGGCAGCGCCGCCAGCTATGCCATGCTCCAGAGCAAACCTCGTAGACCAGAAATTCCCTACCAGCGGTCCGGAGATAACCCATTGGCGGCTCTGCTGGCAAGCGGTTGCGGGGAATGGTTTGGTCATTCACTGGGCATACTTTCGTACCTCACCGACGAAGCCCTGGCTGTTTGTGTTGTGGGATGGACGTGTCTCCGAAATCTTTGTCCCTTACCACACCGGAAATCCGCGCTACTACGACGTCGGATTTGGTTTCGGATTGACGCCCATTGGCTCTCAAGACTGCCCGGCGGCTCAGGGCGGAACGGTGCTTGCCGGCAACGTCTGCAAGGAAGTGCGTGACCGGGGACTTTCCTGGAAGGCAGACTCTCAAGTTTACCGCGGCGAAGAGCTTGTTCTCTGGTCTGCTTTAGCGGCGGCCAACTATAACTATGTGATGGAATGGACATTTCGGGACGATGGCATCGTAATGGGCAGAGTAGGCGCTACTTCCCACAATCTACCCGGGCGCGAGTATGAAACCCATGTTCATAACCCAATCTGGCGGCTTGACGTGGACCTCAATGGCTGGCCGAACGATTCCGTAGCTCTGGGCACGCACACAGAAAACCTACCCGGGCTCACCGCCACTGATACCGAACCGCTGATCAGCGTCGAAAATGGGATGCAGTGGAACCCCCGCCACTTTCATTCGCTGAACGTGTCAGACTCGAGCCTGCTCAATGGCAAGCGGCATAAGACTGAGTTTCAGCTCATCCCTTTGCCCACGGGCGGTCTGGCTCAGCACCAGGAGCCGTTCACTAAAAACGACTTTTGGGTGACCCGTTATAACCCGACTGAAATGAGTGCCGGAAATCTCGTTTCCTACATTTCTCCGCCGCAAGTCGCGGCCAACAGCGACATTGTTCTCTGGTACCGTGGCTCGGTGCACCATCACCCGCGTGATGAAGATGGAGAGATGGTCAAGGGTGCCTGGCACGGAGTGGCTCTGATTATGTGGACGGGCTGGATGCTGAAGCCCCACGACCTGTTCGACCGCACCCCGTTTTACCCTTAATTCTCACTGGTGAGCAGATCAACAATAGCGTGAATTTATGCGGGCATATTGTGCACCGAGGTCCCTTCGCTCTAGCGCTAGCCTTCTGTCTCACGCTACCCGGTTTTCACCTCAATTCCATAAAGAGTGCTGTGGCTCCGGTCGCAAGTTTAAGGACAAACTCTGGAACCAGGCGCGCATTGCCTATTTCGCCCAAGGAATTCGCGAGAACGAAGCGCTAAGATGAGTTCTTTCGCCGGCCCCTCGGTGGCGTAGCCAAACAACGGGCCGCCATTCATCTTGAGGGGCCGCCGAAGGAACTCACATCGCGCAGATGAATCGGCTCTAATCTCTCTACCTGATGTCAGACATTGTGAGCCACGGAAAAGCGGCGGAACCTAGCTATTTACTGTACCCACCGTGACTTTTGACCTTCTGTATTGCTTCTTCATCATCGGCCACGACCGCAGGCGCATTCTCCATTTCAATGTTACAGGCCATCCGACCAGCACCTGGATTGTCCAGCAGCCGCGAGAAGCGTTTCCCTATCAGCAGGCACCGAGGTTCCTCATCTTCGACCACGACCGAAAGTACGGGTTGGAAGTTCCGTCCGCGGTGCGGTCCATGAAGATGGTTGCTGTGCAATCCGCCATCCAGAGTCCTTGGCAGAACGGCGTGGCCGAGCGCTGGATCGGCAGTTGCCGACGCGAACTGCTCGACCACGTTATCGCTCTGAACGAACGTCATCTGAAGCGACTCCTCTCCGACTACATGTCACTACTATCACGAAGACCGCACCCATCTCGGATTGAACAAGGAGACTCCCAATCGCTATCATGCTCAGCAATAGTGGGAAGGGTCTTTTTTTGCGCTCGACTGGGCGCCTTGCACCACCGATACGACCGTGCGGCATAGCACCCACAACGTTTTTTAGAAACGACATCAGTCGGTTGCGGTAGAAGTTATGTCTTCTGGCCGCTCAAAAACCACACCCAGCATCTTGCGCACGCAAGAAGTCCTGACGAATCGCGAGAAACATTTTGGTGAGCACGCACTTCCCGGTACGACTTGAATTTTGGCGAGACACAGCTTACATTTGGCTGGCTTGCACAGTTCGATCAAAGTAAGTTTGCATCACTACCGACCGCTCTTTGAATATCGGGCGAAGGAGGTGCGGCATGACGGACCATGGCTCCGAGGGACGCCGGCCACCGAAGGACACGGGCGAGCAGGAACGCATCGGCGAGGCCGACGACCCCGGCGGCCGCGGAGAGTGGTTCCTCGCCAGCCGCAACGACGCTGACGGGAAGGTCATCGACCGGCTCTACATCCGCGGCTCACGGCATCGCCACAAGTTCACATACCGACCGAAGCGCGAGCCCGGCGAGCCGCCTGCCCCCCCCGGAGGCGTCGGCACGGTCAATTGGACGCCCATCGGGCCGTCGGTCGTCGCGCACGGGCAGGCGAGCAGCAACCCGCCCGTCAGCGGCCGGATCACCTCGATCGTCGCGGGGCCGAGCGGCACGCGTGTGTACGCGGGGGCAGCCAACGGCGGCACCTGGTTCACCGCCGACGCGGGGGCCAACTGGAGCCCGCTCGACGACTACTCGGTCTCGCCGAGCCTGACGAGTGCGATCGAGGCGGACTCGCTGGCCGTCGGCGCCATTGCCGTGCAGTTCGGCGCAACGGCCGCCTCGGACCTGATCTACGTCGGCACCGGCGAGGCGAACAGCAGTGCCGACTCCTATATGGGCGTCGGCATCAAGCGCTCAGCTTCAGGCGGCGCGGCGGGATCATGGACGCTCGAGGGGACGAACCTTGCGGGACGCGGCTTCTTCCGCATAGTCATCGACCCGGACGACCCGACGCTCGTCCTCGCGGCCACGACGACCGGCGTCTTCCGCCGTCCCGCGACGGCGCCATTCACGACGTGGACGCAGGTCACCAGCACGTTCACGACGCTCGGCGGGATGGCGACCGACCTGGTGGTCGCGGGCACCGGCGTCTCCAAGCATTACTACTGCGTCTTCCAAGGCGACAAGGCGTACACCTCCACCGACGGCCTCACTTGGACTCCGCTCACCGGACTGCCGTCGGGCGGACGGGTGGCGCTCGCCGTGTCGGAATCCAGCCCGACCGTTGCCTACGCACTCAAGCAGGACGGGACGCTCTGGCGCCTCGTCGGCACCGCCTTCCAGTCGGTGGCCGGGATGCCGCCCCTCTTCGCCGTCGGCGCGCAGGGATGGTACGACATCGCCGTCGCCGTCGATCCGACCAACGCGAACATCGTCTATCTCGTCGCCGATCTGGTTTGGGACGGCACCAACTGGACTTTGTCCCTGTTCAAGGGAACGATCACCGGGGGATCAGGCACTTGGAATTTCGGGTTCAACGCTGCCAACACCACCAATCCCGTCGTAGACCCAACGTACATCGGGCGTGCCGTGCACGCCGACGGCCACGCCTTTGCTTTCGCGCTCAATGCGATGGGGACGGCGCACGACGGCGCGAACGTCTGGGTCGGAACTGACGGCGGCATCTTCCGGTCGCCATCGAGCGGCGCGATCGGCACGTTCACGCACTGCAACACCGGCCTCGCGATCACCGAGATGACGTTCATCGGGCAGCGGCTCGATACGGACGCGCAGGTCTATGGCGGCTGCCAGGACAACGGCAACCTCCGCTTCTGGGGCGAGCCGGCCTGGTTCGAGGCGCCGCAGGGCGATGGCGGCGGCGTCGTTATCGACGCGAACGACGAGTACCGCGTGATGCGACAGTACGTGCGCGCTGGGTCCTTCTGGCAGGACGCCGGCGGCTCCTGGCACCTGAGCTCGGCGCTCTCCACTGCGACGGACGGCGGCGCGTCGGGCGCCTGGACGAGCCTCAACTTCCCGCCGATCACCGACCCGAACAACGCGGCGCAGCGCACGGCGGCCAACACCGAGAACGGCGCCACGGGCTTCTACGCGCCGCTTGCGGCGACGCCGTCGGGAGTCGTCCCCACGCTCGTTGCCTTCGGCACCAATCGGGTCTGGCTCACGCCCGACTGGGGCGCCACGTGGACCACGCTCCCGACCAACACGAATCCGTACACGCTGGGTGGCGGGCCGAGCACGACGCAGGACGCGCTCGGCGGCGCCGTCCAGTCCGTCGAGTTCGCGAACGGCACGCGGCTCTTCGCGGCAACGTCGCAGGTCGTCTCGCGGTTCGACAAGACGGGGGCGACTTGGGCGCGCACGGCGCTCACCACCACCGGTCTACCCGGCGCCAGGTTCATCACCGACATCGCCATCCACGACGCCGCGGTCGGCAGCATCTATGTCGCGTTAGGCGGCGGAGGCGCCGAGCACGTCTGGTTCTTCGACGGCGCCGCATGGCACAGCGCGGGGCTCACGACCGCAACCCTCGACTGCCCCTGCCATGCCATCGTCGTCGATCCCGACCACCCGGAGAACGTCTACCTGGGGAGCGACGTGGGTGTCTGGAAAGGCGTGAAGACCGGGACGACCTCGTGGACCTGGAGCCTCTTCTCCCAGGGGCTCCCCGAGGCCGTTGTCACCGACCTCGGCGTCCACACCCGCACTCGCCTCCTTCGCGCCGCCACCCACGGTCGGGGTGTCTGGGAGATCGAACTGGACGCCGCCGCCGGACTCGACCCGGAACTCTACCTGCGCGTGAACTACTCGGACACCGGCCGCATGCCGGGCGGTGTGCGCTTCCCGTGGGTAGAGGGGGCGCAGGACCCGACGGCGAAGGGCCTCAACGTCTACCACTGGATGTGCCCCGACATCAAGGTGCGCCGTCCGTCGTTAGGTGGCCCCACCATTGGGACGCCTCCCAGTTTCCTCGACTTCTCGGCCAACATCGGCGACTACATCGACACCTCGCACGCTGAGACCGCCGACGACTCGGGGACTAACCGGATCTTCATCCAGGTGCACAACCGCGCCCTCACGCCCCTGACGGGGAGCGACGTGCGCGTGCTGTTGCTCCTGACCGACGCGGCGGCGGGCCTTCCGGCCCTGCCGGTGGACTACGCCACCCGGATCATTGCCGGTGACACCACGAACTGGCTGTCGGGCACGCCGTGGCGCTTCGCCGACAGTATGACGCCCTATCGCACGCTGCCAAGCACGATCGACGCGCGCACATCGCAGGTTGTGTACTACGACTTCGACTTCTCGACGATGGCGCTCCCCGTCGGCCACAATCACGTCTGCGCGGCGGCGTTCATCTCGACTATCTCGGGCTCCGACCGCCTGCTGGCGCCGGGGAACACTTCGCTCGACGCGTTGACCATGAGCGACCGACACGTGGCACACCGAAACCTCCACCTCGTGCCGTCGGGCGCGCGGCCGATCCCACCCGAGGGGCGCAGCTGGCGGCACGAGCCGCAGACCGTGATCCTCGACTTCCACAACGCGCTCCGCGAGGAGACCGAGATCGAGATCGTCGTGGACCGCCGCCACATGATGGGGCTGATGACGATGGTGCTGCCGAAGCTGAACCTGGCGGACGCCAGCACCGCCTACGATGGCTGGCGGAGGACCGGCGTGGGCGGCCTTCCCGCCGAATTGGCGGAGCATGCCGCCTCGTTGCTCGAGCGGCTCGGCGAGAGCCTGGAAGAGCTGGGGGAGCAGATCGAGCTGGCGGCCAAGCATATCCTGCGCGAGCCGGCCATCCGGGATGAGAGGGAGATCAGGCTGCGGAAGCTCGAGTGGATCGACCGGTCGGTGATCTATGTCGCCGACCAGAATTCGCCAACGCCGACCATCGCTGGCATCCGTATCCCCGGCGGCGGGCACATCACGGCGGCAATCACCGTGCGTGCACCTGACGGCGCCAAACCCGGCGACCAGTTCCGCTTCGACGTGCTACAGCGGCGGAAGGGGAAGGTAGTGGGCGGGAGCACTTACGCGCTGGCCGTCTTCGAGAACCGACGGTGAGGAACGGGGAAAGATGGGGGTCACGGCGGCCCGTTGCCCGAGGGTGGGCCACCATCACGCGCATCCGGCATGATTGCGATCCTGTGGCGGAGGGGATCACCCGAACATCGCTCAATTGGCCAGCCGGGTCGGACAAATTGGTTGGATTGTTCCGAACGTACGCATAGAGATTCGTGTCTCCGCCGCCAAACCCCAGCGGGTCTTCCGAGATAAAGCGGCCTGTCGCGGGATTATCGTATCTCGAGCGATAGAAATACAGTGTGCCTCGTCACAATGTTGTCCCGCTTTGCAATCAACAACATGGGAAGCCAGACTACAATCCAATCTGTTATAACTTTGCTACCATGTTCGACCTTTTTCGGCTCTGGTTCGGAGCCGTACTTCGCATCTTTCGGGACCGTCGCAGCCTGTTGCTAGAAAACCTTACTCTCCGACAACAACTCGCCGTTTTGAAACGCAAAAACCCCAAGCCAAGACTGGGGCCACTCGATAAGCTGTTTTGGGTGGTGGTGCGCCGGCTCTGGTCGCAATGGAAGGAGGCGCTCTTTCTCGTCCAGCCGGAAACTGCTGTTCGCTGGCACCGGGCTGGGTTCAAACTGTATTGGGCCATGCTCTGCGGAGTGCGAAAACGAGTCGGCGGTGGCCGTAGAATCTCCAAACAGATCCGTGGCTTAATCTTCCAGATGGTCGCAGAGAATCCAAGTTGGGGTGCGCCTCGCATCCATGGCGAACTGCTCATGCTCGGCTTCGAGGTATCAGAAACCACCATTTCTCGCTGGATGAGACGGGCACCCAAGAGTCCTCAACCGGCGAAGCGCTGGCTAGCCTTTCTGCACAATCACCGTGAGGCGATTGCCGCGATGGACTTCTTCACGGTACCGACGCTCACCTTCAATGTACTCTACTGCTTTTTCATCGTCAGCCACGACCGCCGGCGCATCTTGCACTTCAATGTCAGTCGGCATCCCACAAGCAGTTGGATTGTTCAGCAGCTACGAGAGGCTTTCCCTTACGATGCTGTCCCCGAGTTCCTGATATTCGATCACGACGCGAAGTACGGATTCGAAGTGCCCAGCGCTATTCGCTCGCTGAAGATCACGCCTGTGCGCACCTCGATTGGAAGCCCCTGGCAGAATGGAGTGGCTGAACGCTGGGTTGGCAGCTGCCGCCGTGAGTTGCTGGACCACGTAATCGCCTTGAACGAACGACATCTGAAGCGCCTTCTCTCCGATTACCGCTCTTACTATCACGAAGACCGAACGCACCTCGACCTGGAAAAGCAAACACCGGCTGGCAGGGCGCGTTCTCTAGGAAATTGTCAGGTGATTTGCCAGCAGCGATTGGGCGGGTTGCATCACCGCTACGATCGGGCTGCTTGAATTGGCTTTGCAAGTCTCGATTCGTTCTGAGCGTACGGCAGGAGTGTGGGCTCATGCAGTCGGGTATGAACAAGTCCAACGCAAAAGACCCGCCTCACACCACGACGAGCTAGATCTGTGCCAGGAGACTTTCTTGAGTATGCACCGCTCCCGGTGCGTTTTAGATTGTGGCGAGACACAGTGGCGTTTTCGCCACTGCCGATCGACGAACAATAACCTCGGCTTATCTGGCCTTGGCGATAAGAGCGCTACCCCTAATTAACAAGCAACGCCTCCGATTCGATGTGGTATTCAGGCAGCTTTAGCGTACCGCTCTTCTTCACAAACGTAAACGTCTCAACCGCCGGTCCACGAGCGAACATCGTGTTGTATCGGGCGACTATGAAAGTCCCGGAAGTTGTCGCGTTTACAAGCATACTGACTTGACTCGTGGCCCCAGCGTCGCCCAGTTTCGTATGGACCCCGTCTATTAATTTGACGAAGTCGCTCCTCCCTAAACCTTCGTCTGCACCCCGGTAAACCTCCTCGTATTGACTGGGGTTAAGCCGTTGGTGGAACTCTCGGACGGCGGACTCGGCTATGGCGCGCCCCTGGTGAAAGGCAGAGCCACACTGCCACGTCAAGAAGATCAAGGCGACAGCTGTGAGTCCCAAAGACAACTTCCACACCACAGGCTTGGCAGAAGTTGGCGAGTTTGAATTTTGATTCGGATACGTCAAAATGTGGGCCTCTAGAAACATCGGGCTCCTCCGGGCCGAGGCATTACAAATTGCAATCCTTGGTCCATCTTAAAGCCAGTCGGCCAGTACACTTGCAACCCCTCGCAATGGCTGCGAAAGGGGGCCCTATGGGCACAGGCTCGGTCTCATTCTCGCTAGTTGGTGGAACTCTTCCATCAGGAATGACGCTGTCGTCAACGGGACTTGTGAGTGATGTTCCCACGATGGCGGCAGTTTTCGATTTTACCGTGCGCGCAACCGACACTACGGGCAAATTCGGTGAACAGATATTCGTGATCCGCGTGTTGCAGCCCATAGTGCCGCCGGCCGACGCGGTTGCTTGGTGGCGTGGCCAGTGGACCCCGAGCCGGGTCGTATGTTGGAGGGTGGTGATGGGAATGCCGTTGATATCTGTCGAGTCGGTGGTGAGATTCATCAACTTCAGCGGATTGACAAAGCTCAGCACCACCACATTCACCGATGGATGCCCGTCGCCACGGTCAATGATCCAGTGATTATTAGTGTCGAAG
>WNFH01003268.1_pt1 | contig 11473 bp, 11 predicted proteins | sample 5400411 | NCBI WGS metagenome assembly WNFH01 (sample SAMN13153347, study PRJNA577476) | soil metagenome | isolation source: 200 cm saprolite under Douglas fir tree site 2 hole 3 | place: USA:California | collected 2015-04-18
CAAATTTAACTAACAGGCAATCGCGCGTTCCCTTACCACCAGCTTCTAGAACGGTTTTATATCCAACGCACATACGAGGGTCGAAACCTTGACCAAGAACATATAGAATTTTTCGGTCTCCGGACTGAATATATTCTGTCCAGAACACCCTAAATTCATCTCCCTTCCTCATGAAATAGGGATCCCATCTAAGGCTAGGCGTGTTTGCGGTGACGCTCATATAAGATCGCCCTCCGGCTGCTTTGGAGGTCGGAATCCCTGGTCTAGCCACTTGCATAGCTCATCGATAGATTTGGGCCGCCATCCGCCGTACTGAATGGGTAGTCCAAAGTGAAGGCACAACCATCTATTTAGGTATAGAATCATCCAAGTCTTTCCCTTCTGACCCTGCCTTCTATCTAAGGACACCTCAAGTAAGTTGTGGGATAAACATGCAGAAAGAACTAAAACCAAGCGCTCATATTGAGGGTGTTTCTGGATTGTCTGTCGGTTAATAAGTTTATCGCGGTTCGCCATACTCAAAGCTATTCCTGTAACCCCTGGCGGGTAAGGTGCATTGGGCTTGTTGGTTTCCCACCGCGCACACTGGTGAATAGCTTCGAGCAGTCTCTGTACGTCCCGTCCATTCGGGATTCGCCTCGGGATCTCTTCCCAGCGCTGCTGCGCTAACTTTTTTAGGATTGTCTCTTGCCGATTTGGCGTGAGAATTGTTTGCCGTCTCAAAAGTTCAGCTGAAATGATCTCTTCAAATAACTCTCCTGAAAATGCCAGAAATTGCTCTATGTTTGATGATGAAAGAGTCGCAAGCCGTGAGATACCCAAAAAGTAAGGAATATTGAACTCTTGGGAAATAAAAAACTCCGCGGCAGCCCTTACGCCTGATGCTTCATGTTTCTCTAATTCTCCTGGAGGAAGCGCAAAGTCAAAAGCGGTTTGTGCTTTTCTAATGTCACGCTCGACAAGTATTTCAAGGACTCGCCATGCGGTTGCCTGTTCACGAGGCGTCCCGCCCAATGTTTCCGTTGTTCTTACCCACTCTGCGTATCTTTTGGCTGAGGTTACTCGTTTGCGAACTCGCTCTGAAGTGGTTGTAAGAGCCTTTTGAAAGTGGTCTTCAAATTCGGACCCATCAAGAGATTCTTGTAATGATGCTGCAAACGGTCCTACCTGAACATCGCGTGCCGACTTCACACGTCTGTCGGCTATATTAGTCACGATATTCTCGAACCTTTTTGAATTACCACTTGGTCGCCAAAAGTCTTCAAGATTGACTGGTTCTCCATACTCTCTCCCGGTTGTAGCCCCCGATGCGATTAACTCCTCAGGATTCAAAGCTTCCAACCTCTCTGCGATCCATACGCCGATAGAAGGCCTAAGATCGAAAAGTGCTCCAATTAGCTTCTGGCGCTGTAATGCTGTGAGCTTATGAACATCGTCGAGCATAACGAGTATCCGGCTGGCAACTGGTAATCCGTTAAATGTAAAACACCCCGGTCTTAGCAATGACAGCATATGTAAAGTGTGATGTCCTTCGAGAACTTCATGAGAGGCGGGATCGAAGCTATCAATTGCCTTGCACACTTTCTGCTCGATAGAATATGCCCATTCATACAGGTCTTTCCCAGATCCTGGTATTGGTATTTGTATTGGAAGATCACCGTTGGATGGCGGAACAATCTTTAAGCGTTGTAAGTCTGCAGGGAATTCAAGCTTCTTCAGCGCCAAGGCTCCGCGCAGGCAGGCCAGTATTAAGCGAGCGTTGAGTAAGGAATATAGCAGCCGTTCTTTCCGACTTTGATCGAAACTGAGGTCTTCCAAGGTTGCATAGTTTTTAGCACAGGAAAGCATAATTCCTAACAACTGAGGACCGGTATCAGAAACGACATCCAAATCCTTCATGCGCTGGTAGAGATCCCTGTAATCTTCATTAGCCCGTGACTCATGCAAGATGAGAAGAGAAGACGGTGTGAAGACCCGAAAAAGAGACGTTTTCCCGCCACCCGGTGCGCTTCGAAAGATTTGCACACGACTCCACAAATTGTCTGTCGGCAACAGGTCCAATACTCCAGGACCGAATAGACGAAGAAACGTTGCATCAGACTCGATATGCTCAGAGGTCCGCATTACAAAGGGATTACGTGGCTCCCTCATACTTCCCCCCTGTGCCTACTCACGCGAGGGAAAAGCCCCCTGTATTTTCCATCCTCGTAAGACCACAAAAGCGGTATGGAATTATTCGGTGTATTGTGACTCAAAACCAATGGTAAAGCGCACTGGTCGAACCCAAGATGTGGTTCCTCATGTTTTCCTTTGCGGTAATGTTCGTCAATGATAGACGGATCAAAGTATTTCTTTAACAATTCTATGAAGTCGGCGTCTTTGGCATAATCTAATCCCATTGTATCGGGAAGTATTTGAACGGCCAGGACAGTGCATTGATTGCGTACGTTGTTTTCTTGAAGCCACCTTTGAGCCGACTCCTGTAAATGCCCGAGAGCATGCTCAGTAGCAACGTACAAGACGATGCAGACGTGCAAATCATCACGATTCACCAAGTTATTGAGAGAGTCTTCAAGATATATTTTGCGCAAAACCTTGTGTATTTTTCCTCCGCATTCTGAACCGTTATGCTCTTTTCTTAGGTAACTGAGCCCACTTCCAGAGAAGTCGTCCAAAAGAAATACTATGTGAAATTTCTTCTCAATGTCCGTGAGTTTTCTTCCTAGTGACATCTCCAGGTTAGTATTGAGTTTAGAAAGCAGGTCCTGCGCTTTTTCGTCAGATACTTCGTAGGTCTGCCACACTTGTTCATGACTGATTTCCTCCGGATTACTTCGTCTAAAAAGATCTATATGAGCCCCATCGCTTAAACCTAGGAAAAGGCTTTGTCGTAATAGAACCTTGAATCCCACCAAATTGGCTATTCTTGTTACAAACCTCTCTGTAGTGTTCAAGCGAATTGCAGCCTGTCGGATAAGGAAAGGGCGGATGAAATCTGGGAATGCTACAGAAACAAGATGAGCCATCTCCCGAGAGGAGATAAAGACAAGGCTGTCACGGACGAACCTATAAGCACATCTACGCTCATCATCCGAATTGAATTGGGCAAGCCAAAGCGCGAGGCTTTCGATAAAACGCATTCCGGGGGAAAATTGTTGGTATTCGTCGTACCTAAAGGTTGCCAACGCCTCCAAGATAGGTCGTTCTGACGCAATATCTTCAGGCGTCCACTTCATCACTGCAGCGAGAAGTCGTTCAGCGAGTACGTCTCTCACGAAGGTTCACCCCTTGTCCCGAGCCTAAAGCGAAGAATGCCATGTGAAGCTTCCATGCCTTTTAGATACTCTATTGCGGCCTGTACACCTCTATAGCCGGGCGGACTTAAATTCCAGCAGCTCTCATGATCAAAGGAGACTGTATCAACGCTCAGTGAGCAAGGTGTTGAAAGAAGAGCGTAGTCATTACCTGGCCATTCCCCTTTGTCGCCAACACACAAAGCAACGTTTGGGCTACCGACTTGTTCTGCGGCCTCTTTGCATGCTGCGACAACATCCAACTTAGAAATACCGGGGGCAACTACATCTATGGAATGACCGGACTCTAGTACTTGAACGCCTGAAACGTCCAATTTAATAATAGTTTCGTATAGGATTGCCTTTGTCTTCCGCCATAACCATAGATGAGTTGGTTCCACGGTCAGTTGCTTTGGTCGCAACTCGTATCTGGCTAGGCTAGAAAATTGGGGATAGTCTTTTAAGACATTTTTGATTGATTTTAGTGCAGCGTGTGGTTGACCGGACTTGTCTGGATGGTCGGAATCTTTTAGGCTTCCAATATCGGACCCATTATAATACCCGATCAGAACCCGTTGCCAGAATTTCTTTGGAATCAGACGCCGAAGATCGGTCCTTACGGATTTGCCTCGACCACTGGCAATGCCAATCACAATTCCTCTTTCCAATAGGCGTACCAGTTCTTGACTAATTTCCTCTCGTGGACCCGTGTACCTTTCATCCGGATCACAAAGAGTCCCGTCATAATCAAAAACAGCTGCACCGAAGTAGGTGTGTTCAAGTCTCTGGAGGTATGTTCGATAAGCCTCCCTCCAAAGTCGAAGCTCCTCCTTCCTTAGCTGGGTAAGTGACTGGCACCGAGCTTTCCTGGCAATAGCTATTACTTCTGTGGAGTTCATTCCGGCTGGAATTAAGTCATAACCATGTTTTTGTGAAAGCCGCAGATTATAAATACGGCGGCCGAAGATCGGCACCCCAGGTCTTCCCGGGTCAATACCGTGTGCGCTGCCTACAAGGTGGACTAGGTGGAGAACCTTAACAATCAACTCCAGACCTCCAACTGGCCCAGTTTTATTCGTAATAAGTCGAAGCACGGGTACACTCTCAGGTAATAGGTCGACCGTTCTTTTAGCGATCTGTTTTTCTTCAGGCGTAATTATGGCGACAACAGCAGTTTCAGACCCACGTTTTGCAAGCCAGTGATGTCGTCCGTGAGCAAAGTTCCGGTAATCAGCTATTTGAGCATGGTGCAAAGCGGCTTCTGTGAACTTTGACTCGATGTCGATTGCCGCTGGTAGGCCCCATCCCCCGTAAAGGACTGTCCATGTATCCTTTTCCAGCGAGAGCTGAAGGAGAGGATTAATCTGGCGAAAAATCTCTTCTGGAGATTGAAGACTATCGGGAAGACTGTAACTTTCTGAAAGCGACTCACTATAGGCCCGGATTAACATTGTAATGAAGGCCACCAGTGAATTAGTCGCCAGAAAACCATCTTTGCCAGATGGTAGGTGAAAGTCTAGAAAACGGGCGTAACGATATTTTCTGGAAAGTGTTGCTAAAGGACTTCCTGTTTGCATGCACAAGGCCATAAGCTGGCGTGGCTCAGAAGTCACCACAGAACGGAACGCTGAGAGGATATCCAGGTTGCGTCCTCCAGCACTCAGAATCAGCACACTATTGCCCGGCGATGATTTTTTTAAGGCCATAAAGTCCAGAGGACTGACAGCTTTCGATAACATTCCTGTTCTTTGATGAAGGAGAACGGCCATATGGGCAGCCGTCAACGACCCACCAGAACCTACAGCGATCAGAGGCAAGTCATGAGACGCGTTAACAAACGAACAAAGCTGATCAATTGGCACCTTAAGAGCCCATTGGTAAGTTTGCCTCAGATTTCGTAGTTCTATTTCGTATGGTCTACCCATGCTTACCTTTTCTCAATGAGCCAGAATTTCGCATCACAAGCTGCCAGAAATGATAAATGGAAGTTATCTCAAACCAGATTCTGCTGACGATTCCTTCCAAAATCTCGCCTGTCGATTTTCAACAATAAGTGTCCCTCCTAACTTCTCAGGAAGCGAAATAACCTGATTTTACACGTAATAGGGCGTAAATAAAAGAATTTTCTTGGAAAGCAGGACCGCAATCCACTAAGATTGGTGCTGCTTTTATACCCGTGTCGGTTCTGGATCAGTCAATGCCCTTGCTAATACGCCTTCCTATGACCCTTGCACTACAACCCTTAAAAATTGCCGTGTTCTTGTGTTCCACATGGACAAACAGCCCCTCTCCGGCGACGCCTTCATCAAGAAATACGAGGCTTACGAGAAGGAATCCGTCGAGGATTTCATCAAGAGGTACAGCTCGACGGAAAAGGAGCTGAGAGATACCATCGCCTACCTCATCCGCCACAGGGAAATGATGCGGAATGTGGAGATTAAGAAGCTCGAATCCGAGGCACAGATGCTTTTAGAGAAGCTCAAAGAAACCAACCTCAAAAAGCTCGTCGAGGAAATCGAGTGCTTCAAGGACATTCTTAGCCTGCACAAGCGGTTGCTTGAAAACAATGACAAGCCGCGAGACTGAGGAGAAATTAAGAAAGCTTGCTCCTGCAGGTTCCAAAAGGGCTGACTTAAGCTGGCTGTTTTATCTTTCCGGCGAGGGTTACGAGAAGCAAAGTCTGAACGCCTGAGAGTTGGGTGTGGCCAGGGACGGAATCGAACCGCCGACACGAGGATTTTCAGTCCTCTGCTCTACCGACTGAGCTACCTGGCCAGAGTTTTGAAATATCTCGTAAAACCAGCGGAGAGTCAAGATTCGGGTGAAGTTTGATCGATATTACCGCTTACATTGACTTTGCCGGACACCCACTGTAGAAAAAGTTATGGGTCTCACCTTCGTTACAGCCACAGTTTCTGGGCCAATTGGTCGAAAGCGCTCTCTTCGTTTTCTTGTTGATAGCGGGGCCTCCTACACAGTCTTACCAGCAACCGTGTGGAAGCCTATCGGCCTGCGCTCCAAACGAACTCTCACCTTTACCCTCATTGATGGCACAGAGCTAAGCCGAAAAATCTCAGAGTGTTTAATCAGGTACAATGAGCTGGAAGGACACACCCCGGTGGTTCTAGGTGAACCTGGCGATCAGCCTTTGCTCGGCGCCGTGACGCTTGAAATCCTTGGACTTGTCTTGAACCCTTTCTCTCGCTCTCTCCAGCCGATGAGGCTTATGATGGCAAGCCAGAACCAGGAATAGAGATCCGCTATCTTTGTGCCGGCTTCTTTTCGATGAAATCGAGGATCTGAGCTTCCAACTTGACCTTGTTGAGGGCGTTGATTTCCTGCACGCCTGTGGGGCTGGTGACATTTACTTCGGTGAGATAGTTGCCGATGACATCCAGTCCGACGAAATAGAGGCCCAGCTTTTTTAGCGACGGCGCCATCGTCCGGCAGATCTCCCGATCTCTCGCGGTTAAATCCGTCTTGACAACTTGACCGCCGACATGGATGTTGCTGCGGGTTTCATCCTCGCGCGGGACGCGCAAGATCGCACCCAGGGGCTCGCCGTCCAAGACGATGATGCGCTTATCGCCTTTTCGGACCTCTGGAATGTAGCGTTGAGCCATGATCGGCACTTGCCCGTTATCCGTGGCGGTCTCGAGAAGGGCGTTGGTGTTCCTATCTTTTTGACTGAGATAGAAAACCCCCCTGCCACCGCAGCCGTCCAAGGGCTTGATGACCATCTCTCCTCCCTGCTCTTTCATGAACTGTTTGAGTCTCTCCACGCTGCCGCTCACCAGGGTCGGCGGGATCAAATCAGGAAAGTTGAGGGCGTAGAGCTTCTCGTTTGCTTCGCGCAGCGCCCGCGGATGGTTGACGACCAAGCACTTCCGTTCATCCACAAGACTCAGGAGATGAGTGGCGAAAAAAAAATTCATGTCGAAGGGTGGATCCTTGCGCATGAGGATAACATCAAACCAACTGAGGGGTTTCGTCGCCGCTGCCTTAAACTTATGGTGCGGGTTCGCCCGGGCAACGGTCACGCGATGAAAACTCCCTTCCGGTATCGTGCCGCGGATGGAGAGATCATCGAGCTCCGCAACATAGATTTCGTGGCCTCGCCTCTGGGCTTCGAGCATCAGGACAAAGGTCGTGTCTTTGCTGATGTCGATCTTTTCGATGGGGTCCATGATGACCCCTATCTTTAGGGTTTCCATATCCATTCCCCCTGCAATAGTGAGGCAGTGAGCCGTAAGCAGACTTTGAGCTTTCGATGCGGCTTCTCCTCACTCCTCACCGCTCACTCCTCACTCCCTTATCACCCAAGTGCGCGCCAAAAGATCGTGCCAACCTCTTTTCTCCCGATTGAGCAGGATCCAGATAAAGCCCAAGCCAAAAAAAGCGGAGAGCATATATCCGATCATGCGGATAAAAGCTTGGGCGTAGGTTATCGGCTGCTGATCGCGACCAACGACTCGAAGGCCCAGGATCCATTTCCCGATCGTCCGGCCGTCCATTCCGTGGAACAACGTAAAATAAACGGCCGCAAGAAAAAGATGGCCAAAAAAAGCGACATTCATAAAACTGAGGGGATCGTCGAAGATCGATCGGTCATGAGCCGCCAGTCCCACACGGTACCCGACATAAGAAAAGTAAAAAAGGAGAAGAAAGAGTAAGGACAAGACGACAAGATCGATAGAAAAGGCGGAGGCGCGTCGAAAGAAACCTCCCCAGTGAATCTCACGCGCCTTTTCTTCCTCTGGTTCTGGCTCTTCTCTTTCGGGTCCCTCCTCTTTTTTAAACCGCTCATAGAGTCGGTCAAATTCCCGGTCCAAAAGAAACCCCCAATCGGCTTTGCGCTTCTCTTCCTCAGAGAAAGCAGCGGGCTCCACGTCTGCTCCGGGAGAAACAGCGGCTTCATCGACAGCCATCCCGGGCTCCTGAGCCACTTCCGCCCCGCACTGCTCGCAGCGGTCCGCATCATCAGGAACAACAGATTCACACTTGGGACAATTCATAGGCATGAGAGAGACGACGACCGGCCCTATGCTAGATAAACTCGGGAGGCGAGGCAAGGCCTTTCTATCCCATATCGCCCCACAGAAACTGCGCGCCAGAGACAGCCGCCAGGGCCGCGGTTTCGGAGCGGAGTATTCTTTTTCCCAGACGGACCGATCGGAATCCTTGACGCGCTGCCTCTGCGGCCTCGGCCGAGCTGAATCCCCCCTCGGGGCCGACCACGAGAAGCAAAGAGTTCAGTTGAACTTTCTCTTCTCGGAGTTCAGCCAGCCCTTGCACAGACTCTCTCTCCCAAAAGAGAAGCTTGAGATTACATGGCCACGGCTTTCGCACCAGGGTCGCGAAGTCGGTGAATTCGCCTATCTCCGGAACCCGAGTGCGCCCTGACTGCTTGGCGGCGCTCAGGGCAATCTTCCTCCACCGTTCGCGCCGCTGCTCCATCTTTTTAGCATTTAACCTCGGCACAGTATACGAAGAAAAGAACGGGACAATCGCGCTGACTCCCAGCTCCGTGGCCTTTTCCGTGATCCAGTCCATCTTGTCGCCTTTGCCCAAGGCCTGGGCCAACGTGATTTCAAGCAGAGACTCTCGGTTGGGCTGATACGACTTGACGATCTCCAACTCTCCCGCTTCTTCCGTGCAGGATTGGATGATCGCTTCGTGCTCCCGCCCCACGTCGTCGAAGAGCGTGACGCGATCACCGGCGCGCAGCCGGAGCACCTTTGTCATGTGCTCAAGTTCTTGCCCGGCGATAACTCCCCTCTGACCCCGAATGTTGCGGCTGGGAAGAAAAAAACGGGCCATATCAGCCCGTCTTCCTGAGTAACAGCGTCGTCCACTCTCTTTGGTTGGTCTGGCGCGTCAGCACGAAGGGGCTTGGACAGAAGTGGCGCAGCACCTCTTCAACTGTTGGCCTCAAGATTCCCGAGAGGATGAGATATCCATCAGGGGAGACTCTTTTTTTGAGGGCGTCGGCGAGATCGATGAGGCTCTCGGCCGTGAGGTTGGCCACTACGATAGTAAAGAGTCTTTTGACTCGCCCCAATCCGAAGCTTGACAGAGTTACCGACCTCCCCACTCGATTGCGCCGCACGTTGACCTGCGCCGCCTTAAGCGCGATGGGATCGTTGTCGATGGCCAAAATCTTGGAGACGCCCATCTTAGCCAATGCGATGGCCAAGATTCCGGAGCCGGTGCCGACGTCCAGGGCAGTGATCTCCTGCCCATTCAACGATACCGTTGCCTCCTCCACGAACTCCATGCAGCAGCGGGTCGTAGGGTGAGTTCCCGTGCCGAAGGCCATACCGGGCTCTATCGTGATCACCTGGCGTCGCCGCGATGGGGGTGGCTCCCTCCAAGGAGGAGTCACCGAAAAGTATCTGCCGATTTTTTGCGGCGAAAAGAATCTCCGCCATGAGCTATTCCAATCTTTGTTTTTCAATGTCATCCATCGCAGCGGCTGCTCACCGACCCCCGGGTAGATCCCTCGTATTCCTCTCAGGAAACGCCGAATGTCCTTTTTCAGGGCCGAGGTCTTCCTCGACCGGGCGAAAAAGGCGCGCACTTCGTCCCGCTCCAGGACGACGCCGGGAGAGCCGCGCTCGATGAGGAAGTTCGATATCGTGTCTAACGCAGACGGAGGCGCCTTAAACGAAAGCTGTAGCCAGGAATGGGACACAATTTTTTATGCCACAGAGATCACTCAGGTTCAATCCGGCTCCCCTTCCAAGAACTGTGATCTCTTCTTAGCCTGCCTGGGGGGGCGGCTTGAAGGGCCGATGCGTCGGACGAGGAAGGTAAGGCGTGGCAGAGAGATACCTTTAGTAAGTTAGCGAGCGTGAGACTGTCGTATCGCATCGGACCTGAAAGACACTCCCTGGCAGGCTATTGGCAGATGGGCCTTTTTCAACGGCCTGTTTAAGATCTTGTAAATCGAGACCCGAAAAGATAGATAAGAAATCGAGTCGAGCATCCGCGCTCGTGTCAAAGACTCTCCGAATCCTTCCTGCGCTATGAAGAAGCATTGGCAGAGTTGAGAGTTCAGGAGGTTGGAGAAGAAAAACTTGCAAGACGTGATCAGCCACCCATGGCGCAGATAGCTCCTTTTCGCGGGCTTGTTTACAACCCTAAGAAGATTCGAGACATCTCCAAAGTCATCGCGCCTCCCTATGACGTGATCGCGCCGGAAGAGCAGGAAAAGCTCTATCGGAGATCCCCTCACAACATCGTGCGTCTGATCTTGAGCCGGGAGCCGAATCCCTACGAAAGCGTCGCGGCCCTTTTTCAGAACTGGCAGGAAGAAGGGATTTTCGTGCGCGACGAAACACCGGCGCTTTACTTCCTGAACCAACGCTTTTCCCTTAAAGACGGAAAAGAAAAGGAACGCCAGGGATTTATGGCGCTGACTCGGATCGAAGACTTTTCGTCGGGAATGATCCGCCCTCACGAAAAGACGCTCGAGGGGCCGAAGGAGGATCGCCTGCGGCTGATGCTCGCCTGTCATGCCAACTTGAGCCCGATCTTTGCCCTCTACTCTGAGCCCAAGCAAACCCTGAATCGGATGCTGGCGGAATCTGTTCAGGGAGTGGCGCCCCACATAGAGACGGGGGGGGGGAGAGGAGAATCATGCCGGCTCTGGCGCGTCGTGGAGCCGGAAATCATCCGCCTCACACGGCGGGAGATGGAAAACCAGCCTCTGCTGATCGCCGACGGCCACCATCGCTATGAGGCGGCCTTAAACTTCCGCAATCTGCTGCGCCAACAAAAGCCGGGATGGAACGGCCGGGAGTCCTTCAATTATGTCATGATGTGTTTTGCGAATATGCACGATGCAGGGCTTGTCATCCTCCCGACGCACCGGCTGGTGCGAAATTTTCGCCCGATCCCTTTCCAGGAGCTCGAGGAGAAACTCCAACTCTACTTTTACATCGAGCCCTATCCCAAGACCCCCGAAGGGCGGCGCTGGTTTCTCAAGGCGCTGAAGAACGGCGCGAAGAAGCGGCTTCTGATCGGCGCTTCGTTCAAGCGCGACCCACGCTATTTGATCCTCCGGCTCAAGAACAAAAGATTCATGCAGCGGCTGGCGAAAGATCTGAGCGAGCCTTTACGTGAACTGGATGTCACCACCCTGCATCTCCTTCTCCTCGAGCATATTCTAGGGCTGA